>Ga0187858_10002615_pt1 | contig 18364 bp, 15 predicted proteins | sample June2016WEW_8_15_FD_133015 | JGI IMG/M metagenome (GOLD analysis project Ga0187858, IMG submission 133015) | Peatland microbial communities from SPRUCE experiment site at the Marcell Experimental Forest, Minnesota, USA - June2016WEW_8_150 | ecosystem: Environmental > Terrestrial > Soil >...
AACCAGGTAAGGCGCGCCCGCTATGCTGAAGACCGAGAGCAGGGCGAGGATGGCGATAATCGGCTTAAAATTGCGGGCATAGTCAATTGCTTCTCGGAATTCGCCCCAGAACGGGCCGGTTTGCCTTCGGCGTTCTTTTTCAGCCACCCTGATGGCCTGAAGGACTGCAAGCACAGCCAGGTAGCTGATCCCGTTGATAAGGAAGCAAACCCCCTCCCCAACGGTAGAGATCATTATTCCTGCAACCATGGGGCCGATGAAGCGAGCGCTGTTAAACATCGCCGAGTTCAGCGCTATCGCATTTCCGAGGTCCTCCCTTCTTTCGACCATCTCGATCACGAATGACTGACGTATGGGTATATCGAAGGCGTTTACCGTTCCAATGGCAATGCTCAGGGCGACAATGTGCCACGGCTCAATGGCCCCGGCCAGAACAAGCGCGGCAAGGACCAACGCCTGCACCATGGAAAGCCCCTGGGTCCAGAGAAGCAGTCGCTTGCGGTTGAATCTGTCAGCCACAACACCGGCTAGCGGGCCGAGAAAAAGCGTGGGGATCTGGTTGGAAAAGGCCACCACGCCGAGCAGAAGCGTGGAGCCGGTAAGCCGGTAGACAAGCCAGCTAAGCGCAACCTGCTGTGTCCAGGTCCCGATAAGGGACACACCCTGGCCTAAGAAAAAAAGGCGATAATTTCTGTACCGGAATGCTCTAAAAATCGCCCCGACGCTTACCCCTAAATCAAACTTCATTACATATTTTCCTGAAAACCGAATTCAATGATTGAGCAGAGGATGGAGAAGGCATACAGGAGCGATTTCTCAATGGGTGGAAACACATTAGAGAATGGTTCCGGACACAATCTTAAGCTCCCGGAGCTTATTTATTACTCCACACCGGCTTTCTCTTATCGATAAATGCGCTCATCCCTTCGAACGCGTCTTCCGCCATACAATTCATCGCGATGACTTCTTTGGCGTAGCCGTAAGCCGACTTTTCGTCGAGGTCCACCTGGGAGTAGAAGGCGTGCTTCCCGAGGCCGAGGACAAACGGACTTGCCTGTGCCAGTTCCAGTGCCCAGTTACGGGTTTCGTCGGCGAGTTTTTCAAGCGGGACGACCTTGTTGACGAGGCCGAACCGCAAAGCTTCTTCGGCGGAGACAAAGCGGCCGCTGAGAAGCATGTCCATGGCTCGCCGCCTGCCGACTACACGAACCAGAGGGATCATTGGAGTGGTGCAAAAAATACCGATCTTCACGCCAGGAGTGGCGAATCGAGCTCCGGTTTCGGCGATGGCCAGATCGCACGCTGCGACAAGCTGGCATCCAGCGGCCGTTGCGATCCCGTGTACCTGGGCTATTACGGGCTGCGGCAGCTCGTGTAGCTTGAGCATCATTTTGTTACACGCGGTGAAGATTTCCCGCAATTCGCCCAGGCTCTCATGCTTGCGCTTCATTTCCCGAAGGTCGTGCCCGGCGCTGAACCCCGGGCCGTTGCCTCGAATGACGAGTATGGATACCTGGGGATCTTTTTCAACCTCATTAAGGGCGCCTTGGACCGAGTCGATCATCTCCAGTGAAAGCGCATTCCTGGATTCGGGCCGGTTCAACGTGAGCCAGCCAATAGGAGGGTCTTTTTCAAGCAGTACTGAGTTCATCGGATCAACTCCCATTCACTTCAACGATTAAAGGCCATAAACCGTGTCAGGACCCATGCGGCATCTGCTACAAAGTTAATTCTGCAAGAGACCGTTTAACACTACTGCCACTCCGACTCTCCATCCAGGCAGAAGCGAAGGGCTTTCTTTATCTCATCGATCTGCTCGGGGTCTGTAACCTTCCCTCGCTTTTCATTCCTGATGTAGAAGGCGTCTGCCGCCTGATCGCTCTTGGTCGTGATTTTGGCTACGGATATTGGTATCTGAAGTTCGTGCAAAGTCCTGGTAATGGTACAGAGAAGCCCTATGCGGTCCGCCGTATAAACTTCCAGGATAGTATACACGGCCGAGGATTCGTTATCGATAACGATCTTGCTTGGCGCCGCCCGCAACGCTTTTGGCTGCTGCCTGCCTGCCGAGCGCGCCGCTATGCGGTAGTGCAGAGCTAACTTGCCCTTGAGCAGGCGGTCCATATCACTTTTCATCGCCTCCCAGTCCGTTGCGGTATCGCCCTCCGGAAGCCTGCACTGAAACAGGAGCAGGGTTATTTCGTTGTTCATTGTAAATGCCTGGGCGCTGATGATGTTGAGTTCGTGGAGCGTCAGGATTCCCGCCGAGTTTGCAAGAAGCCCCGGCCTGTCATAGCTCATGAATGTAATTTCTGCGGTTTCGCGCCCGGAGGAAACCTCCCAGATGAAAGAGCCGCCGGCTTCCTGGAGCCTGCGGCCCAACTGGATATGCTTGACTATCTCCTCTGGGGATATGGAAATTAAATACCTTGGAGGGAGCTGTGAAAAATAGGTCTCCACCTCCCCAGGGCTCAGAAGATCGGAAACGCGGCTCTCGATCTGCTTTTTAACCCTGGCCACCCGTTCGGAGATGACCCGTGAGCTCGGTTCGCCTTTTTCCAGTATGCCCCGAAGATTGCAGTAGAGGGTCAGCACCGGTGTATCGCGCCATTTATCCCTGGCGCGGGGACCAGTGGACATCATGTCGGCAAAAGTGAGCAAAACGAGCTGATCGAGGTATTCCTTGCTCCCGACCGCGGCAGTGCAACTCGATAGCATTTCGTGGTCGGCCAGATCGCGCAGAGACGCGCTGTCGAGCAGAAGCAGGTGTTGTGATACAAGGAACCGCACCGTCTCGGTTTCCTGGGATGACAGGCCCAGGCGTCTCGCAATAGCGTGCATCATCTCGCCGCCCCTGGCCGCATGGCCGCTGCCCGAACTTTTTCCCACATCGTGGAGGAGGCCGGCCAGCAGCATGGGTGCAGGGTCCCCCATGTCTGCGGCAGTCACGGTGAGTTCGGGTTCTTGCTCTGAGTACACTCCGGCGATGATCTTCTTTAGCTCGGAGACAGTCCGAAGGTGGTGCTCCTGGACCGGGTAGAGGTGAAATTCGTCGTGCTGGACCAGCCCGTGCACAGAGGCAAGCTCAGGGATGAGCGCAGTCATCAGGCCGTAGTCGTAGAAGCGGCGTAGAACCGGGACCTCGGGCGAGTCGGCCCGGAGCAGGTCCAGGAATTCATCCTTAACACTAGGGTCTCCGGAAGCCGCGTCCAGAACGTTTTTATTGTGAGATATCCATTGCCGTGTAACGTTCGCCAGTCCAAGGCCGCGCCTGGCGGACACCGCAAAGAGATGAACCAGGCGCTCCGGCGTTGCCGGGTACCGGTCGGTCTGGATGTGGATCTTTCCGGACTGGGCGACCATCCCCTCTTCAATGATGGTTTCGGTCTGTTCAGCGCCGGTGGAGCGGCCCTCATCGAGTCTTTCCCAAAATTCCCGCGAAACCTCGGCAACCCCTTCAAACAACTGGTGAACATGCTGCATGAAAATTTCGACCGGAAGAAAACCCGATCTTTCCGCATACCCCAGCTTGCGTGCAAGCGTCTCCTGGTCGCCGAAAAGAAGCGTGCTGACCGCGAGTCCGGACGTGGCCCGCAGAAGTGTCAGGTACCGGCAGAAGGCTTTTTCCGCAGTCTGAAGGAAGTCCACTTCCTGCCGGCTGAGATAGCCCTGGAAAATCGCGTCCTCAAGGTTGCGGATCTTGGATTCGACGCGGCACCCGGCCCGGATGGCGCGAATTTCAGAAAGTCCTCCGGGATTCTCCTCGATGTCTGGCTCAAGCCAGTTCTTAGCGTTTTCGAGCAGCTTCTTGCGGGTTAAAATGGACTCGCGGAGAGAACTGAGAAAAAAAGCCCGGTTTTCGAGGATATGATTGTCAATTTCCCGATCTAGCTGATCGGCGAGGTTGCGGTTTCCGGAAATGTAGCGGAGGTCGAGGAGCTTGAAAAACAATGCCGAATCCGCCCTCGCCAGGTCCATTATCTGTGCCGGCGATCCCTGGAAGGCTTCAACATGCCATCCAGCCTCGATGAGAGGTTCGGTGATCTCATCGATCCAGGCGTCTTTTATAACAGAGCCATCGGCCTTGAGACACAGGAACGGAACTGCCTGGGTCGGGCTCGATATGCCGCGTCCAAAAGAGCCGATCGCCGCGATCGCGCCTGCGGCGCGGAACGCCTCGGAGCTGCTGACCAGCCGATTGGCAAGACGGTTGTATAAGGAGATGATAGCGATCTCCAGCAGGCTGGTGTGGCGATCAAGAGCCTGCTCGCTGCCTTCCTCGAGAATCAGCTCGCGCTGCTTCCTCAAGGATTCAGAGATGTTCCCGTTCATGTTCGGCCTCGTTTCAGATTTGTTTTAAATTTAAATTCTAAGCAGTTTTGCTGCAAAAGAAAGGGTAAAATGAGCCAATCCAAGTGGGCAATCGCCAATCCGTCCGATCCCCAGGGGCAAAATCGGCAAACACCGGCAGCGCCGTCTTCCACGGCGGCGGTGGTATAGTAAAATATGAATTCCTTTCTTATCCCTTGGCGTGTATAGACAAATTGTCTATACGGATGACGAGGAAAGAGCATATCATGAAATACACGACTGAGGAACTTGACGAACTGGTCAAAAAGGACGGCTCTCGTACCGATTGGGAGAAGGCGGCCGGCATGACAAAAGCCGATATTGAAGCGGCTGTTGCCTCCGATCCCGATGAGGCGGATACGGTCATGGACTGGGACAATGCAACTGCTGAGCTACCCAAGCCCAAGGCCATTTTAAACATGCGAATCGATAGAAACGTATTAGAATATTTCCGCAAGACCGGAAAAGGCTACCAAACCCTGATTAATGCCGTTCTTCGGTCGTATGTCAAACGGAAGGATCAGCACCATAACCACGATTAAAGCCAATCGTCCACGCTGCCTTTCCTTGCCCTCGCGCGCGGGGCGACATAAAAATGACGCTACCGAGGCCGCAAAGCATACGTTTCAATCCACGCCCCCGCGCGGGGGGCGACAAACAGGGGATGATATGACCCGCGACGACGCTATAGTTTCAATCCACGCCCCCGCGCGGGGGGCGACCTGATCTCCTGCAACCTCTCCACCCGCACGCTCAGTTTCAATCCACGCCCCCGCGCGGGGGGCGACGGGCGGCCAGGGGAAAACCCACAACCAGGGTGAGTTTCAATCCACGCCCCCGCGCGGGGGGCGACCGGGCACTCCCGGACCTTCTCCAAAGCAAACAGGTTTCAATCCACGCCCCCGCGCGGGGGGCGACTCCAGGATCAGCACGTCCCCGACCTGGAGCATGAGTTTCAATCCACGCCCCCGCGCGGGGGGCGACGCTTAGAACCACGCCAACATCGAATAGATCACCTGTTTCAATCCACGCCCCCGCGCGGGGGGCGACTCCAGGATCAGCACGTCCCCGACCTGGAGCATCAGTTTCAATCCACGCCCCCGCGCGGGGGGCGACGTTGACCATGTGTGCATTTTCTCCGGCCAGAACGGTTTCAATCCACGCCCCCGCGCGGGGGGCGACGCGCCGCGCCCTCCACGCCCTGGTGCGCTCCGTCGTTTCAATCCACGCCCCCGCGCGGGGGGCGACCAGAAAAATTGCGTCACGTGACGGAGATCCTCGAGTTTCAATCCACGCCCCCGCGCGGGGGGCGACGGAGAAAGACATCAATGCTCCCCGGCCAAATAAAAGTTTCAATCCACGCCCCCGCGCGGGGGGCGACTTCACGCAGCCATTTAAGTTCCTGGCCCACTACCTGTTTCAATCCACGCCCCCGCGCGGGGGGCGACTTGCGCCGGTCCGGAGATGGCACATGTTCCTGGATGTTTCAATCCACGCCCCCGCGCGGGGGGCGACTCTCATGTCATCGAGATCAATGGCTGTTCCACATGTTTCAATCCACGCCCCCGCGCGGGGGGCGACGGAGCAAGAGAAAACATGGGAAGAGCGTCAGAAAGATCCACGCCCCCGCGCGGGGGGCGACGGAGTGCCCGCTGAACGAGCTGCTCTGATCGAACGTTTCAATCCACGCCCCCGCGCGGGGGGCGACCTGTTGATGCCCTGCGCGGCTTCTGCTTCTCAGTGTGTTTCAATCCACGCCCCCGCGCGGGGGGCGACAGATCGGGCTTCAGGAGTCCCGCTTCGATCAATTGTTTCAATCCACGCCCCCGCGCGGGGGGCGACCATTACGTTTCCTACCCATGGGAGGACATTCAGGGTTTCAATCCACGCCCCCGCGCGGGGGGCGACGCCCACGCTCTTCAGTGCGTCCAGCTTCGCCGATGTTTCAATCCACGCCCCCGCGCGGGGGGCGACCAAGAACGAATTGCCCCCCATCCGCGGCAGGATAGGTTTCAATCCACGCCCCCGCGCGGGGGGCGACGTTCGCTTTGGATAGCTTCCCCGTGATCGGGATGATGTTTCAATCCACGCCCCCGCGCGGGGGGCGACGCTCTCAAGCGCAGGTGCGTCCAGCTTCGCAGAAGTTTCAATCCACGCCCCCGCGCGGGGGGCGACATTGTCAGATGTAGGTGTAACAGTCGATGGAGAAAGTTTCAATCAACGCCCCCGCGCGGGGGGCGACGGCTGCATCGTCTCGATGCTGCTTAGGGAACCGGTGTTTCAATCCACGCCCCCGCGCGGGGGGCGACGGCAGCGCACAGCGCCAGGCAAGTCAACATCCAGGTTTCAATCCACGCCCCCGCGCGGGGGGCGACTTACAGGGCCGGTTCCTCAAGACCAAAATAACTGGTTTCAATCCACGCCCCCGCGCGGGGGGCGACTTAAAGTGCGCCCGGTGGTTTAAAGGCGAAAAGGTGTTTCAATCCACGCCCCCGCGCGGGGGGCGACGCCCACGCTCTTCAGTGCGTCCAGCTTCGCAGAAGTTTCAATCCACGCCCCCGCGCGGGGGGCGACCAAAAGCGAGCAAGGCGGATTACTATGCTCGCAAGTTTCAATCCACGCCCCCGCGCGGGGGGCGACTCGACCGTGCACCACATGCCGCGAACCGTGGAGAGTTTCAATCCACGCCCCCGCGCGGGGGGCGACCTAATTAATGGCCTTTATAACCGATTATCAGGGGTTTCAATCCACGCCCCCGCGCGGGGGGCGACCAACATTGTTGGCGATGTTATTAATGGGAGATTGGTTTCAATCCACGCCCCCGCGCGGGGGGCGACTTATCCCGAAGGGCTTGGACCTTTCAACCGATGGGTTTCAATCCACGCCCCCGCGCGGGGGGCGACCTCGCGTATAGCTGCATTTGTGGAATGTATCATGGTTTCAATCCACGCCCCCGCGCGGGGGGCGACTTGCCGATCCGGGGAGATTCGAGACTGTAACTAGTTTCAATCCACGCCCCCGCGCGGGGGGCGACATGACCAGAGCGGAATTAAAGGAATATCGGGGAGGTTTCAATCCACGCCCCCGCGCGGGGGGCGACTAAGGTGCTGAGAGGTTCCTTTTCTTTGGCTTGGTTTCAATCCACGCCCCCGCGCGGGGGGCGACAAAATGCCGTATCCAACGGGATCAATACACCACCTGTTTCAATCCACGCCCCCGCGCGGGGGGCGACTCCCATAAGAGTAAATGGTATTCCCCTCATAATACGTTTCAATCCACGCCCCCGCGCGGGGGGCGACCTTATCCTATATAGTGCCGATTGCACCATATCCTTGTTTCAATCCACGCCCCCGCGCGGGGGGCGACCAATGTTCCCCCTATACCCTTAAATCCATTATGATCGTTTCAATCCACGCCCCCGCGCGGGGGGCGACTTCTCTGACAGAGTCAACCAACCCCCGCAGTTACTGTTTCAATCCACGCCCCCGCGCGGGGGGCGACTGTCAGCTTCTAAACACTCGCTGACAAAGGTTTTAAATGGGACATTTCGCGAATGCCCCCGTTCACTCTTTTGGCATATTCAGTTGTCAAAGATCTGATCTCATAACCCATCGACATTAATAGCAATATCGAGCTTGCGAACCTCACCTGAGTGAATAAGCCCCTAAATGCAGGCGGTGAAAGGCCGAGCGACAAAGTCCGAAAATGCGAGCCCGGGGTTCGCGCGCCTGTCTAAACGACCAAAGGGTCATCAGGATCGATGGGCTTATTAGCGCCGACATGTTCAACCTTCCGCCTCCAATTTGCGCCCAGGAAATAAAACCTCAGGCTATCCTTGTCCGAATCGATTTCCTTCATCAGTTTATCGCGGAACAAGGCCCACTGCGCAGGGTCAACGGAGCACTCGAAAACTGAGTATTGCACCCTTTGCCCGTAGTCCTTGCAAACCTTCGCGACACGCCGAAGCCGGGTCTGTCCCTTCGGATCCATTGTGGAAACGTCGTAGCTTACGACAACCATCATAGGCGCAGCCTATTTCCAGATAAATGGAGGGTATGCATCCAGTTCACCTCTGAGCGATCTGCTAAACAGTAGCGCCTGGATGAAAAAGAGCATTCCGACCTGCACCTTTTCTCCAAGGAAGGGATGCATGATTTCTTCCTGTTTTCTGTTCTGGTAAGAGATGAGCACCTCCTTTCTTGTTTCATCTGACATTAGCACGGCCCCGGAATCAGTTTTCTTGAAGCCGCTTTTCCTGACCTTCTTCAAGTTGATCAAAGAAAGTACGAGCCTGTCGGCCAGAAAGGGCCGAAACTCCTCCATGAGATCCAGGGCCAGCCCGGGCCGCCCCGGCCGGTCTCTGTGCAGAAATCCAACTGCCGGGTCAAGGCCCACTGATTCCAGCGCGGAGCGGACATCATGCGTGGTGAGGGTGTACACGAAAGAAAGAAGAGCGTTGACGTTGTCAAGCGGCGGCCGGCGATTCCTCTCTGCGAAAACGAAGTCTTCCTTCTGCGCTGTAATGAGTTCATTGAACACGCTGAAATACATGCGGGCAGCGTCGCCTTCTATCCCCCTGAGAGCGTCAGGATCGGTTTCGTTACCGAGCCGCTCCAGGTAGTGGGTCATCCTGGCGGACACTTCTTTGATCGCCTGGATGTTCACCTTCTCCTCGTGGTTCCTCAGCGCCCTTTGGAGGACTGTCCTGCAATTCGCCAGCTTTCCGGTTAGAAGGCTTCCGGTGATTTCTGCGGTCGCTTTCGGGTCGTCAGCTTTACGGTACTGTTCGCGCCTTAAAAGAACATTTCCGGACACCGGCCCCAGGACCCTGGCAAGAAACCTTCCATGCTCGGTCAAAAAGCTGATGGTCACGCCTCTTTCGGCGCAGAAACCCAACAAAAACGGGCTGCACAGGACGTTTCCGAAGCACACGATGCCGCCGATGGTGTGAACGGGTATCCTTAGACGGACTTCGTTTTCCGCCTTGACGACAACCGTCTCCCCCTCCTTGGAGAGGTAGGAGCCCTGTGTTGTGACAAACAGCGTGTTAAGATGTTTTTTCATTGTTCTTCCAGCACCTGTGTTAGATAAGCATTTACGGACCTCTTCCTGTAAAGGACCTGTGGAAGACATCGCTCGATAAGCGAACAACTTTTGCATTTCTTCATGTAGACCGGCTTCGGCGTATTCCCTGACCCGATCAGCTCGTGGACCCGCCCGGCCGCTTTTTGCGTCGCTTCGCGCAGGGCTTCATCAAACGCGACTTCGAGCCGATGCCGTGTCCTTCCATAGAATATGGCCCCCGAGGGGACCTCGACCCCAAGCATCTCTTCGAGGCAGAGCGCCTGAGCGCAAAGCTGAACCTTGTCGCTCTCGTCGGGCTTTGGTTTTCCCCGTTTGTGCTCAACCGGAAAAGGCTGCCACCTGCCCCGTTCCACGTGGTGGAATTCCACCACATCGGCTTTCCCTATCAACCCCAGCCTCAGTGACCGAAGGGACACGCCTCTGGCGATCCTTACAGTGCCTCGCGACTCCTCGCCCGCCTCGTGCACCCGCTCGTGCATGATCCGGCCTTCGGCGGTAAAGCGGTTTTCATCCCATGCCTGTTCGACATGGATCAGAGCGCACTGCCGCTCGCAGAAGATAAGGTGCTGGAGGGCTGAAAGGGGTATGAGATCGTCTTCAGCGTAGTTCATGGCTTCTTTCCGCTGTTACGCATTTGCTGACGTGCGTGATAGAGCTTCTCGGTGAAACCGCCGCCTTTCAGGAATTCCTGCTCCAGAGCGCGCAACTGCTGATCCAGCAGATAGTTCGCCTGGTGAATCAGGCAGGTCATAGTATTTGCCGCAGTCTCGGCAGAGGCCGGAACTTCAGTATAGGGCTTATAGGTCAAATAGGACCTATTCGACTTATAACACAGCCCCCGGACTTCTCGCGCCTGGGGGTGGTCTTTACCCCACAGGGGCAGGCCGTGCTGCCGGAGGTAGTCCTGGTAGTCCAGCAGCAGCTCTTCCAAACTTGCACGGGCCACCCCCACCAGCTTCAATTCGGTTTTCTTGGACGTGCCGGAAGCTGTGCTGCCTTCGGCGATATTTTGCTTGCCGCTTCGCGCCGCCTGCACCATCTGGTCGTGAGTGCGGGAGCGGCGGCCGACGAAACGGTCGCAGAACACCACGGTGGCGTCATGGATAATTTCGGCCATCTGGTAAGACTTCAGATCCCGGTAGCCGCCATGGGGAGGGATGATTTTGGGAGATTCTTTTTTATAAGTCATTCTGCGTTGCCTCGATCCATCATACAAATCAGAAGCCGTCAATGGGTTCTGGCTTCAGACCTGTGAGGGACTTCAATTTCTCCAAGTGCAAAGTTCCATCCGAATTTACTGAAAGGCTCCTGTGAACTTTTGCGGATGAATACTGGCCATGTGGGCAATTGTGCTGCCACCAAATCACCTTAAGGACTTCCATGCTTCCTTCCGGACGGGCTGAGGATGCGTCGTTCTCAAAAAGTTTAGGCAGGATTTTTTTGATTGATTCGGCATCGTCGTCACTGAAGCCGGTTTTGTTGGCGAGTTGAGGGTTCATACTTCCGTAGAAAACATAAACCCCTTCGTCTACCCGATGTTTCATGCCCATTGTATCGGAGCCTTTCTTTGTGCCATCGCCTTCTCCGCTTACACTCTTTGTGATTTGTGTACTTGTTATTTCCACGGGAGACAAAGAGAACGCTGTATGAATGGAAACCGGCCCCCTCACTCCTATCGACACGCCAGCACCCTTCGTTTCCCCTCCATACGCGAAAACTTGACCGAACGCCCGGACATCGAACCATTTTTTGCAGGCTAACTTGGTATTTACAGCGGAAGATTCTTTTGGATTTAGAACTGTCTCGGCCCGTTCTCGCAGATTCTTGCAATCATCGAGTTTGTTGTCATCAGACTGAACGAAGATCTCCTTTCCTGCTTCCATGAGACGATTTCGGATTTTTCGTTTGATGCAAACGTCTGAAACTTCACCGATCCGGTCATAATTTGTGCGTGGCCTGTTACCGTTCAGGGGATCACCGTTGGGGTTGGCATTCTTGACTTTGAATACAACTGCGAAATCAATTTTATTGGTTAGACTCATTTCCATTCTCCTGTTGGGTGGTAATAATATCAGGGCTTGATTTGAAAAGTTCTATCCTTTGGCAGTGGAATCCCAAAAGGAATTCCCCCGACAGCGGCTCATCCGATGCGTAACCAGAAGCGTCATTGAACAATCCGTGAATGGTATCGAGTTCAACTTCGTATTTATTATTTCGGTTAAGGCGGGTCTTGTAAGGGACTAAAGCAAGCTCAATGGTTTTCCAAGTGCTGCATGGCCGATCAGCAAACCGTTGCATCAATTTTGTTGCATTGGTCTGCCTGCCCTCATTCGAAAGCTTGAGCGCATACCCCTCCAGGCAGTCTGCCACCGCAAGCAGCCTCCCGTAGAGATAGTCTCTGGTTTTCCGTTCTCGATCAAGCCCCATGACGTAATCCTCCTTTTCGTTGGAGTAATATCTATATAGTCCGCAAGCTATACCTAGGGTTTTTTGCCAAGCCCAATCCGGCAGGCTGTTTCTTTGTGTCGCCTTCTTCACGCATGAATCAACAATGTCCCAAGGAAGTGGAGCGCCATCGATAATGCATGGAATCAAACGCTCAATTGTCGTTTTTTGCAGGTTATCATCGATCTTCAGCAGATCACCGTCCCTCGTTCCGTAAGCTGCCTGTGCAATGTCCTTGGGAGATGGCGCTCCAAAAAATTCTTTGTCTGTCGAGAAGCGTTGGAGCCATGCACATCCTTGATGCCACGATTGCAGCCGTTTTAGAAAATCAGATCCCGCCAGTTCCCGGTAATAGGTAAGCGCCATACGTCCGGGAGTGGCGGAATCTACTCCCATCACAATAATTTGATTTGTCTCCCCCAGCTTAACATTATAGCCCGCAAGGTATTGGGAAAGGCGAAGTCCGAATTCCTGAGCAGTGAATCCGGCCTTTCTTTTCTCTGGTTTTACCGGCACGCTTTCGATTGATATGTCGCTTAACAAATCGTCACTGTCAGCCAGCGGATCAGGGACATCCGCACCAGACACCGCCCATGCGACAAAGGCTAGTCGCGGTTTCGCCTGCCCGCCAGATTTCACATAAAAGACCTTGCCTTGTCGTGCGAGTAGCCAACGTAGGGCGCTATGGGCTTTTTGTGTTATTTCAAAACCCAATTCAGCAACTTGAGAGTCATCCGTAAACCGCCCTCGATAGGTAAATCCTGAGGAGTCATTTGACGAGATAAGTTTTGCCTTGTCACCCGCATTTCGGAGCTTTGCAGGATGGCTATCGGCCAAAAAACGAGGTTCTCCTGTAACAAAACAGAACCCTTTCTTTGCTTCTAGACTTGAGGAGTAGTCAATCCAGGCACGTTGAAGAGTCACATCCGTAACTGTGGAATCTAAGCAATCCGGAGTTTCAACCGCCCAACGGACAAAGGACTCCGCCTGCCAAGGATTTCTCTTTCCGTTTTTCTGCATTTTTCCATTTAGCAATTTGAATATTTCCGGTTTATCAGATTCTTCGCCCATCCATTCATGCATGAGCTTCGATGTGCCATCAGGTGCCAGTTCTGCATGCAAAATTCTATTATCAATGAGGTCTGATACTACATGACCCTTTTCAATATAGTTAAGAATTGCCTCTATCTTTGGATGCGAATAAAGCGAGGAACACCATTTTCGTAATTCAGCTTTATAAGTTTCGTAGGGTTCAGACGGTTTGCTTTGAAATCCAATTGTCACCTCCCCGCCGAACTTGCTAAAGTCGCCAGCGAGATATTGCAGCTTGTCACACAGCGGATGATTTACCGGGCGCGTTCCTGAACGGCCGGAAGAGGCTTCCGTACAGGGGACAATTGTAGGCGAGGCATCTTTGCTGATTACAGTTGCACGCAAAATGTTTCCATCACCGCCAAGGACTATTTCGATGTGAGCATTTTGTGCCGTGTGGCAAATGGGGAATAGGGGTATGGTATCATTCGGATCGCCGATCATAGCAGTGTTGTTTTCATAGGTCTGGTAAAGTTTCTCAATCCAGCTCATTTTTCAGCGCCTCCTCATTAAGGCCAATGGATTGGGGCGGATTGGGTATCATTTCGCGCACAAATTTCCGCATGGTGCATTCCTCAGAACGCATAAACTTGATGACCCCTCTGCGCATGACAGGCTTCCAGAACCGACTATGAAGACGATATTCCCCCGTTTCATCAGGTTTGCCGTCTTCATCCGTTTTCCCAGTTTCATCAGGATAATCAAATCCATGAAACATGATGCCGTAATCCAAGCGCTCAATGTCATCATAAGCGCCACTACCTTCTCCAAAAACGCACGGCTCGACATACCCCTGGCATTCTCGTGCGCCAAGAAAGATGTCCTGCCGTCCGCCTTTCTCGATCATCCTCTTTGCGATCTGGAAATGTTTCCCGTCGATTTGATCCGCCGTCATGTCTTTACGGAACTGATTCCAAACAAAGTGTGCCTTAACCTGATATTCGACATCAGAGAGATAGGTGTACATTGCCAAAGTATTTCCACCTCCATAATCCAGGGGCTTGACGCTTTTGGCTTCCGTTTTGATATGTTTCATTATTCGGACTTCATCGAGAATCCAGATGAGCGTGGGCTTCCAATACACAGATTTCAAAATCCCTTTTAATGCCTCGTAGGTGGGAATGTGGTAGGAACATTTCTCTCCCCCCATTCTGGTCACGGGGTCAGTGAATAGAGCATGCCGTCCTGTTACTTTGAATTCGACAAGGTTTTTCACGTCGGCCTCCTTATGCGTTCAACAATTCCATTGGCGAAACAGGCTCAAGGCTCACGCCGAAATCCTTGCTATAATACCGTGCATCCAAATGCCATATTCCACTTTCTTTGTGCGTATGAAACAGGGCATTTTCTTTATGTAGCTTTTCCATCATATAAGAGAAGATATTTACTGAGTATTGCTGTGCTACTTTCAAAAGAGCCGATTCTTCTTTCAAGGATAATTCTGTTGAAAGTTTTGCAATGATCGATTTCGCCTCTTCATTGTATGGGACGATAATTCCTTCTGTCGGCGCATCGACCACGCGGAAAAGTTCGCCCGCCGTCTTGAAAGATTGTCTCAAATACAAAGTGGGACTTCCGTGTTTTCTCTTGTGTTCGCCAACACTTTGCTGATTCGTTGAAAGCATGCACAGCAAGTCATCGTCTCGCCCCAGCTCTTTTCTGGAAATCCGATAGGTCATTTCGTGTGCCCGTTTGTAAAAATAATAACTATAAAAACGTTTGATGGCTTTATGACCGATCAAATCTTCATCGAAGTCGGCTGGGTTCTTTTTGTACTCGTCAAGTATTCGTAATGTCACATCTTGGGCGGTTCTGATTTCGGGTAATCTATCAAGGTTCTCGTTGTTCAGATTGATAATTTGGACTACTCCCAATCCTTCTCGGCCATTGCGGTTACAGCGCCCTGCCGCCTGTGCTATTGAATCCAGGCCGGCCAAACAACGAATTACCGCTCCGAAGTCAACGTCTACCCCGGCCTCAATCAACTGGGTGCTGACACAGACGATAGGCTTAGGATTCATTGGATCAAGGCAATCGATAACTTTCTCTAAAATCGTTTTCCGGTGTTTTGGACACATGTTTGTACTGAGGTGAAATACGTTTTCCGACAAGTCTCTACAGGATTCATACAAGCGTTTTGCGTTTGGCTTCGTATTTGTAACTACAAGCACGCTCCCCTTATCGTGCAAAAGCTTCCCCACACGCTCCGCGAGTTCCTCTTCCGTCCACCCTCCGCTTTTAAGGGAATTTTGCACATGCACCCTTTTCAATGTACGAAATAGCGGTGGGAAATCGACGATCTCCATGGCATCAGAATAGGTTACCGCACCCTTAGACGGATCAACTGCATGCAGGAGCGGTTGAGTCGCTGTACAAAAAACGATGGTCGAGGAACAGAGACGTGTCAAAAAATTAATTGCATTGTTAAACAGGTGAACGGTCTTGATGGGCAGCGTCTGGATCTCATCAAAAATGATGACCGATTTTGCCAACTGATGCATTCGACGCACACTGCGCGTCCCTCCACCGAAAAGCGTTTCGAGCAACTGCACAGATGTGGTGAAAACAATGGGTGCATCCCAGTTTTCGGACAAAATCCGATTTCGCCATGTGTCTTTTTCGGGCACCAAATTTGAATGATGCTCCAAAACGATTTCCTTGGAGATAACATCAAATATGTTTGCCACTTTCGAAGCGTTCTGATCAATAATCGAGGTGTACGGAAGGACGTAAATAATTCGGTCAAGTTTGTGTTGCTCTGCATGATGGAGGGCAAAACGGAGGCTGGAAAATGTTTTCCCGCCCCCCGTCGGAACCGTCAAGTAATAAAGCCCCTGTTTATCACTTGCCCGTTGCCTGCAGGACGATGAAATTTCGCTTCTTTTTTGATCGATTTTATTTTTTATTTCAAAAGATATTAGTTCAAAGCAATCGATCAGTTTTTGCCAGTCAGGATAATCTTCGAGATACCGCAAAGGTGCATCTTGGGGATTCTCGAAATCGGCGGTGCTTAACCGGTCAGCATCCACCAAGCTGCTGAAAAGGAAGCGGGCCAACAGCCCTTTCAAAAATGAACGTATCGGGTCACTGGGAAATTCATGGATCAAGTCTATTAATTTCCGGAATTGATCGTTTTTCGTTTTTGATATGATCAGCTCGCCTATGCGGGTCGAAACTGAATGGTCGATTTTTTCTTGCACCTCGTAATAATGCGTCGAGGCGGAATCCTTACTCAGTCGGGCCGAGAATTTATCTTCACCCGCGATATCGAATACATCGATTAAGCCGGAATGGTGAGAAAGCACACATAAAGATATTATTTCCGCCGCCAGCTTGTTAATTTTGACTTCATCCCTCAACGCCTCGTTAATCCATTGCGCGCCGGCAGTGGAATGATCGATTTTGCCTTTATATCTCTTCGGATCTACATAATTTTTATCTCCCGGACAAAGCAACCCAACAGCTGATTTTATGTAACATTGATATTCAAAACTGTATTTCCCCGCATCATGAAGCAGCCCTATCAACTCTCCGATCAGGTCCAAGCCTATCTTGCCCGCAAATTTCTTCGCAAACAGGGATGCTTCCACGGAGTGCGTTTCAACACTGTGGCAGACGGCATCAGCCTCACGGTAATGTGCCAAATAGAATGTTGGTCTCATCGATATTTGCTCTCCCTAGAGGACTCGCACCATATTCTTCAAAGCCGTTCCATGCGCTAAGGCCCCGGACGACGCTTAATTGTCAATAATCCGTGTAAATTCCAACATATTGGTTTCAATCCACGTCCGGGGCCGTTCTGGAATGAGAACCAGATAGAGAACGTCTCATTTCCTCTCGACAAAATAGGTGCTTACCGCTTACAATGGCAGAGAAGGTAATGGTGGATCCCGACAACGAGGTTGCACAGACCAAGTCACGGTTCATTTTTCCCTTCGATCCGGCCTCAACCTCGCGCCAACGAGGGTTTGGGCCTTTTCTATTGAGGGGTTTATTCACATTCCAAAAACCTTATACGCCAGGCGTGGGGAGCTGTCAAGCTTAAATGCCAACTTATTGGAAACTAAACGAATCGATCTGAGCTTAACTGCCTTTGGCCCTGTGAGAAATTTTAGCATTGTATTCGCTCACTCAGCAGCTCACCGGTGGGTCTTTTGAACATTGAAAACCGGTTCACACCATGCCTCCCACCCCCGAAAAGATGTTTCGACCGAGACCACTTACACTGCTCTGTCAGCCCTCACCCCCCAACAATCCTTTCCAAAAACTCCTCAAAAAGATCCGGATTGGCCTGTTTCATGATTCTGCGTACCTGCATCAGGTCGATGGTTTTGACGAATTTGAGATTTTTTCGCTTCTCGCAGGATCTCTACCCGTGTAGGTTATACGTAGACATGCGGTCGCCACAAGACTGCCTCGAACATCCCTTTTGCGGCTGAGAAAGTGGGCACAGGATAGGAAATGGGTGTCGATCCCGCGTCCGGCCTCGTAAACATCGCTGCTGCCCCCTCGACCTCAAATTGAACCTCATAAGGCGTAGCCAGGGTTAACCTCCCTTCTGATGGTTTGAATCTCCTGAGAATTGGCCCTAGCGGGACTATCTCAATAGACCGCCGGAGCGAAGGACTAATCAATAAAAAGTGAAATCTGTAAGGATGCAGCCTTCGCCCTGTGGCGGATAGCCGGTTTTGCGCTGTTTAATTCGATGTAGGATATTCTTGGATATGAAACCGTGACAAATGAATACTTCAGAGGCAAATCTATCACTATCGTGTCAGGAATAAAACCAAATGTTTGTCCGTCCGATTACGACACACAGGAAACGCTGATCGGCAAATTCGGGGACCTTGTTTCTCAGTCTTCACCGCTCACTCTTCACTGCGCCCCGCTTCCCACTCCCTGTTCTTTTTGCCGCTTCTATTGCCGCTTCTGCTTGCCGTTTCTCGTTGCCTTTTGGCAGAGCAAAAACCCTCGCGCTACGCTGTCGCCCGATCAGAATGCATCGCGGTATTTGACGAATCAGGGTGTCGAGGAATTGAGGAATCGAGGGACATCTTTTCACTGTTCAACGGAGGATAAGTTTGGAAGGGCGGAATTCCGTCCTGTTTCTGCTCACCTTTCCCCTGTATCTGCAGAAAATGGAATTAAAAGTATCAGTGATATCAGTGGGTTATTGGATTATAACCTGCATTTGCCCTGTATTTACAGGGACGGCCGCTATTTAGCAGTTAAATCGGTGAGTTGGGCGCAGCCCTTCCGGCTCTTTGAAAACTGTCTTAAATATGCCTCTTTTCCTATGATAGAAGAAACATTGTTTCGGGAGGGAGAGGCCGTCTTCTAATTGGAGTTTTGCACCCGTTTGACAACCTGGTCCAAGAATGATGATGAACTT
>Ga0187858_10002616_pt1 | contig 18360 bp, 11 predicted proteins | sample June2016WEW_8_15_FD_133015 | JGI IMG/M metagenome (GOLD analysis project Ga0187858, IMG submission 133015) | Peatland microbial communities from SPRUCE experiment site at the Marcell Experimental Forest, Minnesota, USA - June2016WEW_8_150 | ecosystem: Environmental > Terrestrial > Soil >...
GTTTCGCGCGGCGCCATCGGCATACAGTTCGCCCGCGAAGAGAATGCCTCGCTACTGAAGGCTTACGGTGCATCGAGCGGCGTTTTCGTGCAGCAGGTGACACCTGGTGGGCCGGCTTCAAAGGCAGGCGTTCAGGCATCCGACGTCATTGTCGGCATGAACGGCCAGAGTGTGAAAGACGGCGATCAGCTTGTGCAGATGATCTCGGCGGCGGAGCCGGGCGCGAAAGTCAGCCTCACGGTGCTGCGCGACGGGAAATCGCTCGAGATGCCGGTCCGAATCGGCGATCGCGCCGAGATCGTGGCGGACAACGGTCCGAACGGGCCGGAGAAGATGTCGCCGGAAGGTCAGGAAGGCGAGTCCGGCGGTGCGCGTCTGGGCGTGTCCCTCGAGAACCTGGATCGCTCCGACCGGGAACAACTGGGCCTTTCGTCGGGCGGCGTAGCGGTTGCGGCCGTCGAGCCGGGTTCGTTCGCGGAAGACATCGGCCTGATGAAGGGCGATGTCATTGTGGCGATCAACCGCCAGCAAGTGGCGTCGGCCGCCGACGTGCGGAGCATCGTGCAGTCGGCCAAGACCGGCCAAGCCATGGCGTTCAAACTAATGCGGAATACGGGCGGAAAGTGGAACTCCCTGTTCACCGCCGGTACTCTGCCGTCGTAGCAAAGCGCCAGTTGTCAATTGCGCGGGCAGGAGCGCCCGCGCGGCAGGCATGAGTGCCTGCGCCACGTGTCTATCGCCGCACCGGCAACCCCGGTGCGGCGCCCTCCACCAGTTCCCCGCCCCGCACCACGACAGTCCCATTCACCAGCACGTACAAAATCCCCTCGGAATACTGAGCCGGATTCTCGAAGGTCGCCCGATCGATAACCCCCGCCGGATCGAAGACCGTGATGTCGGCGTCGGCGCCCACCGCAATGCGCCCCTTGGTGGAGATCGCCAGCCGATCGGCAGGCATCACCGTCATCCTTCGTACCGCATCCATCAAAGTCAGGGCGTGTTGCTCGCGCGCATAGCGGCCCAGCACGCGCGCGTACGTTCCGGCCGCGCGCGGATGCCCTTTGCCATTTTCCAGAATGCCATCGCTCGCGATCATCACGATCGGATTCGAGATCGCCAGCCGCACAATCTCTTCCGGAATCGAATGGATCACCACCATGCCGCCCAGCGCGCGGTAACGGGCAAACGAGTCGGCGGTGAGGCGCTCGCCGGTGAGCGCCCACTGCAAGTCGCCATAATCAATCCCGCCCTGCCGTCCCTGCCATCCTTCATCAAAGACCGCTGAGCTGAGGTCGGTCATGCCTGCCGTGTACGGATACATCTCCGTGGTCACGTCGAGTCCGCGACGCCGAGCGCCCTCGATCATCTGCAGGCAGAGCGCCGTCTCGCGCAGGCCCATGCTGGTGATGTGGACCACGTGCAGCGATGCTCCGGTGGCAGCGGCATCGGCGATAACCTCCTGCAGCGCGTCGATGACGCCCGGCTCCACGGGACCGCCATTGCGCATGTGAACATAAATCGCCGTCTTGCGCTCAGCAGCGAGGCCGAACAGTTCCAGGATCTCCGCGCGGGTCGACAGCGGCACGTACGCGATCCCCATGCCGATACCGAGCCCGCCTTCGTCTAATCCGGCGCGCACCAAGTCGTAGATCTGGCGGCGCTCCTCGGGCGTGGCGGCGCGTTTCGCGGCCGCGTCGCGGGGCAGCAGCTTGCCGCTATCGTGCATCACGGCCATCCGCGCGGGAATGTGTCCGGAGGTCGCACCGAAGTTGACGAGCGCTTTGCCCTCGCGCGCGCGATACCATTCCGGAACCGGCGACACCCCCACTTCCATTTCGAGTGCGGTCGTCACGCCGTCCCTGGCTTTGAACCGATAGTTCTCCGGCGTCTGCCCATGCGAGTGCAGATCGATGAAGCCCGGCGCTACCACCAGTCCGGAGACATCCACCACCGTGCCGCCCTTAAGTGGGGCCTCGCTGATGGCGCCGATTTTCGTGCCCCGAATACCCACGTGGCGGACCGCATCCAGACCGGAAGCCGGATCCATGACTCGGCCGTTTGCCAGGACCACGTCATACTCCTGCGCCCGCGCCCCAGCCGTCAGGAGCAGCGCCGGCAGGATGAAAACGGCGAGACGGTCCACCATCACCGGCTCACCAATACTGCTCGGAAGCGCGCCTGGTTGGTGATCATGCGCTCGCCCACACACAGCGGCCTCTCGACGGCGGCAGACGCGGCGCCCGGTTTGTCAATCAGAACAGCTTTCATAGTGGATTACCTCCTCCCATGATAACCGCGCTCACGTCACGGGACTTTCCCAATCCCGCATGCACCCGGGCGCCGGGCTGGAGGTTGTTTGCTTACATCCTGACAGGCCGATAAGCTGTAAGCGTGCCTGCCAGAACCATCCAGGCTGAAGGGAAAGCAAGGACCAGCGCCGTGAGACGCATCGATCAACGCCGACAAGTTGTGATCCCTAAGAAGATCTTCGACGCGCTCGCCGTGGAAAAGGGACTCGTGGAAGTAACGGCAGAGAACGGCCGTGTCGCCATGACGCCGAGGAAGCATGTCGATGCCGACGATATGTTGACGATCGGGGAAGCGAAAAAGGTGCGACACGCTTTGAAGCAGCTTAAAGCCGGGAAAACCCAGCCGTGGCCGCAGATCAAGCGTGAACTGGACCTGTAAGTTCGCGCGATCTTCGTGGCTTGCCCGAAGGCATCCAGAAGGGCGTTGTGCGCGTCATTGGCCGGATGGTACCCGATCCGTTTTCAGCGGAATGTGAAAGCGCCTAGAATGAGTGGCGGGGCGTGTATCGCCGTCGCATCGGTGACTAACCGGATCCTATTTGGCGCGGGCCGGGAAAGGCAAACGGTCTTCGTCCTTCGAATCCTGCTTCGATCCGAAAAGTCCTACCGTTAGGGCGAAAAAAACCGGGCAGGGAGTAATCAGTGTCCCTTTACAAAACGATGACAATATAACTTTGATGAGAATCGACACCCGCTCGCGCTAAACTGGACTATTCGACCCGTCATGAAACAACGCCTGGAAGCCGGTTGCGGAACGGGCTTCCCCAGATTATGACACCCAAGAAATCCCGCACGGCTGTGGCGGAGAAACAAGCACCGGCGCCCGAGAGCCGCCCGCTGAATTCGCCAGACCTCTACATCAATCGCGAAATCGGTCTGCTGTCTTTCCAGCACCGCGTGCTGGAGGAGGCACAGGACGAGAAGAATCCGCTGCTGGAGCGGGTGAAATTCCTGGCCATCGTGGGCTCCAATATGGATGAGTTCTTCATGGTCCGGGTAGCCGGCCTGATCGACCAGGTGGACGCCGGAATTCTGGACGTCGGACCCGACGGGATGCACCCCTCGGCCCAGTTGGTGGCCGTCCGCAGGGAAGCCAAAAAACTCTTGGCGGACGCGCACAAATGCCTGCGCGATCAGCTTCTGCCGGCCTTGAACGAAGCCGGTATTCAAATCCTGGATTATGCCACGTTGAACGAGAAGCAACTGGCCATCGCCGATGCGTATTTTACGGACACGGTCTTTCCAGTCCTCACGCCGCTAGCTTTCGACCCCGGCCGGCCGTTTCCGCATATCTCCAACCTTAGCTTAAACCTGGCAGTGCTGATCCGCGACCAGGACGGCGTGGAACATTTCGCGCGCGTGAAGGTGCCGGATTCGCTGCCGCAGTTTGTACCGTTGAAGCGGCCCCGAAAAAAGGTCCGCAAACGCGCGCCGAGAGAGGAAACTTTCGTCTGGCTGGAGCAGGCGATCTCGGCCAACCTGCCGGCCCTGTTTCGCGGTATGGACGTGATCGAGGCGCACCCGTTCCACGTCACGCGCGACGCCGACATCGCCATCAAGGAACTGGAGGCCGAAGACCTGCTCGAGACCATCGAGGAAGGCGTGCGGCGGCGGCGTTTCGGCAGCGTCGTGCGGCTGATGGTCGCCGACGACATGCCGGCGCACATTCTGGACATCCTGGTGAACAACCTGGAGATCGATGCGAGCCAGGTGTACCGCGCGCGGGGCCCACTGTCACTGAGCCGCCTCATGCATCTGTGCTCGCTCGACCGGCCGGACCTGAAAGACGTTCCCTTCGTGCCTGCGGTGCCCAAAGCACTCGTGCCGGCCACCGCCGACGAGGACGTTTACGCACTGATCCGCCGTCAGAACATTCTGCTGCATCACCCATTCGATTCCTTCCAGCCCATCGTCGATTTTCTGAAGAAAGCCGCCCGGGATCCAAATGTGCTCGCCATCAAGATGGTGCTGTACCGTGTCGGCCGGAATGCCCCGGTGGTCGAAGCCCTGCTGGAGGCCAACGAGGAAGGCAAACAGGTGGCGGTGCTGGTGGAGCTAAAGGCGCGCTTCGACGAGGAGAGTAACATCGAATGGGCGCGCGCGCTGGAGCGCGAAGGCGTGCACGTGGTGTACGGGTTGCTAGGGCTGAAGACCCATTGCAAGCTGCTGATGGTGGTGCGCCGGGAAGCCGGGATCATTCGCCGCTACATCCATATGGCCACCGGCAACTACAACGTGGTCACGGCGCACCTGTACACCGACATCGGTATGCTCACCTGCGACGACGAAGTGGGCGCGGACGTGGCCGACTTGTTTAATTATCTGACCGGATACTCCGCCAAGAAAGACTACCAGAAGCTGCTGGTTTCGCCGGTGAACCTGCGCGAGCGTTTCGAAGCCATGATCAAGCGGGAGATCGACCACCAGAACAAGGGAGCGCAGGGGCGGCTGATCTTCAAGATGAACGCCCTGGTGGATCCGCGCGTGATCCGGTTGCTCTATCAGGCATCCCAAGCCGGGGTCAAGGTGGACCTTTTGGTGCGCGGCATCTGCTGCCTGCGGCCGGGGATCAAGGGCGTCAGCGACAACATAGAAGTGACCAGCGTCGTGGGCCGCTTCCTGGAACACAGCCGCATCTACTACTTCCGCAACGGCGGGCACGAAGAGATCTACCTGGGCAGCGCGGATCTGATGCCGCGCAATATCAACCGCCGCGTGGAAGTGCTGTTCCCGCTGGAGAGTCCGGACCTGATTCGCCACGTGCGCGACCAGATTCTGGCCGTCTACCTGTCGGACACCGTCAAAGGCCGCGAGATGCAGAGCGACGGGACCTATGTGCGCCGGCCACCGGCCGCCGGCAAACGCGCGGTGAACAGCCAGGAGTGGCTGGTGAGGCAGACGCTGGCAGCGCAGAAATGAGCGTGAAGACTTCTCCATTGCCGAACTGGCGATCCAGGGCCGCCAGGGGAGCTTCGCGCCAGCTTGAGAAATAGAGCATCGCCCGATTGAATCCTTCTGGAGGGATCGGGTCGCTCTTCGCCGCAGAACTGAGGCCGAACGGCTTGGCCGGTGCCAGCAACCGCTTCGGAGCGGGGACAGACTGGCAAGCCATACCGCTAACGGCATCCGGCCGCTGTCGAGGCGCCGGGCCAGATTGCCGAACCGGCCACAATTCAAACGGACCACGGTCCGGAACTGGCAGTATCGACAGGGCTTAATCGCCATTACGTTCTTGGGAGACAACCCCAAATCGCTTACCGGGCCTGTACGTCCTTGATCTTGATCGCTTTCGAGATGTAGCCCATAGACATTTTACTTGACTAAAAGTCGTTTATAGATTACTTTTAGTCCTGGATAAAGTTCAATCTTTCTCAGCAGTGGCGTGCTTCATCCTCGTGGCGCTGGCCGCCTCCGCCATAGACATCGTTGCTTCGTGGACGCTCAAACATGCCGATCTCGGCCCTGCGCGACGGGTTGCGGTGGCCTTGCTGCCGTTTCCCGGGAACCTCGCCCTGATCGCGCTGGTGCTTCGGGGCATCCGGCAACTGGACGAATTCCAAAGGCGCGTTCACTTCGAAGCCGTAACCATCGGGTTTCTGGCCACCGGCGTGGTCGTGTTTGTGTACGGCTATCTCCAGAAAGCACAGGCCGTGGGTCCGCTGAACCTGGCGTTCATCTGGGTCTTCATGAGCTTCTCGTATGCGATCGGATACTTGATCGCCGCGAGGCACTATCGATGAAGAATCGCATGCGCGTCCTGCGGGCTGAGATGGACTGGACGCAGGCCGACCTAGCAGCCAAAACGGGCGTTTCCAGGCAGGCCATTGTGGCGGTCGAAAACGGAAAATACGACCCGGCGCTGCCGCTGGCGTTCCGCATCGCCCGGGCGTTTGGGAAGACGGTCGAAGAGGTCTTCCTGTGGGAGGATGCCCCTTGAGTTACGACGAACCTATTGCCCGTCGGCGCAGGCGCGCGTAGCATTGCCCATTCGGGCGCGGTGTGATTTCTCGGCGTACGTGTCCACCGTACGTCCGATGTCGCGCGCCACAAGCTCCGCATAAATTATGACGGAACCAACTCCGGCCTTTGGCGGGGGCCCTCTTCGTCTGTGGGTAAACTCGCTGGATTCAGACGGTCGCTTGGGATGAGTCTAAGAGTTGTCGCTCGCGAAGATGCGAGAGAACAGCGGTGCTACACGCCTTGGCGCATCACTTTGCGGGCCACCAAATGGGCTTCCTGGCCGTCGATCTCGACTACATGCGTATCGTGCAAGGATACCAGAGACCGTAGATGGCTCAGCTCCTCAGGGAGCACGACCTCCAGCACCTTCTGGCCGGCGCCCGCCGTCATTCGTACATGAGTCGGGCCGCTGCCTGCCGGCTCTATCGGCCGCATCGTTCCGATGATCCTTCCGCTTTCGTCCGTGAGGACCGAAATTCTCATTTGCTTCTCCTTATACTTGGTGAACCGGGAGAGCCGCAGTCCACCGCGATAGCAAACTGATTTCGTTGATATAGTGATTTCCGCCGGCCAACCGTTTCATTGGCCCTTCGTTGAAGGAGCGACGGTCACGCGGGACGCCGACCGGGCCTCTGGTTTGCGCCGAGACATTGGGCCTGATAGGACTGCCTATGGATCCGCTAGACCTGAGGGCCGGCGACGGCGAATTCTGGGCGGCGATAGTCGAACCGACTGACCCTTAGGGATGGAAACAGGCAACTTAGTTAACCCTTTATAGGTACTAGAACGGGCCTTGAAGGTACTAGAACGGATTTTGCGTAGAGTCCAGCCGTTTATCTGAAACAGTGTTGTCCTATACTATACTGGTTGATGGGCCGGCAGGATGACCTCGGCCGCCTTGCTGTCTGGGAAGATGAGGATGCAATCGAGTGCCACTTGTCCTTTAGACCTCAACCCCTGGCGCGGTTCTGATCGCCATTTTCCAGAGACATACAGGTAGCTGATCGGCGCAGGGTAACATTGTCTGCAAACCGCACGTCGTAGCGTCGGTAAGCGCAGACATCCGAGTTAGACGGAGGAATTCTGTGGTTTCGCGAACGCGAGTTTTCTTCAGTGTAGCCGCTTGTCTGGTGTTAACCAGCCATCTCCTGCGCGCCCACGACCCGCATGATCCGATACAAATTGTAGCGGTATCGCCCAACTTCGCGCAGGACCAAACGGTACTGGCCGCGACTGGCGTTCTCTCCCTCAAGATCGGCGTTCAGCCGGTCCTAAAATCTTCCGATGGCGGTGTCACGTGGACCCCTGTCGCTGGGCTGACCACCAATTACACTACGACGGCGGTGATCTTTTCGCCAGGGTACGCCCAGGATCAGACGATATATGTCGCGACCGGCTCCGGCCTCTTCGTCAGTACCAACCAGGGAGCCTCATGGTCTGGGCTGTCGACACAGACCATCACGAGCTTGGCCTTGTCTCCGAACTTCGCCAACGACGGTACGCTCCTCGCAGTCACCTCGGCGAACACAATCCTCAAGTCCACCAATCGAGGACATACGCTGACATCGGTGTCGTCGCCGGCTTCGCTAACTTCGAACCTGAGCGTGATCGCGATCTCCCCCAATTACGCAGCCGACCAGACTCTCCTGTTGGGAAGCGACGCGAACGGAATCTTCAAGTCTATCAATGCGGGCGCTAGTTGGGCGCCGGTCGCGGCAGCCGTGACATCCATGATAACGACCCTGGTTTTCTCGCCCGGTTTCATTTCCGATCAGACGGCTATAGCCGGAACTTACGGGTCGGGAATCCTGGTATCCAAGAACGGAGGAAACACCTGGGCGCCTTCCGATTCGGGTTTGTCGGATCCCAACGTCACCTCCATCGCTTTGTCTCCCACATTTTTGCAAGACTCCACTTTGTGGGCCACGACCGCCGCGGCTGGAGTCTTCGAATCGACCACACTGGCGGCTTCCTGGATGCCGCCCAGCACAGTACCACGCCAGTTGTCGCCCCTGACCACAACGCACTATCAAACCGTCGCAGCGGGCGCGAGTGGAAGCGGCAACGTGCTGTTTATGGGGATGTATGAGGGGCTGTGGACTTCCAGTGGCGGGTTACCCTGGCGATATATCGATACGATCCCCACCCGCCTCATCCGGTACATAAACATGTCGCCCAACTACGTCAATGACAAGACCATATTCGCCTCGACGTACGGTAGCGGCAACTTGTGGTCCTACAATGGCGGAGCAGCCTGGGCCGTCCAGGACACGGGTATGCAGGCCCCCTATACCGACGCCTCGGGCATCTCCCCCAATTACAAAAAGGATGAGACTGCGTTCAGCTCGAACTACCTGGGACTGCAAAAGACCACCAACCAGGGCGCGACCTGGCAGATGATGGTGGGGACGGGGTCGGCGGCTTATCCAAGAGCACTGGCGATCTCTCCCAACTTCGTAAACGATCAGACTGTGTACATCGGAACCACCAGCGCGAGCAGCACCAGCGGCAACTGCTATCCGGGGACCGCGGCAAGTCCGGCCGTGGGATCGAACACACCGGGCTTGTATATCTCCACAAATGGAGGCAATACCTGGACTCTTTCGAGCCTGAGCAATGTCGGGATCATTTCGATTGCCATGTCACCGACATTCAAGACGGACCGGACTGCCTTTGCCGCCTGCGACACCTGCGAAATCTATAAAACGACCAACGGCGGCACGACCTGGGCACCACTCGAGCTACCAGGCTCCCCACAAGGCATGGCAAAAGTGGCAGTCTCGCCATCGTCCGGGCAGGTCGTCTTTGCGGCTGCCATTTTTGGAGGTCTATACAGGTCCACAAATGGCGGAACGACATGGTCCGAGATCACGCAGACGGGGTCGATCAGGGCGATGGATATTCAGGTTTCCCCGAACTTTGCCGTCGACCATACTTTGTTTGTGGGAACGGTCCAGTACGGGCTTATGATATCCACTAACGGCGGGAGCACACTGTCGCAGGTAACCGCCTTCCCGGACAGCTTCGTTTTGGCCGTTGGAATTTCCCCCAACTTTGCAAACGATAAGACGGTATTCGCGGCAGGCTATCATGGACTCTTCGAGTCCACCGACGGCGGGTCGTCCTGGACTAACCTGGTGATCCCCCAGAGAGTCGAGGAGACTCGCAACGTCACCAGTGTGCTCCAGGAGCCTCCCACCATTACTTACCAGGGAATGTGGACCTTCACAACGGGATCGCTGGTAGCCAGCACGTACGGCTACGCTGTTACTCCCGAGGCTCAAGATACAGCGACTTTATTGTTTACAGGTTCCGCCATCCGTTGGTTGAGCATGACGGGACCGGCCCAAGGGAGCGCCTCGCTAGAACTGGATGGAGCTTCGGCAGGCACTGTCTCTCTCACGGGCTCTTCGGACCAATATCAGCAGACGGTGTGGCAGCAACAAGGATTGGTCTGCGGCCTGCATACGCTTGTCCTCACCGGGTTGCCTCAATCCGGGCAGACTGTCTCGTTAGATGCCTTCGACCTAGGGATAGAGGCCTGCCCGCAGATTTTTTCTTCAAGCCCTGCCTTGCTGGGCAGTAACTCCATGCTGGTGGGCAGCGAGGCGGGCAACGGCACCGTGCTGTTGACAACCAGCGGACCGTGGGCAGCCTACAGCAATGCCTCCTGGCTCCACGTGGGCGCCGGGACCGCCAGCGGCTCGGGTAACGCCTTAATTCAATTCAGTTGGGATGCCAACGCCAACCCCACCCCGCAGACCGGAACGCTGACGATCTCCGGTTTGACGTTCATAGTGACGCAGGTAGGCGCCAGTTATGTGTCGGCCAACCCGGTGGCCCCCTTGTTGAGCGCCGGATTGACAAGCCCCAAGGGAGTAGCTGTGGGCGGGCAGGGGAATATCTACGTCGCTGACACGGGCGACAATGCCGTTAAGGTCTGGAACTCCGGCACACAGCAGGTGACCACGCTTGTATCTTCCGGGTTGACGAGTCCGGCGGCGGTGGCGGTGGACGCGTATGGCAACGTGTATATCGCCGACACAGGCGACAACGCCATCAAGGAGTGGAACGCCAGCACACAACAGTTAACCACGCTGGTCCCTTCCGGGCTGAGCAACCCCTCCGGAGTGGCGGTGGACGGTTTGGGGAATGTCTACTTCTCAAATACAGGCGACAACGCGATCGAGAAATTGACTGCATCGACCCAGCAGGTGAGCGTGCTGGTTGGAACGGGTCTGAGCGGCCCCACGGGAGTCGCCGTAGACGTGCAAGGCAATGTATACTTCGCCGACAGCGGCCACAATGCAATCAAGGAGTGGAGCCCGGCGAACGGGCAAGTGACAACCTTAGTGGCCTCGGGACTGAATAACCCCACCGGAGTGGCAGTCGATGGGCAAGGCAACGTCTACTTCGCGGATACGGGCGACAATGCTATCAAGGAGTGGAATGCCGCTAATCCTGGGGTAACGGTGTTGGTATCCTCGGGACTGAGTAGTCCTAACGGGACGGCGGTGGACAGGTCTGGCAACGTGTATATCGCGGATACGAACAATGGCGCCATCAAGGAGCTTACGGTTGCGTATGTTTCTTTGAGCTCCACCAGCCGGAGCGAGGGTGCGCCGGCGGGCACCGATTCAGTGACCGCGCAGGTGCTCCCCGCCGGCACGCCGCTGACGGCCACCAGCAATGAGTCCTGGCTCACAATTACAGGCACAAGTGGAGGAACCATCACCTTCTCATTCACTGCCAACACCTCAGTGAAAAGCCGCACTGCGCAGATTACGGTGCTGGGTCCGCTGGTGACGGTAACCCAGAGCGGCGACACTCCCGCGAGGATCACTGCCGTGGCGGGAAACCTAGAGACCACGGTGGGGGGACACGCATTTCCGATCAACTTACAAGTGAGAGTATGGGATGCGACCGGCAATTACATCCAGGGCGCCGCCGTGACCTTCACGCCGGTACCCGGCCCATCGGGCTCTACCGGGAGTTTCAATGGCTCTCCGACGGTTCGGACGGATCAAACCGGCCTTGCCACAGCGCCTGCGTTGATCGCCAATAAAAGCCCAGGGTACTTCACGGTTGCGATTAGTTCGGCAAGCGTGACAATCAATTACAAGCTGACAATAACTTTGCCGTGATCGGGCCTCCGGGTTAGTTTCGCGAGGCTGGAGCCTTGTCATGCTCTCGCGGGCTTCGGACTTTGGCATTCGTCTTGGGCTTCGCTTGTTCGCCACCGTATCCTCGCGGTAGCGCTCCGCAAGTAAGCCGGACGGCTCCATCATGATGCGCATGCGGACCATCGGCTAATTCTCTAGCCGTGAAGCAGGACGGCGCGCCGGTGCTCCACTCCGTTCCGTTTTACGATCCAGCCGAACGTAGTGAAGTGGCCTCATCCGCCTCGCCGGCGGCGTCATATCGTAGCGGAGGAAACAAGTTGCAGGTCGTCCAGATGGCGGTAGTCGTTGGGATTGTTCGTGACGAGCGGAGCCGCCAGAACCCGCGCGGTGGCGGCAATCCAGGCATCGGCTGAACTGATCGGCCGGCCCTTGCGTACGCTCTCGTCCCGAATCGCTGCCCACATGGAACATAAGTGGCTGCCGGAATGCAATACGGTAAAATCGCCCAGATACTCTTCCAGCAAGTCGCACTTTCGCCGGCCCCAATTCGCGTTCAACGCGCCCTGGCGCATCTCCGCCAGAGTCATGAACGAGAGAACCAACTCGAAGCCACGGACGATGCTCACGTAGCGGGGCGCGAAGTCAGGATGCCACTTGAAAACAAAGCTGGCAACATCCGTGTCAACGACCAATCTTGCCGTTGCGTTCGGTGGAGACGTCAATACGGCGCTGCTCATACATGAAGCGGACGAAGGCTTCCGACTCTTCCGCTGGTGCAGGATCGATGTGGCTCAACAGCCGATCTAGGCTGAACGAGCCGGTACGGACCAGATTAGGCGGATCTTTGACGGCATTTGGTGGTACACGCTCCATGCTCTCTATTCTAACGCCTCCGCACTTGATAGTGCGAGGCGTCCAAAGGACTATAGGTTATACGCTATGACGGCGTTTTCTCGTCCGGTTGGGGCTCGGGCTTACGGCGGCGCTTAGGCTCCTGAATGAACCTGTCCACAGTATGGAGGAGCTCCTCCAAGAACATCATGGCCTCCTCATTCTCGGGACCGCCCATCATTTCGAATCCCAAGGGACCACCGCGATGCGCCATGTCGATCGTGAACATTAAAGTTTTGCGCGCCCGATTGATTGCTGTGGAATTGCCCTCCTCGATCGCACGGTACAACTGAATACCGAGCTCATAGAGCCACGGGAAATCGTCCCGGAACATGCTAAACATCATCAGGACCGGGAGACCGGCGTTATCCGACGACTCCCTGAACATAGGATGGTGAAAGATCTCCTCGAACATCATCGGGTGGAAGCGACGCCGCTTCCTCATGCGATCCATCCGGGGATCAGTACCGAGTTCGCTCGCTACGCGGTCGGGGACATCTCGGACCAAGACCTTGATTTCCTCGAAGAACTTCGCGACCGAGGTTTCGTCAACGCGTGCCCCTTGCTGCTGGGGAGGCTCCTTCTTTCGGTCCTTCAGCAGGGCTGCGACGGACTCACGAAACGCCTGAACCTGACGCCGGACGGCCTCCTCTCTGGGATCGGATTGTGGATGACGTCGAATGAGCTGGAGGACGAGCGTGGTGATCGCATCCTCCTCATCGGGAGAGTTCTGGAACTGGGCAAAGGGCCCGGTGGCCGCCTCATCCAGCGTCACGCCGAGAGCGATCCCGAAAACTCGCCCATTCGCAGCGAGCTTGCCCTTCGCGACACCCGCCTCGTAAAGAATCCACGGACGGTCAATGCTCCTGGCGGTCAAGAGCGCGACCACGTCCGTGGCATCGTCGAGCTTCTGCATGATGGCTCGGTACCATTCCTGGCCGTATTCGATGCCAGCATTACCTTTTCGATCCGACGAGCGAAAAGACTTGAGGATGCCGCCGCTCGCATCCGTGAGCAAGTTCCCGAAGGCTTCCGCGAGATCCGCATCGCGGCTATCGTGGCTGATGAAAACAAGTGGGCTGTCCGTCGTTCGGCGCTGGGGCTCGGGCATGGGCTCGGTTGCCGCTTGCACCGGTGGTCGCTTGCGTGTTGCCATAGGTCCTCACTGGGCCGCAGCAGCGCATGATGGTCTCATCCGCAGACAGACCCCGAGACTTGGGTGTACGGAATGCCGGCGCTGCCAAGCCAGTCGCTTTCGGCCCATAATACATTAGTTGAGCCCGCCGCGCCAGCGGGTAAGATCGTGCTATCGCGCCCCAAAACATTTATCGGGATGCGTGTAGTAGACTATTAGCAGACTCGAGTAGCATAAGAACGCACATGCCCAAGACGACTGCCCGTCCTTCCAAAAAGACCGCCGAGCCCAAGCAGGACGCGCGCAAATACAGAAATTTTCCAAAGCACAGCATAGACTCCACGCTCATTCTCCCACAAAAGATCCAGGATGAGATGGGCGGCAAGCCGATGAGGCGCCTACTCCTGGCTGACGCCCTGAGTCTATCGCCAAGCAGTAGTAATTTTCGCGAACTGCTCAGCTCTTCAAACAAGTACGGATTTACAGAAGGAAATGAGAAGTCGGACGAAATCCCGCTGACGCCGATCGGTGCCGATGCAACACAAAACACCGATAAATCGAAGAGGCTGCGCGCTCTTCGATCCGCCGCTTTGCGGTCCCCCGTTTTCGGGCAGTTCTTCAGCGAGTACGCTAACAAAAGAGTGCCGTCGCCCGACATGTTGCCGAAGATTCTTCGAAACCAGTATGACGTTCCGCCCGACCTTGCAGAGGAATGTGCGAATCTCATGTTGGCGAACGGAAGGTCCGTCGAGCTCATAAGGGACATCGGCGGCTCTCCGCATGTCCTTCTCGACGCTGAGTTGTCGGATCTCAGGACCGGCGCAGAGGAGGTCAGCGCAGTCGATTTGGGCTCCGGGGCGACCGGGGTGCCCGAGAGAGCGGCCGAAACTCCTACGACGGTCCCGCCACAGTCTCAGCGCGCAGAGGTGGCCCGAGGTCCCAAGCCGATCTTCGTTGGCCATGGGAAAAACAAGGCTCCCCTTCAACAACTCCAGACGTTGCTGACGACATTCCAGATTCCGCACAAAATTGTAGTGGATGAGCCGAACCTTGGACGTCCGATCCCGCAAAAGGTCAAGGAGACTATTGAGGAATGCGGGTCGGCGATCCTGATCTTTACGCGCGATGAACAGTTCTTTGACGCCGATGGGAAGGAGGTCTGGCGGCCGAGCGAGAACGTGGTCCATGAACTCGGCGCTACTTCGCTAGCATACGGAGACCGGATCGTGATCTTCAAGGAAAAGGGCCTCCACTTCCCGACAAATTTTCAGAGCATTGGATACATCGAGTTTGAGGCGAACGATATCCAGGCGCGCACGGCCGATCTACTCAAGGAACTAATTGGGTTTGGTCTGGTGCGGGTCACACCAACGTAGGGATGGCACCGACTGTAAGCAGCGCGCCCGCCGAATCTGCGATTCGATCTAATGGGTTGCAAGCGCTGGCGTTAAAGCTATCAGTCGCCCGAAACCGTCTCGTACTCCCGCGCGGGCGCAGGCTTCGATGCCGCGAGCGCGCCCAAGCTGACGTGAATCGTGGGCATGGCGCCGGTGTCGAAGGACTCTCGCACCTTGCCTTCGTCGTGCTGCCTCTCGCGCTCGATCTGGCGGCGGAGACGGGCTTCGAATTCGGCCATCTGCTCTTCGATACTCTTCACCTTATTCTTGTTCGCCACCATGTCTTCGCGGTAGCGCTTCAGGAAATAGCCGATGGTCTCCACGCGAATCTTGATGGAGCCGGTCGGCTTGTTCTCGTCGATGTCCTTGAAGCAGAAATACGGCGTGCCGGAATGCTCCACCACCTCTTCCACCACCGAATAGATGGGGGCGTCGTGGCCGCACTTGAAGCTGGAAAGCTCCAGCGCCACCAGGTTAGGATGCCGCCCGGTATACTTGGCGGCCCACACTTTGCGCGACGTGTTCTCACTGTAGGAATTCTTCCACACATCGTCGATGTTCATCGGATGCGGGATCTCGCCTGATTCGACTTCCGGCCCGAACAGGCGCCAGACCATGTCCTCATCGATGGGCAGCGAATCCTGCGTGAAGACCGGATAACCCAGCTTCTGGAACTCTTCCAGGATTTCGTGGTTCACTCCCGGATCGTTATGATAAGGGCGGCCAAGCACCACCACGCCCAGCCGATTTTCGCGCTCGAGTTCATCCAAAACCTGGCGCGCCTCGCCGCGAATGACTACGTTGTTGTAGTAATCGAGCGCGCGATAGCCTTCCTGCACGGCCCGCGCATTCTCTTCCGCCGACAGTCCGAAGATATCCTTGAACTCCTCGAATAACTGCCGTTCCAGAACATCGGGCTTCGAGAGATTGACGAAGGTATCCAGGAACCGGACGCCCTTTTCCTTGAATAAGTCGCCTTCCTTGGTGAACGCCGCTTTGACCGCCGCAGGAGTGGTGGCCACGGTCGGACACGAACGGCTAGCCTGCACGCCGTGCAGATCGGTAGTGAGGCAGTCGATCATCGGGAAGAAGATGATATCCAGCGGTTTCTTGGCATGCACCACGAACAACAGATTGTGGACGTGCGGGATGCCCAGCTTCGACGGGAAGCACGGATCGATTGCACCGCGCTTGGCGCCTTCCTTATAGAGTTGCTCGCTGGTATAGTCCGAATAGACAATGTTCTCGGCCTTGAGCCCCAGCGACGCGAAGTAGCCCGTGAACACAGGCGTCATCGAGTACATGTTGAGCACGCGCGGCATGCCGATGCGGATCTCGGAGCGCTTCTTCATCAGCTCGATGCGCTTCTTGGCCGACGAAGTGAAGGCAAACTTAGGCAGCGGATCAGCCACCAGCGGCGCATCCGGCACGCGGAAGACCGCCTTGGCCGATAGCTCGACGAAATTGGGATTGGCCTTTTTGATCTTGTCCAGGCTGCCCTTGATTTGCCGCATGTCGTCCACGCTCTCGACAGTGCCCTTTTCGCAGGTGGCGATGATGAGCCGTTGAGAGCCGGCTTCCAGCGGTACCTTGGTCTTGACCGGAGGCTTGTAGTCCGGGTTCATGACCGTGGTCTTCACGTCGATGAAGGTTCGCAGGCACTTATTCTTGCAGAAGTAACAGCGGGTAGCTTCCTCGCGCGTGGTCTTGTAACTGATCTGGGAGATGGCGTCCATCCCGATGAACGTAGACACGCGGCCGTGGTCCCACAGACGCCCGGCTTCGAGAGCCGAACCGATGGCGCCGGCTTCGCCGCAGTGCTCGTGAACGATGACATCGGCGGGCACTTCTTTGCCCTTGAAGCGCGACTCGATGAAATCCACCTGCGCTTTGACGGCGGCCAGGTTATACTGCGTACCGCCTTGCAGCAGGAAGCGCCGGCCGATGGCCGACAAGTTGGGAATCTGCGAGACGTACAGCCAGATGTTCTTGGGCAGCACGTTGCACAGCCCTGCCATGATTTCTTCCGGTTTCCAGCCCTGCCGCTGGAAGTCTACGATGTCGGACTGCATGAACACGGCGCAGCCGTAGCCGAAACTCGGATAGCCGTTGGCGGCAAAGGCTGTGTCCGCATACTGCTCCACAGGCACGTTGAACCCCTGCGCGGTGGATTGCAGGAAGTAGCCGTTGCCCGCCGAGCACTGCGTGTTCAGTTTGAAATCTTTTACGCGGCCGTCTTTCAGGATGATGATCTTGATGTCTTGCCCGCCGACGTCGCAGATCACGTCCACATCGTCGTAGAAGTGCAGACCCGCCTGCGTGTGAGCTACAGTCTCGACCAGCGCGGCATCCGCGCCGATCACGTCTTTCAGGATGTCTTTGGCGTAGCCGGTGGTTCCCACGCCGAGAACCTTAAGCGTGGCGCCCTGCTCGGCGATCTGCTTTTCGAGCTTCCCCATCACCTCGATGGTGTCTTCGATGGGGTTGCCTTTCGAAAGCTGGTACGTCTTGGCGAGAATGCGGCGCTCTTTGTCTTTCGAGAGCAGCACAGCTTTCGTCGAAGTGGAGCCGCCGTCGATGCCGACGAAGCCTTCCACCACTTCGCCCGGCTGGAAAGTAGCCGCCACGAATTTTTTGGTGCGATATTTCTCCTTAAAGCGCGCCAGATCGTCGGCGTCCTTGGCTAGGCCACCGGTACCGCCGCGCTTGGCTTTCTCCTCTTCGCGGCCCACTGTGACGTACCATTCGAGCTTTTCCCAGCCGATGTAGCGGCCGATCTCGGCGTCTTCGGTCTTGCCGAATTCCACCGAACCGATCGCAGCGAAATATTGGGCGTTATCCGGGGTACGGATCAAATCCTCGGGTGGAACGCCGGCCGGCAGCTCTGTACCGCGCTCCTCCCAGATTTTCGGAATGTTGTGTTTCCAGCAATCCCGCATGCCCTTGATGTAGCAATTGGGTCCACCCAACAGCAACACCACGGGCAGCAGCGTATTGCCGCGGGTCAGCACGGAGAGGTTCTGCATCACGATGGCTTCGAATAACGATGCCATCAACTGATCCGGCGGCACGCCCATCTTCTGGAGGCCGTTGATATCGGTCTCGGCGAACACGCCGCACTTGCCGGCCACGGGGTGCAGCTTCAGCCCCTTGTAACCCATCTCGCAAAGCTGCTCGGTGGGGATGCGCAGCTTGGCGTTGATCTTGTCGATTACCGCGCCGGTGCCGCCCGCGCATTTGTCGTTCATCGAAGGCAGCTTCTTCTTGCGGCCGGTTTCCGGGTCCTTCTTGAAGATGATGATTTTAGCGTCCTGGCCGCCGAGTTCGATCACCGATCCGCATTCCGGATACAGCTTTTCCACCGCGAGTGAGACGGCATTAACCTCCTGGACGAACTTCGCGCCCAGGTGCTTGGCCATGCCATTACCGCCCGAGCCGGTGATAAACATGCGCGAGTTGGCGGCCTGGAAACCGTCGATCTCGGTGTCGAAACGCCTGAGGAACTCGAGAACTTTCTCCGGCTGCTTGGTGTCGTGGCGCTGGTA
>Ga0187858_10002623_pt1 | contig 18339 bp, 11 predicted proteins | sample June2016WEW_8_15_FD_133015 | JGI IMG/M metagenome (GOLD analysis project Ga0187858, IMG submission 133015) | Peatland microbial communities from SPRUCE experiment site at the Marcell Experimental Forest, Minnesota, USA - June2016WEW_8_150 | ecosystem: Environmental > Terrestrial > Soil >...
CTCCATTGATCATCCGGCCAATAGCGATTTGTTGTTTGTCCGCGGGAGATAGAAGAAAAGCACAATCCAAAGTAAACAGTAAGAAATACAAATCGTAAGCCCGTCTTATTAGCATTCATCATAATATTGATCCCTTGAACTCCTCCATATTTTAAAACGTGCAGATCAGGGCTGGCCGAGAGGCCGTCCGCTGGATTAACTGGTTGGATTCGATGGGAGTGTCAGATATTCTGTGTAACCCCCTTTTTTTGCGCTTAAGCACGTTCACCCAAACAGTACCCAATTTAGATTATCAACTGCGAGTATATCATAGCCCAGTCCCTGTGGCAGAAAAGGCCCATCTGGTGCTTTGCCTGTCCCATGCCCGCAGAAGACTACTCTCGCGCCGAAGGTCTACGAGGTCACGGACGACTATCGGCTCCTCAAAATCCTGCCCTGAAAAAAAATCGGCCTATTCTCTTCTTCATTGACAGAGGACGGTGGATTTTCTTATAGTCATATTTTGCCATGACGCTTCGTCATCATTTGTTCGCGTCCAATCCTGCCTCGGAGGTTTCAACATGAATCCGGCACGCCGCACGTTTCTCATGATTGGCATTTTTCTCCTGGCCGTCCTCCTCGTCGCCTGGGCCGCCCAGCCCAAGGCGCCGGCGAAGGGCCTGAAGAAGATCGAGAACACGGACACCGCCCAGCGGCTGAAATGGTTTGCGGAGCACAAGGCCATGAAGGACCGGTCGCCTTTCAAGGACCTCAAGTGGCGCTTCATCGGCCCCAAGGACCTTGGAGGCCGCTGCACGGATATCGCTGTCCCCAGGGGGAGCCGCAACGTGATCTACATCGCTTCGGCTACGGGCGGCGTCTGGAAGACAACCAATACGGGGATCACCTGGGTGCCGCTTTTTGAGGACATGCCGACGCAGTCGATTGGCGACATCGCCGTCGCCGAATCCGACCCGAACATTGTCTGGGTGGGGACGGGCGAGTGCAACATCTTCCGCGCCTCCGAGCCGGGGATCGGCGTATTCAAATCGATTGACGGCGGCCAGGCCTGGACTCATATGGGGCTCGAGACGACCTACACGATCGGCCGGATCCTCATCCACCCCAAAAACCCCGACATCGTATACGTCGCGGCCTCGGGCCACGAGTGGACCTACAACCCTGATCGCGGCGTATTCAAAACGACCGACGGCGGAAAGACCTGGAAAAAGGTCCTCTTCATCAACGATAAGGTCGGAGCGAACGACATCGTCATGGACCCCCAGGACCCTGAAACGCTCTACGCAGCGACATGGAACCGGATCCGGCGGCGCTGGAGCGACCCGGAGCATGGCGGCGGGAGCGGGTTGTTTCGGACGACCGATGGCGGAAAGACCTGGAAACCGGTGAACAAAGGCCTCCCCGATATCCAATTCACGGGGCGAATCGGGATCGACCTCTGCCGGACAAAATCCAACATCATCTACGCCTATGTCGACAACCACGCGCCGGGCAAGGAAGCCCAGGCCGGCGAGGTTGATCCCTACGGCCGGCCGCGGCAGCGCGGCATCCTCGGGGCGGAGGTCTACCGGTCCGACGACAAGGGCGAGACCTGGCAGAAGATGAGCCCGGCGACGCCCTATTTCGAGCGGTTCGGCGGCACCTACGGCTGGGTATTCAGCCAAATCCGCGTCGATCCCAATGACGAGAACACGGTCTACATCATGGGCCTCGGCCTGGCCAAGTCGACCGACGCCGGCAAGACATTCAAGAACCTCTATTATGAGGGACTCCACGGCGACCATCACGGCTTGTGGATCGACCCGGACGATCCGAGCTATCTCATCAACGTCAACGACGGCGGAGCGAACGTCTCGTACGATGGCGGCGTATCCTGGCGTGATTTCCATAAGGATATCCCCACTGTTCAGTTCTACAATGTCGCTTTCGACTTCCAGTCCCCGTTCTGGGTCTACGGGTCAGTCCAGGACCAGGGGACCTACAGGGGTTGGATCCCCCTGTCCAAGCCCGGGCAGGCGCGGCAAGGGCGTCGGATGCGGTTCGGGATGCCCGAGCCGGCGTGGGAGCCGGCGCCGGGCGGCGAGGGGACGCTGATCGCGGTCGACCCCTCCGACCCGACGACCGAATATGCATCATCATTCTACGGCCGGCTGGAGCGTTCGGAATACAAGAACGGCGCCTGGGAAAGCAAGGAGATCTATCCCAAGCCGGCCAAGGGCGAGCCCGAATACCGGGGGCAATGGCTGGCGGCGACGATGCTCTCTCCCCATAACCCACACGTCGTCTATCACGGCTTCCAATACCTGTTCCGGTCTATGAACCGTGGCGACACCTGGGAGCGCATCAGCCCGGACCTGACCTACAACAACCCCGTCGAGCAGGGGGAATGGCCCTACGCCATCCCCTTCGCCACGATCACGGCGGTGGACGAGTCGCCCTTCAAGTTCGGCCTCCTCTACGCCGGCACTGACGACGGCCGCGTTTGGGTGACGAAGAACGGCGGCGACGCCTGGACCGAAATCACGGCCGGCCTCCCCTACAACAAGCACGTCTGGAAACTTGTCGCTTCGAAGTATGATCCCGCGACGGTCTACGTTACTCTCGTTGGCCGCCACGACGACGATTTCAATCCCTACATCTATACGTCTTCGGATTACGGCAAGACGTGGGCGAGCATCGCCGGCAACATCCCCGGCGGGCCGGTCAACGTCGTCCGCGAGGACACGAAAATAAAGGACGTCCTCTACGCCGGTACGGATACGGGAATCTATGTATCTGTCGATAGCGGCAAGACGTGGAACGTCCTGGGCAGCGGCCTGCCGACAACGTACGTCTGGGATATCGCGGTCCACCCGCGGGACAACTGCATCATCATCGCGACGAACGGGCGGGGGATGTGGGTCATCGACGACCTCGCGCCCGTACAGAACGCGGTCAAGTAACGTAAAAAGGGGACATGTACTCCGGGCACGTGTCCCTGTGTATCTCTGATCCATCAGGCCCGGACGCATTCCGCGGCCAAGTTACCTGTGGAGAGCGCCGTGGGGAGGCCGCCGAGGAAAAGGCCCGTGGACGCTCAGGCGCCGGTTGCGAGAAGTCCGGGGACGAGTGTTCGGACGAGGCTCTTCCCGGGCAGCAGGCCGGAAGCTCCGTCGCTCCCGCCGGATTCAATCAATAGCGGTTGGCGCCGTCCGTGTCGATGGGCTTCATCGTGGCCGGGTTGCGCTCTGCGCTCCAGGGCTTCTGCGCCGGCTTCGCCGCGCCGCCCTGGACAGCCATCGTCCCCTTCATGGAGTTCCTCACGACCCTGCCAGCAAAGATGACCCTCCGCTCCTTCCCGCCTTCTTCCCGGGCGATCAAGAACTCAATCCGGTCGCCGACGAGTGTCGGGTTCAGCAGCGGCAGGTCCTGGCCGCCGATGTTGACTTTTCCGCTGATCACCTGGAAATGCTGTTCGAGGTCGAGGCGGCAGGGAACTAGCTTGCCGCCCTCGGGCAAGGTCCAGCCCCACGAGCCAGAGGCGTTGGCGGGAATCGTCCAAGAATAAACCTCGTGGGTCAGCCCTCCCGCCTCGACGGTCGCAGAATCGTCGGGCTTCCAGGTGTCCATGGAAAAATCGTGGGAAACGACGCGGGTCCCCGGCCGGAGCTGGGCGAAGAGGATCGGCCTCAGCCGTAGGTTGACCGAGCTCAGGAGGTAGAGCGTGACCACAGAGGCCTCGTGAAAGTCCGTCTGGAAGAGGTCCTGCTGGAGAAACGTGACGAGAGATGTCACGCCCTCTTTTTTCGCGTTTTCGTGACACTCCCTGATTCGCTCGGGGTTGATATCGACGCCCACGCCGCGCGTGCCGTAGAGCTTGGCCGCCGTGATGACGATCCGGCCGTCGCCGCAACCCAAGTCATAGAGGACGTCATCCTTTCCCACGCGGGCCATCTCCAGCATCTTCGCGACAACCTCAGGCTTGGTAGGAACATAGGGAACATCGAGGTGCCACTCCTGCATGGAGAGGAGCGGTAGAGCAGCCAGAACCGATAGGAAAACAAAGACCTTCAGCAATTTATTCATGTCACCTACCCCTGTTAGCGTACTACCCCTGAAGTGCGATTTGCAAGTTCAGGTCTTGGCCGGACTATTTTTCTGGGAGGAAGTCCGGATCGGGAGCGGGGCGGTGGAGGAGCTTAATCAAAAAAAGGGGGACGGTTCCCTCCGCGAGAACCGTCCCCTGTTCGAATCGCCGCCGAATCAATCGAGCTTCAATGGCGAGAAAGGCCCGAAAAGAGAGAAATCCGCCTCTTTGAGGAGCTTTTTGAAAGCCTCGATATCCTTCTCGTAAAAATCGTTAAGCTTGATCAGGAACTCCGCGGCCCGGGCTTTGGCCCTGTCGTACAGGACCTGGGCGGCCTGGGAAACCGGTTCGTATCCGGCGCCCGCGATGCCCCTGGCGGCTTCCATGACCTGGCTTTGGAGCCCCGATGAACGGTCGGCCATCCCTTGTCTGGACGGCGTTGGGTTAAAGGCTTCGTTCAGCTCTTTGAGCTTTTTCTCGAGGTCATCCGAAGCTTTGCGGATGTCTCCCGCCTTCGCGTTGCGGCTCATTCGAAGGTTGTCCTTCACTGTCTGGAGCGAACGCTCGGCCTGCTGGAGCTGGCGGCCGGCCTGTGCGATGACCCGGCTCAGGGCCTGAGCTTGTTTAGCTTTTTCGTAATTGGCCTTGAGGACTTCAGGGTCAATCTTGAAACGCGGGTCGGCTTTCACCTCGACCGTCTGGCTGGCTTCCTGGTCTTCGTACTTGACCTTGGCGGTGTATCGGCCGGGAAGGGCCATCGTGCCACCGCCGCGTCCGAAGAACATCATCGGTCCCCTCTGCTCGGTTTGCTGCTGCTCCGGCCCGGCCGTCTGTGGCTCGGTTTCCCGGAAATTCCAGTAGACGCGGTTCAGGCCCTTGTCGTCGGGCCCCCTGAGCTGGCTGACGAAACGGCCCTGGGCGTCCAGAATCGTGATGTTCACCCGGCCGGCGCTCTGCCCCATCATCTGCCTCGTCAGGCCGGAGGGCATCTGCCCGCCCATGCGGCTCATCATGGCCGCCATGTCCGGGGCTCCGGCGGGGGGGGCTTCCGGGGTTTCCCCTGCCTTCTTTTCGCCCGGAACGACGGAATACGTGATACAGGCGCCGGTTTGCTTGTTCTCGCCGGAGAAGGCCGCGTCCCCGGGGCTTTCGTAGAAGCTCATCCGGCCCTGCTGGAACTCGTAGGACTCGGGGATCGTGAAGACATGGAGCTTTTTCTTTGTGAGTTCGTCGGAAATCTCACGGAGCGGGGTGATGTTATCAATGACGTAGAGCGAGCGCCCATGGGTCGCGATGATCAGGTCGTTTTCCCTAGGCTGTATAGCCAGGTCGTACACGGGGCAGGTGGGCAGGCCGCTGGTCCACTTCATCCAGCCGGTGCCGCCGTTGATACTCACGAACAGCCCGAACTCGGTCCCCAAGAAAAGCAGGTTCTTGTTGACCGGGTCTTCCTTGACGACGAAACAGTAGCCGTTGATCTCCGGGGTCGACAGGCTCTTCCACGTATTGCCGTAATCGCGGGTCACAAAGACGTAGGGCGTGAAGTTGGACCGGCGATGGTCGTCGAAGACGGCGTAAGCCGTGGCCTCGTCAAAACGCGAGGGTTCGACGTACGGAACGGCCGCCCCCGCCGGGAGGAGAGGTTTCTTGCCGGCCGTCAGCGTCGCCGAGACGCGCTCCCAGGTTTTCCCGGCGTCCCGCGTGAGCTGGACGTTGCCGTCGTCGGTGCCGACCCAGAGCGTCCCTTCCTTGAGCGGGCTGGGCGCGATGGCGATGATCGTGCAGTAGTTTTCGGCGTTGGAGACATCGAGGGTCAGGCCGCCGCTGTCGAACTGCTTCTCTTTCTCAGGGTCATTGGTCGTCAGGTCGGGACTGATGATCTCCCAGGTGCGTCCCTTGTCGGGGCTGCGGTGGATAAACTGGCTCCCCAGGTAGATCGTGGCGGGCTTTAACGGGTCGACCGCGAACCCCGCATTCCAGTTATAGCGTTCTTTGACCTCGGATTCGGTGGGAACGATATTCCGGCTCGTCCCCGTCGCGACATCGAAATAGTACAGGCTCCCTCCCTGCGACATACCGTAACCGCAGTTAGGGTTTTCGGGATCGCCGGCGGCGTCGAACCCATCGCCTCCGCCGACATTGAGCCAATCCTCGTTCGTGAGGGACCGGTTCTTGAGCGTGTATGCCGGCCCCCTCCAGGTTCCGTTGTCCTGGAGCCCGCCGTAAAGGTTGTAGGGAAACGCCATATCGTAATCGACGTGGTAGTACTGCCCGATCGGCAGGTTTGCGACGAAGCGCCAGTTCCGGCCGCGGTTCGTGCTGATGACGATGCCGCCGTCGTTGCCGACGACCATTCGCTCGCCGTCAGGATGGATCCACATGGCGTGGAAGTCGGAATGGGCCTGCTGGAAACCGGTCAACGACCGGAACGACTTTCCGCCGTCTTCGCTCACCGACAGCTGGGTGGCCAGCATGTAGAGCAGATTTTCGTTCTTCGGATTTACCCAGATCCGGCTGTAGTAGAACGGGCGGTTGTCGATATTATCGTTGTTGTTCACGACCTGCCAGTTGATACCCCCGTCGGTCGAGCCCAGGAGCACGCTTTTCTTGGCCTCGACCAGGGCGTAGACGGTCTCGGGATGGCTCGGAGCGAAGGCCAGGCCGCAGCGGCCGAGGTCGCCGGCGGGGAGACCGTTCTTCTCCGTTAGCTTGTCCCACTTGCCGCCGCCGTCCGGGGTGATATAAAGCCCGCTTCCAGGACCTCCGGAGACAAAGGACCACGGCGAACGGCGGTGTTGCCACATGGCGACGATGATCTTGTTGGGGTTGGAGGGGTCCATCGCCATGTCAGCGACCCCGGTTTTCTCGTTGACGTAAAGGGTCTTTTTCCAGGTCCTGCCGCCGTCTGCGGTCTTGAAAACGCCGCGCTCGCTGCTGTCCCCCCACGTGGCGCCGAGGGCGCCGACATAGACGACATCCGGGTTGTCCGGGTCAATCAGGATCGATGAAATTTTTTCGGTTTTTTCCAGACCCATCAACATCCAGGTCTTCCCGGCGTCCAGGCTGCGATAGACGCCGCGACCGACGCTCACGGAGTTCCGGGGCGCCGCCTCGCCGGTCCCCACCCAGACAATATTCGGGTTTTTCTGGAACACGGTGATGGCCCCGATCGAGGCCACCGGCTGGTCGTCGAAGACAGGCGTCCAGGACAAGCCGGCATCGACGGACTTCCAGACGCCGCCGGCCGCCGCCCCGACATAGATGACGTTGGGATCGCCATTCACGGCGTCGATGGCGCCAATCCGGCCGCTCATGTTGGCCGGGCCGATGCGGCGGGCCTTTAAGCCGGCGAACACCTCAGGCCTGATCTGGGCCGGAAGGGAGCTGGCCGCCACGAAGAGAAGGGAGAAGACTGCAAATCCCCATAATTTCCACCATCTCAAAAAATTCAAGATGCCTCCTTTCTGAAGCCGAAATCCGGACATACTTCAACCTCTTTGTCCCTTTAGACTCAGAGGGTCGGGCTTTTCTTCCATTCTAGGCCCGCGAGGGCCATCCGATCTCCCATAATCCATCTCCTCTTTGTCGGGAGTGTTAGGAAAACTGTTACACCCGTGTGACACGAGGAAAGAAGCTGCCTCAGGACGAGTCCGGAGAATTCCTGCAACTATTTCAGAATCAGTGAATTAAATGGAATGCCCCTGGCCTGACTCGAACAGGCGACACATGGATTAGGAAGGCACAGGCCTAGCGTTTTAACTGACTGATAATAAAGGGCATTAGTGGGATCATAAGTCTGAGTGTGCACAGATTGTGCTCACCTGCGGACTTGAGAGGATTCGAACCTACGACCTTTGGATCCGGAGTTCCCCTCGCCTACCCCGCAAGTTGTCCATGCCATGTCCACACGGGCTGAGCATCGGACTGTGCATTCGATGTCGGGGGTTTAAATGCCTCCGGACGGGCTCCCCTATCGCGGCGAGCCATTCGAGGCTTAAACGCCTAGCTCCAGAGGTGGTACGCGGTCGGGGGGGGGCCAGGTCACAGTTCCATGCCGCGTTGCTGCATAATTAGCCCTAGCATATCTTGTTCGTCCCAGAGCCCCACAATCTTGCCATTCTCAAAACGACCAATGCTTATTTGCGAGACTTTTGTCTTATCTCCTGTTGGCGAGTTGCGGAAAATTTGTCCTAAGGTATTTTAGGTCAATAGTCTGCTTCAAGAACAACTTTCCAGCCACCGCCGCTTTGTTTTCTCCAAAACGTGGCATAGTGGCTCTTCTTTTCTACCGGAAGACCTGAAGAGTCCTTGTATGAAATTTTATATGAACCATAAGCATATCCCATATCCCCAGCATCGCTTACGTCAATTCGATCAGGAGTCCATGAAAGCGAGTAACCTGGCTCTTTAAATGCTTCCTCACAAAATGAGCGCACCTCATTGCTGCTGGTCATGGGAGGACGATTGCCATAAAACCATACCACATCGTCAGCTATAAAAGACATAAACGTTTCCAGGTCAGGTGCAGATTGCGACCACGACTTGTCGGTCTCGCGCAGAGTACGAAGAGCTTCAGTTTTGGCCTTAACGTCTAGCACAGGCTTCTCAGCCCTCTCTTTGGCCTGCTTGCAGCCAAAAGTAAAGCAAAGCAGCAAGACCAAACTTACGACCAACAGTGGGTTCTTCATAATCCCCTCCTTGATTTTGATGAGACTATTAGACCTCGATGGACAATGCCTGTCAAACTCAACCTGCCCCCCTAAAATCGGTCTAGGATCCGGGGAGCAGATCAGAGCCGTACCCGAAAAACGGTGAATTCTGGAAAGGAATACGGAAAGGCCACCCTTTTAGAAGGCTCGCCTTCACGCTGGATAACTAGTTCATTCGCCAGCGGTTATCCTATCCAGCGCCGGCTAACCAAATAAAGGGACTGTGGATCCGGAGTCCAACGCTCTATCCTCCTGGACATATGGGGAAAACCCGATTTCCAGGGGGAAACGTCTTGTTTTCCTTTACGCACCTTTAGTCAGAATTAAGCGCGTTTAAGCATTTTTTGTGACATGGCTGTGACACGGCGGAGGGGTCTGCCTAGTTCGAGTATCTTTCTCTGGCGATTGTCAGGTTTAATGATGCCCGTTCTTCACTTGCTCATATCGCGAAAGCTCTCCAGAGCTGCTTCTACGGTCTCATAAACGCCGTCCTCCCTAGGCCCGAAGCTCCAAGGAGGGGTAATAATAATTGTACTAAGAATGAGGCGCATCTTCCTGGGTAAGCACGCCAGCCTGAGTTTGCCACCTAGGGACTGGCATGATATGTAGCTAGCCAGAATTTCTCCAACTCCAAAACTATCCACGAATTTGATGTTCTGAAGGTTAAAGATAAAGTTCCTCTTGCCTCTTTCCAACTCGGCCTTCACGAACTGGTGGAGCGTCGGTTCATTTCCGCCATGCCGGCAGATATTCCCGTCCAAATCCAGAATCATCACATTCTTGACTTCCCTAGTTTTTGCGATTAATCCACCCGCTAATATGCTTATCAAAGGCGCCCCCTCGCTGTCACTTCCAGAACCACTACCAATCCTTCGTAGCATTCCCGGAGATCGGCTTATTTACGCATTTGTTGTGGCATGCGTATGACACGGAGATTGGTCTGCCAACACTATTTCTTGCTGGCCGGGACAAGCCGCTTGAGCTCCTCGAACCAGTTCTGGATGAGGATAATCTCCGTCACTGGCTGTGGCTTTCTCTCATCGAGCTTCACCATCAGGAATCCCTGACCATCAGGCCACAGATCCCATTCCCGGTTGACGGACCCTCTATTGTATCCCGCTTTCTTGAACATAAGGCGCGGCCTACTGGCGGAGAAACCCGCCTCAGTCTGAATATCAACAACCCATGCCAGGTCGGTTTGACGGTAGAAAAGTTGCTTCCCGTCCTTTGACCAGATCGGCTCGCTACCGCCCTCCGTCGATATCTGCCACTTGCCGCCAGGCCCCGGGAATGGCCGCACCCATACCTCCTTGCGCCCCGATTCGTCTGAAACATAGGCCAACCAATGTCCGTTGGGGGAAATCTCCGGAAAGATCTCGGCGGCTTTTGAGTCCAGAAGGTGGGTCACCCGTCGGCTCTTGATATCCAAGAGAAGAATATCCCAGTTGCGATCTGGTTTGTTTTCCATAAACGCCATCGTCGCGCCATCCGGAGCAAACGGCCCCTGTCGTTGGGAATTTTCGCCTGTGGTAAGACGCTCCATGGCTGAGCTACCATCCGCAGCTTGCCAGTAGATATTTCGTAGGCCCGATTTGAACCAGTCGAAAGCCAGGCGCTTCCCATCGGGCGTCCACGCAACATAGCCTGCCCGCCCATCCCCGGTTAGCGGAGTATGGGTGCCGCGATCGAGATCGTAGATCCATACCCGCCATTCCATTGCCACTGTCCGGTAGGCAATCCGTTTTCCGTTGGGAGAGAAGCGGGGGGCAGCGAATGGAGCCCTATAATCAGTAACGGGCGCGACGTTCCCATTCCGATCAACCCGCTCGAGAGAGTTCTGCCTATCGGGACAGATCCCACCGGGAGCATAAGCCAACCAGCCTGCAGCCGACACACTGTATTGGCCCGCAGCAGTATCTGCGCTGTTGGTAGCGAGGTTTAGAGCCTGCATCACGTCGCCGACAACGGGCAAAGGTTGGCCTTTGATCTGCAGCCGGCCGAGGTCGAAACCAACAGCCATTAATATCCCCTGCCGGAGGAAAACAATGTGTCCGGTGCGAAGGTATCGGCCGTCCGCCGCATCCTCCATTACCTTGCGCCACTTCCGGCTCTTAAGATCCAGGAGTGCTAACCGAGGGTGAAGGTCATACCCATCCTCTCCCATGACTGTGAACAGCACTCCAGTGCCGTCGGGAAGAAAATGGGGAAGGCGGTGACTGATTTCGTCCTTCGTCTTGTCCGGCAGAGTCAAGACCTCTGGTTTTCCCCCCTCACCCGATATCCTATAAAGGCCGCCAAAGCCAGAAGAAAAAACGATCGTATTATCAGGGCCCCAATCCACTCCAAAGGGCGAGTCTAAATCACATAGTGTAGTCGGCACTCCTCCATTGACCGGCACCTTCTTTAGCTTGCCATCCTCCCAGAACCCTATCCATCGGTCGTCTGGCGAAAGCAGCGGACTGATGCCACCCTCTGTTCCTGTTATCGGAACTGCCTCTATTTGATCCATTCGTCGCAGATAAATCTGCGACTTCGCCTGGGACCCGGGATTCTCGGATATTGCGCTGTAGACGATAAAGCCTCCGTTGCTCGCAAAAGCCATGGCGGTTCGGCTTGGACGATCAAAAGTAGAACGCAGTCCGTCCAGCCACTGGCCTGATCCAATCTTCAGCACAGATCGCACAATAGGTATAGACGGCCCTGCCACCTTAAGATGCCAGGTAATGAAAGTCGCAAGAGCGCCGACCGCCAGAACACAAATGACGCCACCAAGTATCCAGGCGCGAATGGGTCTCCGAGCCATGACCGGTTCGGTCCCAGAAGGCTGGCTTATCGCTTCCAAAATATCAATTCGGACATCGGCAATGTCGTGCAGGCGGTCCTTGGGGCTCTTCTCGAGGCAGCGGCGGAGAAGCGTCCTGATGCGGATCGGCGTTTCGGCGGGCAATTTCGTCCAATCCGGCTCGCTTTTGAGAATGTGGGCGAGGGTGTCCGACACCGTTTCCCCATGAAATGCTCGGGTTCCTGTCAGGCACTCATAGAGGACGCAGCCGAAGGCCCAGATGTCCGTCCTCTTATCGACGGAACGGCTCCGCGCTTGCTCGGGGCTCATGTAGGCTGCCGTCCCCAAGATAACACCCGGCTCGGTCATCTGGGCCGTGATAGTCGGCGAATTCGCGATATCGACACCGGTCGTATCTGCCACGTAAGCCTTGGCCAACCCGAAATCAAGGATCTTGATCTTTCCCTCGGGCGTGATCATGATGTTGCCTGGCTTAAGATCCCGATGGACGACTCCCCTCTCGTGGGCGGCTTCGAGTCCCTCGGCGACCTGCCGGCACGTCTCGAACGCCTCATCCATGGGCAGGGCGCCTCTATCTAACCGCGCTTGTAGCGTTTCTCCTTCGACGAGCTCCAGGGAAAGGAACCGCCGTCTATCTGCATCCTCGAATCCGTAAATGGCGGCGATATTGGGATGATTCAGCGTCGCCAGAAGCTTGGCCTCACGCTCGAACCTCGCCAGTCTCTCCGGGTCCGTCGAAAACTCCTCCGGCAGAATCTTGATGGCCACCTGTCGGCCGAGATTCCGGTCGAGGGCACGATAAACCTCACCCATCCCGCCCTGACCGAGTTTCTCCAGGACCTCATAATGCCCGGCGATAACAGTCCCGGGAGCGACAACGTATGTGGGCGATTGCAGAGTTTTCGTGAGGGAAGGAGCGACGGCCTTAGCCGAAGTCAGTGAGGTTGCACAGTTGCCGCAAAACCGGGACGTGTCGGGATTATCGGTGTGACACTTGGGGCATTTCATGATATCCCGTTCATGTTCCCAAATTCGCTAGCCTCCGCTTGGCGTCCGCAACCTCGGGCAGGCCGGGGTCGGCGTCTTTCCAGAGGTCGAGGAATTTACGATAGTTCTCGCGGGCCCGAGGCTTATCCCCTTGCTGCTCGGCAATCTTCCCCAGCATAAAGTATGCCCTGGCGTAGATATCACCGTAGTGCTGCCGGCCTGAGGTGAGGGCTGTGATCTTCAGGTATTCTTCCCGGGCCTTCTCCAGGTCACCAGATTTGTAGTACGCCAAGGCCAGCGGCTCATAATAGAAAGCTTGTTCGTCGCTGGGGAAAAAGTTCTCATGAGGCAGCTGACTGACGGCCTTTTTCAAACGATCGATCGCCTGTCCCAAATTCCCGTTTTGTAGCTCAATGGTGCCTAAAAGGTGGTGGATTCTCCTCATTTCGTTTTGATTGATCGCTTTTTCGACAAGGACAGCCAGCTCATCCGCTGCGCGCCGGGCTTTATCCGGAGAATTCTGGGCGCTGAGCACCAGGCCCATTCCGTGGACCGCTACTCTTTTCCAGGCTAGACTATCGATCTTCTCAGCAACTTCCCGAATCCTGACATACTCCTGGAAAGCTTCTCCCAGGTGGCCAGACCTCCAAAGGCAGTAGGCGGATAAGTTTCGTAATATGTTCGCGGACTCCTCCTCATTCAACTTCTCCAGAGTTTGAATGCTTTGACCGGCCACCGTCCGAGCCTCCGTAAATCTCCCTTGGACGATCGCCAGCGATATCATCATATAAGGATAGAACACTTGCATCCCGGGCTGTTTGGGCTTCAGAAGATTCCGGTATTCCCCGGCCGACCGGACAAAATCTCCTTGATAGAGATAGAGGTTCCCTTTGTACATGAAATTCAGGGGCGATTCCGGGCTGAGAGCGATGGCTTTGTCAACCTCCTCAAGGGCCTCTTTGAATTTGCCTTGATAAAGATAACAATTGGATAGGTCGCAGTGGAGCGAATCGTTTTCGCCGACAATGCCAAGGCCGGCCTCAATCGTCTCCTTAGCCTTATCGAGTTGGCCCAGGGCCAAATAGCTTGTCGCCTGGTAATCATAAGGATAGTAGGACGCCTCTCTATTCCTGATCGGCATCAAGCACCGTTCGATAGCCTTGTCCCACATTTCATAGGCGTTATATATATAGGCTAGCTTCTCGTTGGCGAACGAATCATCTGGGTAGATCTCCAGGAATTTGTTATATGCCTCGATGGCCCTGTCCGTCGTCTTCTCGATTCGACCATAATACTCCGCCTCAAGAAGGAGCTGTTCCCTTTCGGAGACTCGGTCGCCCAAAGCCAGGGCTTTCTGGAGACACTTCTCCGCCTCGGCAAATAGGAAAGAATTCGTGTATGACATGGCCATGGACCTGTAGGCCATGGCGAAGCCGGGGTCGATGGCCAGGGCTTTTTGCATCAATTCGATGCTCTTGGCGAAGTCGTTCTTGTTGTGATACTCCCGGCCCTCGGCGTAAAGAAGGAAGGCCTCCGGCGAGGCCGTCGTGATCTTGCCGAGTTCCACGTCGACGTCGCCCGCGATCTCGGCCTTGGTCAGCTTCAGGTCCTCCTTGACCTTCCTGGTCAGGGCGTCGATCATCGGATAAAAGCTCGCAAGGCCCTGCCCGGCCACCCAGCCGGAGCCGACGGTCTCACCCACGCCGAACTTCTTGAGCGTGTAGCTGAGCCGGAAAGAATCCCCGGCCCTGGTCAGCTGGCCGAGGAGGATATGGTTGACCGCTCCGCGCGCGGCGACCTCCTTCAAGGCCTTGGAGGAATAGCTCTTGGCGTCGAGCTGGCTCAACCGGTTGAGGATATCATAGAGCTCATCACTGGTGAGAACCCTCACATACTTAGACTGGGAGAGGTCCGTGATGAGAAGCATGGGAAGGGCCTTACGCCAGTGGTCGAGGCTCGCATCGCCGGTGATGTTTTCGAAATACATCACGGCCAGCGACGGCTTGCCCGTCGACGGAGTGAGGACGTTCTTATGGGTCAAGAGCCGGAGCCCGACGAGGACCGTGACGATAAGGACCGCGAGCACCGCGATGGGGACGGCGAGCTTCCGGGGGCTGAACTTGACCGTGATTTCCTTTGACGTCAGAGCCTTTCTCTTGCGGATGATCCGATCCGTCGTGGGAAGGCCCTGTTCTATTCTTCCGAGCTCCGTCCCAAGCTCGGCCGCACTCTGAAACCTCGTGTCTCTATCCTTAGCCAGGCACTTGAGGATGACCCCGGCGAGGTCATCGGATACGTGGGCGTTGAGCTTCTTCGGGTCCTCGGGCACTTCATATTTTTGTTTGTGGGCAACGCTGAGCGGGGTATCACCGGAAAACGGAAGCCGCCCAGTGACCATCTCATAGAGAATGACCCCCAGTGAATAGAGATCCGACCTCTGGTCGACCTCTTTCCCATCGACCTGCTCCGGGCTCATGTACTCCGGCGTCCCGATCAGCACCCCGGCGCTGGTGACGCCTCTCCCAGAGAGCGACCGGGCGATGCCGAAGTCCATGATCTTGGCGTCCCCGTCCTTGTCGATCATGATATTGCCGGGCTTCAGATCCCGGTGAACAACCCCCAGCCTGTGAGCCTCCTCCAGGCCCTCGCATACTTGCCTGGCTATGGATATTGCGGTCCCTATGCTAAGCTGTTTTGCCCTGTGGATGAAGCTCTTCAGGTCCTCTCCCGGCACGAATTCCATGGTGATGAAGGTCGTGCCCTCGGCTCGGCCCAAATCGAACATGCGGCAGACGTTGCGGTGGCTAATCTTCCGGGCGAGTTTTAATTCGTTCGAGAAGCGCTCGAGCGTTTCCTTATCCAGGCTGATCTCGGGTCGGAGGAGCTTGAGTGCTACTTTCTCCTTGATGTCCGTGTCCTGGACTTTGTAGACCCGGCCCATGCCGCCGTGGCCCAGCTCCTCGATGACCTGATAGCGGCCGGCGAAGGTCGAGCCGGTAGTGAGCTCGCGGACGGGTGTTTGAAGGGTTTCCGTCATGACTGGAGGATGGTCCTGGGGCGGAGGGAGTTGCGTCCCGCACTCCCCGCAGAATTTCAGGGTGTCAGGATTGTCGGAATGGCAGGTCGGGCACTTATTGGCCAAGCGAGCTCCCGTCTTCTATGCTGGCCGAAGGATAACGCCGTTAGGGAGGGAAGTCAACCTGGGCGGGGCTCTGAGGTTTCCGACAAAGGCCCCAGCGGAGAGAAATACTCAGAATCAGTGAATCGAACAAAGTGCCCCACATATATATATCAACGATCAATATGCTATGTGACACTATAATGAAAGCAACGTTCAATTCCGCATCAGCTGCTTATGGCGGTCCTTATTAGGTGCTAATGCGTCATAAATTTTGACTGCGATCCGCGGCCGGAAGAGTCACAACAAATTGGCTTTTTTGCGGTGCGTGAGATGGAAGGCAAGAGCGACAAGAGGCCAAATGATGAGCACCTGAAGGCCTCCCGTGGGGAAGGAAGCTCCTCCTATGAGCCAAACGGGTCCTGTCTGGGAATAGTTCAGCAAATAGCCCTTGACCGCTCCAGGGGCAGCGGCCGAGCCGAAGAGAAACGTCTCTGTGAAGTCGAACGCGGCGTGCGCCCCTACGGCTAACCAAAGGCTGCCTGTCCGGCGCAATGTTAGGCAAAAGAACAGGCCAAAGACCATCGCCACAACGGCAACAGGCCATTTAAATCCCCACGGGGTGAACATGTGGACAAGGCCGAAGAGCGAGGAGATGACCAACGCTGCCGGCCAGAATCCTATCGCCGAGCCCAGAGTCAATTGCAGGTACCCCCGAAATGCCCACTCTTCGAAGATACCGATTGACAGCGCCCCCGCGATCCAGAGCAGGCCGAACCCCACGATTTGGGCGGAACCGAGGGCCAGCCCCCGGACACGTAACATCCCCTCAGCAGCCAACAAAGCATAGGCCAGGCCCGATGTGCCCAGCCCCCAGAGAATCCCCTCTCCTAAGCGGAGGCCGAACCCCTGTGCGAAAGGGAGGCCGTAGCTACCCAAGCGTCGCTTCTCGATCCGAGCCATGAGCCCCGCTGCGATGACCAAGGCCAAGCAGCCAATGAGGTTCTGCACAAGAACGCAAAGGGGGTCCTGGACCTCTACGCATGACAGGTGCAGCCCAAGGGCTGGGCCGATGAATCCTAAGAGCCCTAGAAGGACTGCACCACTTAGGACGAAAACAACGAGAAAGGTCAGGACCCGCCAGCCCGTCCGCAAGCCGGTTGGCCCGACAAACACCTTCTGAACCCTTCCATGCAGAGATGGGGTTGTGCTCATCTTGATTACTATTTTGGCTTTAGAACTGCCTTGGCCTACCTCCCGCTCAATGTAACACCTATGAAGCGAGATTTTCAAGCAGTTAGCCTGCCCCCTGGTTTTGTTTATGAAGTCTTGAGGGATTTGAACGCCCTTCCCTGAAATCCCGATAGCCTACGGTCCCTGTATGAATAATGTTTTTCGCATCCCGGCCGTTATCTGCGGCTTGCTGACCGACATTCTTGTGTGCTTTCCGGAACCGCTCTGAGACTATAGAGCTGCGGGATAAAGGAGCCCGTTAGAATGAGCAAGACGAAGAACGGCAAGGCGACCGCCGCGAAGGCCGCCAAGGGCGCCGAGGCCGTCCGCGCGGCGGTCCCGGCAGGAACGGAAACCAAGGCGAAGACGGCGGAAAAAGCTGAGGCGAAAACCGCCACCAAGCCAGCCAAAGTCAAGGTCGATAAGGAGGACAAGATCCAGGGCCAGGTCGACGCCAACGCGGCCGCCATCCTCAGGGCCCACGACGAGGGCAAGTCGGTCAAGGAGCTCTACAAGATGTTCGGGATCGACAAGGGCCTGTTCTGCGACCTCGTCTACATCGTCCTCTTCAGGGCCGGCCGCCTGCCCAAGAGCAAGTACGCCGAGCGAGTGGCGGCGAAGCACCCAGTGACGCTGGACAAGCGGTTCATCCACCCCAGGCCGGAGCGGAAAGAGGAGTAAGGCGGCCGGACCAAAAGCCCCGCTGGAAGGCGGTGCTTTTTTTTGTCCCAAAATAGACCAGAGAGAAGCTGCCTGCTACTGTCGAGTGTGCTTCCCCGCTTTCCTCATCTTTTCGGCCATCTCCGTCATGGTTTTTACGAGAACAGGTGAAACACCTTCAATCAACCCCACATCGTCCAGGCTCCGAAAGTAGCCACGAGAATGCCGAGCGGCCACAATGCGGGCGGCGAGCGCCAAGTCGATACCCGGCAGCGTCATTAACTCCGCCTCCGACGCCGTGTTGAGATTGATGGAGAGCGGCAGGGCCCGCTCGCGCTCCCACACTGCAGGTGCAATCATGAAATCGCCGTTCAGTAGCCAAAGTTCTGGCCCGAGATTGGCGTCCAACGGAAGGCTCCCTTTGGCCACGCGGTTTGTGAGCTGGACGAGGAGCGAGAACGCAGCATGGGAGTCCTGGCGGAATGAGTCAATGTTACCAACCTGCCCCGTCACCGCGGCCCGCTCGAACGCGGTTGCGGCTTCTTGCGATACTGTCACCCCATACGTCGTGGACAGGAAAAGGTCATACGCAGTTTTGGCTTCGTCCGGGAACAGCTTGGCGTAAGCTTCGATGAGCATGATCGCAAGCGGACGACTGGAATCATCTGCCTGGGGAGCAATCTTCCGCATGGCAGCAAAGAGTTTCAGATTTATATTTTCGTAGGGAGAAATTTCCTTCTGCGGGTCCGCGCCCCTCCCAGCA
>Ga0187858_10002626_pt1 | contig 18328 bp, 12 predicted proteins | sample June2016WEW_8_15_FD_133015 | JGI IMG/M metagenome (GOLD analysis project Ga0187858, IMG submission 133015) | Peatland microbial communities from SPRUCE experiment site at the Marcell Experimental Forest, Minnesota, USA - June2016WEW_8_150 | ecosystem: Environmental > Terrestrial > Soil >...
CTCGGTGATACCAAAGCCAAGCGCAAGCTGCGGCGCCTGGATCGACGACTCCTCGCCGTCGCCTCACAACTGGGGCGGATCGCTATACCCAAAAAATGAGGAAACATTGGCCGGTCAACAGGCACGAATCCCTGCCAGCGCGGAACTACCCGCGCGGCTACAACTTGCAATGCGACGAACGAATAGATTCTTCCGAGGCCAATTCAGAGTAATTTCCGAATGGCCGACCATTCTCCCAGAAACGGCCCAACGCGCGGCGGAGCGATGGCTAACGGGTACCGGCATCCACATGTACGGGTAGGCCGTCAAAATGGATTATTTTCGAGTGCACCGCGCACACATCCTTCACCTCCGCACAGAGTTAAACGGTGCCGATAAGGTACGTCGCCATGCCGCGACGACCCGGAGAGCGGAGACGCGGTGCCGCCTCTGCGCTATAATTCCAGCTGCTCAACCGTTTGAACTTAGAGGCAGATATGGGTCAGGGTCACAGTGGGGGTGGAGCGGCAGCTGAAGCGGGAAGTGTATACCAGAATAGGGTCGCAGCCTGGTTATGCGTTCAAATCCTTGCCGAGACCCATGTCTCGGCGCCGTGGGACCTCCCTTCGCAAATCACTCTCGACTCGATCCGATGCGAGATACCTCTACCTGTGGACGATGTTTTGGTAAGTAATTCAGAAGCCGGGCATGGCTTCATACAGGCCAAGCATTGTGTCGGCCTTGAAACTTCGTCTAGCTCTGACTTAGCCTCCGCTTTCGATCAATTCGTTCGCCTGTTCCTAGAGACCAGAAAGAACGAGCATACTTCCGACCCAACTCGGGACCCCCTCGACCTCGCGCGGGACCGCCTTGTCCTGGCTATTGGTCCGCAGAGTTCGGCTCCTATCACCCGCGACCTACGAGCAGTCTTGTCAAGGCTGCGGTCAATACCGCCCTCAGTTTCGATCAACGACATTCCCACGAACGCCGCCCAACGTAAAGCCTTTGATCTCGTTACGGAGCACACCAGGCGATCGTGGCAGCGAAACGCATCTGGTCAGCCCTCCGATGCAGATCTGCGAGCACTTCTGAGCTTGATCTGGATCCACGAGCTCGACGTCGACGCAGGTGGAGTGGCAGAGCGTGAAGCCCACGCGGTACTGCGCACTACTGTCCTCGTTGAACCGAGCCAAGCAGACCTAGCGTGGAACACGCTGATTACGAAGTGTGGTCAGTTCGCGAGTGATCACGCAGGTGCGGATCGGCAGCAGCTTCAGGCGATGTTGTTGGGTGCGGGGATTCCCATCAAGGCCACGCCCAGCTACCGCCAGGATACGGCTAAGTTGAAGGAATACTCAAATTCTGTTTCCAGTCTGCTTTCCGACCTCTCTTCAATCCGCGTGGGTCCGAATAAGGTTAAGATTTCAAGGGCTTCAACCACTGCTTTACGGAACGCTTCGGAGCACGGGAGTCTCGTCGTTGTGAGTGATCCCGGAGCGGGAAAATCGGGCGCACTGTTCGACCTCGCAAGAATGCTCCGGAACGATGGGGCTGATGTCATTTTGCTCGTTGCTGACCGAATTGAGGCTACGAGCGCGGCGCTGCTTCGAGATGAGATCGGCTTGCAACATGACCTCGGCAATGTGGTTGAAAACTGGCCGGGAACGAGACCGGGATACGTTATCATCGACGCGTTGGATGCGGCCCGGTCCGAAAACTCCCAGAAAACGCTGCGGGATCTGATTTTCCATGTCATGACGCGAACAACCCGATGGAAGGTAATTGCCTCGATTCGGAAGTATGACCTGCGGTACGCCAGTGACCTCCGCACCGCTTTCTCCGGAAGTCCCCCGACAGAGCTTAATGACAGCGAGTTTCTTGATGTACGACATTTGCGGATTCCAGTCTTTGACGACCAGGAGCTTGAAGAGATCTCCCAGCAATCGACGGATTTGCAGCGACTCATTTCAGAAGCGGGCGGAGAACTGCGCAGTCTACTTCGGGTCCCCTTTAATCTTCGCCTCACGGCGGATTTGATTAACGCAGGCATTTCGGTTGACGAAATCACACCAATTCGAACTCAGGTCGAATTACTGGAACGATACTGGCAGGAGCGCATAATCCGGGCGGACAGCCGCGGCGATGCACGTGAAGCGGTTCTGCGGCTTGCCGTCCAAGGAATGGTCGCCAACCGATCGCTCTTGGTAAATCGGGCCCACGTGGCGAGCGACCCGGCAGTGGGTGCGTCGCTTAACGAGGTCCTCAGTGCACATGTTCTTGACGAATGGCAGAGGCCCACAGGTAGAAGGCCAGAGCGGTCGGTGTTGACGTTCTCTCACCACATCTTGTATGACTACGCGGTGGCCCGCCTGATGCTGAGAGGTGTACCCAGAACTGCCGCCGCCCAGATTGTGAGTGACCCGGACCTTTCTATCGCCATTCGGCCAAGCCTAGTTCTTCACTTTCAGTACCTTTGGTGGGTGGACCAGGGGCGCACTGCCTTTTGGGATGAGGTTTTCGATTTTCTCCGCACGGAGGGAATCCCAGAAATCGGCAAGGTAGTTGGTCCGACGGTGGCCGCTGATCAAGCGACCCAAGTGGCCGATCTTGCTCCGCTTATCGGTGCGCTTAGTGGCACTGACCCCCATGGGACGGAGACCGCAGATCAAGCACTCAGGCATTTGGTGTCGGGGATTCTTGCTTAAACGTGGAGCGGCCGGGGGATACGTGGCGGACCTAATGACTCAGCCATGGTGCGAGTTCGCGGAGCGATGTTCAGTAACGCTGCGTCCATCCAATGCGTCTGTAATCTGCTCTCTTCTCAACAGTCTTAGCGACCGGGTTGACCGAATGTCGTCTAGACAGCTGCAGGCGGCCGGCAGTGCCGCGCGGCGTCTTCTTGCATTCGCGTGGGAGCAGAGCCGACGAGATACGTGGCTCGTGACTTGGGCGTTGAGACTGGTATGCCGCACGTTCCAAAGCGATCCCCAATCGTCAGCAGTACTGCTGCGTCAAGCTCTCAGACACGAACACATGGTCCACCACGCGTTTGAAGAGATGCACTGGATTGCCCACGAACTCAGCCCAGTTATTCTCTTGAACCCCGAATTTGTGGAAGATGTTTATAAGGCCGCCTTCGCCCACACGGAGACTAGCGACTCCCCCACCTCAGTCAGTGGAAGTAGGATCTTCGACCTGACGTCAAACAGGCGGCAGGATTTCCAGGGTGCGTTATACGAGCTAACCCAAATCTACCCTGGGTTTCTGCGCCAGGCTCCCTCACATGCTACGCGAGCGCTGATTTCAGCATTAGAGTCATATACGGCTACAGAGCATCCACCCATGGGGGACGATACGACAGAACACACCTTCAACTTCGAAGGACGCCGAGCTGCCATCCGACCCGACTATAGCTCTATCTGGGGTTCCGGAATGCATGTCGCGCATGATGCGCGGACGCTTCTGAACGAGTTTGAAAACTACCTCCGAGAACTTTCACAGAAGTCCGATGAGGCTGGCACGCGGCACCAAGTGCTGTGCGTCGTGGTTGGGCATAACCGTTTGGCAGCAATTTGGCGCCTCCTGCTGGTCGTCGGAACCGCTTTCCCCCAAACCCTCGGAGCAGAAATTCGATTCCTTGCGTGAGCCAAACCAATTCTCACTTCCTTCGACACTACCGAGGCTGCGGGTAACTTCGTTCGAGCTGTTTTCAGGTCGCTCCCGGAAGCAGAGCGCGAGCGTGTCGAGCGCGAGATCCTTTCGATACCGACTTCGGCGCGGCCTAAACGTCGGAGAAATGCGTACACTGAGATGAGTAGACTGCTGGGGTGTCTCTCCCCCGAATTCGTTGTCACGGAAGAGACTAAACGCCATCTCGCAACAATGGCTTCGCATGGAGGCCCTCCCCCGAATGACCCCCTCGTGCAGCTAGGTCCCGTGTCAGTCACCCCCTATTCGGAAACCAATTACTTGGCTGACCTGGGAGTTCCGGTCGAGGCAGAATGCAATCGCCTAATAGAGGAACTCAGCGGGCCTGTTCGCCAGTTTGCTTCAAATCACTCGATTACACCGACAGCAGAGGAAGCGACAACGATGCTCGCGCCGCTACAAGAGCTCCGCGAGAAGCTAATGACGGCCGAAAGCGATGGCGTTCACGCTGAGCAGGCGAACCACGGATGGGGTCACCTGGCAGAGGCGTGCGAGAGAATCACGAGGATTGAAACGCTGTCCTGCGATGATGGTATTGGAGCTTTGACGAGGGACATACTGCTCGAAGCTGCAAACCATCCGATCCCGCTGCCAAACCCTAAGTCTGATAGGCAGTTCGATGAGCATCCTTCATGGGGTGGTCCTTCAGCAAGGATATCGGCAGCGGCAGGACTCGCGATAATGGCGCGTCGCCCCGAATGCGTTAACGAGTCTCTCTTAAACGCGATCGAACGATTAAGCGTGGATCCCGTTCCCGCAGTAAGGCTGCAGATTGCCAATCATTTAGGCTGCCTTTACTACACTGCCCCCGAGGTAATGTGGAGAATCCTGGAACAAATGTGCCGCGAGGAGGGCAGTCGAGGTGTCCTCACGGGGTTAGTAGGTCGGTCGCTTGTGTCCCTGGCTGGCCCACACCCGCAACGCGTTACAGAGTTGGCTAAGCAGGTTTTTGCGAGGGTCATCACTGGGCCAGGCGCGAAGTCGGTCCGAGAGGCGTGCGTCCATATATTTACGAGTCTTTATCTCTGGCAGAACAATGCCACATGCAAGGAAATCGTGATTCAAATAGCTGAAAACCCCCAACAATTCGCGGAGGAATCCTATCAACTGCTAGTTCCACTTCGAGAAACGATGAGCCTCGGGCTCATGGACCCTCCTGCATCCGACAAGCACGGGGTTCGGAAGCGCGCAATCGACCTGCTGTTGCACGTTCTGGAGTCAATCCGTGCCAGATTTAGCCAAGTGGAGAATACCCTGCGCGAGGCTTCCCCAACGAACATTCCGGACGCGCTGAAGGAAGAGGCAAAAGATCTTTGCAGGCTCGCTGATTCAGCCTGCTACGAACTTTACTTTGCTTCTGGCGCATTTGCTGGGAAGTCGACCGATGGTTCGTTGTGCGCAGAGTTCCTTGTGGCCACTCCAGAAAACGATCGGTTTTTCAGGGAAACCAAAGCTGTCCTGACTATTCTTGCTGACCTTGGCTTCCCCGCAATAGTACACCGTTTGTTGGAGACCCTGGAATTCCTGCTGAAGGCTAATCCAAAAGAAGTGTTCTTGTTTATCGGCGATGTTGTGCGCTCCGGAACAAAGAGAGGTTACCAACACGAGCGAATGGCTGCGGATCTAATCGTTCGGCTGGTCGAACGATATCTCGCCGAATATCGACAGATTCTGCGAGAAGATCGGGAGTGCCGGGACGTATTGAGAGAGATTCTCGACACGTTCGTCCAGTGGCCGAACGCAAGACGCCTGACCTGCAGGCTGGATGAAATTTTCAGATGAGACAAGACAAGACTAGATTGCCATGTCTAGGAAAGCGTAGCCATCAGAGTTCCTGGTTTGCTGACTTTGTGCTTTTCTTATCCCTTCTCAATAAGCTGTGGTTCACCTTGCCGTCGCCAACCCGTAGATGTGGTGCCGACGTTCGCCTGTCGGTTCCTCCCGAATGACGGGCCACTCGGAAACTATGTTGAGCAGGTACTCCTCAGGATTCGGCCCGATAAACGCCCTTCCCGGAAAGTGGGACGACTGCACTTTGAAAGGGGGCCAGGCTCCCATCGGCCTTGGCATAACTAACGAGGAGTCGCCTTGATTAGCAACGAACCCTCCCTCACACGTGAAGTCTGCGAGCAGCCGGGAACGCTCAGGGAACCGCTGTGGCTGAAGACGCCGGGCAATGAGCACGCCAGCAGCTCTCGGGCGAACTGATCCCCGCCTTTTTGCCGCATTTGGGCCCTGGTTCAAAAGGTTAAAATCCACCGCCTTTGCCTGTCGCCGCATGTTGCTGATTTAGCGGGAGTAAGAAATCTCAAGAAAATGGTGAAAGTGGAATTTCGGGTGGTCACCAGACTACAGTCTGTGAACTACAGGGGCTCTGCACAGGTAGGGGAAACATATTAGAGCCGCTCACTTCCTACAACGAGTAAGACGCCTTCACTTTTTCTTCAGTTCCGAAAAATACCGCAGGATGAACGGACGAAATTCTGGTTTGATTTCCCAGTGTAGTTCATACTCTGGGCGCCTAGGTTGAGCCTGCCCCGGAACGGGCCGTGTGAGGCCGGTTATATTTTGGAGCCCCGGAAGAACGCTAGCCAAATTTCCAGCCACCGCTAGTTGTCCCAGTAATCGGAGGGCAGTGTAATCAGTTGTGTCCTTTCGGTAAGGCTGCATGACTTGCCGAAAGGACACGGACCATGGGATTTTCCGCACCGCGAAGCCCAATCCTGAGTTTCCGACATAACTCACCTCTTGTGATTTGTACGCCCTGCAGGAGCGGTTGGCAAGGCCGCTCAGGTCCAAACGGCTGTGAGAAACCCTGAGGGCTCAGCTCGACCCGGAAGGCGGCTTTTCCGCGCCACACTGGGCAGATGTTCCAATCGTGGCCCCCGTGCGCGTTGACCTAACGGTTCTATTCCAACTCGTGAGAACCCTCTACCGCTGTCTCATTCAGGCTCTCTGGTTCCGGTTTGCCGAAAGCACAGTCAGCAGAAGTCGCGCCGCTCCGCCTCGGCGCTCACGTTCTCGTCTGGTTGCCTCTCGACGCCGTAACCGAGGCTGTTGATGCGCACGACGATTCGGTGCAAGGGAAGGTACTGCGGCTGGTAAATCACCTTTACGGTATCCGATGCAAAGGAGGCTTCCGCGCTCACCGCACCCGAAAGAGCCACCACCACCTGTTCGATGAGCCGGCCTTTTTCTCTAGTGAATAGCGGCCCTTTACGGTTGCTTTGGCATCTGTAGGTTTTGCAGGGTGCGCTGGGCCACATCCGCACTGAGACCCCAAAGGAACAGACCCAGATAATCGTACAACCCGGCCGAGCCAAAGGTACTTCCCGAATTGACATAGAGTGTTTGCAAGCCGAGCAGCGCCAGTCCGACCAGCAGGATGAGAAATAGCAGCGGGCGAACGAACCAGAACCGCAGTTCGGCGCCGGCCACCTCCGCACCGGATAGGGCTGCCATCACCTTGGCCAGCCCTCCCCACCGCTTGCCGCCGGGCTGGGTGGGCGCGGGGGCCGATTCAGCCTGAAACCATCGCGCGCTCGCTGCGCGGAACGACCCCAAGACATTCTCGAATATATCGGCGGCGCGTCCCATGGTCCCATCGTGCTGAGCCTTTCGCAAACGCGCGTCCACTTCCTTGCGCAGCTCCTCGGCCTCGTCCGCCTGGTCGTCGATCAATGCCTGCCGGGCTGCCTGAATCTTGGGTTGCAGTTCATCGTTGAGCGCATCCACGCCCAGCTTATTCAACTGGTCCTGAAGCGTTTCCAGGCTTGCCAGGAACTCTATCCGACCCTTGAGTTTATCGAGCATCTGCGACAGCGCCTCGTCCGTGTCGGTGGCGGACCCGATCTTCACCTTCGCATTCTGGAGCTGTGCGGTCAAATAGGAGTGGGCATCGGCATTTTGAACCCGCTCTGCGCTTGCGCCCAACTGATAAAGGAGGGGAAGAAATTTAACTTGCTTCTGAGCTTCCGGGGTTGACATGCCGCGCACCAGCCGCCCAACCATGATTCCGGCCAGGACGATGAGCACCGCCCAGATGGGCCCGTCGCGAAGATTAAGGTCAGCATTGACGGTCACGGGATCGTCGGAGCCTTTTACTTTGAAACGCAACGTTCCCTGGTAGCGATCGGGTGACAGCATATCTCGATGAATGGTCATCGCAATGGGCTCCACCTTGTCAGCCGGCAGGGGATGGGGCATGGTGAAATCGATCACGCCGGGATTCACCGCAAGGCCTGTCTTTTCGCCGCGCATCACCACGGTGGCATCGGTCACCTCGACAGGCGCCAACGTCTGGTTATCAAGATCGACTATCCAGTCGTCCCGTACGGCGCTGCCCGGCAGCAGCCAGGTGGCCACAGTTCGCGCAATGGGGTTCTGACAGCGCACCAACTGGAAGGTCATGTTGGGAAACACCGGCTGCACTTTGGGCTTCGCATCGATGTGCAATATCAACGGGATCTTCAAGGCCTTGTCCACCGTCTCGCCTGGCACAAGGAACTTCAGGCTTCCCGTGTATTCGCCGGGGCGGGTGATATTGTTCAGGGTCACCCGTATGTCGCGCGGCTGGCCATTGCTCAGGCTGATGCCGGAAGGGACAGTCACATTGCTGCGGTCTATTACCACACTGCTATCGCCGGTCTGCTTCACGCCGGAGGGCAGCAGGAGCAACTCCTTGACGTCGTCGCCCTTGGCGGTAAGCCGGACGTTGCCCGCAAACGCGGTGGTTTGTCCATCGAGCTTTCCATAGATCACCAAAGGAGTGTCGCCCGGATCAACACTCAGGACCGTCTTTGAGGCGCGAGCCGCACAGGGAATGGAGGCGATCAGGATGAGAATCCACCACCGTAGCATGCGCATAGGTTCCTCCTTTAAACGATAACAGGTTTAGTTAACTTCACGTCCGATGCGGCAAACAGGCTGTACGCCAAACCTCGCGGATCGAGTTGCCTCAGCAGTTTCTGGCGCGCCTCAAAGAGCGCCTGCCCGGCGCTCGCCTGCTTGAAAAAGGCGCCGAAGAACAGCACGCTAAAGGCATTGGCCAGGTTCTCTTTCACCTCACATTGAGTCCCGATCACGCCTGCGGCCTTCTTGCCGTAAAAAAACCGGACGAGGTTCTCAAAGCTGTCGGGCGAGTAGTCCGCGGAGTCGCAGGCATTGAGCACCACCAGGGGCTGGTGATGCCCAAGGTTCACTCCCCAGGCATCGAGATCGTTAAACGTGATCTGGTCGCCACTTCCCACCTCCAGGTAAGGTTTGCCAAATGCATCGCTCCCCCCATGGGTGTAGAAGTAAATGATGTCGGCAGTGCAGTCCGATTGGGTCAAGGCGGAGCGCACATCAGCCAGACTTTCAAACCGCACCAATTCCAGATTGGCCGCTGTAGCAATGTCGCGCAAGGCATTCCAATGGCTCGTCAACTGGTTGAACTTGGCATAGACGATGCCATCAAAGCGGAGCGGGAGGTCATTCTGAATCCTCATGGGCAGGGCGCCCTGCGGCGGGGAAGCATGGCGGTCCACGCGGCATGGCAACTGCTCGATGATGTATCGATACCCCCAAAAACCGTGTGGGCACACGATTGACGGATCGCCGGACCCGGGACAGTCCTCAGGCGCAGGGCCATGCGTTAAGAAAGTGGGGCAGAGCTTGGTGCGTCCCTCTCGATAGGATTCTGCCTTGCGCTCATACAGCAGTTCCCAGGGCACGCCTAATTGCGCCGACAAGGGTGCTACCTGGACGATCGAACCCGGCGGTATATCCACTTTCAATCGCTGGCCCTGGTCGTCAATGCTCGTCCCCGCCAAGCCGGGCAGAAGGGCCAGGTAGAAACTGCGACCGACGTCTGCCAGTTGTCCCAGGTGCTTTTCCAGCACCTTTTCCGTGCTGCCCACAGTCCCACTGTAGGCCTGCATAGTGATGGCGAGTTGTTTACGCACGGCGCCCATCGCCTTGCTGAGACTCGCATCCGTGAGGGTTGACTGCTCAAAGCCCAGGTCATTCCCGGTCATGTCGTAGAAGCGCAGGCCGATGCGGTTATAGTCAAGGTCGCGTTCAGCCACAATAGTCAGGCAACTTGGCTTCGCACCGAGTGGGCCGACGCTATTCCAGTCCAGCGATGCGGTGCGGGTAAAAGTGATGTACCCATCTTGTACGGGCGAGGCGGATGGTCCCAGCGGATCGCCGGCGTGGGCAGTCACAACAGCCTCTAAGCGGCGCGATTGCAAGATATGGCCTTGGAAGAGTAAATCCACGTCGATAGCCTGCCGTCCCGGCTTCGAGAAAGTAAGATCAAAGAAGATAAGAGGACTGTTCCCTTTCTTGGGGACAGAGGTTTTTTTATGGGGCAGGGCGATGCCCACATCCAGCGAGCGCGCCACCACTTCCAGTTCGAGGGCGGACTGATTCTGAAAATGAGGGGCCAGGAGATCGTCGGGGAAAGGAGCGCCTGACGCACCCGGTCCCCAGAATTGTCCCACATTGACGCCCATGCGGTAAGGGCCGCCATCGAGCGCGAGAGGTTGGCCGTAATCTATCGGTTTGCCGTCCCCGACCCCCGGCGCCGCAAAGAAACCGGCATTGAGGTAGCGTGCGCTTGGACCTGCAGCCTTGAGCTCTCGCCTGATCGCCGACGGATGCAGAGTCACGTCGTGAAAACCGATCACCGCGTCGCCATGAGTGACTACACAGGACGATGGTGTTTTCTCCGCGTCGTCATAGGCATCCAGCGCTGGCGTGGACGCCCACTCATGGAGGTTCAAAGCCTGGCCGAGCGTCCGTTCGGCGCCGACGTTCGTCAGGAGCTCGGAAAACTCTCGAGGCCGATAGAGGTAATGATAAACAGTATCTGGAGCGAGGCGGCGGCGCACGATGATGGTTGCCGGTTTTGCGCGCTTTAACACGCTCATTACGTCGCCCACCGTTTGGTCGGCCTTCAGAAGAATAAAGTCATCCCTGGCAATCTGATACAAGTGAATCATTCACCCTCCCGATCGTCACATCCCATTTACTGCAAAGGCCGCCCAATAATAGGGATGTTCAAAGGGCCGCAGGCCGGGATTCGATCCGGCCAGAGCATGGTAATAGAGCGACTGCTTCAGTAACTCCGCCTTGTTTCCCTCATCCGCTGCTGCCTGATAAGCTCGCTCGGCATGCGCGGCCACTTCGGCGGCGGTCAAATCACGCACGGCTTGCTGCGCTTCACGCAACGCTGCTGGGGGCGACATGCTGTTGAGATGCCGCGCATAGAAGCCCTCCACCAGCAGGGTCGTTGAGAAATCATCCACCGCCCAAAGCGTGCTCATCACAGCCGGCGCGCCCGCCTCCAGGAAGCCCGCCGGAAGCCCTAGGAACTCATCAGGTGATTGGCCAATGTCGGTTAGACCGGTCTCGCAAGCCGAGAGCACCGCTAGGCGAGCGGTGCTGAAGTCCATAACGGAGAACACCTGCGACAAGGTCAGCGGAACCTTCTCCGCCAGCACCAAGCCTGAGTGCATGGGCCTCTGCCAGTCGTAGTATCCATGGCAGGCAAAGTGTAGATGGGTCTTGCCGGGGGCCGAGCGTAAAACCGCATCCAGGGTGGCCTGCCCCGCGGGTAGGGACCGGTGCGGGTAAGCTTTGAACATGGCGGCTACCGCCTCACCCTCGCTCGAAGCGAAGATCAGGTCGGCCGTCGGGTTGAACACCGCAAGCAGCGACCATTGCTGCCGCTTGGATTCCTGGAGCCGCCGCTGACTCACATGCAGGGCATAGCCGCTCGGTGCATAAGAAACGGTGTAGTCGTCCAGGAAATATCGCTTTACCCCGTTCACTTCACGCCACGCGGCGTGCAGCGGCAGCAGGTTCATGCCGCCTGGAGTAATGAGGAGCACCGGCGCGCCCTCGCCCAGGCCCAGGGCAACCAGGCGTTCGTGAATGGGCTCGATGAGCTTCTTCCACAGCACCTGTCCGGTGTATTCAATCACCTCGAGCCAGACTTCTGCGTCGCCTTGACGTCGGTAATAAGCCGGCACCCAACCCTGCCGGTCAGCCGTCCTCTTCTCGAAAACCGCGTCCGGTTCACCGGTTCCGAACAGCCAGGCAGATTCGTCCGTAGAAGTACAGTCATCCAATCGGACGCAGTGGTCTTGTTCGGTAGGGTTCGTCACACCGTGGGGAAGCACCAGGACGGCGGCGCCTTTCGCGGTAATCATGGGCATTACCAAAGCTCCGCCTGCGGGCGCCAGCGCCAGCAAGCCAGGCAAGTCTAACCCCGAGGGCATGAAGCCGGGATGTTCAGCCCGGATGGCGTCAATGGTCTCACTTAACTCCTCTCGTTTGCGATGAAGCGTCTCGGCAAGCTCAATCGCGTTCGCGGTAGCGGCGGCACGCGGTGAGCTGCGCGCAGCGGATTCGAGCTCGTGCAATGATTGACGCACCGTGCGGATGGATTGGCGCTGGGTTTCGGGCAAGCTGAGCAGGTCGACTTCATCCATAGCGAGGCTTTCGGTTAAGAGCCGCGTCTTTCCCTGCTCCAGCCGCACAAGCGCCTCGCCCAACTGACCCAGGCGCAGCAGGCAGTACGCGTCCTGAGAATAGACGTTTCCTATTTGGGACACTTCGGAGCGGCGGCCGAACCCTGTGTAGGCCTCGTTGATCAAGGCGCGATCAGCCTCAATCGCTGCGACGAAAGCGGAGTGCGCCTGCTGAAACTGGCCTAATTGGAAATGCGTCAGTCCCAGGTTGCGCTGACACTGCCTGTACCGGGCGGGAAATCGTTTGAAGGTGAAGATTTCGAGCGCTTGCTGCAAGTGAGTGATCGCCTGCTCCGCAAACTGAGGTTCTCCCTGGAGCCGATACAGGTTGAGAGAGGGTTTTGCGAAGTTAAGCTGGGTCGTTGCGCATTCTTGAGGGAAGGCCTCAGGCGTGGCGACCTTCAAGGCGTCTTGCAGAATCTCCCGAGCACGCTCCAGGTTACGGACCGGATCCCCCTCCACGCGCATGCCGTAAGCAAGCGCCAGGTTATTCATGGTCCGAATATACTCGCGAGGCATCTCCGTGGCGGAGTGGACATCGAGCGTGCGGGTCAAGAGGCGGATGGCCTCCTCCAAATTCCTAGACCGGTTTTGGTCGTAAATCTCACCATAGAGATTAGCGAGCCCCTCCTGCTCAAGCGCCCAATCCTTTGGATAAGCGTCAAACGTATAGACCTTAAGTGCCTCATGATGATGCAGAACGGCTTCCCGCAGATTCTTCTCGTGGTCTTCTGCGATCCGGTTGATGTAAGCGATTGCCAGGTTATGGTGTGCCAAAGCCCAGAGTTGCGGGACGTTCTCTTGCGTGAGTACTTCCAAAGCCTGCCGGCCGTGGTAGATTGCCTTCTCCACATTGCTCGCGCGCTCCCCACTCACCTGTTCGAGATATCCGGCGGCAAGCTCGCAATGGGCTGCAGCCCAGCCTTTCCTAAGCGACATCCACATCCGGGCGTCTTCCTCAGGGGTGACTAATTCCAGAGCCCGCGCAGTCAAGGTGACCGCCCGCTCCCAGTCGGAGGCTCTTTGACTCTCGACGAGTTCATCCAGGATCACCTTGAGGTCGACGCCCAGAATGCCAGAAAGCCGTTCGCGTTTGACCCCCTGAATCCCGAAAGTGAAATCGTTAACCCATGTCGTCTCCGGCTGCTTTTGGAGTTGGGACAGGAGTTGGGCCAACTGCCTGGATTCCCTCTCCCGTGGAATCTGCCTGGAGGGAGAAAAGAGCAAGGGTGGGTCCCCGTCCGCCCTGTACAACAAAAGAGGGAGGTCCAACCCGGTCTTGTTATTGCAGTTCGGACAGATTAACGTATTCAGCGTGTCGCTGCCGATGCGTTTCAGCAGATCGGGACGTTCCTGCAAATCAATTAAGAGCCACGCCTTAACGCTCAACGGAGTGTGGCAGGCGGGACACTTAAAATCGAACTGCTCGGCCCAACTGCGGCTCCCCATAAATCTACTCCTCCATTACGATTGCGCCCGGAAGGGCGGGGCTTTAAAGGCTGCGGAAAAAACCTTCCAAACTGTCTTTCCGAGCGGAGCGAGGAATCTCGCTCTGAGTGTTTTCAAGACAATTGAGGGAGGGCTCACTCACCCACGGCTTGGAAGGTGTGAAAAAATCGGATCGGCCACTTGTAGCGGCGCTCCATGAGCACCGCCATCGTTGATTCTAAACGGGCGGCGGTCAGAGACCGCCGCTACAGCGCGATTTTTGACACCTTCTTGCGCCGTGGGCAACGCTCTTTCACCCGTCGGCTGACGGGCTGAGTTATTCGATGAACATCTGAGATGCGACACTAGATTTTTTGCTTCGCTCAGAATGACAGTTTGCCAACGTTTCCCCGCAGCTTGTTTAGCCCCGCCCTTCCGGCCGAAATCTCTGCTAACTCCTTTGCCTTGAGTACTCGCGCCCGCTATTATCTGCGCTAGCTACCGCCCGCTGCCTTGCCACCGCTAGCACTCTTGCTTCCCCCGATTTTGCTGATCAGTGCACTGACTGGGAGTTCAATGCCAAACATGAATTTCCACACGCGCTCCGGCTTGAGCACCAGTGGAGGTTGCCCTGCCGTTGTATTAGGATTCTTTGCGGCATACTCCTGATGCATATCAACAATCCCGAAAAACACGCTCATCCGAAGAGGGAAACCGTGCCTCTGCAACCCCGTCCATCCGGTGACATTCTCTCCAAGGCCGAAGAAAGGGCGATAGAACGGCTGTCCGGTAACAGGCAACCCGACCAGCACGTGGGGAAAGCCCGAATCCTTGGTCGCCCGTCCCGCCGCGGGATACAAATCGAGCATGCCGTACAGGTCCGTGTGCCTCGTTGATGATGGCGCAGCGGCGGGATTCGACGTGGAGTACTTCGGCTCGCGCACGCCGGGAATCGCAACCGCAATGCTCACGTCCCACCACTCGTGATCGTAGCTGTGCAACGTGTGAGTGAAAGTGCAGGGATTGCTGCCTGATACGGCGGTGCAATCTACCGGAGCATTCGATGTCGAACTCGACTGCTTGCCGGCGTCGGCAGCTTTGGAGTTATCTTTTTGACCAGCAGCCGCGTCGGCGCCCTTTGAGTCGCCATGCCCAGCAGCCGACTGGTCAACTGCAATAGAAAAAACCTTATTGACCGTCGTGTCAGGGTTCGCTCGCGTCACGCTGACTGTGAAACAGGACGTCTCAGCCGTTTTCTCCGGAATCCCCATCACGCTCCCTTGTTCCGAAAACACCAGGCCTGCCGGAGGTGCGTTCTGCTCCAGCTTAAATGTGGGTTTCTCCCAGTTCGTGAAAATGCGTGCCTTGTAGGGGGATCCCGGCGTAGCGTTTGGCAGCGATTCAGCTCTCGCGCACGCTGGATTTCCCGGGGCCTTCGTCGCGCCTTGATCCTGGGATGGCTTTGTTAAGCTGTTGACGCCCAATGTGGGTGAAATGCTGAAATCGAATGGAAGTTGTTTCAGCCCCCTTACCGGACGAACTATCACAAATGTATCCGACTTCGTGATAAAGCCTTCTTCTTTCGCTTGCGCTTTCGTCGTTGAGACACCAAGTAGTGCTGATGCCAGCGCTCCGAGACTCTGCACGTTCTCTGCTTGGCCTGGAATGGCGGTCACCTTATAGGTAACGGAGATGGACCAGACCGGATCAATAGACTGACTGAAGTGGTTAATTCCGAGGAACCAGGCTGATTGGTCAGCATAGAGCATGGGTTGACCGGTAGCCTCGGAAACAACCTCAGTCAGGACGCACACATTATTATTGTCCTTTTTCTGATGCATGCGATAGGTACGCCACAAACTCTGATTCAGGCTGTACCCCCCATCACCATTAGCCCGCCAATCCGCATAGTGAACGATAAGCGCCCTGATCGCAGGCTTTTTTGCCGCTGAGACTGTAGGGCAGGCGGAATCCATGGACCTCACCACCGGCAATTCGGCCGAGTCTTCTGCCTGTTCGCTGTTTGATTGTTGGGGAGGCACAAACTTCTTCACCAAGTTGCGCCAAGCGTCCCCAATCGCGCTCGACTCTAACGGCACCGTGACGAACTGCTGTGCCACAATATCGGAGTTTTCCGGGTTCTGTTGGCTATATAGCGCGGCTGGAAACCCACTTATGCAACCACCAACCAGGAAGCATATTCCAAGTAATCTCTTCATGGTACACCTCCGAGTGCGAATTCGAATTTCGGGCCTACGCAGCTTGCCTGCCGTCGACCTTCGTGCGGCGCTTATCGCGCTTTGTCTCCGTTGGCGGTCAACCTCCCGCCGGCTTCAAAGCTAAGCCAATGAAACATTCAATGATTTCAGGACATCGTTAATATGATTCGCAATCGTACAATCTCCCGACCCCCCAATGAGCAGGCCCACCGCGGCGTTAGAACCTCGCTCCACAATCAAGGCCCCCGAGTCGCCATCCGCGCTGAAGCGCGTGCCGTCCAGGCCGGTGATAGCGATTTGCCCGTCGAACGCATAGGTTCCTCGGTGGTATTGCATGTGCACTACGCCCGTCTCAACGGAGGTCACCCGCCCTGCGGTGAAGTGAGTGGCGAGGCCGAACTTATGAACCACCATATCCATTTGCGCGTTCTTCGTGCCATGTGGCTCACCTATTTGAAGGATCGCACTTGACACGTCGTCTCGCGATACCGAAGCGATGGCACAATCGACTTCGTTTGGCACGTCGGGCTTCAGGTGCACGGACCTTGTCAGTTGGCCGATTTGAAAGGTAACTTTATTGCCGCTGTCCGCCAGTCCCGGCTGAAACACAGGCGAAGGGGCCTGCAACAGGTCTTCTTCCGCCAGCACATGATTATTGCTGAGGATGTAGTAAACGCCGTTTTCGTCTTTCACAAGCGCTCCGAAAGTTCCTGCCATCACGTACTCATTGTTGGGGTCGGCAAAGCCCACGGAGCAGCCGGGCTGTGCCGGTCGGATCTTGCGTCGAGGATCTGGAGTCGGATCCGCCGCAGCCCTTGCCCCTCGAAAACAGCGGAACTGGCCGACCTGTTCCACGTCCACGGGCAGCCCGGCGATGGATTTGGGCAACGCGTGCTTCTTGCTGATTTGGCTCCGATGGTACTTCGCGCGGACTAAGAACTTTACAGCCAGGACTCCCGTGTGGCGGCCGTCGACCATCTTTTCGCCGATGCCCACACCCTGGATGTTCCGAGCTGGGTCAGGCGTGAGCGGGACCAGAAGCCCGTGCGTGGGCGGCAACTCGCGCCGCTGCCGCAATAATCTGGAAAACCACTCGCTCTTGGCAGCTCGGAGATCCTCGAGGTTCTGAGTGGGAGTGGGCGCGTCCGGTGTTTTGAAAGTCGGCACACTTCTCTTTTTCTTAGGCATGACCTTGTCCTCCGTGTGATTGCAACAGTCGGCGCCACGACGCCAGCAGGCGGAGGGAAATGTTGGCGACAGCCTTCCAACTCCCGTCCGCCTGCTTCTTGAACACTGTCAAGTACTTGCCCTTGTCAGTGACGGCCGTTTTGTCTTTCGGGCGCGACATTGTCATCGAGTAAGCGCCGACCGTGTAGACGAAATCGCCACCTTTCGACGCCTCCGCTCGCGTGGACTGGAAGGTGAGAGCAAAGTTGGGGTCAGCCAGCATTGGCTTGAGTGCCGCCTTGATGTTGTCCCTGCCGTTGATAATCGGCGCGTTCGGCATCAAGACCGAGGCATCGTCAGAATAGTAACTCGCAAACTTGTCCACATCTTTCGTGGCGATGTCTTCGACCCAGGCAGCCTCTACGCCTTTCACGGCTTTGATATCAGCATCCCGCGTATCAGGGACCGTCTTCGTGCAGGCGGTTGTCAGGGCAAACAGACCTATACATGCAAATAAGGAACGGTAATGTAGCATCGTTTTTCCTCCGGGAGACTACGCAGTGCGATGACGCTACCACCAAGGACTTCGAAATACAAGCGGATGCTTCGCAGGGTTTCGAGAAGGGTGTCCGCAGCGTGGGTGTCAATGATGGCGTGGGGTATTGTAAGGGAGACTCACAGTATGGCCCCCCCGTGCGTCGGTGTAGTGGCACAGTTTGGGATTTCTGGCCCTTGACTGGCCGCGCCCGCCTGCCATAATGGGGCCATGCCAAAGAAAGCCGAGCCAAAGCTGACGAAGCGCCACGGGAATTAAGGATTACGTCGCGAACGGCGGGCGCATCGAAGTGGCGCAACGGATGTCCGGGCACTCCAACGCGAAAACGACCGGCCTTTGCTACCGGCGCAGCGATGATGTGACCGTAGCGGAAGTGGAAAGGTTTGGGATTTGAATATGTGCAGGATGACTGTACTTGCGGCTGCCTTCTGGATGTGCCTCGCCTCGGTTGTACTCGCACAGGATGCGGTGCCTGCCGAGATACTGCAACGCACGGTCTTAATCAAGGTCGGGGACGTGGAGGGAACGGCATTTGCCATCGACCATCGAGGCAAAATTTACTTAGTCACTGCGAGGCATGTCGTCGAGGGATTACCCGAAAGCAACGCAACAATCCAAGTCCGTCAAACGGGTGCGCGACAAAATTGTGACGATTAGGCGCACCTGCGGTTCTCCCAATAGTCTTCAAATTTGCCACTCAAGCGATTGCAGCGAAGGGCAAGGATGGCGTTGGCGCCGCGCACCGTCCAGAA
>Ga0187858_10002637_pt1 | contig 18268 bp, 18 predicted proteins | sample June2016WEW_8_15_FD_133015 | JGI IMG/M metagenome (GOLD analysis project Ga0187858, IMG submission 133015) | Peatland microbial communities from SPRUCE experiment site at the Marcell Experimental Forest, Minnesota, USA - June2016WEW_8_150 | ecosystem: Environmental > Terrestrial > Soil >...
CCTCCAGGACCATCATCCACGACCAGTACGGCCGCACCACGGTGATCGTCATTCGGCCGCGCTCTTATCTTGAGACCGGCACCGAAGTGTCGGTCGGCGACCGCAAATTCACGGACTACGCGTTCCCGGCAGGTGGCGATCCCGGCCAATCGCAGTTCTGGTTCATCGGCCCCGACATGTCAGGGTCCAATGGTTACCCGCTGCCGCGCGCCTTCGTCACGCCGGGCGCGCCGTTCTGACTTAAGCGCGATCCGCAGCACTCACGGCACTACGCGGTGTCGGGGCGGGGTGACGTCCGCTCGTAGATTCCTTGCGTCGTCACGATGAAATCGATGCGGCCGTCCAACAGCGCTTTGACGCATTCGGACGGCTTGTTGACGATCGGCTCCTCGTGGACGTTGAAGCTGGTATTGACGAGCACCGGCAGGCCGGTCTCCCGCTCGAATGCGATGAGGATATCGTAGTAAAGCGGATTGGTGTCGCGCGCGATGGTCTGCGGCCGCGCCGAGCCGTCGACATGGACCACCGCCGCGATCCGCTCGCGCCATTGCGGCTTCACGTTGCAGGTGATGGTCATGAAGCGGCAGGCATAGGCGTTGACCGGATTGATGTCGAACACGCTCGCCGCTTTCTCCTCGGTGATCACCGGCGCGAACGGCATGAATTCCGAGCGTGCCAGCCGCTGGTTGAGCAGGTCATGAGTCTCTCGGCGCGACGGATTGGCGAGGATCGAGCGCGCACCTAACGCACGCGGCCCGTATTCCATGCGGCCGGTATAGATCGCGCCGAGCTGACCGGCATGAAGCCGCTTTGCGGCGCCATCGATCGGCGTTTCAGCGGTGCGGCGCACGCCGGCGCTTGCTTTGAGCGTATCATCGATCGCGCCGGTGTAATCGCGGCCGAAATACATGTCGCGCAGGCGCCGGCGCTGCGCCAGCCAATGGCGCAGACCGTCACGTTGCAGCAGATAACAAAGCGCGCCGCCCGCCGGCATGCCCTCGTCGCCCATCGCCGGGAAGACGAAGATCTCATCGAGCGGCAGCCGTTCGGCGAGCACGCGATTGAGCCGCACATTAGCGAAGACGCCGCCTGCGAGGCCAAGATGCCGCGCCTTGTGGCGCTGCAATAGCCGCTCGACCGAGCGCAGCATGGTGTCTTCCAGCACCTGCTGGATCGAAGCCGCGGCATCTTCCCGGCTCACGCTGACGGCAAGACTGCGGATGGTATCGTGCATGTCGCGAAAATCGCGGAAATCCGAACGCACGCGGCCTAAGTCATCGACAGAAAAGTGCGCACCGATTTTTCCCGCCAGGATCGGCTGGCCGAAAGCCGCGAGCCCGGTCAGCTTGCCCTCGTGGCGCCGCGGGATGAAGCCGAGCGCTCCCGTCACCGTCTCATAAGCGTGGCCCAAACTGTCGGTCGGCAGCGGCGTGAGCAGGCATTCCTCGCCGCCATAGATCGTCGTCAGCGCGCCGTCGGCGAAATGGCGGTGGCTGTAATTGACCGTATCGCCGCCGCCGTCCGCCGTGACCAGCAGCGCATCGTTCCAGTCGGTGTAGAACAGCGGCGCCAGCGCGTGCGATTCGTGATGATTGTAGAAGAACATTGCCGCATCGTCGCGGAAGCCGCCGGCGCGGCGAAATTTTGGCACGTTGAAGATGTCGTCGATCTTCGTGGTGTGGTAGCGCAAAAATTCCGGCGGCATATAGCGCCGCGCATTGCCCTCGACATATTTGCGATATTTTTCGCGGATCCAGCGCACACCGCGGATATTGCGGTAGAAGATGGTCGGAAATTCCGAGCGGCTGAAGCAGACGACGTCGACGTCTTTGCGGGTCGCGCCGGCGATCGACAGCACCTCGTCGATGGCAAGATCGGGATGCTCGCGGCCGTCGCTCTTGCGGCGCGTCAGCCGCTCGAGCTGCACCGCGGCCTTCAGCTCATAATCGACGAATACCGCGGCGACGGCGTCGTGGCTTCCCGAATGCGCGCTGAGAATGAGCTGGGACATGTCGGGCAGCGGCGACCGTGATCAGGCCGAGGGCTTCTCCAACTCGCCGACTATCGCCTCGCCCATTTCTGCGGTAGAGACGATCTTGCAGCCTTCCGACTTGATGTCGGCGGTGCGCAAGCCTTTGCCGAGCGCCGCGGCGATGGCGGCTTCGAGCTTATCGGCTTCCTTACCCATGTTGAAAGAATAGCGCATCGCCATGGCGAAGGACGCGAGCATCGCGATCGGGTTCGCCATGCCCTTGCCGGCGATGTCGGGCGCCGAGCCGTGCACCGGCTCATACATCGCCTTGCGCCGCTTGGTCTTCGGATCGAGCTCGCCCAGCGAAGCCGACGGCAGCATGCCGAGCGAGCCGGTAAGCATCGCCGCGACGTCGGACAGCATGTCGCCGAACAGGTTGTCGGTCACGATCACGTCGAACTGCTTCGGCCAGCGCACCAGCTGCATGCCGCCGGCGTCGGCCAGCATGTGCTCGAGCTGCACGTCCTTGTAGTCGCGCTCGTGCACCTGACCGACCACCTCGTGCCACAGCACACCGGTCTTCATCACGTTGCGCTTTTCCATCGAGGTGACCTTGTTGCGCCGCTTGCGCGCCAATTCGAAGCCGACGCGGGCGATGCGCTCGATCTCATAGGTGTCGTAAACTTGCGTATCGATGGCGCGCTTCTGGCCGTTGCCGAGATCGGTGATGGTTTTCGGCTCGCCAAAATAAACGCCGCCGGTGAGCTCGCGCAGGATGATGATATCGAGCCCCTCGACCGCCTCGCGCTTCAGACTCGATGCGTCGGCCAGCGCCGGATAGACGATTGCCGGGCGGATATTGGCGAACAGGCCGAGTTCTTTGCGCAAGCGAAGCAGCCCCGCCTCCGGCCGCGCCTCGAACGGCACCTTGTCCCATTTCGGCCCGCCGACGGCGCCGAAGATCACCGCGTCGGCCGCATGAGCCTTGGCCATGGTCTCTTCGGTAATGGCGACGTTGTGGGCGTCGTATGCGGCACCTCCGACCAGCCCATCCTCGGTCCGGAAATCGGCAACGCCTTTCTTGGCGTAGAAGCCAAGCAGCCGCTTCACCTCGGCCATGACTTCCGGGCCAATGCCGTCACCAGCCAGCAGGAGAAGATTATAGGTCGCCATAAATCACGCCTCGTTACGATGAGGCGTGATTGCTAATGTGCGATGCTCGGCTTGGCAAGCCGAGCATCGCACGGCGTACGACCGGACTGCGCCCCCGGCCGTTACTGCCCGCTGAACCAGTTGTAGCCCTGGTTCTCCCAATAGCCGCCGGCGTCGTTGTTCTGCACCCACATGGCGGTGACGTATTTGGGGTTCTTGAAACCGAGCTTGGTCGGAATGCGGATCTTGATCGGGAAGCCGTAGGCCTGGGGCAGGATCTGGTGATCGAATTTGAGCGTCAATTGCGTCTGCGGGTGCAGCGCGGTCGGCATGTCGATGGTGTTGGAATAGCCCTCGGCGCACTGGAACCAGACATATTTGGCTTTGGTGTCGGCGCCGATCATTTTCAGGAAGTCGGACAGTTTCACGCCCTGCCAGGAGCCGATCGCGCTCCAGCCCTCGACACAAACATGCCGCGTGATCTGCGAGACTTCCGGCAGCTTGTAAAGCTCGGCCAGCGTCCACGGCTTCTTGTTGTCGACCAGGCCGCCGATCTCGAGCTGATAGGCCTCGCCGTCGACATCGGGCGCCTCGTCCTCGGCGTAATAGGCGTTGAACGGGAACGGCCGCGTGATGGCGCTTTCGGGATATTCCGGCGCCAAGGTGGTCGGGCTGAACAGGCGGGCCTGGACCCAATCGTTGAAGCGCGAGACCACGCGCAGCGCGCTCTCTGCCGTCGGCCCGTCGATGATGTCGCAGCCGGTGAGCGTGGCGAGCGCGCCGAGGCTCGCGGCGCCGCGCAGGAACAGCCGCCGCGACGGATCGGGCAACAGTTTCGCGGCGTCCTTGATCAGGAGTTTTGCATCGACGCCGGGAATTTTTCTGCGTTCACGTGGCATCGTCTGTTCCTCGCGTTACCGGCCGTAGATCATGGCACGCAGGCTCTTCGGCACGATCAGCGCCAGCGCCACGTGGATAGTCAAAAATCCCACGATCGACGCCATGGCGAAGAAATGAACGTAACGGGCGAAGTCGTAGCCGCCGAAAAACGCGGTGAGATATTTGAGCTGCACCGGCTTCCAGATCGACAAGCCCGAGAGCACGATGACGACGCCGGCGAGTATGACGCCGAGGTACAAGAGCCGCTGCACCGCGTTGTAGACCGACAGATCGTCGTGCGCGAGTTTGCCACGCAGCGCGGCGAGTATGTCTTTGACGACCTCGCGCAGCCGGATCGGCAACAGCTTGCGGCGGAAGCGGCCGGTCGCGATGCCGAGCGTCACATAGACGATGCCGTTGATGACCAGGAGCCACATCGCCGCGAAATGCCACAGCAAGGCGCCGGCGAGCCATTGCCCCAGCGCCAGCTGTGTCGGGAAATAGATGAACCGAAACAGCGGCGAGGCATCGTAGATCTGCCAGCCGGAGCCGATCATCATGAACATGGCCAGGGCGTTGATCCAGTGCGTGATACGCACCCAGCGCGGATGGATGAGGGGCCCGGTCGCGGAGGCGGGCAGCACGGGCGAGTCGCTGGTCGCTTCGATCGTCATTGCCGCAACCCTATAACAAAACGGCGGCGCACGTTCGCCTCACATTCGTGTCAGTGCCCCCTCTCCCCAAGCTGGAGGAGAGGGGTGCTTTGAAGCGTACAAATTATGGCAGCATCACCGTGTCGATGACGTGGATGACGCCGTTCGACTGCAGCACGTCGGCGGTGGTAACCATAGCCACATCGCCCTTGGCGTCGGTGATGGTGAGCTTGCCGGGGCCGGCCTGCTTCACGATCAAGTCTTCGCCGGCGACGGTCTTCAGGTGCGCTTCGCCCTCGCCGTCCTTGACCGCTTTCATCAGGTTGACGGCGGTCATGCGGCCGGGAACCACGTGATAGGTCAGCACTTTGACCAGCGTCGCCTTGTTCTCGGGCTTGAGCAGGCTATCGACCGTGCCGGCCGGCAGCTTGGCGAACGCCGCATTGGTTGGCGCGAACACGGTGAACGGCCCGGGACCGGACAGCGTATCGACCAGGCCGGCGGCCTTCACGGCTGCGACCAGCGTGGTGTGGTCTTTGGAATTGACCGCGTTCTGGATGATGTTCTTCGACGGATACATCGGCGCGCCGCCGACGGTGACGGTTTTCTCCGCCATCTGCGCGTAAACCACGGGCGCCGGCACCGCGACGGCGAAGGCGAGCGCGGCCGCAGAGGCGAGCAAAGCGAAACGCTTGGACATGACAGTCTCCATGTTGATTCATTGGGTTCGCCGCGGCGAAACCGCGGGCGAGACGATCGAGGTCGTCGTCGCATCGAGATACGGTGGGTTTTGGCGGGGGTTTCAGAGACGCGGTCACGGCTGCGTGAAGGCTTTTCCGGTCGCTGCGTGTGAGGTATGAAACGCCCCCGGAACGCCGGGCTCTCCACAGACAAGGACGAACAATGGCAAAGACCAGCCCCGGCAATTGCTTTGAAGATTTCCGTATCGGCCAGGTGATCCGCCACGCCACGCCGCGCACGGTCACGGTCGGCGATGTCGCGCTTTACACCGGCCTGTTCGGCGCGCGGTTCGCGGTGCAATCGTCGGACGCGTTCGCCGCAGCGATCGGCTATCCGCGCGCGCCGGTCGACGATCTGTTGGTGTTCCACATCGTGTTCGGCAAGACCGTGCCCGATGTCTCGCTCAATGCCGTGGCCAATCTCGGCTATGCCGGCTGTTATTTCCGCAAGCCCGTCTATCCCGGCGACACGCTGACCGCGCTCTCCGAGGTCATCGGCTTGAAGGAGAATTCGAGCCACAAGACCGGCATCGTCTATGTGCGCACCACCGGCTACAAGCAGGACGGCACGCCGGTGCTCGAATATGTGCGCTGGGTGATGGTGCGTAAACGCGACGAGGCGGCGCCCGCACCCGGCGATCACGTACCGCGCCTGCCGACCGCGGTCGAGCCGAATGTGTTGAGCGAAGCCTGTCCGCCGCTCGATATCGCCGCTTACGATCTCGCGCTCGCCGGCAGCCCCTATCGCTTTGGCGATTACGAAGTCGGCGAAAAGATCGATCATGTCGACGGCTATACGGTCGAAGAGGCCGAGCATCAGATCGCGACGCGGCTCTATCAGAACACCGCGCGCATCCATTTCGACCAGTTCAGCGCCAAGCAGGGCCGCTTCGGGCGGCGGCTGATCTATGGCGGCCACGTCATCTCGCTCGCCCGCTCGCTGACCTTCAACGGGCTGGCCAATGCCTTCCACATCGCCGCCATCAACGGCGGCCGGCACGTTGCTCCCTTGTTCGCGGGCGGGACGGTCTTTGCCTGGTCGGAAGTGTTGGCCAAGGCGGAGCTGCCCGGCCGCACCGACGTCGGCGCGCTGCGGCTGCGCACGGTCGCCACCAACGACAAGCCGTGCGGCGAATTCCCGCTCAAGACCGGCGACGATTACGATCCCGCCGTGCTGCTCGATCTCGATTACTGGGTGCTAATGCCGAGATAGAAAGCATCCCTCTAGGCTGTCGCCCGCAAATGCTCGACCAGCTGCCGGGCAAAAAGCGGCAACTCGCTCATGCTGCGAGTGCAGATCGTCAGGTCGCGCACCGCCCAGGAATCGGTGAGCGGCACGATCGCAATGGCCATGGTCTTCGACACGCGGCGCGCGGTGGTTTCCGGCACGATGCCGATGCCGACCTTGCATTCGACGAGGCGACACACCGCGTCGAAGCTGCGCAACTGCACGCGCAGCCGCAGCGGCCGGCCGATGCGTACGGCTTTGGTGGCGAGGAAGCGCTGGATGGCGCTGGCGCGATCGAGGCCGACAAAATCGTGCTCAAGCACGTCTTCAAAACCGATCCTGGCGCGCTTGCCCAACGGATGGTCTTGCGCCACCACCAGCACGAAACGGTCGCGGCGAAACGGATAGGTTTCCAGCGCGCCTGCATCGACCGTGCCGGCGACGACCCCGATATCGGCGACCCCTTCGGCGATGAGGCCGACGATTTCGTCGCTCAGGCGTTCTTCGAGATCGACGCTGACGCTCGGGTGTTCGGCCAGGAACGAGCTCAGCGCCTCGGGCAGGAACTCGGTCAGCGCGTTGGTGTTCGACAGCACGCGGATCTGCCCGGCGAGACCGCCCCCATAGGCGCCAAGATCTTCGTGCAGGCGCTCGGCCTGACGCAGGATGGTGCGCGCGTGCTGCAGCAACGTGCGGCCGGCTTGCGTCGGTGTGACGCCTTGCCGACCGCGCGTCAGCAGCGGCACGCCGAGCACATCCTCCATGTTACGGATACGCGTCGAAGCTGCGGCCAGCGCGAGATGCGCGCGCTCGGCGCCGTGGGTGATGCTGCCCGCCTCGACGACGTGGCGGAACAGGCTGAGATCGGCGAGATCGAATCGCATGGCAATGATCCTGCCTTCGGATTTGACGAAGTCAGGCTTTATACAATGCCCATTGTAATTCGATATTTCAACGCTAATCTTTCGTCTTATGCGAAATGAAGCGTGCGCCGGCGCCTTTATGTGCATGTCGCTGCATTGCGATAGCCGCGCAGATTGGCTAGGAACAGGTCCAAGCTCGGCGCCCACATCGAGCGAATTCGGATGAGCACAATGGCCGAAACCAAGGCCCCCGTCGCGCGGCCGCTGTCGCCGCACCTGCAGATTTACCGGCCGATGCTGACGATGATGATGTCGATCGTTCATCGCATCACCGGATTTGGCCTATACTTCGGCACGCTGCTCTTGGCCTGGTGGTTCATCGCCGCCGCGGGCCCGAACGGCTATGCGCGCTTCGAGTGGTTCATCGGTTCCTGGATTGGGCGCCTCATTCTGCTCGGTTACACCTGGGCGCTGATCCACCACATGCTGGGCGGTATCCGCCATCTGATCTGGGATACCGGCCGCGGCCTGGGGCCGGTCGAGCGCGAATGGCTGGTCGCCGCCAACCTGATCGGTTCGATCGTGATCACGCTGATCCTTTGGGTCATCGGGCTCCTCGCCATGGGAGGCTCGGTATGAGCGGCAATGCGCATATCCGCACGCCGCTCGCCCGCGTGCGCGGTTTTGGCACGGCGAAATCCGGCACCGGTCACTTTTGGCACCAGCGCGTCACCGCGATCGCCAATATCCCGCTGACCATCGCGGTGGTGATCATCCTGATCACGCTGTTGGGCCGCAACCAGGCTGCCGTGGCGCAGATTCTCGGCTCGCCCGCCATAGCCATCATCATGCTGCTGTTCGTCGGCTCGATCACCATCCATATGCGGATCGGAATGGCGGTGATCATCGAGGATTACGTGCACGACGAAACGGCGAAGCTTGCGCTGTTGATGGCCAACACCTTCTTCACCATCGTGGTTGGCCTCACCGCGGCTTTCGGCATCATCAAACTCTCGTTCGGATTGTGAGCATGGCGGACAACGCAACAAACGGAAAAAACGCCGCGCCCGCCATCAATGGACGCGCCTATCCGATCGAGGATCACGCCTACGACGTGGTGGTGATCGGCGCCGGCGGCTCAGGCCTGCGCGCCGTGGTCGGCTGCAGCGAGGCGGGACTGCGCACCGCCTGCATCACCAAGGTGTTTCCGACGCGCTCGCACACCGTGGCGGCGCAGGGTGGCATTGCCGCGGCGCTGGGCAATATGGGCGAGGACGACTGGCGCTGGCACATGTACGACACGGTCAAGGGCTCCGACTGGCTCGGCGACCAGGACGCCATCGAATATCTGTGCCGCAACGCGCCGGAAGCGGTCTACGAGCTGGAGCATTGGGGTCTGCCGTTCTCGCGCCGCGAGGAAGACGGCAAGATCTATCAGCGCCCGTTCGGCGGCATGACCACGCACTACGGCAAGGGCACCGCCCAGCGCACCTGCGCCGCCGCCGACCGCACCGGCCACGCCATGCTGCACACCATGTATGGCCAGGCGTTGCGCCATTCGGCGGAGTTCTTCATCGAATATTTCGCCATCGACCTGATCATGGACGACGACGGCCGCTGCCGCGGCGTGGTCGCGCTCAATCTCGACGACGGCACCATCCATCGCTTTTCCGCGCAGATGACGGTGCTGGCGACCGGCGGCTACGGCCGCATCTATGCGTCATGCACCGGTGCGCACACCCAGACCGGCGACGGCAACGCCATGGTGCTGCGCGCCGGCTTGCCGCTCCAGGACATGGAATTCATACAATTCCATCCGACCGGTGTTTATGGCGCCGGCGTGTTGATCACCGAAGGCGCCCGCGGCGAAGGCGCCTATCTGGTCAATGCCCAGGGCGAGCGTTTCATGGAGCGCTACGCGCCGTCGGCCAAGGATTTGGCCTCGCGCGACGTGGTCTCGCGCGCCATGACCATCGAGATTCGCGAAGGCCGCGGCGTCGGGCCGAAGAAGGATCACATCTTCCTGCATCTCGATCATCTCGATCCCAAAATTCTCGCCGAGCGGCTGCCGGGCATCACCGAATCAGCGCGCATCTTCGCCGGCGTCGATCTCACCCGCGAGCCGGTGCCGATCGTGCCGACGGTGCACTACAATATGGGCGGCATCGCCACCAATTATCACGGCGAGGCGCTGACCAAGAAAGACGGCAATCCCGATCACATCGTGCCCGGCATGATGGCGCTTGGCGAGGCGGCCTGCGTCTCGGTGCACGGCGCCAACCGGCTCGGCTCGAATTCGCTGATCGATCTCGTGGTGTTCGGTCGTGCGGCGGCGCTGCGTTGCGCCGAAATCCTCACCCCGAACGACAAGCAACCGGAACTGCCGAAAGACTCCGCCGAGCGCTCGCTGTCGCGGCTCGACAAATTCCGCTATGCCTCGGGCAGCACGCCGACCGCCCAGCTGCGCGCCAAGATGCAGCACATCATGCAGACCAACTGCGCCGTGTTCCGCACCGGCGAAATCCTACAGGAAGGCACCAAGCTGATCCATGAAGTGTTCGACGCCGCCGCCGACCCACGCGTCAGCGACCGCTCGCTGATCTGGAATTCCGACCTGGTCGAAACGCTGGAATTCGCCAATTTGATCGAGCAGGCCGTCGTCGCCATGGATGCCGCGGGCAATCGCACCGAAAGCCGCGGCGCCCATGCGCGCGAGGATTTCCCCGATCGCGACGACAAGAACTGGATGAAACACACCCTGACCTGGCTCGACACCAATACGGGCAAGGTCACCGTCGATTACCGGCCGGTGCACACCTACACGCTCACCAACGACGTGTCCTATATCGAGCCCAAAGCGCGGGTTTACTGAAAGCAAAAACGCGATGGTCCAATTCACGCTGCCGAAAAATTCCAAGGTCACCGACGGCAAGACCTGGCCGCATCCGGCCAAGGCCAAGGTGGAGCGCGAATACCGCGTCTATCGCTGGAATCCGGACGACGGGGCCAATCCGCGCATCGACACCTATTACGTCGACACCGGCGATTGCGGCCCGATGATTCTCGACGGGCTGATCTGGCTCAAGAACAATGTCGACGCCACCTTGACCTTCCGCCGCTCCTGCCGCGAGGGCATCTGCGGCTCCTGCGCCATGAACATCGACGGCACCAACACGCTGGCCTGCACCAAGGCGATGGCCGAGGTCAAAGGCGCGGTGCGCGTCTATCCGCTGCCGCACTGTGCGGTGGTGAAGGATTTGGTGCCCGACCTCACCAATTTCTATGCCCAGCACGCCGCGATCCAGCCCTGGCTGCAGACCGTGTCGCCGACGCCGCAGAAGGAATGGAAGCAGAGCCACGAGGACCGGGCAAAACTCGACGGTCTCTACGAATGCATTCTCTGCGCCTGCTGCTCCACCTCATGCCCGAGCTATTGGTGGAATTCCGAGCGCTATCTCGGCCCGGCGGCGCTGTTGCAGGCGCAGCGCTGGATCGTGGATTCCCGCGACGAAGCCACCGGCGAGCGGCTCGACAATCTGGAAGACCCGTTCCGCCTCTACCGCTGCCACACCATCATGAATTGCGCCAAGGCCTGCCCAAAACACCTCAATCCGGCCAAGGCCATCGCCGAGATCAAGCGCACCCTGGTCGAGCGTCAGGTGTGAGCGCGGGGCACGCTCCTCACAATTTCAGCTTCCGCTTCCTCTGCCCGAGCGTGCGCAGCCGCAGCGCGTTGAGCCGGATGAAACCTTCGGCGTCGCGCTGGTCGTAGGCGACCTTGCCGTCCTCGAACGTCACCAGGTCCTGGTCGTAGAGCGAATATTTGCTGTCGCGGCCGACGACGCCGGCATTGCCTTTGTAGAGCTTGACCCGCACCTGGCCGGTGACGAAGTCCTGGCTCTTGTCGATCGCGACTTGCAGCATTTCGCGCTCGGGCGAGAACCAGAAGCCGTAATAGATCAGCTCGGCATATTTCGGCATCAGCTCGTCCTTGAGATGCGCGGCGCCGCGGTCGAGCGTGATCGATTCGATGCCGCGATGGGCGGCGAGCAGGATGGTGCCGCCCGGCGTCTCGTACATGCCGCGCGACTTCATGCCGACGAAGCGGTTCTCGACCAGGTCGAGCCGGCCGATGCCGTGCTTGCGGCCGAGCGCATTGAGCGCCGTGAGCAGCGCCGCCGGCGACAACTTCTTGCCGTCGACCGCGACCGGATCGCCGCGCTCGAAATCGATGGTGACGTAGTCGGCCTTGTCCGGCGCTTTCTCCGGATCGTCGGTGCGCGAATAGACATAATCCGGCACTTCGCCGGACGGATCTTCCAGCACCTTGCCTTCGGACGAGGTATGCAGAAGATTGGCGTCGGTCGAAAACGGCGCCTCGCCGCGCTTGTCCTTGGCGATCGGGATTTGATTCTTCTCGGCAAAGGCCAGCAGCGCCTCGCGCGATTTAAATTCCCATTCGCGCCACGGCGCGATGACTTTTACGTCGGGTTTGAGCGCGTAATAGGCGAGCTCGAACCGCACCTGGTCGTTGCCCTTGCCGGTGGCGCCATGGGCGACCGCGTCGGCGCCGACCTTTTCGGCGATCTCGACCTGCTTCTTGGCGATCAATGGCCGCGCGATCGAGGTACCGAGCAGATATTGGCCCTCGTAGAGCGTATTGGCGCGGAACATCGGAAACACGTAATCGCGGACGAATTCCTCGCGCAGATCCTCGATGAAGATGTTCTGCGGCTTGATGCCAAGCGTCAACGCCTTGGCGCGGGCCGGCTCGAGCTCCTCGCCCTGGCCGAGATCGGCAGTGAAGGTCACCACCTCGCAGCCATACGTGGTCTGCAGCCACTTGAGGATGATCGAGGTGTCGAGCCCGCCCGAATAGGCCAGCACCACCTTTTTGACGTCGCCTTGAGGCATCGAAAAATCCTGTACGAAGCAAGAGCCTAGCCGAATTTGGCGCGGACTATAGGCGGGCTCGGGAAGGACGCAAGGCGTGCCTTGCTGCGCGGTCGGCGTATTCCGCGAGGCGATCCGTTTCCATATCGCCGGCCTGAGAGAAGACGGCATCGAAATCCCCGCGCCGAGCAGCATCGCCGAATACATCGGGCGTAATCCCGTTCGCTGAAGAGGCGAGATGCACGCGCAGATTGGCCTGCACGTCGGTTGTCTTTTTCGTCACAATCCCACAATCTTAGCCGACGATAGATGCCCTCTCTTGGGGGCGTCATCGACGGAGTAAGGTTCATTGAGCGTGCCCGGCACACGATCCGGCTTGCCTCCCGAGCCACAGGCGGTGGTTCGGTCTTTGACGCGTGCCGCGATCTTTATTGTCGCGACGGTCAACTCCGGCGGCGCCAGTCGTGAGGCAGTCCGGTCGTTTTGCGGGGATCTCCCGGCGCTGTTACGTGCCGTCGGATTCCGCGATATCGAGGGAGACCTGTCCTGTGTGATGGGGATTGGATCCGACGCGTGGGACAGGCTCTTTGGTCAACCGCGGCCCGCGGAGCTGCATCCTTTTCGGGAATTCAAGGCCGGCTCGCGCCATGCCATCGCGACGCCAGGCGATCTCCTGTTTCACATTCGCGCCAAGCGCATGGACCTCTGTTTCGAGCTGGCAACGCAAATCATGGCCCGGCTCGGCGAGGCCGTTGCAGTAGTCGATGAAGTGCACGGTTTTCGCTATTTCGACGACCGCGATCTCATCGGCTTTGTCGACGGCACGGAGAACCCGACGGCGCAAACGGCGATCGACGCCGTTTATCTGGGCGCCGAAGATACCGTCTTCGCCGGCGGCAGCTACGTGATCGTGCAAAAATACTTGCACGATGTGGCCGGTTGGAACGCGCTGTCCACTGAAGCTCAGGAGCGCATTATCGGGCGCACCAAGCTTTCCGACATCGAGCTCGACGATGCGGTAAAGCCGACGTCGGCTCACAATGCGCTGACGACCATCATCGAGGATGGCAAGGAAATCAAAATCGTCCGCGACAACATGCCGTTCGGCCGCGTTGGCGAGAAGGAATTCGGCACCTATTTCATCGGCTACGCGCGTTCGCCACGAACTATTGAACAGATGCTGGAAAATATGTTCGTCGGCCGTCCGCCCGGCAATTACGATCGTCTGCTCGATTTCAGCGTCGCAAAGACCGGCAATCTGTTTTTCGTGCCGTCCGCGACTTTTTTGGAAAATGTCGGCGACGACGCTCCGCCAGCCGGACAAATGCTTTCGGACACGTCCGCCGACGCGGCGCCGCAGCCGGCGCCGAAGCGCGACGGTTCGCTCGGTATCGGTTCGCTTAAAGGAGACAATGGCTCATGAATAACCTTCACCGCGAGCTTGCCCCGATATCTGACGCTGCCTGGTCTCAGATCGAGGAGGAAACGTCGCGCACCATCAAACGCTACCTCGCCGGCAGGCGCGTCGTCGACGTGCAGGGCCCAAGCGGCGTCGCCACCCCCGCCATCGGCACCGGCCATTTGCGCAATGTCGCGGCGCCGGGAAGTGGCATCCTGGCGCGACAGCGCGAAGTCAAAGCGCTGGTCGAACTCCGCGTTCCTTTCGAACTCGATCGCCAACAAATCGATGACGTGGAGCGTGGCGCCAACGATTCGGATTGGCAGCCCGCGAAAGATGCGGCGCGGCTTTTGGCCTTTGCCGAAGACCGGGCGATCTTCGAAGGCTATGCCGCCGCCGGCATCGGCGGCATCCGCGAGGGGACCAGCAATCCGGTGAAGCCCCTTCCGGCCGACATACGCGCCTATCCGGACGCCATCGCGCACGCGCTCAGTCAATTGCGGCTCGCCGGTGTCAACGGTCCCTACTCAGTGTTGCTCAGTGCCGACGCCTATACGGGGCTGAGTGAGACCAGCGACCACGGCTATCCGGTCATGGAGCACATCAAACGGCTCATGGACGGACAAATCATCTGGGCTCCAGCGATTTCCGGCGCATTTGTGCTCACGACCCGCGGCGGTGATTTCGGACTGTATATCGGCGAGGATGCATCGATCGGTTACCTCAGCCATGATGATAAGAAGGTCCGGCTTTACCTCGAGGAGACATTTACTTTCCTGTTACTGACCACGGAGGCATCCGTTGCGCTGACTGCCCCCAAAACCAAAGCCGCCACCTGATGTCAGCTCATCCGAGCGTCTCGATTTAATTTATGAGTACGCGGCCTATTCAGGCGCATTGTCGGTCTTGTTGCTGGCCCGGTTCGGCCACCAGCGATAGATCAGCAAGTAGGCCGCCCAGATCAACAAATACATGAACACGCCGGCAAACACGACGTCGGTGAAAAAGTGCCCGCCGCCGGCGATGCGCAGCAGGCCGACCGCGCTGCCGAAGGCGAGCGCCGCGCCGTAGGCCAGCGCGCGCCATTGCGGCGGCGCCAGCGCCGCCGGCGCCAGGGTCCAGAACGCGCCCGCCGGTTCGCCGGCGATGAACGAGCAATTGTTCGGGCAATCGCCGCGCGGATCCCACCACGCGGTGAAGCGGCTGGCACCGCCAAATTCGGTGACGTCGATCGGCCGCGCCCGGCCCCAATGGTCCTTCAACAGCGTATTGGTGATAAGGCCGGGGCCGATCGCCAACGTCCCGATCAGGAACAGCGCGGCCTGGCATTTGATCAGCAGCGGCCGTCGCGGGAAAAGAATCTTGCCGACGAGCGCGATCCCGGCCGGCAGGATCAGAAGCGCGATCAGCCCGCGCGCCGCATCGCGGGCATTCTGCGACCATACATGCGCGTTGAGTGGAAAATCGTGGATCCTTGGGTCATAGAACGGCGTGGACGCGGCAAGATCGAGCCGCGGCCACACGCCGAAGACGACGCCTACCGCGACACCGATAGTCAGCGCGATGACAAGTCCGGTCCGGTTCATGGGCGCTGACCCGACGAGGTTGTAAAGCGAATCACTTCCAGGAGCCCGCTTTGCGGCCGGCGAACAACCAATAGACAAAACCGCCGGCAATGCCAGCGGCGGCGAGCACCTCGCGCTCGCGCACCAGAGGGTTTTCGGGATCGCCACTATAGCCGGCGAAATCGAGGCCATAGCTCAGCGACAATGCCAATACGCCGCCGAGCGCGGCGTAGATGAGGCTCGAGCGCCATGAGAATCCTTCCGTCAGCGCGATCACCAGCAGCGCCGGCATCATGGCAATCCCGCCAATCACGGCGGCGCCGACCATGACGACCGCCCAGACCGCGACCGATTGCAGGCCGAGCGCGGTCAGATCATCCCATTCCGGCGTCAAGGTGCCGACGGTGAGAATGAGCGAGGCGGCGATGCAGGCCAGAACGTAGCCGAGGACGATCATCGCGATGCGGACGAGGACGGCCATCGAGCGGCATCAATCCGTCATCGCCATGGCGCGCAGCGCCAGCCGCTCGCGGGCGGAGAGCTTTTCGGTTGCGCTCTTGAGCTGGCCGCAGGCGGCGAGAATGTCGCGGCCGCGCGGCGTGCGCACCGGCGAGGCGTAGCCGGCATTGAAGATCACCTCGGAGAATTTCTCGATCTGCTCCCAGTCCGAGCACTCGTATTGTGTGCCCGGCCACGGATTGAACGGAATGAGGTTGATCTTGGCGGGAATGCCTTTGACCAGGCGCACCAGCGCCCGCGCATCGACGAGCGAATCGTTGATGCCTTTAAGCATGACATATTCGAAGGTGATGCGCCGCGCATTAGATACGCCGGGATAGTGGCGGCAGGCATCGAGCAGTTCGCGCAGCGGATATTTGCGGTTGAGCGGCACCAGCTGATCGCGCAGTTCGTCGGTGACCGCATGCAGCGAGATCGCCAGCATGCTGCCGATCTCCGCTCCGGCGCGCGCAATATTCGGCACCACGCCGGAGGTCGACAGCGTGATGCGCCGCTTGGAAATGCTCAATCCGTCGCCGTCGGCGACGACATTGAGGCCGTCCCGCACCGCTTCGAAATTGTACAGCGGCTCGCCCATGCCCATCATGACGACGTTGGAAACGAGACGCTTTTCGCCCTCTCCGCTCGGCGATGCCGCGCGCTGCCAGTCGTTCAACCGGTCTCGCGCCAGCACGACCTGGCCGACGATTTCGCCGGGCGTGAGGTTGCGCACCAGGCGCTGCGTGCCGGTATGGCAGAATGTGCAATTGAGCGTGCAGCCGACCTGACTGGAAATGCACAGCGTGCCGCGGTCGGTTTCAGGAATATAGACGCACTCGACCTCACAAGGCAGGCTGTCGGTTTCGCCGGGAAACCGCAATAGCCACTTGCGCGTGCCGTCGACAGAGACCTGCTCCGCGGCGATCTCCGGCCGCGCCGCCGTGAAATGTTGCGCCAGCTCGGCGCGCAATTCCTTCGACAAGGTCGTCATCGCATCAAAATCTTGCGCGCCGCGCACATAGAGCCAGTGCCAGATCTGCTGCACCCGCATGCGCTGCTGCCGCTCCGGCACCCCGATGGTGCCGAGCGCCGCGGCGAGCGCTTCCCGCGTCAGACCGACCAGCGACGGCTTGTCCGGCGCGACGTATTGCTCGAGCGGCCGCTTCTCGATGAAAGCAGCGGACGCGGTGCCGTCGGTATGGGGTGCGGCAAGCGGAGCGGTCATGGACAATCCGAAAAGAGACGCGGCTCAGGGATAGATAGTCCCTCTTCCGTTCACGGGGAGGGCTCGCGACCGTCTACTTGCATTCCTGGCCGACGCGGTCGAGGGCTTGCGAAAGACCCTTGAGCGAGAACGTGTCGGTCGATTGCGTGCCTTTGGCCGATACACCCTTGACCACCGCGCTCTGGCCGGCGCGCATGGCGTCGACCATCTGCGCTTCGTCGGGGGCGTTCTTGATCCAGGCGCCGTCCTGCTGGGTGTAGAGCGCGTAAGTAGTCGAGCCGACCGCGGCCGAGGCCTCGGTGCCCGGCTTGAACGGATAGCCGATGATGATCGAGACCTCGTTGCTCACCTTCTCCGCCGGGCGCGAGGAAATAAACATGTAGATCGGATTGCGCGGCCGGTCGGGCGGAATGGTCTGCGACGACGTCGGCTTGGCGATGGCGAAGCAGAGCTTCTTGCCGCCGGGCGACGCCGTATAGGCGCCCCATTCGCCGTATTGGCCGAGCAAGGTTGGCTTCACGCCGCCGACGTTGGGCGGCGTGACCGGCTTGGCGGGGGCAGCCTCCGCGGGTTTTGCGGGCTTTGCGGGTGCTGCCTCGGCCGGTTTCGCGGGCGCGGTTTTGGGCTTTGCGGGCTTTTTTGCCGGCGCTGGCTTTGCTGGGGCTGGGGCCGGCGCCGTGGTATCCGGCGCGGCGGACTCAGGCTGCTGCTGGGCATTGGCCGGAACGGCCAATACCACCCCCAAAAGTAGCGGCAGGGCAATCTGCCATCGTCGATGGATGCGCATCGAGCCTCGCGAACACCCCTGGGCAATGGATAGCAAACGTTTCAAGTTTAATCCAATTCGGTCTTTTGCGGAACGCGTTCGCTAGGCTTAGCCGCCGCGACCGGCCGGCAGCCGGCAATGTGTGACCACCGACACAGCCAAGGGCTTTGCCGTCAACAATAGTGGCCAATGTCAGCAGCGCATCGCGGCCGGGGGTTTGAAGGCTGTTTCACCCCGCCTTCGCATGTGCCGAGTCAGCACGAAGGGGTACCGGGCGTGACCTCCTGGTTTCATACCGACGAACTTCAGCCCCGCCGCAAATATCGAGCGGCCAAAGGCTGCGAGCTGGACAATCTTCTGACGGCGGTGGGCGCCAACCGCGACGACGAGGCGTTCACCGCGCTGTTCGATCATTTCCGGCCGCGCGTCCACGCC
>Ga0187858_10002643_pt1 | contig 18252 bp, 17 predicted proteins | sample June2016WEW_8_15_FD_133015 | JGI IMG/M metagenome (GOLD analysis project Ga0187858, IMG submission 133015) | Peatland microbial communities from SPRUCE experiment site at the Marcell Experimental Forest, Minnesota, USA - June2016WEW_8_150 | ecosystem: Environmental > Terrestrial > Soil >...
CGGGGATACGACCTTCGCGGCGTACCTATCCTGGCGGTTGGATCATGATGTAAGAGAATCCCTGAAGTTCGCGGCGGCGCTTGTTTCGATAAAAATGGAAACACCCGGACCCTTCAAGGGAACACTGGAGGATGTCGCAAAGAGATTGAGGGAAAAGCATTCCACGTAGCGGCGTGTCCTGCGCACGTTACAAACATATTCTTGGTCCCATTCTCAAAGTCACTCCCCTGCCAAGCCAACTGCCTACTATTGCATACTGGTTTTCGCAATCGGCACAATTCACCCGCGCAGCGGGTAGGACACTACCCGCGCCTTTGGACATTGGACTTTGGACACTGGACTTGTTAAAACTTCGCCCATGAGCAAGGTCACAAAACTGCTGCACACGCGCTATCGCGTGAACGATTTGGAACGCACGATAAAGTTTTATCGCGACGTGCTCGGCCTCGAAGAAATCAAGCGGCACAAATCGCCGCGGGGTTCGGAACTGGTTTTTCTCAAAGCCCCCGAAAGTGACGAGCAGATTGAAATCTGCAGTTTCCCGGCCGGCGGCCCGGTGCAGGTGCAACCCGACCTCACGCATCTGGCTTTCGAGGTGGACAACCTCGAAGAATTCGGCAAACACCTCGCGAAGCACGGCCTGAAGTATTCCGACGGCCCAACGACGACTTCCACCGGCACAGTGTTTGCGTTCATTGACGCGCCGGAAGGTTACGAAATCGAACTGATTCAACGCGGCAAAAGTGGCTATTAAGATGGCGCCTTTATGAACAATGCAAAACAAAAAAGCGGCGTCATAGCCGCCGCACTCCAAAAAAACAAGCGCATCCGGGTGTCGACTGGAGTTTCGCTTGCGTCTTGGACTGCGGTGGCAAGCGAAGCGCGACACCGCTTTTCAGTGCGCCATTCTCTGCCGGAATGTCTTGATGCTTTCGCTGGTCTGGTAAAACCGAACCGTGAGTTAGTTTTGCCATCACGTTTCAAATAAATTTCACATGAGCGTTCTTATTGTCGGTTCAACGGCACTCGACTCCATCAAAACTCCGAACGCGGAAAACCCGCGCCTGCTTGGCGGCTCGGCCAGTCATGCTGCCGTGGCCGCGAGTTTCTTCAGCCCGGTGAAATTAATCGGCGTCGTCGGCGAGGATTTTCCGAAGAAATACCTTCAACTTTACCAGCGGCACAAGATTGACCTCGAAGGTTTGCAGATTTTGCCCGGCAAAACATTCCATTGGTCGGGCGAATACGAGGCGAACATGAACAACCGCCGCACGCTGGCGACGGAACTGGGCGTGTTCGAGACCTTCACGCCGACGCTGCCGAAGGCGCATCAGGACACACCGTTTGTGTTGCTGGCGAACATCGCGCCCGCGCTCCAGCATCACGTGCTCGACCAGATGCGCCGGCCCAAATTCGTCGTGGCCGACACGATGGATTTATGGCTGAACATCGCGCTGCCCGATTTGCTGAAGCTGCTGCCGCGCCTCGACGGCTTTGTGCTCAACGACAGCGAGGCGCAGCAATTGACCAGGGAAGACAACGTCTTCGCCGCGCTGGAAAAAATCCACAAGCTGGGGCCAAAGTATGTGATCATAAAAAAAGGTTCGCACGGCTCGATTCTGTCCGGGCCGAAGGGATTTTTCATCTGCCCGGCCTATCCGTTGCACACCGTCGAAGACCCGACTGGCGCGGGCGATTCATTCGTCGGAGGCATGATGGGTTATCTCGCCACCGCGAAAGGCTCGATTGACGACAACATCCGGCGCGCGATGGTTTACGGCAGCGTCACGGCATCGTTCTGCTGCGAAGGCTTCGGCCTGACGCGCACCACCAAAATCAAACGTGCCGACATTGATCGGCGGGTGAAGGAACTGGAAAAGCTCACGAAGTTTTAGAGCGGCAAATAAACCACCTGGTTCATCACTTCTTCCGGCGTGGCCGACTTGGCGATTATCTCCAAATCAGTGATGCACTGGCCGATGGAAACTTCCAGTTGCCGCGCAAAAATCACCGTGGCGAAGGGCGTTCCGCTTCGCAGACATTTGGCGGCTTCGGCCAGCAAATCCTGATCGCGCGTGAATAAAATACGACCAAGTTGGGCGGCACGCTTTAGCAGTTGGTCATCCGGCAGTTGGGCCGTGTCATCCTGTTGCGAAGTCAGAACTTCCACACCCCGCCGCCGCAATCCCCGCGTGATGGCCAGCGGCACATGAACATCCATGTAGAGCGGCAGGCTCACCGCGATTTGGTCAGATTGCGCAAACGATATTGCAGGGCGGATTCACCGGTGGTGGCGCGCAACGCGGCCAGTTCTTTTTCCTGTCGCGCGATTTGATCGTCAAACTCCGCCGGGTGGTCGTAGTAAAAAGCCAGTGCCGAGTGAATTTCCGCGAGCGAAAGCTGCGGCTGCTGTTCGTGAATGGCCTCGGCGCTCCAGCCGTAAGCCAGATGATCCAGCACCACTTCGATGACCTTCACATTTTTTCCGTCTATCCACGCCACGCCCCGTTCGTCTCGTGCGATATGCGTGCCAGGCTCAACCGTTGTCATGCCGCAACCCTAGCATTAGACCGCCAACGGCGCAACTGCCCTGACCCTTGCCCGCCGCGTGAAGAAACTGGAAAAACTGACGAAGTTTTAATTTCGCGCGGGCACGAATTTTTCAACGCAAAGACGCAAAGTCGCAAAGCGACGAATGGAAATTAGCCAGCTACGAAGCATTGCTGCAAGACGAATTCAGACTGTTTTTCTTTGAAATTCACTTTAGTCATAACTTTCCGTGTTTTCCGTTACGCCGTCGCCAGATTTTCTTCCAATACTTTCGAGCGCATGAAATTTTCCTAACTCTGCCATCGGCTTTGTGCTTGGCATTAAAAAAATCCGTGTTCATCCGTGTTCATCCTCCTTCGCAGGATTGCTACGGAGGACAGGTCCGTGGTTAAATTCCGCTCGTGAAAGCTGTGATTCTGGCCGCCGGCAAGGGCACGCGCATGCGGGAACTCACCAACGAGTTGCCCAAGCCCATGCTTCGCGTGCAGGGCAAACCGATTCTCGAACACATTGTCGCCGGCATCGTCGCGGCGGGCATCCGCGAAATCTTCATCGTCACCGGCTGGCGCGCTGAGGTGGTCGAAAATCATTTCGGCGACGGCAAAAAATTCGGTGCGCGCGTCGCGTTCGGACGGCAGGCCGTGCAGGACGGCACCGGCAAGGCGCCGGAACTGGCGAAGGATTTCATCGGCGACTCGCCGTTTCTCCTGACTTACGGCGACATTCTGGTTCCGCCCGAAACGTATCCGCAAATGCTGCGGCGCTTCGGCGAAGGCGATTTTGCGGGCGTCATCACCGTCACACGCGGCGAGGACGCGACCAAGGGCGGGCTGAATTTTTTCGACGAACAATTCTGCCTGAAACGGCTGGTGGAAAAACCGTCACGCGAACAACTGGAGCAGTTGCGCCGCGACGGCTGGCTAAAACCCGGCGCCCCGGCCTGGTATAACGCGGGCATTTACATTTTCCGCCCGGCGTTGTTCGGCTTCACGGCGCGGCTGCAAAAATCCCCACGCGGTGAATATGAATTGACCGACGCCATCAGCGCCATGGTTGCCGCCAGGCAAAAGCTGGCGGGCCTGGAAATTCAAGGCTGCTGGGTGGACGTGCGTGACCCCGAAACGCTGGCGCGATTGGAAGGAGAAAACATCCAACATTGAACATCCAACATCCAACATCGAATGAAATCATTGGATGTTCAGCGTTCGATGTTGGATGTTCGATGTTCCCCTGAAAACTCTTCAACTCACAAACTTCGGCTCATACACCGGGCCGAGGCCGTGCTTGCGCAGCAGTTCGCAGAATTTCGCGATGCCGCGTTTCTCGTCCTCGGCCAGGTGGTAGTGGACCTGCCAGCCGAGGTAATCCCGGCGGAAATCCTCGTCGTATTCCTCGCGGGTTTCGATGACGTAATTCAGTGTTTCGAGGCCGAATTTCTTTGCTTCCCGAAGGTTGCGGCACAGTTCCTTGTTTTCGATGCCGCGCCGCAACGCCCACACGGCATAAACGAACGGTAGATTCGTCAGTTCATACCAAGCCGTGCCGAGGTCAAAAATTTCGTGCTCGTGCGGCGCGCGTTGAAAATCAATCGCCGGGTCGCCAATGATTAAAACGGCATCGTGCTCTGCCGCCTTGCTCGGGTCCGGCAGCGGTTTGAACTCCGGCTTCAACCCGCGTTCCGCCAGCAGGACCTTCAAAAGATTCAGGCCCGACAACGACGCGGTGTGGCAGAAAACCTCCGTGATGCTTTCCAGCGGACGGCGATGCGCGAGCAGCACGCTGTAAACCTCACCCAGCGATGCGATGGCAATGCCGTCGAGGATGTCATAGCGATCGGTGAGCAGGACCTCCGCCGTGCTGACCAGCGCGGCGTCAAGTTCATCGCGGCGGAGCATTTCGGCGAGCCGGGCGGGCGTGGCAAAAACGACTTCGCTCTCGATGCCGCGCGTGAGCGGCACGGCGTTGAGATATTGCACCGAGCCGATGCGGAATTTGGGGGTGTCAGCAGAATTCATAACCGATGGATGACGCGGCGGCGCAACGCCGCGTCCAATTCCTCCACGACCGCTTTCACGAGCGCCAGCATGATCCCCAATGCTCCGGCGCTGGGGCGGATTTTCTTGGGCGCGTTCATGCCGCTATGCAGGATTTCATTGGTCAGCAGCAACAGCAGTTCCGGCTGACAACTGGTTTTTGCATAGTTCACCAATCCGTCAACCGAACCCGGTTTCATGGTTTCCTCGAGGTCGCGGCAGTTGCGATCAAACGCTCCCGCCAGGTCGGGGAAATGAATTTTTGGCGGGCGATGTCCCGGCGGCACCAGGGCAAACCACGCTTGCATGAGAAACGGGAGGCTGAACGAAAACTCGTCATCCGAAAGCACGTCCATCGTGAGTTCGTCCGCGTCGTCAATCAATATCGCGCCGCTCTCGAAGAGCGCCGCCTCGGCATCCGCCGCCGTCTTGAAGGCGTTCACCGCGTCGTCCAGCCGTTTGGCCGCCTCCTCGATGCTTAACGGCGTGGCCGGCAGCGGCGGAGCGGGTGGAAGATTCGGATTGGGTTCGGGTTCGCCAGCGAAATCGTCCCCATCCGGCAAATCGTCGTTCCCTGCCTGGTCCGGCAATGGCGAACGCCACGGAGATGGATCGAAAATGATTTCATCCGCGCCGAGTTCGCGCAACAGCCAGTTGATGTCGTCGGTACGCCCGGTTTGCAGATTACGTTCGTCGTGCGTGCGCACCCGCTGCTTCAACAAACGGATCAGCCGGGGCCGCAATGTCGGGTCGCGGGCGGCTTCGCGCGGCGTTTTGTTGTCCAGCGCGGGAATGTTATCGTCCAAAAACGCGCGGTCGGCGGCGCGCATCAGTTCGAATTCGGCTTCCTCCCGCGACAGGCCGGGGGGAAGCGGCGGGACGCGGGAGGAAGCCAGCAGGATTTTTTGTGGTTCCTCCAGCAGGCGCGGCGGGACGAGGGATTCGTTCACGACCGGCTCCTTGGCGGCCATGCGCATGCCCAGATCGTCAAGACGTTCACTCGTGAACCGGACGCGCTGGCCGAGATGAGCTTCAAACTGCCGTCGCAACTGCGCGAAACGTTCGCCGCCGAAAGCTTCGAGCCGCCAGTGCGCCTGGCCCAGCAAAACCCGCCCGAGCATCGCGCGGCCGCCGGGCGGCACGGCTTGTTTCACCGCCACCGACTCCGTGAACCACACGCGCGCCTCGGCAAAACCTTCCCCGCGTTCCGCGTCGGAAAGGTCATCCACATCAACGTCGGACAAATCGTCCAGACATTTGCGACATTCAGCGAATGGCGATTTCAATTCATACACGGCCTTGCCATAGCGGGCGTCCATTCCGGCGAACATTTTCATCCGCCGCAACCGCGAGGTGGCCGTCAGGGCGTCGCTGAAGCGCAGGAAATGTTCCGCCAGCCAGCGGCGCGCACCGTCCATCGTTGCCGGTCCGCCCAGATGCCGGACGATTTCCATCACGATTTCTTCGGGTGAGAACTGCGACATTTCGGTAATCACCGCCGCCGTGCCGCTCAACCGCCAGAAATGCGGCAGGGGATAAATCCAGGTGAGCACGCTCGCAAACCGAACCGCCATGCCAGCCAGACCACGGTCTTGAAACAGCATTGGCAGCGCGTCCGGCGCGAGCAAATCCACCGCTTCCACGCGCTCGCCATCCAGCACGCGATGAATTTCCACCAGCGCGATGCGGGTCTTCATTTTGGCCCGCAACAGGACACGCTGGTCGCTCTTCAATTCGGGAAAACCGGCCTTCTCCCAGCGCTGACAGCAGGTCAGGCCGTCCGCGCCCGGCGCAAAGAACAAATTCCATTCATACCAGGCGTGCATCGCATGGAGGCTGGGATGGCTGTGCGCCTGTTGCAGCGCCTTGTCCATTGCCGGGCGGTCCGCCGCGTGTTCCAGCAGGTAATCCATGCTCTGGCGGTCCAGCTTGCCTTCGAGTTCGAGCAGCCGGGAATAATTCACCGGTGCAAACGGATCATGTGGGCACGTCGCCGGGCAGGCGTAAGAACTGTGGCGGTGCGCAACGCAATCAGAGACGGGAATTTCACGTCCGGCCACCGGGCAGGCTCGATTTTTTGAAGCTTTGCTCATTCGTTGGCGGGAAGAATGCCAGTGCATCGGAGCCAAGGCAGGCATTTTTTTATGTCATGACCGCCCAGGTTTGTTCTGCTGACAGTGAAATTTCTACAATCCGTCTTGCCTGACCGTGCGGCTTGCCGTTTCCTTCCCGTATGAAACCGGGGCGAACACTTCTGGACTTGGGCGGATCACGCCGCCGAGTTTCGAACACATCAACCCTGAGAAAACAGACAATGGAGCATGCCATGAAAATTGAATTTGTCGAAGACATAGACCTGGCCCTTCGCAAACGGCTGGGCGGTCGTGTAACAAAGCGCCGCCGCTTTAAGCCCGGCGAAACACAGGATGCCGAGTTCCTCGGCGAAGATTCTGATCTCGAAACCATTGACCTTCAGTTCCCGGATGGTCTGTTCGCAATAAAAGTTCCGCGATTTGCCGTCAGTGTGACGAATTAAGCTGGCGTCCGCACCGGAGCATTTTGGCGAGCCGGGCGGGCGTGGCAAAAATGACTTCGCCCTCGATGCCGCGCGTGAGCAGCACGGCGTTGAGATAGCTGTTGGCGGATTGCCCCCGTGAAGCGCAATTTCCCACTTCTTTGCGTGCGTAGGTGCAACTGCGATTTGTTTATTCAGGGTCAGCCGCGATCTCTTCAAAACTTGTGCTTTCGAGCCCATTCGTTATGTCGTCATCAAACGTCAGTAAAAACTTTCTGTGCCGCCCGGTCAATTCGGTGCTTCCATTTTTCGTAGCCGTTGCTCTCGCAATCCCGATCCGCCCGCGTGAGAATTCCAAGTCCCTCTACGTAAGTTTTAAACTCGTCGGGGCTGTATTTACGCCGCTCATCAACAAACTCACGAATGAGTTTCACAAAGAATGGAACTCTTAACCTTCCGCTCCTATCACGATTTTCCTCAGTCATAGGTCACGCCGTCGCCAGATTATCCTCCAGCACTTTGGAGCGCGCCGAATTTTCCGTTGCTGTGGGTTCCGGCGGGCTTTCAAAGACTTTAAGCGGTTCGTAAAACGTGTTGCGCTGCACCGGTGTGCGGCTGGCTTCGCGGATGGCTTTGATCATTTCCGCCTCGGTCTGTAGCTGCGGCGAGGTCGCGCCGGCCATGTGGAAGATGTGTTCCTCGATGATGGTGCCGTGCAAATCGTCCGCGCCGTAGCTCAATGCCACCTGCGCGAGTTTCAGTCCCATGCCCACCCAATACGCCGTGATGTGGTCGAAGTTGTCGAGATAGATGCGGCTCACGGCGATGGTGCGCAGCGCGTCGAAACCGGTTGGCGGATTCTCCACCGGAATGTCGTTGTCCTCCGGCTGGTACGGCAGCGGCACGAAGCCCACGAACCCGTGCGTCTCGTCCTGCAATGCTCGCAATTGCCGCAGATGGTCCACGCGGTCGGCCAGCGATTCGACGTGACCGTAGAGCATCGTGCAGGTGCTGCGCCCGCCCAGCTTGTGCCACGTGCGGTGCACGTCCAGATATTCCTCGGCGGATTCCTTGCCCCTGGCGATGGCCGAGCGGACTTCCGGTCGAAAGATTTCCGCGCCGCCGCCGGTAAGCGAATCGAGTCCGGCAGCTTTCAGTTCAACCAAGGTTTGTTCGACGGATTTTTTGGCCAGCCAGGCGAGGTGCAGGATTTCAATGGCGGTGAAACATTTAAGATGCAGCCTGGGAGCGCCGCCGTCCCGGCGGCATGTCTCTGAATTCGCATTATCGGAACCCGCCGGCGAGACGCCGGCGCTCCCAGGAAGTGGCGCATCGAGCGCGCGCAGCGCCTTGAGCATGTCGGTGTAATAGCTGAACGGCAGCGACGGATGCAGTCCGCCGACGATGTGCAATTCCGTGATGCCCAGCTTCCAGGCTTCACGAGCTTTCTCGACAATCTGCTCGACGGTTAACTCAAAGCCGTCGGCGTCGCGTTTCTTGCGCGCGAACGAGCAGAACTGGCACGATAAGATGCAATAGTTGGAGTAGTTGACGTAGCGGTTGATGATGTAGCTGGCACGGTTCCCCACCTTTTTCTGGCACGCGAGATCGGCGATGGTACCGACGGCGTTCAGGTCCTTGGATTCAAACAGCCGGAGCGCATCGGCCTCGGAAATGCGTTCCCCGGCGGCCACCTTGTCGTAAAGGTCGCGCAGTTCGCTGCGTTGAACGAAGAAGTTCATTTTGTTCGTAGCCGCCGATGTGAATCGGCGGACCAATCCGCGCTTTCACAAGCGCGGCTACAGAGTTAGCATCTTCCGTGGAGTAAGGCAAATACGCCAACAACGTGCTGCCGCGCATCTTGCCGGCGGTTCTGACTTGGTTTTCAAAAATGTTCTTCCGGCAGGATGCCGGAAGCACGTTATGTCGCAAACGCCCCGAACAGCGCACGCATTTCCTCGTCCACGTCGGCGGCATCGGCCAGCGTTTGCGCGATTTCGTCACGGAGCAGTTGCCGGTAGCGTTTCCGCAGCCGATGCACGGCCACGCGCACCGCGCCTTCGTCCAGGCCCAGCGTTTTGGCGGCGGCGGCATGGGACAACGCACCCTTGCCGGCGGTGAGGAAGATTTTCAGTTCCGTGAACTGTTTTCCCCGGCCATCCGCCTCGCACTCGGCCTGCAGCCGCTCGATGACCTTGGCCAGCAGGGTCACGGCCCACTCGCGGTCGAACGCCTTGTCGGGACTCGGCTCGGTAGTGGCGGCGATTTGAAATTGCGTGTCGGCGGTCTGCCAGTCAAGGGACAGCGGCGTCACGCCGCCGCCGCGCTTCTGGCGCCGGGATTTGTCCCATTCATTGGCCAGAAAATGTTTCAAGGACGCGAGCAGGAAGGCGCGGAAACGGCCGCGTTCGGCGCTCAGACCTTCGAGATAATTTTTTTCCAGGAACCGCGCGAAAAATTCCTGGGTGAGGTCCTCGGCGTCTTCCTTCGAATGGCCGCGGCGGCGGACGTAGGCATAGAGCGGGAACCAGTAGGTGCGGCACAGTTCCTCCAGCGCCCGGTCGGATTGCGGCGTGGAACGTTTGCCCGCCGCGAGCACGACCGTCCAGTGCGTCGTGGCGAAAATGTCGCCGGGCGCGCCCGTGGATGGCGTGGAAGCTTCAGAGGTCATTTCAGAAATTGTAGGAGACGACGTAAGGAGTCTCTAACTATTAACTGTGGTTTTAGACTCGTTACCTCGTCTCCTACATAAGCAAACGCGCCTGAACGCTGATTGGAATGTTCGGAGGTCAAACAGTTCCCGGCATGATGGATTGGCACACGGCCACGAATTTTTCCGGGTCATCCGGTGAAAATGCAATACGTTTGAAAAACCCCGACGTTCGCTGGATTAAAACGTGGCGGCAGAGGTCACAGTTATCAATCTTTACCCCCCAAGTGAAACCTTTCCGGCCGCCAAAAAAGGATGGACGGACTTCGATGCTCCGGATTTCGCGGACGGGAATGACGACAGTGTGAAAAAGCACCCACGCTTGGAGTTCCAGCCGGTCCGGGTAGATACGGTATTCCTGCCACAGGCCTTTGCCTGTCCGCTTTGAAATATAAATGGGCGTGTCGTTCATCGGCCAACACGGTTGATGGTTTGGGTTGATCAAATCATTTGATGAAATACCCCGCTGCCCGCCATTGGCCATCATTTTCCAGCATGAACGTGACGGTTTCGACTGCGGATGGCTTGTCCGCAAACACGGTGTCGAACTGCACCACAACGTATTGACCATCAGGCGCGCCGGGAAGCGACGCGGCAGACTGCGCCTTCTTCACTTTGCGGGACGTCAGTTTGCCCAACGGCTTGCGAACAGTTTCCAAGGATGTCTTCCACTTGTCTTTCGTGACCGCACTCCGAAAAAAGGCGGACGCCTCCTGCCAGCTTTGGGTGTAATCGCCATTGTCAATCTCCGTCAGCCACGTTTGGGCCGCCGTAGTTGCGGCCTTCTCCGCGCCGGCATTGTTTTCCGCGGCATAACCGGAAGCGGCAACGGCCAGGAGGGCCGCACACAGCAATTTGACGAATGAGGATTGAGTCAGGTTGATTTTCATTGGGTTCCTTTATTCATGGTTTTTGTTTGGTTAAATCATTTGATGTAATACCCCGCCGCCCGCCATTGGCCATCTTTTTCCTGCATGAAGGTAACGGTTTCCACCGCGGATTTCTTGTTGGTGAAGGAAGTCTCGAACTGCATAACGATGTAGCGGCCGTCCGGCGCGCCCGGAAGCGACGCCAGTTCCTGCGCCGACTTGATTTTTCGGGAAACCAGTGGTCCCAATGGTTTGCGGGCCTGTTGCAACGACTCCGCCAATTTTTCCGAAGTGATCGCCTGTTGAAAATACGCCGCGGCATTGGTCCAGCTTTGCGCGTAGTTGCCGTTGTCAATGTCCCGCAACCAGCTTTGCGCCGGCTCAACCGCCGCGCTGTTGGTGATGCCGCGGGGGACGATGAGATAAGCCACTGTCCGCCACTGTCCGTTCGTTTCCAATACACACGTGACCGTTTCGGACGAGGCTTTCAAGGCTTCGAATGAACTGTCGAATTTCGCGACGAAATACGAACCGTTCGGCTCCGCCTTTTCCACTTTGCGGGAGAGCAATTTCCCCAGCGGCTTGCGGGCACTCTCCACTTTGTCCACCCAGTCGTCCTGCGTCACCATGGCGTGAAAACTTTCCGACGCCTGCCGCCAGCTCTCGGCGTATTGTCCGCCGTCCACCAGTCCCAGCCAGGCCTGGATCGCCGGCAATGCGGCTGCCTCGGTATTATTTTTTATATCGGTGGCTGTCGAGTTGGTCGAAGCCGGGGAATTCGCAGTTTTCTCAAGGGCGTTTTCACTTTGCGCCAGCTTGTCGTTTTTCAACATAAGCAGCGTGATGTCCGGCGCTACGACCCATCGGTAGGTTTCGCTAATATTTATTGGCTGAATGTTATAGGCGACTCCGGGGACCAGCTTGGCTTTGTCTTCAGTGGCGAACTGTGCGGCGTATGCCTGGAAACCGCTGTCGCGGCTGCTCAAGGTAAGGCGATTCAAGTGGGCCTTAACGGTTGGATATCCCGATGCAGTAAGCAGGAACTCCTGCCCAGCCCGCTTCTCGAATGCGCTCATCCGGTGGTAAGAACCATCGGGACCCCATTCCTGACTGGCAATAAGAAAATCCGTCCCGGTTTTCTGCCAGGTCTCCTCCTCGACCCACTTCGGAACCGCCGGAGAACCTTTGGGATAGAGCCCGATGATCGTAACCGTCCGCAATTCGGCCACCGGAACCGGCGGGTTGTCCAGACGTGCGTTGGCACCGAAATGGTCGTGAATGGAGATCAGACGATACGGGTTCACCGAGGAGAATTTCGGCTGGTCTGCCGGATATTTGAAGTAACGCATTCCCCAAGTCTGCGCCAGCGGCACCTGACTGAGGTCGGAGCAGGTGTAAATGTGAGTTAAGAGTCCAAAATAATGGGCATCCAGGATTGGCTGTCCCAGGGTTTTGTAATTGAGCCGCATCCAGTGATGGTCAACATAGACTTCGTTGAACATGTGGTCTTGAAAGCCGCCCGTGCCGTCGAGCGCAGCCCGGACCGTCTCCCGGACCTGGTTGTGGTGCATGTTGTCATAAAACATCCGGGCCTGGGCGTCGTCGTTCGGGTCGAACGGGGGAATACAGAAAACAATGCGGGCCGGGATGCCCAAGGCGCGGAAGATGGTGGCCAGATACACTGAAGACGACGTGCAGGCGCCATGCACTTTGTTGGAGAACATGGACCGGCCAAGCGCCTCCTGCTCGAACATTTGCTGATCGGTCCAGGTCGGATCAGGTTTCTCCCGATCAAACGCGTCCCGCAATGGAGGATAGACTGCGGGCCTGCCATCCGGGAAATAGACGCCCCAGATGGAGAAGGCATGTGTCGAATGGGCACGGTTCATGGCCCACGCTGAGACCCGTTCGACGAGTTGCTTGTCCGTCAGGCGATCCGGGTCAATGTTCGCCTGACGGAGTTCCGCAATGAGATCACGCCGCATGGCTTCGTCCCAGTTCTCGGTGGCCGTTGGTTTGAGATATTGGGTCATGCCAGCGTCATCCGTGCGCCAATTGGGGTTCTCGCCAATGGCCGGTTGGTAGAACGGATAATAGGTCACCTCGACCGTGCAGGAGTCTTTGTCCTGTGCCAGCACCCGCGCGTCCTGAAAATCATCGTTCATGTCGGCAGGATTGACGGGATTAAGAACCTGGAGAACGGATGTTATGGTATAAGTGTCTTCTTTGCGCAAATGACGTTTGGCGGAGGCAAGCGTGGCATTGGTGATCCAGTTTGCCTTGTTCTCTTCAAGGGCTTCGGCCTTGGTTCCAAAATAGAGATTGGCGAGTGTTTCGCCATCGGCATACATCCACACATGGGGCAGCCCCGGAACAAGATGGGAATGAATCAATTCAAAATCGCCGCGCCCTTTGGAAATCTGCATCCGCTGTTGTGAGTCTTCCGGAACACGTATATTAGTTGAAGTGGTGATGTAAAGCGCCAGCAGCGCCTGATCATGGCTGACCAGATTGTAATGGCCTTTAACCACCATCCGTTCCGGGGTTCGCTCGACAGAGGTGATTTCAATGGAATCGCCTTTGGGGAAAGAAGCCTGGCCGATGTAAAAGTTGGGATTTGCCTCTCCGTTCTGGCGCAACACGTATAATCCAGGCTTTGAATGAAAGAGGATATAATCACCATTTTTCCATTCCACGAACATGAAATTGGTCCCGGCAAGGTTCCTGATCTCGTAACCAGCCGCCGTTCTCTCGCCTGGGTTGATGATCACTCCCCGGGTCCAGGTGAGCCATCGATAGCTCGTCCTGCCGCCGGGCAACACGGTGAACTTTTGAAAGACGGGCAAATCAAACTGGGAGAACCGCGAGCCGGGCTTGAAATCTTCCGGTGCTCCGACGAAATCAACACTGGTCCACTGGCCGATCGCCTGCGGGTCATCCACAAATGGCCGATTCACGTTGTCCACATTCCGGGCGCACAAGACCAGGGACGCCGTGGTAAAACTGATGACACCCAGCGCCAGCATCCCAAACACAGAAGCCTGCAAGACGCCTCTCGTCCAACGGGGTTTGGCTGAAGCACCCATGCCTTCGGGTGGCTGATTCGCCCCGCGCCAGATCCGGCGGACAATCAGGAAATCAACGACCGCACAAATCACGATCAGGAGCAATATCCAAAACGCAAAGTCCCATAAATTGACAAACAGCGAGCCATTGAGACCTTTCCAACTGGCTGCAGTTTTTGCCAGCACCAACCACAAGACCCCGATTAATACATCCAATCCGAGCAATGGGAAAAGCAATCCGTCGAACACCGCCAGTTCCAATCCGTGAAACCTTCTGGCTGAACGATGGATTTGTGCGACGGCCAGCCAGCCAAAAATTGTCGTGGTCACCGGCGCGGCCAGCCCCAGAAAGAGCAACAACCGGGACAGGCTGCCGTAGGCTTGGGGAAACTGTTCCTGACCGAGAGTAATGGACAGAATCGCGGCAAGGAAGAAAGGCGTCCATGCGGCACCGACGAAGGCCATGCGCGAGAAGCGCGGCGGAGTTTCGGGGAGCGTGCGCATCCCGCGTGCTCCGTCCGGCGTCGCGCTGGGCGGCTCGTTGACAAATTTGTTGGACGATGAGCTGGGCGCGACGCCCGGTTCGGCCGGCGGGACGACGGCGTTACCAACGATGGTTTCCACCATCGTCTTGACTTCGCTGACTTGCTGATAGCGGAGTTCGGGTTTCTTTTCCAACGCGCGCAGCACCACTTCATCGAGGCGCACGTCAATGACCATCCCGCGCGTGCAGGACGACGGCGGAACAATTGGTTTGCCGGGCAGTTCGCCGGTGAGCATCTGGTAAAACACCACGCCCAGCGCGTAAATGTCCGCGCGATGATCCACGTCGTTGGGATGTTCCACCTGTTCCGGCGCCATGTAATTCGGCGTGCCCATGACCTTGCCGGCATCGGTCAGCGCCGGCGGCGGTAGCGCAGACTTTCCAGTCTGCGGGTTCACGGGACTTTCCTGTCCCGTGTTCGCACCGCTGGAACTGGCGACTGGAAAGTCGCCGGGACCGGCAGACAGGAATGTCTGCCCTACCTCTCCCACCAGCTTGGCCAGACCGAAATCCGCCACCTTCACGCGGCCTCTCCGGTCGAGCAAAATATTTTCCGGCTTGATATCGCGATGAACGATGCCCTGGTCATGCGCGAACTGGAGCGCGTCGCAGATTTGCGGGACGATGGCCAGCGCCTCCCGCGGGGCGATGCGTCCGGCGTGCAGCAACTGACGCAGGTTCACGCCATCCACGAATTCCATCAGGAAGTAGTAAAGTGGTTGAGAGTTGATGGTTGAGGGGTGAGAGCCGGATGTAGGCGAGACGCCTGCGCTACTTTGAACGTGGCCGAACTCGTAAAGCGTGACAATGCCGGGATGATTCAGTTTCGCGAGCGCCTTGGCTTCGCGCGCGAAGCGCCCGGCGAAGGCGGCGGCGCGGCCAATGCCGGGCGGAAGAATTTTGAGCGCGACAATGCGCTCCAATTGTTTCTGTCGCGCCTTGTAAACCGCGCCCATGCCGCCCTTGCCGATGAGTTCAAGGATTTCGAGCTGCGGGAACAGCGGCGCCAGTTCGGAAATAGACGGCGGCTGGAACGGTGGCGCCTGTCCGCTCATGGCGGTCTCGTCGGCGCCCTGTTTCAGGAGGCAGGCGGGGCAGAGTCCGGCAAGTGCGCCAGCCAGCAGTGGCGTGCCGCATTGCGGACATTTCGGGATGTCAGACGGGGTCACTTTGGTGCCACTCATACACCCAACTCAGAAGCAAATCACGACGGATGTTACCGGGAAAAATTAGAAAACATCCAACATTCAACATCGAACGCCCAACATCCAATGGAACGGGGCCATAGCATCATTGGATGTTCGATGTTGGGCGTTGGTTGTTGGATGTTCCCAATGCATCATCGCAGCCGAAACCCGCCCTGAAACACCACTTCCGCCACCGTCACGATTAAAAAAACCGCACTTACAACGGCGTTGAGCCGGAAGAACGCGAGGTTGATCCAATCGAGACTGCGGCGGCGCGCAATCCAGTGTTCCAGCACGAGGCAGCCGACGATGATCATCCAGCCGACGAGATACGCGATGCGAAATCGGCAGAGCAAACCGAACGCGAGCAGCAGCCCGCACATCACCATGTGCGCGAGGAACGCCGCTTGCAGCGCATTCTTTTGTCCCCACGCCACAACGAGTGAGTGCAGCCCGTGCGCTTTGTCGAACTCGTAATCCTGAAGCGAGTAAATGATGTCGAAGCCCACGAGCCACAGCACGACCGCCAACGCAAGAACGACCGGCTGCATGCCAACACGCGCTGCCTGTTCCCAAGCCCAAAAGGAATCGGGCGACGAGAACATGCCTGCGGGTGACGCGAAGCCGAATTCACCTTTCACCGCCAGCCATGCGCCCACCGGCGCGAGCGCGAGCGCGAGGCCGAGAAAAACGTGCGTGTAATCCGTGAACCGCTTGGTCAACGAATAAAAACAAATCGCCACGAGCGCGACGGGTGACAAGTAAAAACACAGCGGATTCAGGAGGCAACTGACGGCGATCAGACCAGCCGCCGACAGAATGCAGAGTGCAATTGCCCCCGCCAGTGAAATTTGTCCGGTGGGCAGATGGCGGCCGGCGGTGCGCGGATTCAGCGCGTCGGATTTGCGGTCCACGATACGGTTGAAAGCCATCGCGCACGTTCGCGCACAGACCATCGCTGCGAGAACCAGTCCAAACGTCCGCCAACCCGGCCAGCCGCGATTCTCGCGCGCGGCGACGGCCATGGCCGCCAGCGCGAAGGGCAGTGCGAAGACCGTGTGCGAGAAGCGCACGAAGGAAGCCCATTTTTTAATCAAAGATAACATTGAACCTTGAACTTTGAACCTCGAACCTTGAATTATTGCAACTACGGCGTGCCAGGTTTTGGTGGCGATACGGTTCCAGTGCGCTTTTTGACGAGCTTGTTTCGTTCGGCGGTTTGCACGCTGGCCTTAAAAATACGAATCAGCTCCTCGCTCTCACTCAGTATAAACACAAGCTGGGGATCTTCTCGCAACCAGCGCTTTCGCTCGATCAAACGCGCCCAACGGCGGGTTTCACGCAATTCCTTGAGGCAGATTTTCATTTTGTGGATGAAATCTTCGGCGGATTCCGGTGCTTGGGCTTCGCCGTGATTCCCATAAGGCGAAGCTCCTGATCGCAGAAATTGCCCCGCGATATGATTCCCTGCCCGCGAGTTTGGCAATTTCTCCGAAACATCAATCACTGCTGAGGCGAATTCCAAGAGCCGCTCTTCCAGGTCATATTTCCGGCCTGTGTTCTCAGTGGATGTGCGCTGTCCGATTTTTTTCTGTTCAGGGTTCAAAGTTCGAAGTTCAAGGTTCAAGGTTTTCAGCGTTTGAATGGATGTTTCCCCTTTTTCATTTCATTCCTTTTCCTCATTCCACCGCGGCGCGAGTTGGTTCGCCACGCCGAGATGATCGAGCACACGTGCAACAACCGTGTCCACGACATCCTGAATTGTTTTCGGGTTCGCGTAAAAACCCGGGTTCGCCGGCAGAATCACCGCGCCCGCCAGCAACAGCAGTTCCATATTTTTAACATGCACCAGGCTGAACGGCGTCTCGCGCGGGACGAGAATCAGTTTTTTTCTTTCCTTCAGCACCACGTCCGCTGCGCGCAGCAAAACGTCCTCGCTGTAACCGTGCGCGATGCGGCCCATCGTGCCCATGGTGCAGGGAATGACCACCATCGCATCGGGTGGGTTCGAGCCGCTGGCAAAGGGCGCGTTCATGCTTTTGACGTTGTGCGTCCTGACGCCAGCGGGCAGGCGCAGGCCGCCGGGCAGTTCTTCGGCGATGACCTGCGGCGCGTAATTGCTCATCACGACGTGAATTTCATGCGCGCGAGGATCCAAATTATCGAGCAACCGCTGCGCGTAAAGCGCGCCACTGGCTCCGGTGATGGCGATTAAAATTTTCACTGTTGAAAATGATGAAGGCGCGATGTGTTTGCGGCAAGCACAACAAAATTCACCGGCTGATTTACGATTTACGATATACGATTTACGCGCGTCCGGCTCAAGTTGCATAAATCGCAAATCAAATATCGCAAATGAGTAAAACAGCTTGAGTCCGGTTTCCCCATCCGCACAATGGCTGTGTGTCCAAGTTACTGGCAATCATATTCGTCACGGCGTTCTTTTTGGCGGGGTGTGCAACCTCATCAACCCCGCCGGAAGAAATCATTTCGTCGCCGCCGATCAAGTCCAATGAAGCATCTTCATTGAACTGGTCGGATGCCAACCTCGTTAAAAAATTCTCCGCCCCACGGGCAATCAGGCCGGGAACGCCGGCCGCCCGGACCAATCCGTCACCCGCCGCGCCGGTGACGACGTGGACTTCGCTCAATCGCTGGGCCGCTGAAAACAAGATCGGCCAACCGCATTTGATATCCCGCACGCCCGTGGCCACATACGCCATTGGGACGGCGAACGGCACGATGGTTTTGGACATCGGCAGCCGCGAAGCAACCTGGA
>Ga0187858_10002653_pt1 | contig 18191 bp, 23 predicted proteins | sample June2016WEW_8_15_FD_133015 | JGI IMG/M metagenome (GOLD analysis project Ga0187858, IMG submission 133015) | Peatland microbial communities from SPRUCE experiment site at the Marcell Experimental Forest, Minnesota, USA - June2016WEW_8_150 | ecosystem: Environmental > Terrestrial > Soil >...
CGTGGTTTCGCGGCATCTGCTCGGCGTTTCCTCAACATGATAGCAGAAGCCCGCTGCGGCCTGCACCACCGCGAGTCTCGGGGGCGGCCTGCGTGGTTGATCCCGCGGCTCCAGTCCGGATGCAGCATCTTCTTGCAAATTAGCAAGAAAGTAATACGATCTCTCGCAAGCACCCAGCTCTCGGGCCATCGGGAGGCGACATGGCGAAGAACATCGTGATTTGCTGCGACGGGACCGGAAACGAGTTCGGCGATCACAACTCGAATGTCGTAAAGCTTTACGCCACTCTGATCATCGACGGCAAACAACAAGTCGGGTACTACCATCCGGGCGTCGGCACCATGGGAGCGCCGACCGCGCACAACAAGGTCAGCAAGGCGTGGTCGGTGGTCATGGGGCTGGCGTTCGGAGCTGGCCTGCTCGCGAATGTCGGCGACGCCTACCGCTACCTGATGAATGTCTATGAAGACGGCGACTACGTCTTTCTCTTCGGTTTCAGCCGCGGTGCCTACACTGCGCGAGCGCTCGCAGGCGTACTGCACATGTTCGGACTGCTGTCGCCCGGCAACGAGGGCTTGATTCCTTACGTCATTCGGCTTTTCGCGAAGAGGAGTCGCAAGGCAGCCGGAATGACGCACACGTTTGAGGTCGCATCAGAATTTAAGGCGACATTCTGCCGCCACTGTCCGCTGCACTTTGTGGGTGTGTGGGACACGGTGAGCTCCGTCGGATGGGTTTGGGATCCCGTAAAATTGCCGTACACCGCGCAGAACCCCGATATGGTCAATGGCCGCCACGCCGTTTCCATCGATGAGCGCCGCTGCTATTTCCGCAACAATTTGTGGGGTCCGGCTGGGGCGAATCAGACCATCAAGCAAGTCTGGTTCGCGGGTGTGCATTCCGATGTCGGAGGCTCGTATGCATACTCTGAGTGCGGCCTGTCCCAGATTGCTCTGGAGTGGATGCTGTGTGAAGCCCGGTCCTTCGGGCTGCTGGTCGATGCGGGCAAAGCTCAGGAGGCCCTCGGCCGGATTCCGCCTCCGCCGCCGGTCGCGCCCGATCCGGCCGCCAAAACGCACAACTCTCTTACATTCGCTTGGTGGCTCCTCGAATTTCTCCCTCACTCCTACTATGACTCCGTTGCCAAGAAGGCGAAGTGGCGAATTCCGCTCGGCGCCCCACGCGTGATCCCGGAAGGATCGGCGTTGCATGAAACGGTCCGCGAGAAGCTCCGCGACGACTCCACGTATAAGCCGCCCAATTTGCCTGCCCAATCGAATACGGAACCCAGAAATCCCTGCGCATTCCCGTAGCGCCGAATTCGCTACTCTGACGGTGGCGCGCCCCGCACCTGGTCCGATTTGGCGCTATAATGCTCGGTTCGGGGGCTGTCGCATTTCATGCTGAATCACATGGGCTATTTGAGCCTCGCACTCTACGCGGCCAGCTTTGGCTGCTACGCGAGGATCCTGTACGCCCCGAATGTCTGGCTCGGGCGCCTCGCCACTCTGCTTCTGGCGGGAGGCATCCTATTCCAGTATTACGCGCTTCTTGAGCGTTCTCACGGGATGCACACCGTCCCGTACGACGACCTCTACGGCTCGATGTCTCTTTTCGCCTGGCTCCTTGGTGTTACCTATCTTGGCCTCGAACTGTTTCATCGGCAGCGATCGGTGGGGGCGTTCGTCACGCTGCTCTTGGTTGTCTGGATCGCCGCTCTCGGCATCCTTGCGCCGCATGAGATTCCGGCCCCACCCCCCGCGCGCGGACCGCTATTCGCCTTCCACATCACTTTGAACATATGGGCCTATGCGGCGTTTGCGCTGTCGTTCGTGTTAAGTATCGTCTATCTTGTGCAGGACCGCGTCCTGCGTTCGCACCGTCCCGGCACTGCGTTCTGGCGTTTTCCAGCGCTCGACGTGCTCGACCGGATGTCGCGCAGCAGCGTCTATGTCGGGCTCTGCGCCATCGCGGTCGGCGTTACGAGCGGGCTCGTCTGGGCACACCGGCTCACCGGCGCCTATTCCTGGAGTGATCCGAAGGTGATCGTCACGCTTGTCATCATTGCAGCTTACGTCGCGTATTTGCGGCTTTCGCGCAGCGCGAGTTGGCGAGGCGCACGCGCCGCGACTCTTTGCGCCGTAAACTTCGCGATTGTCCTGTTCAGTTACACGGTCGTGAATCTCTATCTCACGAAATTCCACCGCTTCTTCTGATGGCCACAACCTCTAACTCGAAGGTTCCCCCGGCCGGCCGCGCTCCAGGTGGCATTCGCGTGGCGCTCATCGGATGCAGTCATCGGACGGCTCCGGTCGAGCTTCGCGAGCGCGTCGCCTTCACGGCCGAACAGGCGCTCGACGCCGCGACGGAACTCCGCAGCAGAGGCATCCTCGAGGAAGTCGTCGTGCTCTCCACCTGCAATCGCAGCGAACTCTATGGTGTTCCCGGCGACCCAAGCTCTGCCGTCACGGAGGCGATGGAGGATTTCCTCACGTCCTATCACCGCATCTCGCGCTCGGAACTTGAGGGCCGCACCTATCGCTGGCTCGGCCCCGATGCCGTTCGCCATCTCTTCCGTGTCACTTCGGGCCTCGACTCGATGCTGCTCGGCGAAGCCGAAATTCTGGGTCAGGTTCGCACCGCGTACGGTCAGGCGCTCGACCACGGCGCGACCGGCCCCGTGCTCAATCGCGCTTTTCAGGGCGCGCTCGAAGTAGGGAAGCGCATCCGCTCGGAGACCGAAGTCGCCGCGAGGCCTATGTCCGTCGCGTTTGCCGGTGTCAAGCTGGCGGAGCGCGTCTTCGGCAATCTCAAGGGGCATTCCGCACTCATCGTGGGCGCGGGAACCGTCGCCGAGCAGGTCGTCGAACACCTCCGGAATCGCGGCATTGGCAATCTGCGCGTGGTGAACCGCTCTCATGAACGCGCCGCCGAGCTTGCCGCGCGCATGGGCGGCGAGGCGCTCGCCTGGGAATCGCTCGAAAAAGTGCTCGGCACTCCGGACATTATCGTCACTTCTGTAGGCGCCACGGAACCAGTCCTCACGCGCCCGATGCTGGAGCGCGCCCTCGCCGCGCGCGGCGGCCGCCCTGTGTTTGTCGTAGACCTTGGCGTGCCGCGCAACGTCGCTGCTGAAGCTGCCGGGCTCTACAATCTCTATCTTTACAATATCGATGACCTCGGCGAGATCGTCGAGCAGAATAAGCGCGCGCGCGAGGCCGAAATCCCGCGCGCCGAAGCTATCATCTCCGAGCACGTCGCGAAATTCGAATCCTGGCGCGCCGCGCTCGAAGCTGGCTCGATCGTCGATGAACTCCGCGGACGCTTTCACAAGCACCGGGAAATCCTACTCCGCGAACGCCTCGCCGATATGAAGGACATTTCGCCCGAAGAGCGTCAGCGTCTCGCCAAAATCACCGAGGAACTGATCGACCGCGTTCTCGAGCAGCCCACCGAGCGTCTCCGCAATCCGCGCGGCATGCGCGGCCGGCTCGGAGCGGTCGACGCCCTGCGGCATCTGTTTGGTCTGGACAAGGACGCCGAAAAGGAACCCGACATCGAGGGCCGGGAGTGAAACCGCTGCGCATCGGGACGCGCGGCAGCCAGCTCGCCCTCTGGCAGGCGAACCACATCGCCGAACTTCTCACCAAGCTTCACGGAGTCGAAACGCAGCTCATCCGCATCCGCACGGCTGGCGACCATCTTCAGTCCGCGCCCGTCGCGCAGATCAACGCTGCTATGAGCGCGGGTACGGGGAATAAGGGCATCTTCATCAAAGAGCTCGAAGAGGCGCTCCTCGCCGAAACCGTCGATCTCGCGGTCCATAGCATGAAGGATGTTCCAACGGAGACGCCTCGCGGCCTGGCATTTTCCGCGATCACGCGCCGCGAGGACGCTCGCGACTGCCTGATCTCGCGCACTGGCCGCACGTTGAGCAGTCTTCCCGCCGGAGCCCGCGTCGGCACGAGCAGCCTCCGCCGCCAGGCGCAGATTCGCCACCATCGCCTCGATCTCGATGTCATCGACCTGCGCGGTAATGTCGATACGCGCCTGAAGAAACTCGATGCGGGCGATTTCGATGCGATCGTACTTGCGATGGCGGGCGTAAACCGCCTCGGCGCCGCCAATCGCATTACGCAGGTGTTCAAATCCGACGTGATGCTTCCGGCGGTCGGCCAAGGCGCGCTCGGCATCGAGACGCGTGCGGCCGACGACGAGACCTCGCGGCTTGTCTTTGCACTCGACGACGCGGACACCCGCGCGTGTATTACCGCGGAGCGCGCGCTCCTGCACGAGCTGCAAGGCGGCTGCCAGGTTCCCCTCGGCGCGTGGGCGCGTCTGGTCAACGGCGAATTGCACATGGAAGCCGCCGTATTCTCATCTGACGGCAGGGAATCCATCCGCCGCGACCTGCGTGGCTCGCTGGACGATCCCTCCGGGGCAGGGAATCGCCTAGGCCGAATTCTGATCGGGGCTGGCGCCGACCGAATCCTCCGCCTCGCCGGACGAACCGTTGGACAATCCTGAAAAGCCGTTGAGCCGCAAGCGCATCGTCGTCACGCGCGCGCCCGATCAATCGCGCGAACTCATCCGCGTACTCGAATCGCTCGGTGCTGAGGTCCTGCTGCTCCCAACCGTTTCCTTCGCGCCTCCCGAAGACTGGCAAAAACTCGATGACCAGTTGCGCCAGCTCGATTTGTTCGACGCGATTCTTTTTCTCAGCAGGAACGCCGTGCGATATATTTGTGATCGTTGCGCTCAACTGGGCATAAAGTGTGAAATGTTACAGTCGCACAGTCGCCTGATCGGCGCCGTGGGCCCCGCGACGGCTGAATTGCTCGCGGCAAAAGGTTTGCACGTGGATTACGTGACAAAGAGCGGGACAGGTGAGGCGCTCGCCCGCGAGCTTAGCCAACGGCTCGCAGGCAAACGCGTACTGCTGCCTCGCAGCGACCGCGGAGACGACCGCGTGCCAGGCGCTCTGCGTAGAGCCGGAGCGAACGTCACCGAAGTGATCGCCTATCGCACAACCGTTCCCGATTCGCTCGATCCAGGTGTGCTCGCTCGCATCCGCCGCGCCGATGTGGACGCAATCCTGTTCGCGAGCCCGTCCGCGTTTCACAATCTTGCGTCGTCGATCGCCGCATCCGATCTCGCCGCGCTTTGTTCTCGCATTCAGTTCACGGCCATCGGCCCCACGACCGCTCGCGCGTTGCGTGACGCCGGTGTGCGCGTCGAAATCGAGGCCGACGATGCCTCCGCCTCCGGTCTCGCGGAATCGCTCGCGAGGTATTATCAACGCCGCTCGCCGGCAGCGAGGCGCTCATGACGTTCCCGCTTCATCGCCCGCGCCGCCTCCGCCGCAGCGAAGCCTTGCGTGAACTCGTTCGCGAAACGCGCCTCTCGACCAGCGGCCTGATCTATCCGATGTTTGCGTGCCCCGGCAATAAAGTCCGTACCGAAGTCAGCTCCATGCCCGGCATCTACCAGCAGTCGCCCGACCAAATCGTCGAAGAGTGCCGCGAGGTCGCCGACCTCGGCATTCCCGCCGTGCTGCTCTTCGGCTTGCCCGAGCACAAGGACGAGACCGGCTCGGAAGCGTGGTCGCCGCGCGGCGCTGTGCAGCTTTCGATTGAGGCGATCCGCAAAGCCAAGCTCAATCTCCTCGTCATCACCGACGTTTGCCTGTGCGAATACACCAGCCACGGCCACTGCGGCGTCGTGAAAGATGGCGAAGTGCTCAACGATCCGAGCCTCGCGCTTCTGGCCGACGCGGCTCTCTCGCATGTTCGCGCGGGCGCGGACATCGTCGCGCCCTCCGATATGATGGACGGCCGCGTCGCCGCCATCCGCGCCAAGCTCGACGACAACAAGTTCACCGACATCGCCATCCTCGCCTACGCCGCCAAGTATTGCTCCGCTTTCTACGGCCCGTTTCGCGAAGCGGCGCAATCCGCGCCCCAGTTCGGCGACCGCCGCAGCTATCAGATGGATCCCGCGAACGCCCGCGAAGCTCTCCGCGAAGTCGCGCTCGATCTTGAAGAGGGCGCGGACATTATCATTGTCAAGCCCGCGCTTCCGTATCTCGACGTGATCCAGCGCGTCCGTGAGCGGTTCGACGTGCCCGTCGCCGCCTACAACGTCAGCGCCGAATACTCGATGGTCAAGGCCGCCGCGCTCAAAGGCTGGATCGACGAGCAGCGCATCGTTCTCGAAATTCTCACCGGCATCCAGCGCGCGGGCGCTTCCATCATCCTCACCTATCACGCCAAGGACGTCGCCCGCTGGCTGAAGAAGTGCTGAATTTGAGTGTCGCGCATCTGGTTGCAACGCCCTCTCTCGTAATATGATCCCATCGTGAGCAATTCCTCCGACCTCTTCGCGCGCGCCCAGAAAATTCTCGTTGGTGGTGTGAACAGCCCAGTCCGCGCCTTCCGCGCGGTCGGAGGCACCCCACTCATCATCGACCGTGCCTCCGGTTCGCGGCTGTGGGACGTCGACGGCCGCGAATACATCGACTACGTTTGCTCCTGGGGCGCCTTGATTCTTGGCCACGCGCATCCCGACATCGTCGCGGCCATTGCCGACCAAGCTCGCCGCGGCACCAGCTATGGCATGACCTCTCCGCTTGAAATCGAGCTTGGCGATCGCATCACCCACGCGATCCCCTCGGTCGAGCGCATTCGTTTCGTAAGTTCCGGCACTGAGGCGACGATGTCCGCCGTCCGCGCCGCGCGCGCCTTCTCCAAGCGCGACCTCATCCTCAAATTCGAGGGTGGCTACCATGGCCACGCCGATAGCTTCCTCTCCGAAGCCGGCTCCGGCTTCGCAACGCTCGGCATTTCATCGAGCCCCGGTGTTCCCGAAGCGCTCGCCCGCCTCACGCTCAACGCTCCTTACAATGACGCCGCCGCCGTCGAGCGCGTCTTCGCGCAGCACGCCGGTAAGATCGCCGCAATCATTGTCGAGCCTATTGCCGCCAACATGGGCGTTGTTCCGCCCGTGCCAGGGTTCCTCGAAGCCCTCCGCGCGATCAGCCAGCGCGACGGTGCGCTACTCATCTTCGACGAAGTCATCACCGGCTTCCGCGTCGCCTACGGCGGCGCTCAAAGCGCCTTCGATATCCATCCGGACATCACCGTCCTCGGCAAAATCATCGGCGGGGGCCTGCCGGTCGCAGCCTACGGTGGCCGCCGCGAAATAATGGATCAGATCGCCCCGCTCGGCCCGGTCTATCAGGCCGGGACGCTTTCCGGCAATCCACTGGCGATGCGCGCTGGGATAGCGACCCTGCTCCTGTTGGCCGCACCCGCTTTCTACAAGTCGCTCCGCGACAAAGCTCGCCGCCTCACCGAAGGCTTGCGCTCCGCGCTCCAAGAGAGCGGTGTACCGGGAGAGGTGAACGCTGCCGGCTCGCTCCTAACGCTCTTCTTCTCCGGCGAGCCGGTGCGCGATTACACCGGAGCTAAAAAGTCAAACACCGCTCGCTTTGCACGCTTCTTCACCGAAATGTTGAGCCGAGGCATTCTCCTGCCGCCGTCTCAGTTTGAGGCGCTATTCGTCTCCGCCGCCCATACTGACGACGACATCGATCGCACTCTGTCCGCCGCTCGCGACAGCCTGAAGTCGCTGTCTGTCGCAAGCTGACCCGCAGCCGAAGCGTTCAGGGCAGGGAAGGCCGAGCTTGTTAACCGGGCGTTCGCCCATCCATCGCCGCAGGCACTCTATGCCCCCAGAGTTGCCAAGGCGAGGCCGTGGGCACTATGTGGAAAACGACTTCCACGGAAGTAGTACTCGGTGGTCGAAATCCAGTTCCAATGAGGTTCCAGGCCCCACTATGCATTGAAACTAAACCATTTAGCTGCACTCCCGCATATGGTACTACCCTTGCTTTTCTGAGGCTCGTGCGGCACTTCAGGATTCAGAGGAGTCTTGGGACACATGGTTCTTGCCATCGCAGCTTTATTGCTGCATTTAACACCTTCAGTTCAGCCACTTCCGGATGTCACGGTGATCCCAGTCGCAAGCGTCGCATCGGCTGACAAATCCGCGGACAAATCGGCCGACAAATCACTGGATCAGCCAGCGTCGCGACCGTCCGTCGCCAAGCTGACCACCGCATCGCTCGAATCATCGACCCAGAACTCGCAATCGCTCTCGACGATCCGCGTCCCGGATGTCCAGCCCGCAAAGTCTCCCAGTCCGATTCTGGTCGAGCGGTATCCTTCCCGAAAGACCTGGCTGTTGCTCGCCATCGCCGAACACAGCGCGGCCACCTTCGACGCCTATTCCACGCGCCAAGCAGTCTCGAATGGCGCCACCGAAGCGGACCCAGTGCTTCGCCCGTTCGCTCATTCTCCCGGCATCTATGCTGCGATCCAGGTTGCTCCGATCGCCCTGGATTTTGCGGCCCGGCGCATGCAGCGCAGCCAGAACAACATCTTCCGCCGCACCTGGTGGCTGCCCCAGTCCGCCGGCACGGCGCTGTTTCTTTTCTCAGGAGTCCACAATCTCAACGTCGCGGGACAGCACTAGCCCCGCGGCAGTCGTCCAGCCGTAATCGGATTCGTTGGTTCGATCCGAGGCATTTGTTTTCTCCCTGGCGGGAGTATTGCAACAAGACACCCGGGACTCTCCTCCCGGGTGTTTTTTTGAGGCGTCCTTGCCCGACGGCTCTTCCAATCCCAGCGCTAACGCGCCACAAGTAACCGCCGGGTACAGTTCCTGAATCCGAAGACCAACGGGGACTTCTGGCTCAATACTTCCAATATCAACGATCCTGCGCCCGAGACCTTCGGCAACATGCCGCACTCGCACTGCTGCGGACCACGGATCAGCAACACCGATCTAGCGATTGAAAAACAAACTCCCGTCAGTGAGCGACTCTCGGCAGAGTTCCGCGCCGAGTTTTACAACGCGTGGAATCACACCTAGTTCGCAAACCCGGACGGGACTTTCAGCGATTATACCTTCGGACAAATTCTAAAGACGCGCGAAAATCCTCGCGTAATCCAACTCGCTCTTAAGTTGTTGTTATAGGCGACGTCGGCAACATCTATATTGTGCAGGGAACCCAAGCGAGACAGGATTGCTAGGTGCCGGACAGTACGCTCGCCTGAGTGCCAAAACCAGCAGCGCGCCCCATCCTAGGCCTCCCGAGACCCGAGACCAGAAGCACACAGAGGTTCGAAACTGCCCCAGATCAAGACTCGCCCTCGTTTGGCGCACTCCCAACGACTCCGATAATCCCCAACTCGAGAATCTCGACCACAGCCCACACCCAAAACCTCAGCCTAAACCACGTGTGACCAAGGTGCCCGCGCGGCTCCATCAGGACCGCACCAAATGCGAGCACAACAAATCACTGGCTCGAATACGCAGCCCAATCCCCAAAACTGAAGCAGTCCGGTCGCGTCGCCGACCTCTCAAACGTCATGAGAACATAATATTCATTAGCAGAAGCTACAGTTGGTTTGTACGCTGCCGGATGCGGTTTGTCAAGAATTCGTTCCGATTGGGAGAGCCTACTCACATCGTATCCCCTCTTATGAAATGGGGCTGCGCCAGCCCGAGGCGGTGGGAAGAGGTTGCCGCGGGGCTGGCTACCCCCTTCCGCCGGGAGGCGCGCGGGGAGAGTCCGCGCGGGCGACCGCGCTTCGACTTTTCGAGCTCAGGCGTAAGATGGACTGCTTTGCGGATGCGTGCACCCTGCGTGAATTCGTAGGGGCACAGCATGATGTTCCCGGCGCAAATGCTTGGCTGGGCGACGCCCTCATCCATTTCGTATGACCAAGGCCTTCGCTTAGGCCTGGGCGGTTGGGAGCGCGGCAGTCATCCTGCGGCGCCGAAGTCCATCCCGCGCTCGCAGCCAAAATCCGCGCGTTGGACGCACTCGTTCCTTGCGGTTCGTATCTACCACAGTGCCCATTATTCGCAAGTGGCCCGCTCGCTGCCAAGGCATCTCGACGCTATCCCGCACCGCTGCCCCGTGCTCAGGGTTTTGGTTTACATCGGATGCAATACAACGCTCGCGAGGTTCGGAGTGGCGTCGTGTACCGGGAATTGCCGGCAGTGCCGCTTCCAGCGCCGCACTCGCTCTTTTGCCGCGCCCAGCAGAACTTGGCACGCTACGGCGTTCCCGTCGCGATCTGGTGTGGCATATCGACGGCCCCGCGGACACCAAAACCGCCGGCAGGATGTCCTTCGGCTCCGCTTAGGACAGGCCAGCGCCACGACGGAAAGACACGTTGTAGAGTGCGGATCGTCGCCCTAGCGTTGCCAAATTGTCAGCCGTAGGGGCGGTCCTGACAGGATCGGAACGCAAGACACGCGTTTGAAACCCGCCTCTAGAACGATGCCTAACGCGCGGCAGGTGGTTTGTTACTCAGAATCGCGGTGGCCTGATCGAGATAGTCCTGCGCGGTCAGCTGCTTCTTGTGGACGAGGTGGATCAGCGTCGCGATTCCCTTCTGCGCTTCGGGTTCGAGCAGGTTGAATGCTTCGATGGCTGCGGCGATTTCTTGTGGAGTCATGTTAGAAGCCACGCGCGCTAGCGACGCCGAGCCGATGCGCGAGCGCATCGAGATCCTGGTGCGACGGCTGCTCCGCCGCCACTTGCGGCAGCGTCTGCTGCTGGCCGCCAAACGCCGCGAGCGCCGCGTTGACGCCGAGGATGATCGCGGTCACCCAGAGCTGGGCCTTCTTCTGCGCGTCGGAGCTCAATACGCGCAACTGCGCCAGCTCGGCCGGGCTTGCGACGCCGGCCGCGAGGGCGTTGAAGCACGCGAGGAATGCGGACTTCTTCCCTCCCGCGGCGCCCGCTCCCGCGATGCAGGTTTGCAACTGCCCGTTCAGCGTCGTGCCGAGATTCACCCACTGCTGGAGCACCGCCGCGTCCGCCGTCGCGAGCGCGGGAATTTCCGCCTTCGCAATCTGCAAAATTCCGTTGATGACGTTTTCGAAGTTTTGCGCCGTCGTGAGCGCATTACATCCACTAGAGCTCAGAGTCATAGCCATCAGAACCGCTACCGCCAAAATGCTTCGCACTGCTTTCATTGTTTTTCTCCTTTTTCTACTAATGCTGTGAGAGATCAAAATCGGCGCCTCAGGGGTTGAAACCCTTGATGAAATCGAGCGCCTTACGGCGGGGTCCACGGTATGGCCGACGCCGAAGAGCGGTTCATCGCCCCAAAAACGAGCGATGGAAAAGCGTACTTCGACTGCGCGTCCCGACCCGAAGATCAAGAACCGTGATCTTCGGGAGGGAATAGAACCTCGGGACGCTCCGCTCAGAATGACGATGCTGAATCAGCGGCGGGCGGGATTTGCGCGGCGTCCCACACGGCGCGCAGGGCGCCGTCCTTGAAGAGCTGGCGCGTGGCGTCGTCGGGATTGGCCGGCAACTTTCCGGTGAGTTGAAAATGCGGATAGTCCTTGAAGGTTTTCCACGCGCTGCCGCTCACGAGGCCGAGCGACTCGCCCGCCGCGACCATCTGTTGCCACGCGGGATGATTCACGTCCCAATCGGGCTGGCCCGGCTCGATCTCTTCCGGCACGAGATCGACCGCAAGCCCGAAGTTGTGCCAGGAATGGCCGCCGGGGCAATTCGTGACAATTCTCCCCAAGCTCGACTGATCTCCCAGGCTCCCCTCACCGGGGATCTGGGAGCCCTTATTTCCGGGGACTTGGGCGGCCCCTGGACCGGGCGCCGTTCTTCCCTGCTGATATAGCGCGTCCTGCTGCGCCCATGTCCTCAGCCCCAGCACCACCTGAAAATTCAACGAGGGAACTAGCGCGTCCAGCGCGCGGATCTTGGCCGCGAGCGACGGATGAACTTCCGCGAGGTGTGCGTTCGACGTTTCGCTTAGCATCTGATCCCCCAGGCTCGACTGATCTCCCGAGCGCCTCTTACCGAGGCCTCGGGAGCCCTATCCTGCGTCGACCTGGGCGGCGCCATTCCGCAGCGGCACGCTGCAATTTAGGCAGCAGTGCGCTGCTCATTTATCTGCGCCCCGCATCCGATTGCCACGTGCCGTGACTCGCGTTGCCGCGCGGAAAGCTCGCCATTCGGTCGAGGATGTCGTTCACGCGCTTCATCTGCTCTTTCGACTCGCGCGCCATCTCGGTGAGCGCCGTCACGTTCACGGTGAGCAGTTGGATCGCCTTGTCGCGGCCGTCGGACTCGCCCTCGTGCCTCGTGAACCTTTTGAGCAGGTCCTTGAGCGCCTGGCGATGCATGCCCCATCCGACCGCGAGGCCGCCGAAGCCCGATGCCATGCCGATCAGCGTTGCGAGCGTGAACGAGACGTTCGTCAAATTTGCCGGCGCATCGATCATTTAGCTGACTCCGGCGACTGATCCCCCAGGCTCGACTTACCGTCGACACTGGGGGCCCCGTTTACGCCGCCCGGCGCGGAATTTGCGCTTTCTTGCTTGACGCCGAATAGCACCGCGATCCAGCTCACCTGGGGAAACGTCGTCGCGAGCAGGCGCGGCAGATTCGTGATCGAGTGCGCCACGTTGAATGCCCAGCGATACCACCAGGTCGACGTCGGGCCGGCGCCGTTGGGCGTCGGCATTCCGGCCGCGATCTGCACCGCGAGCCAGCATGCGCCCACGATCTCGATCTCATGCTTGTGCGCCACGATCCACGCCCACATGTGCTCCTCCTAGTTTCATTCGTGCTGCACGACTGCGCGAAGCTTCGATGGGCCGCGCGCGACTTCAGATGACATCGCCGAAATTGGTGAGGCTGCGCGGAGGCGCGAGTCCGAGGGCGCGCATCCATCGAGCGCGCGCCGGCGTGCGCCACCATCGCCGCAGATCGACGACGGACCACGTCAGCTGGGATTTCGTTTGGGAGGTCATTGGTATCGCGCGATGTGCGGCAATGCTAGTTGGGCAGCGCCGCGCGGAGCGTGCTGCGCACAACAGCAAGGTGGGTAGCGTTTACGAGGCGGTTTACGTAGCGCCGGCATCCTGCCGGCGAATTTCTGCCGCGCTCGCGGAAACCCAATTCACGAGCGGGACGGTGAGGCGACCCGCGAAGTCCGGGTGTCGCGGGCAGAAAATCAAAACCGCCGGCAGGATGCCGGCGCTACAAGAGGCGCTACGACGGAATCCGACGTTGTGGAGGGAATGCATTTGAAACTCGCCACTACAGGCCATGCTTCAACTCGCGCGGGGTTCGCGAATGGTCGGGGCGGGTGTATACTCCGCGTCGCTGAGCCGCACCATCCGATTCTCAACCTACCACTCACCCATCCGGTTGAAACGACCGGACAGAACATCCCTTGAAGGAGGGTACATGATCAAGTTTCTCTTCACCGCTTCTGCTCTCGTTCTGCTCATGCTTGCCGGCGGCGCACGCCCGCTTGCGGCGCAGGACGAATCCCAGGCGCCCCCCAAAGTTCTTGTGATCGATCGCGAGACGGTCAAACCCGGCAAGGATGTCGGGCACGCGAAAAATGAAGCCGCATTCGCGCAAGGTCTCGCGGCAAACAAGATCCCCGGAAACTACGTAGCCGCCACGACGATGAGCGGCCCGAACGAAGCCTGGTTCCTCGTCGGATTCGATTCGTATGCGGACTGGGAGAAGTCGAACAAGGCGAGCGATAATCCGAAAGTGCGCGCCGCGCTCGAGCCGCTGATGGAGAAGGACGGCGACTACATCAGCGAAACCCGGCAGATCGTCGCGTCGTACAACGAAAAGTGGAGCTATCGTCCCACCGTCGATATCGTGCACACGCATTATTTCGAAGTCGAGACGATTCGCGTGCGCCCCGGCCACGCCCGGGATTTCGACGAGCTGATCGCCATGTCGAACGCCGCCATGGAGAAGATCAATCTCGATGAGCACGACATCGCGTTCGGCGCCGACTACGGCAACAACGGAAACACCATCTACATCTTCACGCCGCGAAAGTCTTTGGCGGACATCGACGCCGAGCAGGCGACGGTGCAAGCCTATCGCGACGCGATCGGCGAAGAGGGTCGAAAGCACCGGGCCCAGCTTGCGGAGGCCGCGATCGTGTCGGACACGAGCGACCTGATCGAGGTCAGCCCGGAAATGAGCTACCCGGCGGATTCGTGGATCAAGGGCGATCCGACGTTCTGGAAGCCGAAGGCCGCCAAGCCCGCGGCGAAGGCAGCAGCACCGCCCGCAGCGGCGAAGAAGGCCGCTCCGCCGTCCGGGAACTAGCCGCAACGCTGACGTTTCCTAAACCTGCGTGAGGGCGCCCGCCGCGGCGGACGCCCTTACGGCTCGTGCGTTCGGCACGCGACGTGTGGAGTGCGGCGGCGAGCCGCCGCTGTTTGCCGCGCGGGCTTGCCCGGGCGTGCTGCAACCGTGCGCTAAGCAAGGCCGCCGGGGCAAGCCCCGGCGAAGAGGGAGCGGGAGCAAGCTCCCGCACTCCACATGCGCCGCAGCGGACGTTTCTACCGTGCGCCATGCTGCGGATTTCATTCTTGTAGCGCCGGCATCCTGCCGGCGGTTTTGATTTTCTGTTCGCAACACTCAGGCTTCGCAGGCAGCCTCGCAGTCCTACCCGCGAATCGGGTGCCTCCGTGCGTCGCAGAAATTCGCCGGCAGGATGCCCTTCGACTCCGCTCAGGACAGGCCGGCGCTACGTAAACCTCGCGCGGGCGCGGAGACTATCCGAAAAGCGAGGCGATGCTGGAGCCGATGCCGAGCATGTTGCCGAGTCCGCTGCCGGAACTGCCCGACGCGCGCTGCCTCACGCTGAGCAACTGCGCTGGGACGCCCATGGCTTTGCCGAGCAGGTTCGTGTCGATGCCGTAGGTTTGGCCGAGCGCGTTGAGGCCGGCCATCTGTTCCTTCAACTGCTGATTCGCGAACGCGATCTGATTCTGCTGGGCCTGGCTGGCGTCGGTCTGCGCCTGCTCGCGGCCGAGCTGCGCGGTGAGGTCGCCGTAGCCCGCGGAGTTGTTCGTGGCGGCCATGCGATTCGCGGCGCGCTCGCGGAGCGCGTCGAATGCTGTGTTGGCCGCGCCGAGGCTCTGCTGCGTGATCGCGGACTGCTGCTGCGGCGTGTAGCCCTGGCTGTTGAGCAGGCTCGTAATCGTCGGCATCATCGCCGAACGGTCCTGCTGGCTCTGCTGGTTCGATTGCGAGATGAGCTGGTTCTGCTGCGCGAGCTGCTGGTCGGTGAGATTTCGGGTGTGCTGCGCTGCGCGGGACATGGTGTCTCCTTGGCGCGCCTTTGCCGGCGCGACGCGTGTGAGCTGATTGAAACGGTCAATGAGTGCTGAGAGTGGCTAGTGATGAGTGGCTAGAATGAGCTGGCGCGGTTCTCTCTACCAGCTATGCCATCGCTGCCGTCCTGGTGTTCGTGTAAGCACCTGATTACGACAGCTTGTCTCGCCAGCCTGGCAGACTGGCATACGATGTAGGTGGAGGGCGTCCGTTGATGCTTCGAACCGTAATTGCCTTTGCCTTATTCCTATCGGCCTTCTGCGTTGGATACGCCCAAGACGGCCCGTGCACTGATCCTGAGGCCAAGCAAGCGCTGACCGAAGCCGATACGCTTCGTAGTTGGGATTCACTCTACAAGTCTTTCAGGCTATATCGGAATTGCGATGACGGTGCTGTTGCTGAGGGCTATAGCGAAGCTGTAGCGCGCATTCTTGCAGACGACTGGAGCAGTCTCCCTCGAGTAGCTGACCTCGCAAAGAAGAATACTAGCTTTTGGCATTTTGTGTTGGAACATGTCGATGCCACCGACGATGTGAAGGACCTCCGAAAGATCAAGGCGAAGGCAGCGACACAATGCCCTCCGGGGCTGCGTGCCATGTGTGATGACTTAAAGAAAGCGGCAGATTCCGCCCTCAAGGAAAACACCTCGTCCCTATAAAAAAGAGGCTAGCCACTGCTTTTCAATCTTCGGCAATACGGCGTCCAGGCGTCATCGCGGACCCAGCCGAGTGATTCGAGGCGGCGGCCGAAGCGGCGCGCGATTTGCGGCGGGAGCCAGGCGTGCGCGTCGTCGAGGCCGCGCGCGAGCAAATCTTGTTCGCCGGCGCGATGGAGCGCGAGCAGCCATTCGTAACGCTGGCGCGCGTTCCCTACCCTGCTGTGCCTGCCCGACCTGTCATTCCGAGTCCGCCCGGGCGGACGAGGAATCTCTCTTTGCGTCACCGCGTCGCCGGAACCAACATCGAAGAGGGGTCCCTCGGCCGAAGACGGGCCTCGGGATGACGCGTTGCGGTTAGGGGCGGCGTCGGCAGAGTCGCCACGATCGACCAGCAAATACATCTCGCACGTGAGCCGCGCGAGCGACGCCATCACCGCGCGGCCGTCATCGTCTTCAACGACGAGCTTCGAAATGAAAATCGGGTCGGCAAGGTCCGGGAACGCGTAATCGAAGCCCTGGCTCGCGTGCATGCGGCGCAGCGCGTCGAGATCGGCGGGTGTGTATTCGCGGACGAGCAAGGAAGAAGTGATTCGTGATTGGTGACTGGTGATTCGTGACAAGAACGGCGACGGCGGATGCCCGTTCGGCGCCATGATTCTTCCGCGTTGTCATTCCGAGGCCAGGGTTCGGCCGAGGGATCTCTCTTCGGTTCTCTGCAGCTCCGCTGCGAACGAAGAGAGATCCCTCGCTCCGCTCGGGATGACAAATCCTCGGGATAACGATCCTCGTCGGGCATCGGCACCCTTCGGTTCCCGATGGTCGCTCAGGGTGACCGTCCTGGTCGGATGGTCAAAACACTCGGTGGCGGAGGAGCGGGTGGACGCGGGCGAGGGCTTCGGCGGCGTCGAATGTGGTGGCGCCGGGCACGACGCCGTGCGGCGCGAGCGCCGACTGCGCGGAGTCCGAGATCGGTTTCTGCGCGAGCGGGTGCGGCAGCGCTTCGAATGCAGGCTCGTCCTCGAGCGAGAGGTGTACGCCTTCGTCGGCTTCGACGAGGACGAGAATGCGCGTCGATTCGTTTGTGGAGTGCGGCGGCGAGCCGCCGCTGTTTGCCGCCCGGGCTTGCCCGGGCGTGCTGCAAGCGCTAGCCACGAGCAAGGCCGCCGTGGCAAGCCCCGGCGAAGAGGGAGCGGGAGCTTCGCTCCCGCACTCCACACGATGGTCGTCCTCTGGCGCGTCCAGCACGATGAAATGCGAATTTGCGAAGCGCGCGGCATGGCGCTGCCAGTCGCCGAGCGTCGTCATGTAATAGCGTTTGCCGGTCATGGAGAGGTTGCGATCCGACGAAGAAAAACGTAAGAAGCGAGGCGCGGGGTCAGCTTCCGCGAAGCATCATAAAGAAGACACCCAACAGGAAAATCACCGGAATGAGGAGCACGGTGTAGACCCTCATGTTGCTATTTGGCACGAGCCGCGCATGACGCGCCAACACGGGAAAGAGTCCGAACAGGACGAACAGCGAAGGTCCCCTTTTCCCTTCAGCACGATTGATATCTCGCGCCATTCGAAAGGTGCAGTACACAAGGCCAGCCGCTGCACTGACAGTGCCGCAGAGTGCCAATACCCTCAGTGCACCCATGGCTCGCCCTCGGTGACTCCCAGTGCTGATTGTACCTGCGCGCCCGAACGGTTTCGAGCCGTCGCTTGCTACCTCTGGGTACACAGGCGCGCGGATCATTGGACCCCTTACCTAAACTGTTCGTCGATTTCGACATGGTAGCCGGCGGCGAGGCGGTTGGTCTCGTTGGCCATGCCGACGACGGATATCAACTCGTGGAACATGGCGTCGGTCATGCCGCGCTTGCGGGCCGCAGCGGTGTGCGACGCGATGCAGTAGCCGCACTGGTTCGTCACGCTCACGGCGACGTAGATCATTTCCTTGGTCAGCGGATCGAGCGCGCCCGGCGCCATGATCTGCTTGATCGATTCCCACGTGCGCCTGAGCGCGACGGGATCCTGCGCGAGCGCTTTCCAGAAATTGTTGATCCAGTCGGTCTGGCGCGTCTTCATGATGTCGTCGAAGATGGCGCGCACCTCGGGGCTTGCGTCCGCGTATTCGATGAGGCCTGCTTTGCCGCTCATGCTTCCCTCCCCTGGCGATTCTGTTCGCGAGGAGAATAGCAGAGCGAGGTGCGAGCCAGCACGGCTGGCGCGGCGGACGCCGCGGTTTTCACTCTTGTAGCGCCGGCATCCTGCCGGCGGTTTTGGTGTCGGCGGGCGCCGCAGAAATTCGCCGGCAGGATGCCGGCGCTACGAAAA
>Ga0187858_10002680_pt1 | contig 18073 bp, 35 predicted proteins | sample June2016WEW_8_15_FD_133015 | JGI IMG/M metagenome (GOLD analysis project Ga0187858, IMG submission 133015) | Peatland microbial communities from SPRUCE experiment site at the Marcell Experimental Forest, Minnesota, USA - June2016WEW_8_150 | ecosystem: Environmental > Terrestrial > Soil >...
CTCTCCTCCCTGCTCTGGTTTGGGTAGTTTCCCTTCCTTCCGACTGAGAAAATTCGAGCTTGACAATTTTTAGTACTTGTGTTAGATGAGCTGCGTTTCCCCGAGCGAAAAAAAAAGGTGCCTCAGCTCTGGCAAGCTGAGGCTTTTGTTACGAGAGGCTTTTCGCTTTACCCCACTTTTTTTGCGTTCAAGCCTTGCTTAACTTTCTCGATGAACTCAGGCGTGATAGGCTCTGTCTTGCTGAGGTCTAAAGGCCGGCTGTCGATTAACCTGACGCCCTCGCCTGGTTTCTGCGCTTTCTTAGCTGCCGGCTTCTTGTTCTTCTTGGCCTGTGGCTTCTTCAGGGCTTCCCGGTTGACCTTGCTCTTTGCCGAGGTTTCTTTTACCGCTGCTTTTTTCGCTGCTTTGGCTTTCTTCTCCTTAGGAGCGGCTGGCTCGGTGCGGAACGGGATTTTCACGTTCTTGGTTGCGTCGGCGGCGCTGCCGAGGATGTTGGATACTTTCAGAAGGGCGCTGATGGCGTTTTCCAGCTCTTTGGCCTTAGGTCCTTTTTTCTGCTCGGCTGTCAAGGTCTTGCTCCATCCGAGGAAGTACTCGGCCAGGTCGTTGGATTGCGCCATGCTTTTGATGATGTTCTTCTGGAGCTTTTGTAGGTCCTTGCTGAGGAAGTACCGGTTTATTGGCTCGAAGGCCTTGTCACTTTTTACTGCTTTACTGTTTGTAGCCATTTTATATCTCCTTTTTTGGGTTCGTTCGGGAGGCTAACGCCTCCCGTGACGTTGTGATTATGATATCGCAGTACTACGAAAAAGTCAATAGCCTATTGTGAGATTAGTTCGACGCTGAACTCGCTTCCGTCGTTCATCTGGATAACGAACCTGGCCTGCTCATGCTCTCTGGTGATGTAAATCTTGCTTTCCTTGATGCTGCTCATGGTCTTTATTGTCTGCTCGTCGAAGTGTCGTTTAATCCCGAAGGCCAGTTCTTCGCCGCGTTTGTTGCTGTATTCGTCGAGTGCTAATTTCATGTAGAGTGCAAATTCGTATGCGTTCATTTTAGTCTCCTTTTTATCATAATCAGAATATGAAGTACTCTTATATTATAAGCACTACTACGAAAAAGTCAATAGAACAAGTGCGCTAAAAAGCCGACCTGCTCCGCATTTACAGGTCGGCTTTTCTCATAATTGAACTATACTAAAAGGGCGGCATGTCCGGGTCGTCGTCCTCCTCTTCTTCTTCTTCTTCGTCGTCGTCTTCTTCCTCGTCGCCCGGCCCTTCTGGTTCATCAAGATACATGCTCTCTTCTAGAGGAGTGGGAGTACCATCGAATACTCGCATATTCTGCCTCAGTCAAGGAACCAAGCCCGGCCGCCTTTGCGCAACGTCCCCTTTATAGGTAAGGCGTTCATAACAAACGCCGCGCTGACGCGTTCGTACATGTTGCCTGCGCCGGTTCGAAGCAAGACGAAGTTGTCCTTGCTAGGCTTGCCGCCCGGAGGGCAGATAAAGGCGCTGGCGACAAAATAATCGCTGTGCCTTCCGTTGACCTCACCCTCACCAAAATGAACCTCAGTGATATAGCAGTCCATGCCGTTCCATTCAGGATGGTCGCGCAGGTTGGCTACCGGTGGGTTCTTGCCGGCAATCTTGCTGATGGCTGATACACTTCCCAAGTCTGGAGGCGTGGCCAGAGCTTCGGGGGTCTTGTACTTGATTATCTTGCCTGTAACCGGGTCAAGGCGCTCGGTTGGTAGTGGCAACTCGCCTGTTGCTTTTTTAGCTGGCATGATTTTGCTCCTTCTCTAAATGAATGTAGGATATGCGGATAACTTCATTATATGAATTTTTCATTATTCGGTAAAGATTGAAATTTGCGCGTAAGACTTGCCGAGGATATTAGGAGATAGCCATAATACCTCTGTTCTGGCCATGGCGGCCTTTGTGCTCTGAACGCCTCTGCGCTGCGATAATTGTGCGGTCGTGACATGCTCTATCCTGTTCCAACCGGCTTTTACCAACTCACCATATAATGGGTGTTCGTAGCCGCTGATTATAATCTTGGCGCGCATCTCCAGACACACCGCAATAAACTCCTTGTGCATATCCTCCAGCATATCTATATTCTGATAAGCCCTCTTTTTAGCGTCGGCGTTTACTACGCTGAGATATGGCGGGTCTAAGTACATGAATGTATTAGGGTCGTCGTATGCCTTCATCGCATCCAGCGCCGGCCTGTTCTCAATATGTGCGCGAAGCAGCCTTTTTGACAGAGCAGCTATTCTGTCTGGCCTTGACTGGCTGCGCCAGTCAGTGACGTTATTAGAACGTGGACTGGCGACGCGCCAGCCGTGCGCTGTTCCAGAGAAGCTCTGCTCAGCTCTGACAAAGAAGTAAGTTGCTTTTGTCACGTCGTCGGCCGCTTCGGATTTTAGAACTTCATCAGAGGCGCGCATCTCTTCTCGAGAGAATGGCATGAGCGCAAGCTTGGCGCTGAGCTGCTCTGGCTTATCCCTCAGTACCCTGAAAAAGTTGACAATGTCGCTGTTGAGGTCGTTTACCACTTCGACGTCGGCCCACTTCCTACGCGCAAAGAAAACAGCGCCGCTTCCAAAGAATCCCTCAAGATATAATCCTATATTAGACGGCGCATAGTTTATAATCATGCCGGACATCCTGTTCTTTGCTCCGTAATAACTGAAAGGTGCGTTCATTTTCTAATCTCCTTTTTTCGAGGCGTAGAATGAAAATTCGTCTTGTAGCCAGTTCATGTAAGGCAGTCTGTATAATATCTCCATTGGGTGAGGACTGGCAACTTTTTCGTAGTTCAGCGTCTTGGCTGTTCCAACCTGATAAGTGCCACTGGCTTTTATCTCGCCGGGTCCCTCGGCTTTTATAGTCGAGCTGAGGCCCCAGTCGGCGATGATAGCCTTTACAGACTGCGCGCTCTTTGCAGTCGGGCAGATAAAGCCATCCTTGTTGGCATAAACTGCGCCAGAAGAAAGAGCCTGCACGGCTATACTGTTTAGTATGTCGTGTATAAGCCTAACTAGCTGATAGTTCTGTAGGACATTGCCAGAATGAAGGACACTGTAAGGTTCGCGCGGCAGCCAGTGCGGATTATAAACTGGTATGCCCTGCATCATTCCTGCGCTTACCAGACAATTGCGGCCAATTTTATGCTCAGGGAATGGATAATCACTCGGAGCTTTTCCCGGATACAGCCACAGGCCTGGGTTATAATCAACGTTCCAGCCGATAATATTCATGATTGACCAATAACAGCTCTTTATATCAACGTAATAGCCATATATGAATGTTTGAGGGTAAGCGATGTTTGGCTCAGGCGGCAGCTGGCTGACAACTTGTATCTGCTTCTTAGTGAAACGTGGTCCTCTGCCATAAATAAGCCTGAGATAATCTCGGCTTATCGCGGCTGGCGTCTCGAATATGCCCGGCAGTATCTCCATTCTGGTTGATATCAGCCGGCGTCTCGTCTCTTGCAGGCTAAAAGAATAGCTACCAAGCATGGTATATTCTTCCAGCTCTTCAGGGTCTGGCAATTGCTTGACAAAGATTGTCGCGTACCTTGTCGAACGTTCCAGAGCCACTTCAGCCAATAGCTTCTTTATGTCCTTCATATAAGAGCGCTCCCTAGGTCAATGCCGTACTTATAGCCATGCCGGCGCAGTTGTTCGACGGATTTTAGCTCTTTAGTTTGAGGCAGACCTTTGGCATGACCGCTGTGTTCTGCAGCTGTTCGTATGTCGTAAATAAAGTAGCCGGTACGCCCGCTTCTTCCGCGTTTTATTATTATCCAGAAGTATTCATTTGTGCCGCCAACGTTAGCATACCAGTTTATAGCCGACTGGAATGAGCCACCTTTTGGGGTAAGGTTAGTAGCCCAAGACACATGGTCTTTTACAAAGTCAATTGGTACGCCGATATAACTGATTGTCTCCCGGCGGTTTCTGCCGGCGCCTTTGCCACCCTGAATAACTGCTGTAGCTGTTTTTTCACCATAGGAGACTGTCTGAACTTGTTGAGCTGTCTCCTCCAGAAGGTCGCCCAAAGCCGGAGAGGCTATCTTGCCAGACTTTACGCCGCGTTTTATAGATGTATACTTTTGCGTGCTGATATGCATGGCTTTGGCAATCTCTGACGGCTTGGCTATCCTTTCCATGTTCTTTATAATTCTTTTTACCCTGCCAAGCGAGCGCTTGTCGACGCCACCAACAGCTTTGCTTACTGGTAATATCTGCAGGTCTTCCTGTAAGCTATCTATTGCCGGCCCACGCCGGCGCGCTGTTCTGGGCATTGGATATTCTCCTATAAGGGTAGAACTGCATTATAATTCAGTATTCTGAAAGGAGATAGAATGGCTGAAGAAAGTAAACCTATCGAGGAAGAAAAGAAAGAAGAAGTCAAGCCGACTGAGCCAATAGCAAAGGTCGAAGAGGTAGTAGAAAAGCATGCAGAGACGGATACCGTCGCTACCTTGCGCAAAGAGTTCGACGACAAGCTTATCGCGCTTGAGAGTCGACTCGCCCCTAAAAAGGAGAAAAAAGATGCCATACCAGCGAAAGAAAAAGTTGAGCCAGCCCCCAAAGAAGAACCCACAGAACCAAAGCCCAAGCCAGCCGCCAAGCGCCCCAAGTTCAAGCTTTGGCGAACACTTTGAGGCGCCTCTTCCAATAGTTCCTGTGGAGACAGTAATCGAGCAGCACGCCGAACCTGCGCCGCAGTCGTTCATTGACCGGGCAAAAAGCAAGCTAGTCGAGATGGGCAATGCCGAGGTATCAGGTTCTCCAGCTGCTGAAAAGCCAGAGCCGCGTTGGAAGCGCTATCAGAAGGGAGCCAAGGAAAGGCTGGAGAAGGAAGAGACAAAAGCCGAACTGGCCACGCTAGTTTCGACGATAATCGTTCTGCTTCTGGCCATGTGGCCGGCGCCTGATAGCGTCAAGCCTAATCAAGCCGAGACGGATGGGTTCAGCGAACATACTTGCAGTATCATCGTCAGGCATATTGACCTGTCCGGTAAGATTACCGGCGACGTTCTAGACGTTATAGGACTGCTGGCTGTTATTGGCAGCTGGCTGACGCGCGTCGGCCCTGAATTGCGCGCAATAAATGAGCAAAACGAAAAGACGAAGGTTGTTGGCGGCGTTCCTACTAAGGCGCTAAAATCCGGCAAGACTATGCCAGTTCAGGAGGTGCGCTCTAAAACACCTATAGAAGAACTTTCTCCAGCCACCAAGTCCTACCTTGACGAGCTGGCAAAGGAGGAGCATGGAAGCACCGATTGAACAGGATATACACGCGAGGCTAAGGTCTATCATCTCTGTAGGTCTTGAGATAGGCAACGACTTTCTAGATAAGTCGAAGTTTGGTGCTCCGACAAAAATTCTTGTCAATCAAGCCGCTAATCGCATTGTTGTATTCTTCACGAAGCAGATAGATGAAATGTCCGAAGAGGATATACTAAAGCAGCTGCGCTATGTGCGTGACGTGATTATACCTTACCTTATTGGAGAGGTAGAAAATGGAAGCTCCGAAAATAAAGATAAAGGATGACGAGCGTGTTTTGTTCGTTGGCACAACCGGAAGTGGCAAGACCGTTCTGGCCAAGCACTTCTTAGCTGGAATGAACAGGACGCTTGTCATTGACCCGAAGCATACCTTCAGGTTGGATGGTTACAAGTTTGGTAAGCGCATTCCACGTTTTGCTGACGACTTCCATATTATATACAGGCCGACCTGGGACGACGACGAAGACCTCGCTAATCTATGCGCGCACCTGAACAAAGGCAAAGGCTGTACCATTTATTGCGATGAACTTTCAACTCTGGCTGAGCAGTTCCCTGCCTCGACTGCTCAGCTGGCCGACATTGCCAGAACTGGCCGCGAAAGGCACGTAGCGGTATGGAGCACTCTGCAAAGACCGCGCTGGATACCGCGCGTTTTCCTATCTGAGACAGAGATATTCTTCCAGTTCAATTTACGCTCGCTTGACGATAGGGCTTATGTCTCTGAGTTTACCGGCCCTGAGACAATAGAGCCGCTCGACTTCTATAAGTTCTGGTATTCTCGCATTGGCGAGCCGCGCAGCTGGCTTATGTCGCTTGACATGAAAAAAGGCGATATAATCCTTTTCTGATAACGAAAGTTCGCCCTTTCATATAATAAGGAGGTCGGATGAGATAATCAGATGAAAACACAATCCAGTAGTTCAGTATAGCGACTGCCCGCGCTGTTCCAGTAGGCAGTCGCTTTTTTATTATAAGGAGGTGTTATGGAACGTTTCGGCAAGACGCTGCTGTTTCTTTTTCTAATACTGATATTCATAATTGGCGCAGAGATGGCCTTGCATGTATCAGTACCTTATCTTCGTGGCATTGACCAAAGCCTGGCCGACGCCATCGAAAGTGTAGTGTAAGGAGGAAAATTCTATGCCTTGGGGCGACCCCGGAGTGGCTGAACTCCAGATGGTTCTTGAAAATGCTAACGTGATACCCAGCGCGGCTGGTGGCAACCAGACGACAGTGTTCCAACGCGCTGGCTTTCTGCGTAAACTGCGCTGCAACCTGTATTATGAAGTTGACCAAAGCGCAGCGACTGGCGCTCCTTCCAAGAGCGCTAAAGGGCCTTTAGGTTCTACGATAAACAATATTACCCTTCAGGCCAACGGCATGACGCCGCTCATTCAGGTTTCTGGCGTTATGGCCATGATGTACAATGAGACACAGCACTATGCTGGCGCTAGCGATGGCGATAGCGATAGCTCTGCTTTATGCTATTCCAGTTATGTTGCTGATAGCAACATATCAGCAGCCACGCTATTGGAAGTCTACACCGCGGCCGGTACTGGTGCTCAAACGTATATCATAAAGTACCCGTTCGAGTTCGAGATGGCTATTCCTTTGGTACTGCGCGGCCAACCGGTTGAGTGGGGGTTATGGCTGCTACAGAACCAGACGGTTGACCTGACATGGACAATCGGTTGGAATATTGGCTATGCTGCAAGCGCTACGCCTGATAGCCCTTATTCAGGCGGCGCTGGTGTAACAGCTCCTGTGAATACCGGTACAACTCAGCTGACTACTGAACGCGAGCTATACACCGTCCCTGCACCAGCCGGGCAGGATGGCAAGGCTAATTATCCGGATATAAACTGGGCTCATCAGATTATTGAGTACACTCAGCCTATCGTTAGCAACTTTGCACGCTTCGACGTTCCTAAGGCTGGCCTGCTGCTCAAGGCTCTGGTGTACGCCGAGAACTCTTCTGGCGCTCCTCAGGACATCAGCGATATAAAATCGCTGAACTGGATATATGGCGCCAACGCCAACCCTATCAACCGCTCCGGACTGATGTATATCAACGACTATCTCTATGCACGTGGCTACTATCCGCCTGCCGGTCTGGCAGTTCTGGACTTCTACGCCAAAGGTTGGTTCGGTCTAAAGCTCGCGCGTGACACGCAGTCACTTGCCAACCTGCGTCTTGAGGCAACTTTCGCGACGCTATCAACTGGCAAGTTGCGCATCGTCCTCGACAGGATGGTACCTATCAGCCGTATGGTAGGCTAGGAGGCTCAAATGCCCATTCCTATTACAACGGTCCAAGTTCCCGGTTATGCAGAAGGCATTCAGGTTGGAGTACCTACAACCAATGACCTTGGCGGCAAGACAACCGCCGGAACTCCTAACACATCCGCCGGCGTAGGCACTTTCCCGCCAGCCGTCTGGATGGTTATATTTCTGGTTGTAGCCTACGTTGGCTTACGCTGGATGATTGAGTAAGGAGGCTAGATATGGCTAAAGTTGGTCAAGTAGTGATGTTTGTTTCTAACAAGCTGGACAAAGACGGCAAGCGCGCTGACGACAAGGTCGAAGATAAGCACGTGCCTTTACTTGTTGTCAACTCAAACAAGGATGGCTTGGTTGACGGCTATGTTTTCATGCCTGATAAGACCGACTATCTTGTCGGGGTGACTCCCGGCACGCCGTCGGACCCGGGAAAGTTCTATCTGTTGAGCTGAGGCAAGAATGCTGAAGCAGCATATATCTCAAGCCACCAGCATCGCTTCGGTATTGCGTCTGGCTTTTAGTCCAGTAGTGTTCGATGATGTGATAATCGGCATTGGCTTCTTAGCAGTGCTTGGCGCAACTCTGTTCCTATATGTTACTGGTAAAGTCGTGCCTAACGAGCTGTATGCTCTGGCGGGTGTCTTTATCGGATATTACGTTAGGAACGTTGTAGCAGTTGGCAAGACGCCCGGCACGACGACGACCATTACCACATCTAACAACACTCCAGACACTTTGCCGCCACAGGGCTAGCAGAATGAACGGCAAGACTTTTTTCGCGGCGTTCCTAATTGTTATTGGTCTGGCGATGATATATATCGTCGTTTCTGGAAAGACCAATAATGTCATATCAGCAGTAAAAGGCACAACGCCGACAAAGGCGGTGACGGCATGAACAGTACAGGTATCACGGTTGTCTTGCTTGTCCTTATCGTCGTAACGGTCATGGCGACAAAGGGCGAGCTTGGTAAAATAGTAAAGGCGGCCTTTGGATGATAACTATATTCGAATACGCCGCCGCTGTCCTAGCAGTTCTTGCCGTTGCTCAGTTCGCGCCTAAAGCAGTAAATATGTTCCTGTTGCTTGTGCTTATTGGGATAATATTGCTGCGCTACCCCTATTTTCAGGGCCTGCTGGTATCTCTCGGCAATCTCGGTAAAAGCACAGCGACTGCACCTAAGACGGCGGTCGTCTCTGCATAAATTGTAAGGAGGCTAATAAATGAACGCAGTATCGGGTTTCTTCTCGGGCATCAACTGGAAAGAGGTGATTATCACTATCGTAATCATGTTCCTCTTGCTCATGCTGCTCGGTAAAAAGAGTTAGGAGGCTGCCATGCGTATTGGCGATATTATAGCCGCCATGTTCGCCCTTATCTTAGTTTACCTTCTGGTGATAAACTGGAAAGGCGCCAATGCTTTGCTATCAACTGCTAGCGGCGGCGTTGTCAGTTTGACTAAGACATTACAAGGACGGTAAAAATGGGCGTACCTAACACGATTGACTTGTATCCATTCTGGGGGCCGGCTAACGCCGGCCCCGCAGAAAATTTTGCTATTCCTTCCGAAGCTATTGGCAATCCTCAGGTGAATGGCATAGAGTCCGATAGCCTGCGTCTGAAAGTGCCGCAGGAGACGATTGAGGACAACGATTATCTGAACGTCTGGCAATGGAACGAGATAATCATCCAAGCCCCTCAAGGGCCTGTCACAGTGCCGGAGCAGTTCTTGCGAGCTGACAGTCTGATAAGCTATGCCATGATGACGTTAGGCGGTGAAGTCGTGCTGCAAACAAGTAGCAAGATGGGAAACACCGGAAAGGCTAACGTAACCAATGGATAATAGCTTTGAGCGTATAAAAGCCTGGGCTGGCAGCCATAAACTACTGGCCTTTATAATCATTGCCGGGCTGGCTGTTGGTGGTTATTTTCTTTATCAGTATATAAAGAATAACCTGCCAGCTTCGACAAGCAGTACAACCAGTGGCGACGACACCGGCACTACAACCGACACTGGCGACGCTTCTGCGGCTCCGGTCATTCCGCTTACCTTGCCGTCGCCTTCTACTTCAGGCGGTGAAGTTACTACTAACCAGTCCGGGCTAGGTCTGAACGGGCAGCCGTCAATGTATCAGCCGGCCGCGACGCAAGGAGTGCTACCAGCTATAACAGCCGCTCCGGCGGCTTATCCTGTGGCAGGTTCCGCGGACGTTTCCCACAATCTAGCTAACTACCCTCAAGGTTACGGGATTGGTTCTTCAGAGCCTTACAATGGAAGCGTAGGCGGAGCGTTGTCGCCTAATATGCAATATGCTATTCAGGTTCAACAGTCGCAAGCTGTAGCAGGCCCTCAACCTCAAACTAATGCTGCTTCTTCTAAGCAAGTAGTTCCAGCCGCTTCGTCTGGTTATAATAGCTCTTCCATTGGAGAGAACCCATCAGGCGTAGGTGGACGTGGGTCGAGAGGAGGTTGAGCATGTCCGACCAAGGTTATATTACCGGCTATAATCAAGGTAAGCCTATATACCATCCATGGCCTAGTACGCCAGCTGAGCAGGCGGCTTTTTCAGCGCCTGCCAGTCAAGGCGTTGTTATTGGGAAAGCGACGGTTCCGAAAACAGGAGTATCTGCCGAACCAACGGCGCAACCTAGCTCTACGCAGCCTTATACTGAAGGCTTAGACCTTTCAGCCTGGCAGTCTGGATATAATCCATTGACTGCTCAGCAAAAGCCTGGCTTTGTCATTCTAAAGGCTTCGGAAGGAACGGCGCAGGACCCCAATTTCAATTCATTCTATAACAGTGCTGTTGGAGTAGTGCCTCAGATAGGCGCCTTTCATTACCTGCGTTCGGACGTGGACACAAACGCTCAGGTCAATACAACCCTGCAAGCTACAGCCGGTAAGTCTATAAACTTTTATGCAGTCGACGTAGAAGGCACTGGCAACTCAATTAATCAAGACTTTGCTAATCAAGCCATTGACTACGCCACCAAACTGCAGGATATTACAGGCAAGACCGTTTATCTTTACACCGGCCAGAGTTTGTATGACCAATACTTTAGTACATCTAATATACCGCTCTGGCTGGCGGCGCCTTCTGGAGTAGAGCAGAACTTTCCCGGCACGCCAACGATAGTACAGACAAGCTTCGCCGCGCCTGCTAAGGAGTTCGGCGTGACAGGTTCGCAGGGCGTCGACGAAGATATATACCCCGGCACGCCGGCGCAGTTAGCTCAATCTATACAGACCGGCCAGCCTGCTCCTAACACGAAAGAGCAGTTAGCCAGCCTGCCTTATCAAGGCCTAGGCGGTACTTACGAAAGCGCGCCAGCTTCAGTGCTTGGAGGCTCTTTACCTTCGACGCCGACCTATCCGGAGAACGAGACAACCCCTTTTGCAAGTGGTGCCACGGGAACAAGTGGGGCTTCTGTATCTCCTGTAAGTTCTCCTACAGCAGCCCCAACAAGTACAGTGGCACCGGCAAGTTATAGCATCCTGCCACAGGGCGTAACTGACGACCTGAACAAGATAGCTAACTTCACTATAAACTGGACAAACGTAACTTGGGCAGTGATAGGCTTTGTCCTTTTCATAATCGGGCTAATCATGCTGTTCAGTGGACAATCAGAACAGCCAGCCCAACCAAGTACTGGCGAAAAGCTATCACAAGGCACTCAGAAGGCTACCGAGCATATCCAGACTGTTACAGGCTTTGCAGGTGCCATGTCTAAACTAGCTTCGCTTTTATAAGGAGATAATAATATGGCAATACTTTCTTTTCGCGTCAACTTACCAGCCAGCACGCCGGCGATAACTCCAGTCACGCTTGACCTGGTAAGCTCAGCTCATTTTATAAAGCAGGTCGTTATGCCGTACACGCTATCAACCGGGCTGGATAACTCCAAGTCTGGTTGGAGGCTTTTAGATAGGGGCCGCTCTAGAACCTTCATTCCAGAGGTTGGTTCAATGGATAACAACGTAATATCCAACCCTAACGAAGCTGGCTGGGCGCCTATCATGAACACCGCTCAGATAATCGAGATGCTTGACCAACCTATCTCAGGGCCGCCTTACCGGCTTACTCTGGACATGTACAACGCCTCAGCAGCAGCCTTGATTGTCGTTGGCTTCATTATCGTTGAGGAAAAATTCGTTGAGGAAGACCGCGGCATGCTTTACGAGATTGTTACAGCTGGCGAGCCGCCGAGGATGTTTATGCTCCCGACGCGCCGCGGACTACCTATGGAAGCAGGTGGGCTTCCTCCGGTGAAAGGCTAGAACATGGCTGGCGAGTTCGCGACAACTCTAACCGTACCGGCGAACACGCCAGCCAGTTCGCCGGTATCAGTATTCTCGACAGTTCAGAAGCAGTACTTGACTAATCTAGAAGTATACTTCCCGACTGGCTGCGCTGGGCTATGTTACGCAGCTGTCTTTCTGTCAGGAGCGCAGGTCATGCCAGACCCTACCAGTGGTTCTGTAGAATGGTATCATGGCGAAGGTTCTATAAATTTTATAGGCCATAAAATGCTGCGGGGTTCGCAAGGTCTACAGCACATCACATTAGAGATAAGGGCTTATAATCTGGACGATACCTACGACCATCACCCTATAGTCAGGATAGACACCAGCGAGGTATGATGTGGCGCATGGAGCGCAAGACTATGTTAGCAATGCTGTCACGGGAGCTGTTTACTTGACCGTACCTATTGGAGGTATAAATGTCTGGAGTGCCGCGGCTATGCCTATCGGCTGGCTGGAGTGCAACGGTCAGGTAGTTAGCCGCTCGCAGTATTCTCTGCTGTTCGCTGTTATAGGTACGACCTTTGGAGTGGGCAATGGCTCAACGACTTTCAACCTGCCTAATATATCTGGCAATGTTCCTATGGGCTTGAACGCCGAAGCGCTAGGCTTACAAGGTGGAGAAGAGACACACGCGTTGACGGTCAATGAAATGCCGGCGCATACGCACTCTTACGGATCAGGCACAGTTTATAACGGAGGGAATTATCTTACGGGAAATGGTACAACGGATACTTCCTATTCTGGGCCTGCTGTAAAATGTTCGGATAGCGTAACTCCAGCGCAAGGACTGCCGCACAATAATATCATGCCGTACCTTACAATAAAATTCATCATCTATGCAGGAGCGGTCTAATGGCACACGGCGCGCCTGATTACAATCTTACTACAGTAAATAGCAGCTCTGTGCAGGGCTCAGTATCCGTACAGGTCGGCGACGTTATGTTATGGGGCGCGGCAGCGCTTCCGGCGCAATGGTTACAATGCAACGGGCAGGCGGTTAGCCGCACCGCTTACGCAACATTGTTCAATATTATAAGAAGCACTTATGGCTCTGGAGATGGCTCTACGACTTTCAACCTGCCGGACATACGCGACAATGTAATCGTAGGAATAAATACATCAGATGCTAATTTCAATACAATCGCACAGAAAGGCGGCGAGGCTACGCACGTTCTAAGCGCGGCTGAAATGCCTTCACATAGCCACAAGATGTTTAGTGCTGGAAGCGGTATAAACACGCCTCAGTTATATGCTGGCAGTGCCAACGCCGGCAGTTCTACCCTGAACAGCGCTGGCGGCGGAGCTGCACATAACAATTTACAGCCGTATATCATCCTTTACTACATTATATGCGCAGGAGTTTAGAATGGCACACGGCGCATCCGATTATAATCTGACATTCCAGCCAGTGGTAAGTGGCGCGGGACTTTTACCAGTTGGCACAATAAAAGCCTGGCCGGTCGCTACTATTCCAGCTTTATACGTTGAGTGTAATGGTCAGGCTATTAGCAGAAGCACTTACTCCGTTCTATTCGGAGTTATAGGCACGACCTACGGGGCAGGAGATGGCTCAACGACTTTCAACGTTCCTAACATGAGCGGCAAGATAGGCGTCGGTTATAAAGGCAGCGACTCAAACTTTCAAACACTTGGTCAGTCCGGTGGGGAAGAGACGCATACGCTTGTCATCTCTGAGTTGCCTACGCACACGCATCCTATGGTTACTGGAACGTCAAGTACTGGAGGAAACCATACTGTCAGTTGCAACACGTATTCTAAGACCGCAATCTCAAGCTGCGCCGGTTCGGACGGCGCGCATAACAACTTGCAACCTTATATAGTCATGAAGTTCGTTATATGTGCAGGAGTGTAAACATGCCAACTTCAGTAGAACGCAAGCGCGGCGGCGTGATAAAATATAGAACCAAGCGCCTATCCAATGGTAGGTATATTAGAATTGCGATTGTCCGAAAGCCTGGTAAAAGAGGAGGCCGGACGGTTGCAGGGAAGGTAAGGAGAAAACATGGCAAGTAAAAGTAAAGTAAGGCGTAAACGGGTCAGGACGGCTACTAAAGAAAGCGGGCGCCCACGCGCGGCGGGGAAAGGCAGGTAGCAATGTCGAAGTTAGTAATAGGCCACCGTAATCCTAATGGAACTATCAGTATACTAAAATACAAGTATCCACATAAGCCTCAAAAGCCGAAGCATACTAAACACAAGACCATGCGAAGGCGCAAATGAGCGAGAAGGAGAGATAACTATGCGCGAAAAAAAAGGTACAGGACCTTATGGAAAAGGCAGGGTTGTAAAGGCAGGCAACTGGGGCAGGACTAAATATTATCCTAATGGCAAAGGCGGCTATAGCAAGCGCCGACCGAAGAAACGAAAATAGGATATAATCAATCTAGGTGCAGTTATTAGACTTAGGGCTAACCTGCTCCTTCTCCTTTTCCTCCGGGCTGCTGGCAGTAGCAGCCCGGAGGTTCGGACAATTATCTTACTGCCATAAAAGGAGACGCTAAAATGAAAGTATTTATATTCGTTGTATCCATTCCGAGCAGGGACTTCGGGCAGCGCCAACAAGGCGCGCGTGCTACGGTCATCGCTGACACGCTAGAACAGGCCAGAAGCCAGCTGGACGGGCTGCTCCCAAAAGCCGCTAATATGAACTTGCTTGAGTTCCGGTTAGCGATGCTGCATGCAGAGCCGCAGTCCTTCGATGTGCAAGGCTATACAGAGCTGATAATGAGCGACGGCAAGAACACGCGTTCTTACCTGCACGCTAACAAAGCTGGGAGTTCATGATATAATTTTATCAGCCGAGAGGCAGGCAACGAAAAAACAGTCTGGATGTGGGTAGCATCTCGACTGTTTTTTGTTGCTCTTTTCTTTATCCGAATTTTCGGATAAAATGGCTGAAAGGAGAAAAAGTCATGGTCAACCCTGCTATCCAATTTTCGCACACCCCGGACGGTCAGTATATACGCATCAGGTTCCCGTACAATGCCGACTGGCTCCTTGCCGTCAAGCAGATACCTAATCGCAAATGGCAATCAAACGGCGATGACAAGTACTGGGAAGTGCCTGCATTGCCGGACAGTCTATCAGCCCTGATGAACTTTGCCGAGGCCTGCGGAGCGACTCTTCCAAAGACGTTGATTGAACTGTTATCAAGGCAGATAGATGACCAGCAGTTGAACCTGGCCATGTCCGAAGCAACAAAAGCCAGCGCTGACGTGGAACTGCACGCATTGCCAGACACCATCCTACAAGCGCTAAGGCCGTTCCAGATGGCCGGGCTTGAGTATATGCTAAAGAACAGGCGCGTTCTGTTAGGCGATGACATGGGGCTTGGCAAGACAATCCAAGCCTTGGCGGCCGTCGAGTCTTTAGGTGCTTATCCATGTCTGGTTATATGCCCGGCCTCTCTGAAGTACAACTGGAAACGCGAGATAGACAAGTGGCTACCTGAGAGGGCCGGGCACGTCGAGATATTGAACGGCAAAGAACCTGATAAACGCGGCGACTGGTTCGTGATAGTCAATTATGATATTCTGAAGAAGCACTCTTGGGCGTGGAGAATTCCTTGGCGGGCTGTTATTGTTGACGAGTCTCATTATATAAAGAACAGGAAAGCGCAGCGTACCAACTTTGTGCTGGAGATTACCAAGAACTGCGAAAATGTTTTTCTGTTGTCCGGCACGCCAATATTGAACAAGCCCATTGACCTGGCCACACAGTTGCAAGCGCTGAGGCGTCTTGACACGACCTTTGGCGGCTTCTGGCCATTCGCTCATCACTTCTGCAACGCTTATAAGAGCGATTATGGTTGGGTCTTCGATGGTGCAGCTAATCTGGACGAACTGCAAACGAAGCTACGTCAGACCTGTTATATTAGGCGTGATAAAAAGACAGTCCTACCAGAACTGCCAGAAAAGACAAGGCAGGTGATACCGGTGCAGATAAGCAACGCAGCTGAATATGATAAAGCTGAGAATGAGCTTTTCGATTATATAAAAGAGAACGGGCGTCTGGAGCAGAAGTTCGTGGCTACTCTGGAAGGCTACGCCGAAGATGATAAGCAATCTGCAATCAGCCAGTACCGCATGGACAAAGCGCAGAGAGCCATGCGCGCTGAAGTTCTGGTAGGCATAGAGACGCTCAAGCAGGTCGCAGCGAAAGGCAAGCTCAAGCTGGTGCAGAACTGGGTTGAGGACTTTCTAGAGAATAATCCAGACGAAAAGCTGGTGGTGTTCGCCATCCACCGAGACATCATCGAAGCTGTGCAACATATCTGCGCTGAACTATATGCGCCGGCTTTGGTACTTACCGGCGAGACGCCACCGAAGGAGCGCGACAGGTTTGTACAGCTGTTCCAGAACGACAAGGCATGCCGGGTCTTCCTGTCCAACATACAGGCCGGCGGCTTAGGTATCACGCTTACCGCAGCCAGTCATGTGTTATTCGTGGAGTACGCGTGGAACTCCAGCACCATGGAACAGGCCGAAGACAGGCTATACAGGATAGGCCAGAAGAACGCCGTCAACGTCTATTGGCTGGCAGGCATGGATACCATTGACGAGATGCTGATAGACACCATAGAGAGCAAAAGGAGAGTGATACATGAAGCTATAGAAGGCGAAGGTGAGATAAAGGTCATAACAAGATGGCTGGAGGAAAGACATGAGCACAAGTCTGCAAAAACTAATCAATGAGGTTGGGAGTATATGCGCAATATGGGCAGTCCTATTCCTTGCCGCAGTGTGGGCATTTATAGAAGACCAGTATCGGAGGACAAGTGATTACTCAAATAATAAAGCTTTATAAAGCAAGTAACAAAGAGCAGTACACTTATTTATATAAATTTCGTGAAGAAGAGACGAATGACTGGAACAATCAAGGGCCTGTTTTCGGATGGTTCAAATCTGCATTATTGGCTTATAAATCAGCAGTCAATCAGCTTGAACTGACAAGCATCATAAAACAGTTGCCTAAGTTCGAAGAAAAGTTCGGAGCACAGGATAAATATAGCGACGTGGAATATTTTGAAGCGCGCGTGGCTTATAAAATCGGCTGGGGAAGAGGCTATGCTTCACGTAGCCTACGAAACGGCGAAAGCCGTAACTGAAAGGAGGCAGCATGACAATGAAAAAGTCAGTAGTGATGACGAGCAAAGGCAAGATAAGGAAGGGGCTGGTGGAAGAGTTCAAGGAGAGACACGGTCAAGTAGTCACGCAGCAAGCAAAGCCGAGCAGGCCGGCCAGCAGCAGGAGGCGCAGGCAAGTTTATCAGGCATATCAGCACATCAGCAAGGCAAGGGAGATACTGGCCGACCTGAGGGCTGAAGACAGGGCCAACACTCCGCAGCTGTTCCCTACAGACCTTCATGAGGCTATTATCGGACTGGCCACGGCCTGCCTGCATCTGAGGCACTACTCCAAGGACAAGTTCGTTGCCATGATAGAAGAGCTGAAGGCGTACCGATAAAAAAGGAGAATAGTATGAAGCCAATAGTGCCGGAGGGCTTGGTCAATCAAGCCGTGATGGAACTGGTCTATAAGGAGATAAGGAGGCAGGAACGACTGGAGAAGATGGCTGATGACAAGTACATGGAACTACCAGCAACAGCGCTGCTACTAACAACAGGCAGGTTGGGTATGATAGCCGCAGCGATGGCAAGGTCAGACACTGACCTGGCGGATTTTTATATAATTGAACTCGTAGCCTTGTTGCTACGATACTTAGAACAAGAAAAAAGGAGCAGGTAAAATGTTTACAAAACAAGAACAAGAAGAAGCTATAAATAACATGACCGAATGCCTGAACGAAACAGGAGCAGAGTTCAGGACAATCATCCTTATCACCGTCAAGGATGTAAACCCTGAAGACGAAAACCCTGAAGACGAAAGCGTCGTTTGTCTACGTACTCAAGTATTAGGGAGTGTAATTGACGGGCTGCGGGCGTTCGAATATGGAAAAAAAGACTATCTAAAAAACAACCTCGAAGAGTTGACAAAAGCAATAGAAGACTAATCCAAACATGGTGCCTTCGCTCTGAAGGCACCTTTTTTTTTCGCTCGGGGAAACGCAGCTCATCTAACACAAGTACTAAAAATTGTCAAGCTCGAATTTTCTCAGTCGGAAGGAAGGGAAACTACCCAAACCAGAGCAGGGAGGAGAG
>Ga0187858_10002681_pt1 | contig 18072 bp, 15 predicted proteins | sample June2016WEW_8_15_FD_133015 | JGI IMG/M metagenome (GOLD analysis project Ga0187858, IMG submission 133015) | Peatland microbial communities from SPRUCE experiment site at the Marcell Experimental Forest, Minnesota, USA - June2016WEW_8_150 | ecosystem: Environmental > Terrestrial > Soil >...
CGTCCTTCCATACCACGGGCACGCGCCGATCCGGATCGGTGTTGAGCGCATGCGCGCATCCCGCTACGTGCACCGTAACGCCGCGACCGCGCGTGATGAAGCCGGTGATCGCCTCGCCCGGCAGCGGATTGCAGCATCGCGCGAATCGCACCAGCATGTCGCCGACGCCCGAGACCACGACCGCACCGCTGGCGGATTTGCGCGCTTCCTTGGCGGCGCGCTCTCTTTGCGCGGGACCGAGCGGCGTCGGCAGTTTCTCGGGACGATAGAGTTTCAGCTCCGCCGGTGTCAGCAATTTCGCGAGCAACTGGGCGGGCGTGATTATTCCGTAGCCGACCGCGGCGAGCAGGCTTTCGACGTCGCGCTGCGAGAACTCGGCGAGCACTGCGTCGAGCCGCTTGCTCGATCTAAGCTGCGTGACGCTGAGCTTGACGGGTTCGAGCTCGCGATCGAGCAGCGATATTCCGAGATCGCGGGAGCGTTCCGCTTGTTGACTGCGCAGCCATTGACGGATGCGCGATTTCGCGCGCGCGGTGGCCGCGTAGTTGGTCCAGTCCTTGCCCGGCACCTGCTTTTCTGAGGTCAGCACCTCGACCGTATCACCCGATCGAAGCCGGTAGCGCAGCGGCACCATCCGTCCGTTGACGCGCGCGCCGGCGAGATGGTTGCCGACCTGGGAGTGGATTCGGTAGGCGAAGTCGATCACGGTCGAGCCGAGCGGAAAATCGAAAACGTCGCCCTTGGGCGTGAAGACGAAAACTTCCTCGGGAAACAGATCGTCCTTGACGGTGGAGAGAAATTCCTGGGGGTCCTTGAGATTCTGCTGCCATTCGATCAGGCGCCGCAGCCATGCAAAGCGCTCGGTCTCCTTGACCTCCCTGGAGTTGCCATCCTTGTAGCTCCAGTGCGCCGCGATTCCTTCCTCGGCCACCTTGTGCATCTCGCGCGTACGAATCTGCACTTCCATCCGCTGGCCGCGCGGACCGATCACGGTGGTGTGCAGCGACTGATACATGTTGGCCTTGGGCAGCGCGATGTAATCCTTGAAGCGGCCCGGGACCGGCTTCCAGTTGGCGTGCACGACGCCGAGCGCCTCGTAACATTCGCGCACCGTGTTCACGATGATGCGGAACGCGACCAGGTCGTAGATTTCCTCGAAGCTCAGCCCCATCTCCTGCATCTTGGAGTGAATCGAAAAAAAATGTTTGGGCCGGCCGGTGACCTCGGCGGTGACCCCGCTGTCGGAGAGGCGGCGCGACAGGATCTCGATGACGGCGGCGATGTACTCCTCGCGCTCCTGGCGTTTGGCCGCGACGAACGCCTTCAGCGACTGGTACGCAGTTGGATTCAGATAGCGAAACGCCAGGTCCTCGAGCTCCGACTTGAGCCAGTAGATTCCGAGGCGATGAGCGATCGGCGCGTAAATTTCCATCGTCTCGCGCGCGATCTCCAGCTGGCGGTCGGCGGCGAGATGGTCGAGCGTGCGCATGTTGTGGAGCCGGTCGGCAAGCTTGATCAGCACGACGCGGATGTCGTGGGCCATCGCGATGATCATCTTGCGGAAATTCTCGGCCTGCTTTTCCTCGCGGCTCTGGAACGTGATCTTCGAGACCTTGGTCACGCCGTCAACCAGCTGCGCGACCTCGGCGCCGAAATCCGCCTGCACCTCCGCGAGCGAGGCGTGGGTATCCTCGACGACGTCGTGCAGCAAGCCGGTGACTATCGAAGGCACGTCGAGCTTGAGCTGCGCGATAATCGTCGCGACGTTGAGCGGATGCGTGACGTAGGGTTCGCCCGATTCGCGCTTCTGATCCACATGCATCCGCGCCGAGTAGTCGTACGCGCGGCGGATCAGGCCGATGTCGGCCTGCGGATTGTAGGTCTGCACCCGCGCGATAAGCGCGGCGAGTTGGTCAGGCGTGCTACTTTGCGCTAGCTCTTCCACGGCGCGAATTCGCCGCGCAGCCGGCCGACCTTGAGCCGCTCCGCGTTTACGATCGTTTCCAGCCGCGCGACGGATTCATGAAGCTGGGCGTTGACTATCAGGTAGTCGTACTCGGGATAGGCCTGGGCTTCGTCGCGCGCCTTGCGAAGCCGGTGCTGAATCTTGGATTCTTCCTCGGTGCCGCGCCCGCGCAGACGCCCCTCGAGTTCGGCGAAGGTCGGTGGCAGAACAAAAATCGCGACCGCATCGCCAGGATACATTGCGCGAATCTGGCGGGCGCCCTGGATGTCGATGTCGAGCAGGATGTCGCGGCCCGATGCGATCGCGGCGTCGAGCGGCGCTCGCGGCGTGCCGTAGGAGGATTCGAACACACGCGCCCATTCGGCGAGTTCGCCGGATGCTTGCCTGCGTTTGAACTCCTCTTCGCTCACAAAGCTGTAGTCGATTCCGTCCGCCTCGCCTTCTCGCGGCGCGCGCGTGGTCAATGATACCGAAAACTCCAGGTCCGCGATGGCCTTGAGCGACGCGCGCCAAATCGTGGTCTTGCCGGCCCCCGAAGGCGCCGAAAGGATAAAAATTATACCGCGCCTCGGCGGCAAAGAATCACCTGATTTCAACGGTATAGAAGCCATTAACCGGGTGCAAAGGCCGCTTTAATATATCCTATTCAACGTTCTGGACCTGCTCGCGCATCTTTTCGGCTTCCGCCTTCACTTCAACGGTTACTTGGGAAAGTGCCGCGTTCTGCGACTTCGAACCCATCGTATTTACCTCGCGGTTGATTTCCTGGAGCAGAAATTCAATCGACTTCCCGACCTGTCCCTTGCGCTTGAGCAGCGCTTTGAGGCCGTCGAGATGCGTGCGCAGACGCATGATCTCTTCGCTGATATCGCCGTGCTGCGAGGCGGACGACGCTTCCTCATAGAGGCGTTTCTCGTTGACCGGCAAGTCCGCCAGGAGTTCGCGAATCCGCTTGTGAAAATTTTCCATGATTTCCGCGCGCGTCTGCTCGGCCAGCCGTTCAATTTTCGGGATCGCCGCTTCGATATTGCGGACCCGCGCGGCAAAATCGTCGTGTACGCTGTGGCCTTCGCGCCCCCGCTCGGCATCCAGCGCTTTCAACGCGCGAACCAAAGCCTTGTGGCCAAGCGTGAATGCCGCGGCCGAGTCGTGCTCCTCCTCAACGACGTGAAAAATTTCAGGCCGGTTGAGGATCGATCCGATTTCCGGATCGCCGTTGAGATGAAGCCGCTTGCCGAGACGACGCAGTTCGGCGACGTACAAATTAGCCAGCCGGTCGTTCACCTCGAGCCGCACCGGCGGAGGTTTCAGCGAAACCGACTTGATAAAAAGTTCGACCCGCCCGCGCGCCACCACATTTTGCACGGTTTTGCGAATCTCGGCTTCATGCTCGCCCCATCCGCGCGGCACCGCCAGCTTGAGTTCGAAAAATCGCTGGTTCAGAGCGCGCACTTCGACAGTCACGCGAGTGCCGTCCTGCTCAGCGATAGCCCTGCCGAACCCGGTCATGCTTTTCATGTGACCCTGTTCCTTTCTTCCCGCGTTTTTCTCACCCACGTGCGATAGAGCGCGAGTGTCCGCGTGGTCATCTCGCCCATCGAATAATTTTTCACGGCGCGCGCCCGCGCCGCCGCGCTCATCTGCGATCTCAGCGCGGGCCACTGCTCCAGCCGGCCTATCGCCGACGCGATTGCTTCAGGATTTGCCGGCGGCACGATGATTCCGCTGTACTCACTCTCAACCACTTCGCGCAGGCCGCCAACGTCGCTTGCGACTACTGGAAGCGCGCTCGCCATGGCTTCCAGAGCACCCACGCCGAGCCCTTCTTTCAGCGACGGCATCGCGAATACCTCCGACGCCCACAGCAGTTCGCGCGGGTCGTCGATTCTGCCGAGCAGCCTGATGCGCTCAGTGCATCTGACTTGCGCGATTTCGCGTTGGAGTGCTGCGCGGATCGAACCCTGCCCCGCGATGAGACACTTCACCTTGACGGACGGCGCGGTTGAGGCGAGCGCTCCGATCGCTTCGATGAGATAGCGATGGCCCTTGCGCGGCTCGAGTGCGCCAACCGCAGATATCACGAACTCGCCATGGGATATTCCGAGCGCGATTCGCGCGCGCACGCGTTCCTCGGCGGTAGGTGGGCGGAAGCGGTCGCAATCCACGCCGCTAGGAACAACCGTGACGCGCTCGCGATCGACGCCTGCGGCCGCGAGCGAATCGGCGACGCCGCCGGAGATCGCGACCACGCCGTCGACCGCGCGATTGAACAGGTACGGCGCGAAAACGCGGTTGGGCCTGTAGTCCATCCGCCGCGTAACCACCAGCGCACGCGCGAAGCCGCGCGCAAACGGCGCCATCGAATGCGCGCGCGAGGTGTGGAAATGAACGACGTCATAGCGTTCACGTTTGAGGATCGCGCGCAGCCGGATGCCGGCTGCCAGGTCGATGGCGTTGCGGATGCGCAGCGGATGGCATCTTATGCCCGCGGCGACAGCCCGGTCCCAGAGCCGTCCCGCGGGATCGCAAATCAATTCCGCGCGATGACCGCGGCCGGCCAGCGCAAGCGTCAAGCCCAGCACCTGGCTCTCGCCCCCGGCGAAGCCGAGTTCGGGATCGACGCCGGCGATGCTCAGCGCCGGGGTGTCAGCCGTGTTGCTATTGGGAGGCACTTGGATGGCGTCGTCATGCTGAACTGTCTGCGTCATATTACAGTTTGATCGCATCAATCGAAGAATCTGTAATACAGGATTGCGCACACCGCGGTCAGCGCGTCGCGCAGCCCGATCTTCTTGCCCTCTTCGTAGGTCCGTCCCGCGTACGACACCGGCACCTCGTAGATTCGCCATCGCGCGCGCGCCGCTTTGGCGGTGATCTCGGGCTCGAAGGTGAAGCGGTTGGCGTTGAGCTTGAGCGTAATCAATTTCGTGCGCACGAAACCCTTCATCCCGGTTTCCATGTCGGTCAGATTGAGATTGCTTAACATGTTGGAGAGCAGCGTCACCGCGCGGTTCGCCACGTAATGCCAGAAGAACATGACGCGATGCGGCCCGGAGAGAAAGCGCGAGCCGTAAACCATGTCGGCACGGCCGTCCAGCAGCGGCCCAATCATCGCGGCGTAATCCTTGGGATCGTATTCGAGGTCGGCGTCCTGCACGAAGACGTAAGGACCTTTCGCCGCCGCGAAGCCGAGCCGGAGCGCGGCGCCTTTGCCGCGATTGATGGTGTGAAAAAAACATTGAACGCGCGGATGGCTGAACTCGCGCAGATACTTCGTGGTTCCGTCGGTCGAAGCGTCATCGACGACGATGACCTCGGGATCAAAGCCGCAATCCAGCACGCGCTCGATTACGCGGCCGATCGTCGTGACTTCGTTGTACACCGGAATCACCACGGAAATTTTGATCCGCTCGGCCATCAGCTCCCTCTTGCCTCCCGATGCTGTCCCACAGACGCCGATGCGCGGGCTGCCATCGCTGCGGCTTTGCGTTGCGTCCCGATTCTGGCCGCCAGCATCGCGGCAACGCGGCGGCGTGCCACGCGGCGGCGTCGCGCGGAAAACGTGGCGGCGTAGCCGCACCACACGCGCATCCGATCCGTACTCGTGACGCCGCCGAGCTCGAGCTGCCCCAGCTGAACGAGATTGCGCATCCGCGGCCGCTCGAAGCGGCTCAGAATCGTGCGGCGGGTGCGTTCATGATCGATGAAAACGAATTGCGGCGGCTCGAGTCCGGTGACGAAGATGTTGTACGGCGTCAGGTCGCCGTGGATGTATCCGGCGCGATGCAATCGTGCGACCTCCGCGCCGAGCGCGCGCAACACCACGCGCCGGGACGCGAAATTCGCACGTTTCAAATAGCGCGCAAGATTAGACCCGTCAATGCGCGCGGTTACTATGATCTCGCGTCCGCCGCGGCGCTCGGCGCCGAGCAGCAGAATTTCCGCGACTCCCACGCCGTCGGCGCGCAGACTCTCCGATATCGACGCATCATGCGCGGCGCGCGTCCGCTTGAATATCCACGTGATCCGATTCAGGCCGCGGATCGGGTCGAGCACTTTGAAATAGGCGTTCGGACCCCCAACCTGATCGAAATGCTCGAACCATGTCTCGGCATGACGCGAGCGCCGGATGCTGGTCGTCAGGGTGCCGTCGATGGCGGCCAATGCGGAAACGATCAGGCGCTCGCGATACCCGTCTGAAAATCGCGCGGCGGAACCCGGGATGAAGAAGGTCCATCCTCCGCGCGTCAACGGCACCCCGTCAAAGCCCGTCATCCGCCAGTTCATCTTGCGCCAGCTCATCCTGCCTCTCCACGCATCGCGAGCGCGCGCCTCAAGTTGGCAGTGACTTCTTCGGGGGATATTCGCCGCATGCATTCGCGCCCGACGGGGCATTGACGAAGATAGCAGGGTTGACACGGTATCGCGCCGCTGATTGCGAGCTCGGCAAAGCCCCACGGCGCGGAACGTTCGGCGGCGGTGGCGCCCCACAGCGATACTACCGGGCATCCCACGGCGGCCGCGATATGCATCGGGCCGGAGTCGGGTCCGAAGGCGACGGCGCATTCGGGAAAGATCGCGATCAGATCGCGCAGCGAAGTGCGTCCGGCCAGATTGAGCGCCGGGACGCCGTCGAGATGGCGCATGACTTCGGCGGCGAGGTTGGTTTCGCCGGGACCGCCGAGCAACACGGGGAATAGCGCCGGGCTGCCGGCGCCGGGTCGCGCGAGGTTGCGGATTACCGCGGCGGTCGATTCAGGAAAGTAGATGCGGCTTGGCCACGACGAGCCAAGGATCACCGCCATGATCGGCCGCGGCGCCTCGCGCAGCATCTCGAGCGCGCGGGCTCGTTCCGCGTCCGTCGCGGCGAGTCCGAATTCGATCGGTGATTGCGCGATGCCGAGCGCGTCGCCGAACGCCTGGTATTGCAGGAGCTTCAGGCGCATGTTCGGCTGCGGCGCGATCCAATGATTCGAAAAGTGGTGGTTGAACTCCTTGGTGTTCGGCTTGGCGAAGCCAAAACGAACCGCGGCGCCCGAGATTCGCGAGGTGAGACCGCTTTTGAGATGACGCTGAAGGTCTATCGCCAGATCGAAATGCCCCTTGCGAATCCGCCACAGAAACCCCAGGAACGTCCACGGCGCGTGCGCGCGATCGTACACGATCGCTTCGTCGAGCCATCGATGGTGGTCGAGTAATCCGCGGGACTTGGGTTCCACGGCCCACGCGATGTGCGCGTCGGGCCACGCATTGCGAATCCGCCCGAGCAAAGGAAGCGCGCGAACCACGTCGCCGATCGCCCCGAGCAGCACTATCAGCACGCGACGCGGCGGCGGCGCGATTTGCGTGGCGATGGCTTCAGGCGAGGACATTCTGAGACTGGCCGGCGTTGGCTTGCGCTCCAACGCTCGATGATAACGACGCGGACCGGCGCCGCAAAGGGTGTGCGTTGCTAAGGAAGAGGTTGGCGATTGGCGGCGGGCAGGAGACGCGGCGCTGACGATGCAATCGGTGCGGACCCGCTAGCGATCGCACTCGCCGCCGATCATGTTGATCATCCCGAACGTCGCGATGATGTCCGGGATCATGCGGCCTATGAGCATCTTGTTGAGCGCGCCCATCCCGAGAAAGCACGGCGGCCGCACCCGCACCCGATATGGCCGGCCGCTGCCGTCGCTCACGACGTAAAAACCCAACTCGCCGTTGGCGGCTTCGACCGCCTGGTAAACCTCGCCGGCGGGCACGTGGATGCCCTCCATGATCAGCTTGAAGTGGTTCATCAGGCCTTCGATCGAGTTGTACACCTTCTGCTTGTCGGGCAGCACGACCTTGGGATCGGTGATGGTGACGGGACCTTCAGGGATCGCCGCGAGCGCCTGCTCGATGATGCGCTTGGACTGATACACCTCCTGGAAGCGGACGTTGAAGCGATCGTAATTGTCGCCGCGGTCCCCGGTCGGGATCTCGAACTGCATCCGGTCATACACCAGGTACGGATGCGCCTTGCGAACGTCGTAAGCCACTCCGGCCGCGCGCAGCAGCGGACCGCTCAGCCCGTAGGAGATTGCCTCCGGCTGCGACAGCTTCCCGACTCCCGCCATCCGGTCGATGAATACGCGGTTGCGGCTGAGCATCTTGTCGCAGTCGCTGAGCACCTGATCGAGACGCGCGAACGCAGCTTTGATCCGATCGGTGAAATCCGCGGGCAGGTCATGGGTCACGCCGCCCACGCGGCACCATGTCACGGTGACTCGCGCGCCGGTCACAGCCTCGATCAAGTCGTAGAGGAACTCGCGCGCCTCCACCATGTACATCCCGGCGGTCGATCCGCCGACCTCGTGCGCCGCCATCCCGAGGCAGGTCAAGTGGTCGGCGATGCGCGAAACCTCGCTCATGATCATGCGCACGTATTTGCATCGCTCGGTCGTGTCGATGCCGAGCAGGCGCTCGACGGCGAGCGCGAAGCCGACGTTGTTGATGCATGGCGAGGCGTAATTCAGCCGGTCGGTGTACGGGAAGCATTGCGTCCAGGTCCCCTGCTCGCACATCTTTTCAAATCCGCGATGCAGGAATCCGACCTCGACGTCGCAATCGACGATCCGCTCGCCGTCGAGCTTGAGGTTGAACTTGATGGTGCCGTGGGACGCGGGATGCGACGGCCCCATCTGCAGTTCCATGATCTCGTCGGAGGGGTCCGACGGTACGATTTTGTCCTTCCAGCGCGCCGGTAATGCCATGGCTTGTATCGGGTCGTGTCTTCAGCGCGAGGAGCGAATCGGATTCACGACCGGGTCGATCTCCGCGACGATCGGTTGGCGTTCGTTGTATCGGTAGTCCTTGCGCAGCGGGTGACCCTGGAACGAATCGTACATCAGGATGCGGCGCAAATCGGGATGGCCCTTGAAGACGATTCCGAACATGTCGAAGCATTCGCGCTCGAGCCAGTCGGCGGCGCCCCACACCCCAACGACGCTGTGGACCCATGGATCGGCGCCGTCCACGCGGATCTTGACGCGGATGCGATGGGCGAGGTTGAGCGAGTTCAGTTGATAGACGACCTCGAAGCGCGGCTTGCGCTCGGGCCAATCGACGGCGGTCACGTCGGTCAGGAAATTGAAATCGAAGTCAGGCTCGTCGCGCAGCGCGCGGAAAAAATCATACGCGCCTTCGCGATCGATGGTGAACGTTTCCTCGTCGCGCGCCGCTTGCGCGTCGAGAATTTCCCCGCCGAAGCGTGCTTTTATTTTTTCAATCAACATCGATCGCCGCTAGTCCCAATCGAGCGCGCCGCGCTCCCAGGCGTAGACCAGCCCGACGCAGAGAATCGCAATGAAGATCAGCGCCTCGACGAAGCCGAACATTCCCAGGTAGCGCAGCTCGACCGCCCACGGATACAGAAAAATTACCTCGACGTCGAAGATCAGAAACAAAATTGCCGTCAGGTAGAAGCGCACCGAGAACCGCCCCCACGCCGAACCGCTCGGCGCGTTGCCGCATTCGAAAGCCTCGCTCTTGACCGCGGCGCCGGCGCGTTTGGGACCGACCAGCATGTTGATCGTGCACATGACGCCGACGATCACGCCGGCCACCAGCAGGGTCACAGCCACGGGATACCAGGTTGTCATTTTCGATCCGCCTACAAGCGCTCCTTATCTCGATATCAATACCTCATGAGCGGGTCTTTTGGAACGATCGCCGATTTTTCAGGGAGCCTGTCGAACAAGCAATTTTCAACGGCTGCTGGCTCCCGCTGGTCGCCGGTTGGCGCGGGGTAATCTCAGCAAGAGCGATGTTCTCCGTCTAGTAGAAGCGGGACTGCCCGGGCGGGCGGGTTTTCCAGCGGCGGTGAATCCAGTTCCAATGATCGGGATGCTTGCGGATCATCTGCTCGATCGCGTCGGTGTAGCGCTGCGTGTACTCGCGCACCGCAGCCTCGCGGTTGCGAGTCTTCTCGGCGTAAATTGCGGGCAGAATGGTGATCTTGTGATGAACCGAGTCGCCCTCGCGCACCATGAACGCCGGCAGCACGGGCGCGCCCGTGGCGATCGACAGCCGCGCCATGCCGTCGCTGGTGCAGGCCGGCATCCCGAAGAAATCCACGAACACGCCCTTGCGCACGTCGAGATCGAGCGCGAGTGCAATCATCCAGTTCTGCCGCAGCATCCGCATCATCTCGCGCCCGCCCGCCTTGCGCGCGATGAGTCTGTTCCCATGGCGGATTCGCTCGGCGCATACCGCCGCGTCGACCAGCGGATTGCGCAGCGGACGATGAACCATGGCGAGGTGGTAGCCGTAGATCGAGTGCGCGATCGGCAGCAACTCGAAATTTCCGTAATGTCCGGTCAGCACCAGAATGCCGCGGCCGTTGGAGCGCCGTTCGGCCTCGTCCCAATTTTCCTTGCCGTCGTAAGTAACGACCTGCTCGATGTTGGCGCGGCTGAGTTCGGGCAAGTGGGTCCATTCGGCGAGCACGCGGCCCCAACTGCGATACATCTTGCGCAGGATTGCCAGGCGCGCCGCCGGGGTCATCTCGGGGAAAGCGATCTCGAGGTTCTTGAGCGCGATCGGCCGGTTGGGGCGATCGAAATTCATCGCCCATCCTCCCAGCCGCGCGCCCGCACGCACCGCCCGTTCCAACGGCATCGCACGCAGTGCCGCAGTGACGGCGGTTATGCCCGTGTATTCGATTCGGGCCTGAACGGGACCGATTTGCCTGGCCATGTTTAATTGCAGCTTTTAAGCGTGCGAAACCCCTTGCGGGTTTCGTGTTTCACTGATTCCCGTCGGCTAAGACAAAGATACGGGCTTCGCCTGGTTAGAACAGCTGGCGGAAAAGTCAGGGGGCGATGCCGGGGGTTACGCCCGCGGTGGCGCCGGCCGCTGGTGCCGCGACTTTGCCGGCGCCGGAATCCAGCGGCGCGGCAGGCCCCGAGGTAACAAATCGCTGCGACGACGCCGAGTACGGCGGGGCGCTCGCCGTGGTCGACGAGGTCGTAGTCGAGTAGCTGGTCGTCGTCCCGTTCATCGAGGTCGGACCGACCTCAGGGCTATTGAAGGGGGTTTCGCTTTCGCTGCCGTCGGGCGCGGACCCGACTCCGGCGCCCGGATTTTCGCCGCTCACAGGATACGGAATAGTACCCACAGGCGCGCTCAGGTCGGCCTTGGGAGAAACAGGAATCGAGAAGCTCGGCTTGTAGATCTGGCGGATCTGCGAGGCGGGCATATCGTGAACTTCCTTGCGGCCCAGCGAGTCGACGAACTGCTGGCGCTCGTCGAGGGCGAGATCGCGCAGTTGGCTCTTGTTGCGAACTATATGCGGAGTCAGGAAGACGATCAGGTTGTCCTTCTGCTTGTCGCTGCTCTTGTTGCTGAAAAAATTTCCGATTACCGGGATGTCGGAAATGAACGGAACGCCCTGGTTATCGACCGTGTCCTGGCTCGAGAGCAGGCCGCCGATAACCGCGGTGCGATGGTTCTGGATCATCACGCTGGTCGAGGCGGACCGAATGGTCGTGGTAGGACCAAGCGTGTTGTTCGCGGTGCCGTTGACGACGTTGGAAACTTCCTCATAGAGGTCGAGCTTGACGTAGTCGCCCTCGGAGACCTGCGGCACGATGTCCAGCGTGATGCCGACGTTCTGGCGCTCGACCGAGTTGAAGATTTGTCCGGGTAATCCCGCGTTGGCCGCCGACGAGCCGACGAACGGCAGGTTCTCGCCCACCACGATCATCGCTTCTTCATTGTCGGAGGTGAGCAGAGTCGGCGCCGAGAGCACGTCGGCATGAGTGTCGGTTTCAAGCGCCATGAGCAGCACGGCATCGCAGGGCAGGCTCACGTTGCCGGTAGTGGTGGTGCTCGTCGTCGTCCCGGCGGCGGCGGTAGCCGCTGCCAGAGCCGCGGCAGAAATCGTACAGGTGGTATTCGAGGCGAGCCCCAGACCCAGACCGGTCACCCCGAGCGGGTTGGAAAGCGCACTCTGAAGCTGTCCGTAATCAACCGTGCCGAAGCCCAGTACGCTTCCTCCCCCCACGGCCGCGTTGAAATTGACGCCCATCTGGCGCTGGCGCTCGGCGCTGACCTCGACGATGACGGCCTGGACGAAAATCTGGACGCGCGGGGTGTCGAGTTCGTCGATAATCTGCTTGAGGGTCTGCCAATCCTGCGGCGACGCGCTGATAACCATCGCGTTGGTCGCGGGATCGGCGGTGACATTCACCGGATAAGAGAAATCAACCGTCTTGCCCTGAGAGCTGGCCGACGCCGGACCGGTGCTGCTCGACGAGCCGCCGCGGTTCATCATCCCGCCGCCGCCACCACTGCCGCCGAAACCGCCGGAGCCGTTCGTGCCGCCCATGCTCGAGCTGCCGCCCATGCTGCCCATCCCGCCCATGCTGCCGCCCATGCTGCCGCCCATTCCGCCACCCATTCCGCCAAAGCCCGAGCTGCTGCCGCCCATTCCGCCGCTGGCAGCGCTGTTAAAGCTCGCGCGGCCGAGCGATCCCTTGCCTGTTGTGGGCGACATGGTGCTCGGGCCGCCGCCGCCGTTGAGCAGGGTGTTGAGCACCTGGACCATCTCGAGCGCCTGCGCGTTCTTGAGCCGATAGACGTGGATTCGCGAGGTGGCCAGCGGCGGATTGACGTCGAGCTTGGCGACTATCTCCTGGATCTCACGCATCTGAAGCGGCGGCGCCATCACGATAAGGCAATTGGTGCGTTCGTCGGGGATAACCTTGTAGCCCGTCCCTGCCCCGCCGGTGGCCGACGGCGCGACGCCCATTTGAGGTCGTACGCCCCCCTGGGGGCTTGCGCCGGCGCCTTGCATCTTCGCCGTCATGAGCGCATCGATCTCGGGCGCCAGCTCGGTGGCAAACGCAAGCTTGAGCGGAATCACCACGATCGTCTGCTGTTCGCCGCGCACGTCGAGGCTGCCGATTATCTGCAGCAGTCTTTCGACGTTGTAGGCGTCGTCGGTGACGATCACGGTGTTGTCCATCGGAAACGCGGCGACCAGGCCGTCGTGCGAAACCATCGGCTGGATCACCCCTATGACCGAAGCGGCGTCGATATTCTTAAGCCGGATCATCCGGGTGACATATTCGTCGCCCTTGGTTTCGGCGGGGACTTGCGATTCGGTAAGCGCGGCGGAGGAGCGCACGTTGCGCGCGGGCACAATCTTGATGATCTTGCCGGCCTGAACGGTGGTGAAGCCTTTTACCTGGAGCGCGGATTGAAAGATCGAGTAGGCCTGTTCGGGTGTGACTTTGCTCGGCGAGATGATCGTGATCTTGCCGCGCACGGATTCGTCGATGATGAAATTGCGGCCGGTGATCTCGCTGATGAACTTGGCAAGAACGGGAATCTCCACGTTCTGGAAGTTCATCGTAATCGTATTATGGGCGGGTAATTCCGCGGGATCTTCACCGAACGCGGGGGAGCTAAGGTTGCCGACGCAAATCAGCAGCGCGGCGGCCAACGCTCCAGCCAAAAGACGGTTCATCCGGACTTCCTCCGCATTTCGGGTCAAAACGTCGTGAGCATATTTCACGGCCGCTGCGCAGCGCAACCCGGAATTGTTGCAATGCCCGCGAGCCTCGGCGACTATGACGATCACCGAGACGATCTCCGACCCGATTTGATTCAATCGATCACAGAAGAAAGGAAAGAACCGGGTCCCTTCACTGCGCTTAGGATGACCCAAAAACAAGTTCTCACAGGGCGAAGCCCGCATCTTTTTTCAACATTGGGTGCAGGGGTTACCCCTGCCCAGGGAAGTGCGAAACCCACGGCGGGTTTCGCATACAATTTCGAATGGTGACGCGTTGCGCTACGAATTCCTGATTGGCCTGCGATATTTGCGCGCGCGGCGGCGCGAACGGTTCGTCTCGCTCATCGCGATCATCTCGCTGGCCGGTATAGCCTTTGGGACCTTCGCGTTGTCGCTGGCGCTATCGGTGATGAGCGGATTCGAGATCAATCTGCGCGGCCTGTTGCTCACCTTTACGCCGCAGATAACCATCGAGCGCAGCGACGGCGGGGTGTGGAATCCCGCCGCGCTCGAGCATCGGATCGCCGCGCTGCCGGGAGTGGCGGCGGCGGCGCCGTTCGTCACCTCGCAGGTGATGGCGGTTTCGAGCTCGGACTCGGGCGGCGCGGGCCTCGTCTCGGGCGGAATTATCCGCGGGGTCCAGCCGCACGACAATCCGGTGCTCAAGGAATTAAGCGACACCCTGGAGAACGGGACGCTCGCGGATCTCGAGACGACGCATCCCGTGACGATTGTCGACAAGGGCGTCAAGCGTCAGGTCGAGCTGCCCGGCGCGATCATCGGCAAGTCGCTCGCGTTCGAGCTTGGGGTAAGGCCGGGCGACCCGGTAATCCTGATTTCCCCGGCGAGCCTGGGAACCGGAATCGGGCCGCCGCGCCTCAAGCGATTCGTGGTGACCGGGTTCTTTCACTCGGGCATGTACGAGTTCGACTCCACGCTGATCTTCGTCGCGTTGAAGGACGGACGCGCGTTGCTGGCCGACGATGCCTCGCTGGAAAGCGGGCTCGAGTTGCGCCTCGTCAACATGTTCGACGCGCCTGCCATTCGCGGCCGGATCGCGGCGATGGCGGGGCGTGACTTCCAGGTCTCCGATTGGACCACGGCCAACGCGCCGCTGTTCTCCGCGCTCAAGCTGGAGAAGTTCACCTATTTCATGGTGTTGCTGCTGATCGTGCTGGTGGCGGCCTTCAACATTATTGCGACGCAGGTGATGGTGGTGATGGAGCGGCGCAAGGAGATTGCGATTCTGCGCACGATGGGTGCGCGCGCGGCGTCGATTGCGGCAATCTTTCTGTGCCAGGGCATGGCGCTGGGCGTGGTCGGCACGGTCCTGGGCGATGGCGCCGGGTTCGTGACCGCGTACCTGGTAGGCAGGTATCATTTGATTCATCTGCCGGCCGACATGTTCATGGTGAACGCGGTGCCGGTGGAGCTGAATCCATGGAACTTCATCGCGGTTGCGGCGGCGACGATCGTGCTATGCCTGCTGGCGTCGATCTACCCGGCATTGCAGGCGGCGAGACTCTCGCCGGTCGAGGTGATTCGCTATGAGTGAGGGGCGCGGCGTGGCGGGATCGAAAGCAAAATCAAACAATCCCAACGGGCGTCTGATCGAGGTGCGCGGCCTCGACAAGACATTCTATGACGCCGATCGTGAGATTCGCGTGCTGCACGGTCTCGATCTCACCGTCCAGGCCGGCGACGAGATCGCGATCGTCGGTCAATCGGGAACCGGCAAGTCCACCCTGCTCCATATCATGGGCAGCCTGGAAGAGCCGACCGCGGGCAAGATTTATTTTGAGGGCGAGGATTTGTTCGCGCTCGATCAGAAATCGCTGGCGGAGTTCCGCAACCTGAAACTCGGTTTCGTTTTCCAGTTCCATTACCTGCTCGCGGACTTCACGGCGCTGGAAAACGTGATGATGCCGGCGTTGATCAGCCGCATCAACGACGCCGAAGCCAGCCGGCGGGCGGCCGAGATGCTCGAGATCGTCGGGCTGGGCAACAAGCTCCGGCGCCGGCCGGCGGAACTCTCCGGCGGCGAACAGCAACGCGTCGCGGTGGCGCGCGCGGTGGTCCTGCGCCCCAAGCTGCTGCTCGCCGACGAGCCCACCGGCAATCTCGATCCGCATACCGCCGAAGAAGTCCACGAGTTGTTTCACAAGCTCAATCGCGAGCTTGGGATCACGCTGGTGATCGCAACCCATAACGAGCAGTTGACCCGCAGCGTCGGGCGCGCGTTGCGGCTGTATGAAGGAAAGCTGGTGGACGAGCGCCGCCAGGGGACATCTCCTGCCCCCTGAGACTCGAAGGGCCCTATGAGGGCCCTATCCAGTTTAATACGGGGCGCTGTGTGGTGATGCGACCGCTTTGTCCACCTCGCTCAGCGGGAAGTCCTCGCCCTTGTTGAGCTTGTCCATCAGGTGGTTGATTTCGTCGATCTTGTTGTCGTAGGTGGCCTGCGTCAGCGGTTCCTGCGACCATCCTTGGCGCGCGATCTTGTCGTGCTGCTTGGCATCCTGAAGCTTTTTCACTAGTGCCGCTTTGTCAGCCGGCGACAGACTCGAGGCCATCGGCGCGCTCGCCGCCATACCCGGTGCCGGCTGCGCAAACGATACCCCATGATGCACGGGGGCGCTCACCCCGGCCAACGCTATCAATGCCACGATCGCGGTCTTCCGCATGCCCATGATTTTTCCTTCCTCCCGATGGTCGCGTCCGAATATTGGCCGCACCAGTTGGTCAGTGGTGCCAAATCAACGTTACCGAGGCATTAACGGCTGGTTGACGCCAGGTGAAATAGTGAAATCGTGACGGCGCCGCGCGATCGTTCCCCGCGCCACGGGCTACTTGCCCAGGCTGATTAACGATGGGACGTTGAGCAATGTCTTGATGCCGTAAATTTTTACAATTGGCGCCGTGTCGTTCTCACCGGGGACCGGCGGCGCGAACTCGCAGACGCTGCTCAAGCCGGAACCGGAATTGGAGACGTAAACGTAGCCGCGCGAATCGATCGCGACACCCTGCGGTTTATCGAGTTCGGTATTGCTTCCGGCGATCGTCGCGATCGGTGGGGTATCGGCCAGCGGCCCCGGCGCCAGCGGCGCGTATTTCGTAACGCTGTCATTACCGGAGTTGGCAACGTAGATGTAGCCGTTGCGGTCCAGCGCGATTCCCACCGGGGAGTTCAGGTCGGTTGCGTCGCCGCCGATCGACGCGATCGGCGCAGCGTCGTTGATGCCGGCCGCGGGCGGCGAGAATTCCTCTACCGTCTCGCTGTTATTGTTCACCACGAAAATATTGTTGCTTGAATCGACCACGATTCCTTTGGGAACACTGAGCCCGGTATCGGTTCCGCGGATCGTGGCAGTTGGCGCCGGATCGTTGTTGCCGGATGCCGGCGGCGCGAATTTCTCGACCGTGTCCGCGGCGGGATCGGGATCGCTGTTGGTGACATAGACGTTGCCCGCTGAATCGAGCGCAATTCCGAACGGGTACTCCATCGCCGTCGTCGTGCCGGTAATCTCCGCGCTGGGGGTCGCGTCGCCTTTTTTATTGGGAGAGTACTTGGTGACGACACCGGGCCACACCTCGCCCGCAACCAACACGTTACCGTGCTTATCGACCGCGACGCCCTGGGGATTCGATAACTCCGTCTTCGCGCCTGAAATTTGCCGCTTGGGCTTGAGGTCGCCCTTCTTGCCGGGATTATAGATCGTTACCGAATAGTTGCCGGTGTTTACGACATACAGTGTGTCGCCGGCTTGGCCACGGCTTGCGCCCGCAAGCATCGCCAATGCGGGCGCGATTGTCAGCAGAGCACGGACCGTAAATCTCATCGGATAAATCCCACTCCCATGATCCGCGAGCTGAACGGATCGGGCACTCACTTACCACACGATGGCAAGATTCCGTAATCCCACCCATCGGACCGCCGACCGTCTTAATGCCGCGTGGGGGGCTCAGCCCTGCCGCGCAGCCGCCCGTGTCATTCAGAGCGGAAGTTGCTGAGGTTGAGCCGAAGCCCTGAGTACTCGAAGGGGAAGAATCCCGGTTCCTTCCTATTCTGTCATTCAGAGCGGAGTCTGCGCAGCGAAGAATCCCGGATCCGGGTTCCTTCGCTACGCTCAGGATGACTCAAAAAAAGAGCAACCAAGCTTCCCCTTAGCCTGTTCTAACAGGGCGAAGCCCGCACGCCTGCCGTTCTTCTCTCGCGTAGTCGCGAAAAGATGCGTTGCGCAGATTTTCGCGTCTTCTCACTACTGGGTGCAGGGGGCAGGGGTGACCCCTGCACCCAGTATTAAGGCCGCCCGCCGTTGGCGGGCGCGGCCCCTGCCAACGGCTTGATACTGCGCTGCCGTCGCCACGGCATGGGCTCAGCTCTGCCCACTGTGTAGTCGTGAAAAGATGCGCTGCGCAGATTTTCGCGTCTTCTTACTACTGGGTGCAGCGACTGTGTTGATAGTCAAGCGGGATTTGGGCATGGAGCACTCCAATGAGTGCGATGTTTAAGCATCGCATTGAGGATGGTTATGAGTTTGCGCATGCAGGCGACCAGCGC
>Ga0187858_10002683_pt1 | contig 18063 bp, 13 predicted proteins | sample June2016WEW_8_15_FD_133015 | JGI IMG/M metagenome (GOLD analysis project Ga0187858, IMG submission 133015) | Peatland microbial communities from SPRUCE experiment site at the Marcell Experimental Forest, Minnesota, USA - June2016WEW_8_150 | ecosystem: Environmental > Terrestrial > Soil >...
CACCTGCGAGAAAATGCTGCATACTTTCATTAGGCTGAGTCTCCTGTAGTTGAATTGGTTCTTTGGTGGAACCCAATGCAGCGTATCAGGGGGCTCAGCCTCTCACCCGCGGCGACACCCTCCGCTTCGGCCAGCAGGTAGCCCGTCAATTTGGACAGCAATGAAAAGCAATATACTACAGTGAGGGGAAATCGCAATATATGTGTCACTGCGTCAGAAGTTACTTCTTGCATATGTCTAGCTATTGATCTATGCTATCGACGCCTTAGATGACAGTCCAATTCTTTGTCTCAAGCTAGAATGCAATGCCTGCATCAGCACCACGGTCGAACCTTCGACAGCCGTGAGATAACGGAAAAGCTGGAGCGACGCGCGTCAAGACGATAAACACTTGGCCTCATCGTGCCTTTCTGGGAGCGTGCATCGGGTGAATTCAGTTCTCGCCTTGAAGAAGACACGGACAGCAGAAGCCGCATACAGCATTGCGTCTCCGCAGATTTACGGTCGTCGGCCGGGGATACGCTTCTCGAGATCGGAGTCGAGGATTCATCGCAGAGAGGCCGAACCGCGCCGAGTCCGGGAAAGGAATTGACAGTGCCTCGTCGCACGGAAACACGCACCGCATCTGTCATTCGTTGTCTAAACATATTGGACGGTCGACCCGGCTTTCGTTTGAGAAGTAAATGGGGGCACGTGTCAGTTCTTCAATGCGGCGGTCACATCTGCGCATTGATCTCGAACAAGCACGATGGGATCACTCCGATGTGGAAACCCAACTGGAAGACAATCGATCCCCATAAGTATACCTCGGCAAAACACGCATCGTTGTACGGTCCAGCCCCGGAGGGAAGACTATTGGCAGGCATCGCGGGCCACAGTGTCAGTTTCGATTATTTGGGGCCACCCTCTCCCGAAGAAATCGCGGCAGGTCACAATACGCATGGAGAAGCTCCCGTCGCGAAGTGGAACTTGCAACAGAGGTTCAGCACAAAGACCCCGACTCTCGTGTATGGAGCTGACTTGCCGAAGGCACAGATGCACTTCGAGCGGCGGATATCGCTAGATCGTAATAACCCAGTTGTGTACTGCGAAGAGAGTGCCCTCAACTTGAGTACGTTTGACCGCCCGATCTCGTGGAATGAACACATTACGTTCGGGCCCCATTTCTTGGAATGCGGCACGACACTTTTCGATATGCCAGCAACCCGCGGAAAGGTCTGTTCCAAGAGTTTCAGCAAGCGAATGTTCATCCGGGCTGATTCTGAGTTTACATGGCCCAGGGTTCGGAAAACACGCGGCGGGTTCCACAATCTACGTACAACGCCAAACGTGCGTTTTGGTCATTACACCGCACATCTCTTGGATCCAACACTTGCCACCGCTTTTGTAGCCGTGTGTAATCCGCGTCTCCGGCTTCTAGTTTTGTATCTCTTCTCTCGCAAGGATTTTCCGTGGGTCGGAAACTGGGAAGAACGGCGGAATCGTATCTCAACTCCTTGGAGTGGTCGCGAATTTTGCCGGGGTTTTGAGTTCAGCAGCACGCCGTTCCCGATACCTCGGCGCGAGACGGTCACGCGTGGAAATCTGTTCGGAGAAATGACATACCGGTGGCTCCCGGCGAAATCCGAAGAGAAGGTCCGGTTCATGATCCTTATGCTCAATGTCTCCGAAGACTTTAAGGGAGTCGCCAGCGTTGCCTGTAAGGACACTTGCGTCCAAGTGCGAGAGACAAGGTCCAGCCGCCAATTGGTGGTGCCGATAGAGAAGTTCATATGAGCGACGCCTTCTGTTAAAGGTGTTCGACTCTTTCGGGCACCCGCCTGACTCTGTCCCGGGCTTCGGATCGTTCTTAATACGAGAGCCAGGCACAATTGAAGATGCACGTGCCCGAGATGATCGGATTAAATCGAACGGCGGAATCACTCAATGGCGAGCCTCAACGCAAGAACCGTAGTGCACACTTCGGACAAGACGCCGGTTAACGAGAAACTCGTGCCGCGAGACTTTGTGGCGCCGTTCATTTTGGTAACGGCGCTGTTTTTTCTCTGGGGTGTACCCGCCAATTTAAATGACATACTCATTAGGCAGTTCATGAAGTCGTTCGAGATAACCAGATTTGAAGCTGGCATGGTTCAATCCGCCTATTATTTGGGGTATTTCCTGTTCTCTGTGCCAGCTGCACTGGTGATGGGCAGATTTGGTTACAAAGTTGGCTTAATTCTCGGCTTGGTGCTGTATGGCACTGGCACAATTTTGTTTTGGCCAGCTGCTATAGTCGCGAAATATGGAGTTTTTCTTTTTGCACTTTTTGTCATTGCGAGTGGATTGGCATTTCTTGAAACGGGCGCAAACCCGTTCATCGCGCAGCTTGGAAACCCAGATGGCTCGGAACGGCGATTGAATTTCTCTCAGGCTTTCAATCCACTTGGAGCGATTTCTGGTGTGTTGGTGGGGACTGCCTTTATCTTTTCGGGGGTCGAACTGAAACCAGCCCAAGTTCACGCGATGAAGGTTGCTCATCAATACGAGTCGTACCTCCGACACGAAACAATGCGAGTGTTGGCACCCTACATGGTGCTGGGGTGCGTTGTCTTCCTCTGTGCCTTGTTGTTGGCTCGTACCAGATTCCCGACCAATTCGGATCGTACTGTAGAGACTTCCATAGCTGGTGGGCGGAGATTTCGTGGCTTGTTCCTGTACCCGAACTTTGTCTGGGGGGTGTTGGCGCAATTCTTTTATGTCGGGGCGCAAGTGGGAACTTGGAGCTACTTCATTCAGTACGTTCAGGACTACGTGCACGCGTCAGAAAAGATCGGTGGATATTTGTTGACGGGAACCTTGGTCGCATTCGGCATTGGAAGATTCTCGGCAGCGTATTTGATGCGGTTCTTCCCCCCAAATCGTTTGATGGGGATTTACAGCCTTGCCAACATACTTCTAGTCGCGGTTGGAGTCTTATTTCCCGGGTGGCTGGGCCTCTGGGCTCTTTTTCTGACGAGCTTCTTCATGTCGGTAATGTTTCCGACCATATTTGCTCTAGGCCTGAAAGATCTCGGGCCAAACACGAAGATTTGTAGCTCTTTCCTGGTGATGGCGATTATCGGTGGAGCCGTGCTTACCCCGCTCATGGGCCTGCTCGCTGAAGCCACGAAAAGTATGGCAACGGCTATGCTCATCCCGCTCTGCAGCTATGGCGTAGTTGCATATTTCGCATTCATTGGCTCGAAAAAGCGACGGATGGTTTCAGCGTAGGGCGAGACACAAATTACGAAAAAGAGCGCTCTTGGTTGATCGTGTGCGGAAATATGCACGGAACGGGTGCCGCAGAGAAGAAATCCGACAGAATCAAGGCTGACAGTTTGCCGTCACCTGGAGCTGGACCGCGACTTGGGCGGCGACGTACCTGAAAACGGGGTATCCCGAATCATGACGATACAGCGAGATTGGGGAATAACGGTCATCGGAGGCCAGCTCAAGGGCATTCCGCCGGGAATCGATTCAATTCCTATCGGCCAGATCGCCGGGCAGCATTGGAATTTGCTAAACGGTGATTTGCCTTTGCCCGCTGCGGTCATTCGTGAATCGGCTCTTCGACAGAATAGCCGTTGGATGAAGCAATTTCTTAGATTCTCAGGCGCTTTGCTGTGCCCTCATGGCAAGACCACAATGAGCCCGCAGCTTTTCAAGCGCCAACTCGACGATGGTGCCTGGGGCATTACGATTTCCACGGTGCAACAGCTCTGCGTAACTCGGCGTCATGGCTTCAAGCGAATCCTCATGGCCAATCAGCTTGTCGGAAAAGTGGAAGTTCGATACGTCCTTGATGAAATGGCAAATGATCCTGAATTTGATTTTTTCTGCATCGTGGATTCGGCTGACGGCGTAGCTCGACTCGTCGAAGCTGCCCGAGAGCGATCTCCAGGTCGCCCTCTGCAAGTTCTCATAGAGGGTGGGTACGCTGGCGGACGAACTGGTTGTCGCACCCTGGAGGATGCACTTCATGTTGCGCGGCTGGTGAAACAGGGCGATCCTTTCCTGGCGCTTTGCGGCGTCGAAGGATACGAAGGGACCCTCCAGTCGTCACAGGCCACGGAGACAATTGATAGGGTTCGCAATTTCGTAAGGTTTTTGACCTCCGTCGCTGTGACTTGCGCGCAGGAGAATTTGTATGTGCCGGGCCCCATTCTTCTCTCCGCTGGTGGTTCCGCTTTCTACGACCTCGTAGCCGAGACCTTCAACGCGGCCCCGCTAGGCGGTCGACAGAAGGTGATCTTGCGGAGCGGTTGTTATCTTACGCACGATTCTGGGATGTACCAGAAGCTCGACGAGGCGCTGCGTAGCCGTCTGCCAAATAGCGAACTTCTTGGCCCCGGCCCCGTCCCAGCACTTGAGATTTGGACGTACGTGCAATCCGTGCCGGAGTCCAATCTTGCTATTCTTACGGCGGGGCGTCGCGATTGCAGTCATGATGCCGGCTTGCCAGTGCCTCTTAAACGAATTCGGCCAGGAGGCGACGATGCCCCAGTCCGGCTGGATAGCGATTACCAGTTGACTGGTCTCAATGACCAGCATGCGTACCTGCGCATTCCTTCGGCGAATTCTTTGCGTGTGGGTGACATGGTTGCCTTGAGCATTTCGCATCCTTGTACGACGTTCGACAAGTGGCGAATTCTGTTTCTTGTTGACGACGATTACCAAATCACGTCCGCCATCGAAACATTCTTCTAGGTTGACCTCACCACCTGGTGAATCTAGCAGGCTGCGGAAAACGTGGGATTTGTGCGACTGAACTGTTCGATCGCCAGCAGCCTCGCCGGACCTTAACTCGTCATAATTTCCAATACCGATACTTCCGGGTCCGGGGCTCGTTGCGGCACTTCGATTGTGAGGCGATTGTTCGATTGCTTGAAACGCAGCCGCTGGCCATTATCCAACCTTTTCACTTGATTGATTCTCGAGTCGAGCTTCGGAACTGTCAATTTGCCTTCTGGGGGCCAGTCAAACACGTGAAGGTAAACGACCTTCCCTTTCGAAGTCGTGCGCCCGAAGGCAAGTTCCTGCAAGGGACCATAGGTCGTGCCATAGATGGATTCCCCATACATCTTCATCCAGTTGCCGACGCCGCGCAGACGCTCCTGAAACTCAGGTTGAATCGTCCCCTCCGGCGTGGGTCCGACGTTCAACAGTAGGTTTCCGCCCTTGCTCGCCACGTCAACTAGGGTGCGGATTAGCTCCGTCGTGGACTTATGTTTGTGGTCATTCTCGTCGTAGGCCCACGAATCGTTAATGGTCATGAAGGTTTCCCATGGATTGAAATCCCGCGGCGCGGGGATGCCGCCCAGGCGGCTGCTCCCGAAGTCGGAGTTGATCCCCTCATGCGTTACCCCCTTGACTGGAATGAGTTTCGGAACATTTTGCTCGGTCGTGTCAAAATCACCAGGGATGCCAATGCGGTTGTTGATGAGAGTGCCCGGAGAGAATTCGCGGATCATGCGCGCAAACCGGTACCCGTCATATTTTTCCTGGTGACTAAGTCCGTCGAACCAGACGACGAGAACCGATCCGTAGCGGCAAAGCAATTCGCGCAGCTGCAGATCCATATAGTCTAGATACGAACTCCATTCCGGGCGCGTGGGCTGGCCATGCCATGTTTGAGTCACCGGCTTCGACGTATCACGATAGCCGGGGTGATGCATATCTGGCGGCGAGTAGTAAAAACCCAGCGGCATGTTCTCGCGCTGGCAGGCTTCGGCCAGCATCCGGACAATATCCTTCTTGTAAGGCGAGTTCGTAATCTTGTAATCGGTGAACGACGAGTCGAACATACAGAAGCCATCATGGTGCTTCGTCACTACGACCATGTAACGCTGTCCCGCTTCCTCGGCCAGCTCCACCCAGGCGTGCGGGTCATATTTCACCGGGTTGAATGTCTTGTAGAGATTCACGTATTTCGCCTCGGTAATCGGCCATTGTGGTTCCGGCACCATGATCGGCCACGAGATTTCCACGCTCGCCTGCGAAACCGGGCCCCAATGGATAAACATTCCAAACTTAAGCTCCCGCCAACGTGCCAACGTCTTCCGCCAGGCCTCAGTCCTAACAGAGCTTATTTCATTCACTGTGCCCCAGCAGAGTGTTTCGTTGTCGTTTGGAGTAGCTTTGCTGGCCTCCGAGGCACCGCTGAAGAATGGCGGCGCCAGGAACGCTGCCGTCCCCGCTCCCATCAAGCGGAAAAGATCGCGGCGGTTCGGATGGCTTGAGGAATGTTTACCCATCTCAATCGATCTCCTATCTGCGCTTGAATCGGATTCTTGGCCGGACGCGTCCATTTTTTCTCCTTTCGTCTGAGAGATAGCAGCGGCGCAAGAACGCTAATGCAGTTTTGAGACCGTGCCTACACCAATTGCAGCGTCAAGCCCCGCTCACTTCAACGCGCTTTCGCATCAGGGTGATCGCAATTCACCAAGGATGCGCGCTGAAATCGACACCCTAGTAGAATCAGGGAGACTGTATCGGTGCATCTACGGCTCCGAAATCAGCTATCTTGCGACGGACAACTGCAAGCGCTCCCGACCAAAGCCATTCTTGAGACGCGGCTTAATTATTCGGCTTTACTTTCATCGATGAGCGTTTTGTACACCTGCCGCGCGTGCTCATATGCCTTTTCTGCTTCGGGGAGCTCCTGCTTCGAGATCCGAGGCGCCTTTTGGCTCCAACACTGATCGACGGCGGCCAAGCACCACTCCGCACTTCGGCGAGAGGCGCGGATGGGCTTGCCTCCCACGATCACGAAGATTGGATTCGTATGCGATGAGGGAACGATGCGAAGGGCAAGCCAGCTACTTTGGCGGATGGGAATGCTAAGCTTCAGTTTTTGAGCAGATCCGTCCGCATCGATTACCTGCCGAGCCACCACCTCACCATTTGAGATAGCTTCCACGGGTACTTTCCTGGTGTCGCCGATTCGAGCACGTTCGGTGTCCCAGTAGGGCTCCCAGTCGAACGGAGCATCGCGGATTTTCTCATCTGGAATGGGATCGAGATAAGCTGCCGCCTTAACTTCTACCTGCACCTCGCCGGGACCGGGTAGATCGACTTCGCTTCCGTGAGTTCCAATCGCGATGCCGTTCACCGTGAGATCCATCAAATGGCTTCGGCCATCGGACACATAGCTCTCCCCGTCGCGGATCGCTTCCAGCCACTTGGAATAGGTCAGACTGCCACCGTCCACCTTGGCGTAAGTTCTGCCCATGCCGACTCGAGTGTCATAGATACACGGGAAATCCGTCTCGCCCGCGATGCGAGTCCGGAAGCCGACATTGAGTGTCTGATACCAAATATTGAGGTCGTAGGGAAATGGACCGTCGCCGACGTCGATAAAATCGACAGTGTTGGGGTAGGTGACATCCACAATGTACTCGTTCGCGCCCGGCTCATCAAATGGCGGCATTTCGTAGTTTGGCAAAGTATTGCTTCCGAGGGCGAGCCCTCCTGCAGCGTGCGCGAATCCGACCGTCGCGCCTTGAGACTTTGCCCAACGGAAAATTGGTAGCTCCCAACTCGGCCAGTATTCGATTTGCTTCGCGCCGGGGTAGTCCTGATCGGCCAGGTTCAACAAGACCGGGTGTCCCGCATGACTCGATGGGAAGCCGGAGACCTCAAGATCATAATGAAGCAGCGCGTCGGGTCTTGAGAGCTCGTTATCCTGCCGGCCGCGGAAAAATTGTCGTTGATAGTAATAGTCGGGTCCCCAGTTAAGAACGCTCGCCACATTGAGATGTTCGCCGCGCACCTGCCGGTCCATATCTTCAGGCGACACCCCCAAGGTTGGGTTTGCATAATGCGCGCAACCATTCGCGTGGATGTGGCTATCGCCAGAATACCAGCCGCGGTCTGCCGGGTTGATCCAGCGCTTCAAGTGAAAGGTGAGTTCGTGCGGTCCATTCGCGTCGACTGTGAATTTCTGCGTTTCCGTGATGTATTCGGGGCCACCTGTGAATGTGGCGGTGAAGGACCCCGGCGGCAGCGAGATGAATTCCCCGTCAGCACGATAGACTTGCGGCTCAAAGTAAAAGTCAGGCGCCAAGCGCTTTGCCGGATTGGGATAGATGCGGTCAAAGCCATCTCGAAAGATGAAAGATGCCATCGTGGGCTGGCCATTATCATCGAGCACATGCAGCTTGATCTTAGGGGATGGAGCAACATTGAAAAGGATACTGGTTTCACCCGTATCCTGCGTGCCTTGATCTACGTTGAAACTCAACTTGGCGGAACGCAGACCGGCATCTCGACTGTAGATCAGTAGAATGCGGTACTCGAGACCCGAACCCGAAAGCTGCGGATGGTCTTCAACGCCCAGGTCATCGGGAAGCCCCGGCACGGGCGTCTGCAGGGCGATCAATTTTTCGTCTATGCGTGTTTGGATATCCAAGTCGTTGGGAAGCAGCGGTGCCAGTAACCCCTCATGAAGAAGAGAAATCTCCGCCCAGCGGTCACGAATGTCAGCCGCACTCAGGCTGGGCACCGGTGGGCGTGACGCACTCTCGGATACGGACTCGAAAACCGGGCCACTGTTTGGGCTACCGACTTTCAGCGGCGCCGTGACGCCAGCTTCGTTCACGATCTTGACGAGAAACGCCCGCGTACCATTTTGAATCAGGTCTGTGTCTGCCTCACCTCGCGTAACCCCCACGCGGTTCTCCGGGGTGATCGTAACCACGACGAGCGCGTGCTTGTCGAGAATCGATTCGATCTGGTCGACGGCCTCATCGGAATCACGGTTCGCAATGGCGCGGTTAATGCCTTCCTTTTCCGCTTGTGTAAAAGGCTGGCCGAGGAACTCCAAAAGGGATTCGAGTTGCCGGGCTTGGTAAGCGATGGGCTGCAGCGGATTTTTTGGCGAAGACTTGTTCTCGGCAGCGTGTGTCGGGACGTTGGCCGCACCCCACCAACCGATGAAAAAAAGCGTAACACCCAGCACGAATGTCTTAGCGGTGTTCACGAGTTTCATGTCGCTCCTCCGAGGCAATGTCATCGATCGGAGCATCATAAGCGGCCGCGGCAATTTCGCCGAGTGCCTCCCCGAGAGCGTGAGTGGCCGCGTCTGGACCAAGTGACATGTGAACGTGATTGACATAGGCCGCGAACGTGAGCCGTTTGCCGTCGGCCCGAATCACATAGCCAGCCAGCCCTTTGCCATTCAGCATCGGCATATTGTCGAGCATGTCCTCGGAGTCAAACGTACCGGTTTTTGCAAAGATGTGCCCTGCTGCCGGCGATGTTGGGACGATATCTGCAAGCGTTCCGTCTCGGCCGAGGATCGGCAACCCCCTCAAGAAAGTGGGGTAGTCCGGGCGCATAGTCCAATAAGCCAGGTAGTGACACATGAAGTCTGGAGCAAATAGGTCAGCCCAGCTGCCGCCGGCGCCATCGCCCTGCGAGACACCAGAGAGGTCCAGTTTGGCATCCGCGAGGAATTTCCTTTCGACCGCAAAGCCGTCCTTGAATGAGTCCTTCGCATCCTTCGTCAGAAGCGCGCCAAGTAAGTATGGTCCCATGAAAGCGTGGAGGTTTTGGCTAACCTTCAGCGTGACCTTTATCTCTTCTGAGAGCGGTAGCGAAACATGCTCGACCACCTCATCCTCTGCCGCATAAAAACGCCGATAAGATTGAAAGTCGGGTGCGGGCGTGCTCGTCGCGACTTTCACCTTAACGCCAATTTCTTCCAGCGCTTCTCGTAGCACCGTCTCCGCAAATAATGTAGCTGACGGCACAAAAAAAGGTGCGAACGTTCGAGGTGCGCCAAGCGGCAAACTACCACTCACGGTAGCGATAACTGTGCCGTCCGCATTCGCCTTGATCTCAGGCCGATCCAGACTAACCGAGGTGTCAGCACCTGCCGTCGTTAAGTGGTTGATGAATTTGACGTACGAAGTCCGTGGTGAGGAATCAAAAGCGACAGGGTCGCCAATTTTAGCCCCAGGCGTCATCACAAGGTCGATCAGATTGTCATTGACGACGATCGGAGAGATGACGACACCCCCTCCGCCCTCGCCCTCCCATGGCGTTTCGGGGAAAAGGCTCGAATCAACTAGGACTCTACCTTCGATTTGCCGGATTCCCTTCGCTGCGACGCCCTTCGCAAGCTGACCGATCACCGTGAGTGGGTCTCCTGGAAGAGCGCTCCCCGAGTAAGAGTGGTCCTTATTTGCAAAAGCCAGAGTGCCGTCGGATTGAATGCGGTTCGAAAGATTTGGGTCTCCGCTCGCGACGAGCACGAGGTCGCCTTTCAACCGACCTTTTGAGTCCACTGGCCCTGTCCGGTAAACACGGGTATGGAATCTGAAGTCTGCACCAAGACTTGCAAGCACTGTTCCTTCCGTGAGCAGTTTTGTCGTGGAAGCAGGAACGAACAGTTTTTGTTCGTTAAGCGAGTAGACTGCCCTACCGGTATCCAGCGAGTAAAACTCGATGCCGAAATTGGCATGTGCAAATTCAGGTCGATTCATCACCTTCTGAATGCGCTCAGCGAGAGACGCTCCTGACTGTGCGCCACTTGGCAATGTCATTGCGAGAGCAAGCACCACCAGCAAGCAGAACCGAAAGGAAAGTGACAAGACGACCCCAGCTCTCACGGTAATCCTCCCATCTACGGACCGACAACTGAGAAAGAGCTAACCGAGTGCGGACTACTGCTCAGCGCAATATACGCACATTCCGCGATCGGATGTTGCTTCACGTCCGCACGTAACAGAAGACGTGTCTGTTCTCTCTTCCCTTCGGGTCGGCCATTCCGACCATCGGATCGAGGTGCAATGAGTGGTCCGTGCCGGTTTGGATACTTGCTTTATAGGAGATGACAGTTCATATGTCAATCGCAAAACGCACTATGTGTCTCACCGCGTTCTTGCGACCCCCCCCCAATTTTCCAGCTAAGAAGCTCATCTTTACATCCCGCATGGTATCCGTGTATAGTCACGCCTGCGCAGAAACGCAATATGCGTATCATTGTCGAAACATTCATTTTCTGTGCCCTGAAAACGTAGCAGCTCACATCTGAAGCCAATAGATTTCTGAGGAGCCTGTTATGCCGAATAGCAGTCGGCGGCCGGAGCGCGCGAGTGCGATCGCCAACAGTTCGCTGGAACAACAGCTGAAGGAATCGTTAGAAGCATTTGCCGCTTCGCACTTGAGAGCAGTCGTTGATCTCGACGCCTTGCGATGTAATTTGAAGCTGATCCGTCAATCGGTGGCCGATCACCAGAAAATTATCCCGAGCGTCAAGGCTAATGGCTATGGCGATGTCGGAGTGGAGCGACCCATCGCTCTCTCGCCTGGGAGGCCGATTGATCTCAAAGTGCTCATCGACAACACCGTATGCGTTGTCTATGCACACAACAAGTAGCTATGAACACACGCCTTTACGACCTGAAACGAGGGCGCTGGGGGCGCTTTTGTGAACGAGGGCCCTGCACTCTTGAAAAATCTGCGAATTTCGGCGCCATGATGCTGCAGAAACAATCCGAGGGTGGCGCCACGAGTTCTTTTCCAATCAGTCAGCCGTGAGGTTGAATGAACACTTGGATTGGTGTCTTCCTTACGATCGTAGCTGCCGTGCTCAATGGCAATTTTGCTCTGCCGCTTAAGCACAATCGAAAATGGTCCTGGGAAAACTCCTGGACAGTCTACTCCGTTGTTGCTTTTGTTTTGATCCCTCTGGGGCTGGTGTATCTGACAAATCCGCATCTTTCGGGAACATATCGTACGCTATCGCGAACTGAAATTATGAGTCCACTGCTCTTCGGCACAGGCTGGGGCATTTCGGAGGTACTTCTAGGCAATTCAATCGACCGCGTGGGGATGGCGCTAACTTTTGCCATCGTCATTGGTTTATCAGCAACGTTCGGAACTCTCATTCCATTGATCACACTTCACCTACACACGATTCTCTCCATTAAAGGTTCCGTAATTCTTGCGGGCATCGTAATTATGTCGTGCGGCATCCTTTTTTGCGCCAAAGCTGGGGAAGAACGTGAGAAGCAACGAGCGCAGTCATTGCCGAACAGTTCCCTCAGTACATCAAACTACGGCGCAGCGCTGCTCATTACAATCGCTGCGGGAGCCCCGACTCCGATGCTGAATTATGCACTCGCGTTTGGTGAGCCCATCCTGAGCCATGCCAGGCGCATGGGTGCCACTCCGGCGAATGCCACATATTCGGTGTGGGTCGTTGCACTGCTCGGAGGCTTGCCGGTCAATTTGCTCTATTGCTCTTACCTGCTTAGCCGCAAGCGCACTTGGGGGTGTTCGCTGCAAAATCTAACGACTGGCTGGGCGCAATTCTTATGGCAATACTGTGGATGGGCTCGATCGCACTATAAGGAATCGCTACGACTCATCTCGGCGCCTTAGGAACAGCTCTTGGCTGGGGCCTTTTTTCTATTGTTGTCATTCTTGCGGCCAATCTATCCGGGCTCGTCACGGGCGAGTGGAAGGATGTCGGGAAGCGCCCGATGCGAAACCTCGCCTTTGGTCTAGGCCTGCTGACGATCGCATCTGTTCTAATTGCTTCGAGCAATCACTGAGTTCGGAATCTGACATCAGGATCAAAACCTTCGAATTCTCCCGTGGGACAGGTCGTGACTGCGATGGTCAGATGTATTAGATTTCTGACTATCGAGATTCGGCTTATCGAATGATGGGCGCACGGGCAGCTCGCCCCGGAGTCACGCCCTGGACAAGTCGGCTCTCGCGCACAACCGGAATCCCGTTGACCAGAACAAACTCCACGCCTTCAGAGTATTGGAGGGGATCTTCAAATGTCGCCTTATCTATGATGCGCTCGGGATCGAACGCGGTAATGTCCGCATCGGCACCCACGCGAATTCTTCCTTTGTATTTAAATGCCGGGGCGTGGTTCTCCAACCGCTGAGCTGGCATCGATGTCATCTTGCGCAGCGCTTCCATCAGGGACAGTACCCTCTCCTGGCGAACATAGAGTCCGAGCACCCGCGAATAAGTCCCCTGTCCGCGCGGGTGAATTTTCGGCCCGGATATGGGCATCCCATCGCTCGCAATGATAACCATGGGGTCCGCCACCGCGAGTCGCACGATTTCTTCCGGAATCAAATGGATGACGACTGTGCCTTCCTGCTTCCGGTATTTCGCAAATGTTCCCGCCGTCAAACGCTCTCCCGTGGCCACCCACTGCAAATCCTGGTACGTAATCCCCATTCGTTCCTGCCAATTGGAATCAAATAAGGCCGTGTTCAAAGGCGCGCTTGCCGCTGTGTAAGGATAACATTCCGTTGAAACAACAAGGCCGTGCTCCCGCGCTCCTTTGATTACGTCAAGAAGACGCGGGGTGTCCCTAAGTCCGATACTCGTAATATGGACCACGTTGAGCGACGCGCCGGTCGCTGTGGCATCCGCAATCAACTCCTGCAACCCCTCCATCGCGCTGCCTGGTTCGACCGTTCCTAAGAAGCGCATGTGTACGTCATTCATGGCACCGTACTTAGCTGCGAGCTGAAAGGAATCAAAAATCTCCCACCGTGACGCGCCTGGGGTATAGTTGATTCCGTATCCGACGGCAAGCGCGCCTTGCCTGAGCCCCTTCTCTACCAGTTCGAGAATCTTCTTCTGTTCCTCCGACGTTGGAGTGCGGTGAGAAGCTTCCTCTTCCTCCAGTGGGGTGCTTGTCAGTACCTTGGCCATAACATCCATACGTACAAGCGATTCTCCAACGCTGACGCCGTAATTGATTAGGGTCTTTCCCTCTCGGTCGGCGTACCATTTGTCCACATCGTCGGTTCCCATCTCCAGCTCAAGAGATGTTGTCACTCCGTCGCGCGCCTGAAATGCGTAGCTCCGCGGGAGCTGCGCATGTTCATGGAGGTCGATGAATCCCGGCGCGACAACGAGCCCCTTTGCGTCAATTATCTCCCGGCCACGAAGCGCGGACTTTGTCACGACGAGAATCTTGCCATCGCGGATGCCGATGTTTCGAATGGCGTCCAATCCCGATTCAGGGTCCATCACCCGCCCATTCAGGATCACGACATCGTACTTGTCTGCAGCGCCGGACCCCGCCATCAGGCCGCGAGTGGTGAGAAGTACCGCAGTCACCAATAGCAGCACGTTACCGATCTTTGTGATTGTCATTTGGCCTCTCAAAGAAGTGTCGGCAAGCGGAGCATCGTATTTATCCGCGAGCATCGGAGATAGAGCACATCGACTGTAGGTTAACGCTCAGCGCGATGTCCGCGGATTCCGCAGTCGGGTCTTCATTCACGTCCCACGCATCAACAGAGATGTGAGGATACTCTTCATTACGGACCAAAACATTCCAACCGTACGATCATGATCGTAATAAGTCGCTCGTGCCCGTACAGGTGTGTGTCTTATAGAAGATAGACAATCATGAGTCAATCACACAACGCAATATATGTCTCACATCGCATGTGCTCTGTGTGGCTTGAGTTCTTAAATATTATCAGTTCACCTTTACACTCTGCAATATACATGTGTATACTCGGTCTCGCGACAACGCAATAGATGTATCAGTGACTGTACGGCTCAGCTGCTGGAATTCGGCAAATGCGTGGCGCCAATTCGCGGAATGGTCAAGGCTCATATTGTTTTGGGCAGCAACAGTGATTAGGATGGCGGCCATGATCAAACTACGTCATCAACAACCGTCGCTGTGGCATCGAGGTCTGGCCGAAGATATCGAGGGGTTGTGGGAACCGTGGATGCTCCTGGTGGACAAGCTGCTGGAAGACGAGCAGCTTCTGGACACGGTGTACGTCAAGGCTCTTGACATGCACAACATCTCCCGTATTATTAGTGCAGTTATCTCGTTTTCGCGTGAAGAAGCATATGCTGCAATATTCTAGATCTGCGAACTGAGAGAGGAAACACGGCATGAGAATCTCCAAATTGGGGAGATTCCGCATATTGTTCCTCCGCCTTGTCTTGCTATCCCTGGGCCTTCCCTTGGGCGCACAGGACACCTCAGATGCATTCGATGTTAAAGCGCATTACGAAAAGCGCGAATACCAGCTCTCCATGCGGGACGGTGCAAAACTTTTCACTTCCGTCTACATGCCTCGGGATACGACGCAAGACTATCCGATCCTGCTGCTGCGTACTCCCTACGGGGTAGCCCCCTACGGCCCGGACACGTACCGCAACGAACTCCTACCTTCTCTACAGTTTGCCAAATCGGGCTACATCTTCGTCTTCCAGGACGTGCGAGGCCGCTATCGGTCCGAGGGCAACTTCGTTCACATGACTCCGCAGAAGGGTGCAGGACATGGCCCCAGTGATGTAGACGAGAGTACTGACGCGTACGACACAATCGATTGGCTGATCAAGAACCTGCCGCATAACAACGGTCGGGTCGGTATTTGGGGCATTTCGTACAGCGGGTTCTACACTGCGGCGGGCATCATCGGCGGACATCCTGCGCTTAAGGCGGCGTCGCCAGAGGCGCCCCAGGCTGACTGGTTCATTGGCGACGACACCCACCATCACGGCGCATTCTTCCTGGCTTCCACATTCAACTTCATGGCTCAGTGTGGGCGACGCGGGACCACTTCGGCAATGTCGTGCGGTGAGGAGTTCAATTTCGGTACGCCCGACGGATACAAGTTCTTTCTGGACCTAGGCCCGCTCTCGAACGCCGATCGCAGGTATTTCCACGGTGACGTTCCAGGCTGGACCGAAATGATGAAGCATGGAAACTACGACCAGTACTGGCAGTCACGCAATCTGTTACCCCACTTGCAAAACATCTGGCCAACAGTGATGAGCGTGGGCGGTTGGTACGATGCCAACGATCTCTATGGTGCCCTCCAAGTCTATGAAGCGATCAGGCACCAGAGTCCCGAGACCCCTGACATTCTAGTTGTGGGCCCGTGGTCTCACGGCCAATGGCTATTGGACGACGGCGAGGCGCTGGGACCGTTACGTTTCGGCTCCAAGACTTCCGAGTACTTCCGCGAGAACATCCTGTTTCCTTTCTTCGAACACTATTTGAAAGGTAAAGGAGATCCTAAACTTCCGGGCGCGTACGTCTTCGAGACCGGTACGAATCGCTGGCGCAGCTTTGACACCTGGCCGCCACAGGACATCGCTCCCCGATCCATCTACCTGCGAGAGCATCAAGCTCTCTCCTACGATCCGCCCAAGGACGCCTCTGCCGGTGCGTTCGACGAATATGTGAGCGATCCGGCACGACCGGTGCCGTTTATCCCCGGGTTGAGCACCCATATGGACCCAGATTACATGGCTCAGGACCAGCGCTTCGCGGCCACCCGGCCGGATGTGCTGGTCTACCAGAGTGACGTTCTGACTGAGGACCTTACCATCGCGGGACCTATAATCCCTGCCCTCTTCGTGTCGACCTCCGGGACCGACTCCGATTGGGTTGTCAAGCTGATTGATGCCTACCCCGATGACACTCCTGATAATCCGTCGGGCCCTGGCCAGCAGATTCCCCATAGGGACCACATGGGTGGCTTCCAACTGTTGGTACGCGGAGACGTAATGCGGGGGAAGTTCAGAAATAGCTTCGAGAAACCTGAACCCTTCACGCCGGGAAAAGTCAGTGAAGTCGAATTCACCATGCCGGATGTACTTCACACCTTCTTGAGGGGCCATCGCATCATGGTGCAAATTCAGAGCAGTTGGTTCCCGCTTGTAGATCGCAACCCTCAGAAGTTCGAAGATATTTATCACGCGTCGGCATCGGACTTCCAGAAGGCCACTGAGCGGGTCTATCGCTCGGCCAGTCAGGCTTCGAAAATTCAAATCAACATACTGGGGAAGGAAAAATGACTTCTCAGCGAAAACGAAGACCCATTAGGGTAGCAGACCTTCTCGGTTCGCTGCATCATGAAGCTCTTCATGATTCAGCTTCAAAATGTCTGCAAGTCTTGTCGATTCAGACAGTATTTCAGCCGAATAGAATGACTGCCGCAGATTGGCATCGAAAACGCGCAAGGTCCCGGGTCGCAGTGAGTGCAAGAACTGGCGAATGGTGTTACGAGATTCTGGCGATCGTTGCGCCAGAGAACCAAAACAGACGGCGCTGACTCGCTGTGTCAGAGAACGCCACGCTTCAGTCCATTCGAGAAAATACCAAGCCACAGATTCGGTGATCTCGTAGATCGGCTGGCCAGCTTGGTCGAAGAGAACCCTGACGGTGCCCGTGGGATGGATGGAGTCGATTTGAAGGAATGAGGTTTCTAGAGTCAGGGATTCCAACTTCCGCTTGGTTTGGGATCCCAGCTCATCCTTGCCAACCCGGCTGGCGACTAATCCCCGATCCCCCAGTAAGTTGATCATGTAGGCGAAATTATTTGGCGCACCGCCGAGTTGTGAGCCTCCCGGGAACAGATCGTGAGTTTTCGGCAAGCATGCGTGACGGCTGCTAGCTCGCCCTGTTAAGTTCGTTGAGCCGCCGATGAGCGGTCGAGGGCGAACCGCATGAACACAGCAGATATTCCCCGAGCCCATCGCGCAGTTACAGCGCCAACTGGATCAGTTTCGCAGCACCCTGCCGCGCCCGAGGAAACTGCCGGAGTCGGTGTGGCAAGCTGCGGTCGAACTGGCCCGGGAACACGGTGTATATTCCGTCGCGCACTCGCTACGGCTGGACTATACGGGGCTGAGGAAACGGCTGGGCGGAGTTTCCCGTCTACGACGGAAGGCAAGTAAATCGGCATTCATCGAACTGACCGCGCCACATTCAGCGAAGCTGCAAGAGTGCATCATCGAGTTCGAGTCCTTGAGCGGAGGCAAGGTGCGCATTCAGTGGAAAGCTGCCGCACCGCCCGATTGGATGAGCCTACTGCGCGCCTGGCGGGAGGCAGAGATCGGGCCAAGTGCATCGCCGCCAAAAGCATTTCGCCGCTCCGGAAGGGGGAAACCATCGAAGTCCAGCGTATGGCACCTGAAGACACCTGCTCCGCCGACATGCTAGTGCTGATCCGCTGGCACGGGCGCACTATGGCAGTTCCCCTATCACAACTGGTTGCCATTGGTCCCGACCAATCC
>Ga0187858_10002685_pt1 | contig 18044 bp, 16 predicted proteins | sample June2016WEW_8_15_FD_133015 | JGI IMG/M metagenome (GOLD analysis project Ga0187858, IMG submission 133015) | Peatland microbial communities from SPRUCE experiment site at the Marcell Experimental Forest, Minnesota, USA - June2016WEW_8_150 | ecosystem: Environmental > Terrestrial > Soil >...
GAAAAACTCCAGCCTTGCCGGCATCTCACTCGTTGGCGGGAAGATGTCAATGATGCCGCCGCGTTTGCTCATCGTGCCCGGTATCTCGACGGTGCTCTCGGTTGTGAATCCCAGCGCCTGCCACCGTTTCATTAATATCATCGGGTCGTAATTCTGCTGTTCTTTGATAGTGTGAAAAGCGGATGTGAATTCGCTGAATGAAGCCGTTTTTTGAATCAATGCCGTGGCCGGGATTATTGCCAGTGGCAGGCTCTTCCCGTGATGCGTATTCGCCAGTGCCGAAAGCACCCTCAGCCGTTCCAGTTCCGTCGGTAAATCGGAGACAATCCGTTCGTAGGGCAGCGCGTCGGCTTCCGGTATCAGTTTGACTTCGTCGGAACGTGTCCAGATGCTGATTTGTTCGTACAGTTTGCGGGCTTCTTCGGCCTGTGCCGTAATCACGATGACCGGACGCTTCAACGTCTCGTAAAGCGCCGCGATCAAGTACGGCCGCGCCGCCTCGATGACGTCCGCTTTTGCTAATGCGTTTTTTTGCCGCAGTTCATCTACGAGCCGGCCGTATTCCGGCACCTCGCTGATTAAATTCAATAATTCCGTTAGATTTAATGTTTCCATATTTTTCAATCGTCATTCTGAAGTTGCATAGTACCTGAAGAATCTCCACACTACTTAATTGACAGGTGGTATTTTCTTCCGTAAGGCAATCTCCAGATAGGGCGGGCTAGATCCGTCCTTACAAAACGCGATATCATACAACGCCATTTGGGGCTAGCCGAACCGGACTAGCCCTTACAAGTTCATTTTAACATAATCCTGTGATATAATGACTCTGAACAATTTTAGCTGCCAGTTGTTTGCTGAATGCTGAAAGTTGGGATAATAATGGTCAAACAAAAAGTTGATACCGCAATGACCTGCCGCCGCATCGTTGCCAAGTTCGGCACCAGCCTGCTGACTGCCGGCTCCAACCGCCTGAACCTGGAGCGCATGACCGGCCTGGTTAACCAGATTGCGCAGCTCCACGACCGTGGCGTAGAAGTGGTCATCGTTACCTCCGGCGCCATCGCTGCCGGCCGGGAGCGCCTCGGTTTGACCAAAAAATCCAAAGGCGTCGCCCTCAAACAGGTGCTGGCTTCCGTGGGGCAGGGCCGTCTGATGAATATTTACGAGCGCCTTTTCGAAGCCCACGATATTACCGTCGGCCAGGCGCTGCTCACCAAATCGGTGCTCGTCGACCGCGCCGGTTATCTGAATACCCGCAACACGCTGCTGGCTTCGCTGGAAATGGGCGTGATTCCGGTTATCAATGAGAACGATGTCGTGGCTGTGGATGAAATCCGCGAAACCCGTTTCGGCGATAACGATAACCTTTCCGCCATGGTCGCCAATCTCATTGACGCCGATCTTTTGCTCATCCTTACGGACACTGATGGCCTTTATACCGCCGACCCCAACAAAGATCCCTCGGCGGAAAAGATTCCTTTGGTTGAAAAAATAGATGCTCAAATAGAAGCTCTGGTTTCCGGTTCCGTCAGCGGTCTCGGCACCGGCGGCATGGTTACCAAAATCGAAGCCGCCCATTTGGCGACCGCTTCCGGCGTGGCGGTGGTTATTGCCAACGGTGGTGAAAAAGACATCATCCTGAAAATCGCCGGCGGCAAAGCCTGCGGCACCCGCTTCCAGCCGGTAAAAAACAAACTGGACAGCCGGACCCGCTGGCTGCTTTCCGGCCTCAGCACCCGCGGTAAATTAACCGTGGATGACGGCGCCGCTCTGGCCCTGAAAAAGAAAAATTGCAGCTTATTGGCCGCCGGCGTCGTTGAGGTTGATGGTGTTTTCCAGCGCGGCGACATCGTGGATATTTGCGACGTGAAGGGGACAAAACTCGGCAGCGGCATCACCAACTACACCGCCGTCGAAGTTCGCTCCATTAAAGGCGCCCATTCCGGCAATATCACTGACCTTCTCGGCTATGACTCCGGCTCCGAAGTCGTTCACCGGAACAATCTGGTGATTCTCTAGCAGTGGAATTAAAAAGGCCTGCGTTCTAAAATAGCAACACAGGCCTTCATTAACCTCGACTCAAACCGGTTCGAATTTATTTTTCTTCTTTTTCTTCCTCGACTTTGAGCGCTTTATTCGCGGCTTCTTCCTGCCCCAGTTTCAGATCTTCAATCTGGTCGTTGATGCTCATGTTTTCCCACCAGATGCCGAAACCGCTGCCGATAATCAGCAGCGCTCCGAATCCGGTTAATCCCCAGCTCACGCTGTCCATATTATACAGGCGGATAAAATGCGTGTAATACGGCACCACGACTACAATCACGATGCCAACAGTCAGGATAACACTGAAAATGTTGTTGTTGTTTCTGGCAGATTTAATTTTTTCCTGCATCGCTACAATCCAGGCGCGTTCCGACGGGGCTTTGGAAAGCTCGACGCCGCACTCCGGACAAAAATTTGCTTTTTCATCTAATTTGGTGTTACAAACAGGACAATTGGTCATTTTATCCCTCCTTGATTATCCATATTATCCCCATCTTAGCATCTTTTCAAGAAATTGTGCTGTTTTTGTGGTTTAATCGTGCCTGTTTCCTTTGCCGTCTTGATTGGATTTAACTGTTCCCGGTTTAATATCTCATTCTGCCGAAACGGACTATTGATTAATTAAATCAAAAGGGATATAATCGTTTCAAATTTATCACCGGGCATCAACAACCACATAAATCCGAAACTGAGTCCGCCGGATATTGGCATCAGTACAGGGGCAACTGTTCGAAGCAGGTCGGCCGCTCATTTATTGGCTGGATAACAAATAATCAGGGGGGATATGTGAGAAAAAGATTTATCGGTGTAATAAGTTTCTTCATCGTAGTACCGTTGGTTCTCGCGGCCTGTGGTTCATCCGGAACAACGACCTCTACAAAGACGGCAGCTTCGACCACGACCACGGCCGCTGTGCAGCCGATGGTTGTGTTGTCCGCTACGGGGCCTCTGCAGCCGGTTAATCCGGGCGGGCCGACCGTTCAAATTACCCTGGAAAATGTGACGGCTTTGTTTGTAACTTCATTAAGTGCCGTTTTCACTACCCTGGGTTCCGGCGACAGTGCCTTTAGTTTCACTGTGTCTGATTCAGCCCCATTGCGGGCGATGGCCAATGTCAGTGCCACCCGGACATTAATCAATGCTTCAATCAATAACGGCACTTCATATCCCCTTGAGATTAGCGGAACTATGCAAGACGGTACCAACTTTGATTACGTAGTACAGGTACAGATTACCGCCCCATCCAATTGATGCATCAGGCCTTGCCGGGAAAATACCTGTTGGCTCTCCGGTAGAAGCCGGTCGTGGCAATCATCTTGTCTTCAGCAAAATGCTGCCTGCATCGGAATCTGTATTGAGCCGGAAATTCGGACCTGTTTGATTGTTAAGATGGTACCCCTGTATCCGGAATTTAAAAACACCGGCAATTTACCCGTTTAGCAGAAGCAAACTTCCCGGCAATTTAACAATGTTATAATTAAGCAAAGATTCCCCTTAGCGGGTTGATTGTTGGAGGTGCGAATATGTTGGAAAAAATTCTGGTCTGCCTTGATGGTTCCACTCCCGCCGAAAGGATTTTACCGGTAATCACCCCCGAAGCCGCCGCCCGGCACAGCAAACTGGTTCTCCTTACGGTCATTGACAACCCGGAATCCATTATCCCGCTCAACATTCCCGGCGCTCCGGCGGTTACGGTCAGTACTTCCGGCGCCGTCAAACGCACTTTTACCGAAGAAAAATCCGCCGAGGGTTACCTGGAAAACGAGGCCAAAAACTTAACTGCCAAAGGCCTGGACGTTGATTACGTGGTGCTCTCCGGCCCTCCGGGTGAAACCATTGTCAGCTACGCCCAGGAAAATGAATGCACCCTAATCGCAATCGCCACCCACGGCCACGGCGGCTTCCGCCGTTTCGCCCTAGGTTCCACCGCCGATTATGTCGTCCATCACTCTGCCGTCCCCGTCCTCACCGTTCGCAGATAATCGCGTTAAAAATAAATGTGTCTATTGTAGGGGCGAGTTTCCGTAGGCCGCAGCCGTGGAGTCATTTTCGGTACTTGACGTAGTCAATGTATACTCAACCTTAGTTGATGTAAGAACTCGCCCGCACGGATTCTTGCTTAATCTTAGACATTGGAATTTTCCTTGAATCACTGCGGTGCCCTTCAATTGGTAAAAGGAGATTTCTCTTTGCCTTGTTCCCTCCTGCAGCTCCAGCCTTTCAAGTTGTACAATAAATAGGGGAGTCGTAATCAGGACTCCTTTATTATGTTCTTAGTTCCCTGCCGGTTCCTTTATGCTCACAATTTGAGGCGAAGATTTTTTATTTGTCTGCGGAGCGGAAAAAGCTAAAGCCTCATCATGGCCTTGTCAGAAAACTAGAACAAATGTTAGAATAACTTCGGAAGGAAACAAAAACATGCCTCTCGATTCAATTGTTGTCAAAGGTGCCCGCGAGCATAATCTCAAAAATATCGATGTCACTATCCCCCGGGACAAGCTGGTCGTCATCACTGGCGTCTCCGGTTCCGGTAAAAGTTCGCTGGCGTTCGATACTATCTACGCCGAAGGCCAGCGGCGCTACATGGAGTCGCTCTCTGCGTATGCCCGCCAGTTTTTAGGCCGCATGGAAAAACCGGACGTGGACTACATCGAAGGCCTCAGTCCGGCCATCTCTATCGACCAGAAAGGCGTCGGCAAAAATCCCCGCTCCACCATGGGCACTATCACCGAAATTTACGATTATCTCCGCCTGCTTTTCGCCCGCGTCGGCCATCCACACTGTCCCAAGTGCGGCCGCGAAATTACCAGTCAGACCGTCGAACAGATTGTGGACGCCATTAAAAACCTGCCCGCAGAGCAGCGTATCCTGATTCTTTCCCCGCTGGTCAAAGACCGCAAAGGTGAATACCAGGCCATTTTTGATGACCTCCGTAAGCAGGGTTACGTGCGCGTCCGGGTTGACAAGAAAATCTATGACCTCTCCGAAATAATTACGCTCGATAAAAATAAAAAGCACACCATCGAAGTGGTTGTTGACCGTCTCGTGACCGGCCAGAGCGATAGCCAGACCCGCATTGCCGATTCCGTGGAAACCGCCCTCAAACTCGGCGAAGGCGTCGCCATTGTCTCTATCGTTGACGGCGAAGAACTTCTTTTCTCCGAGCATTTTGCCTGCGTCCATTGCGAAATCAGCCTCGGGGAAATCGCTCCGCGCACCTTCAGCTTCAACAGTCCCCACGGCGCCTGTCCCGCCTGCACCGGCCTCGGCTTCAAACTGGAAATTGACCCGGACTTGATTATGCCGGACCGTAATCTCTCGATTAATCAGGGCGGCATCAAACCTTATCAGACACAGTACTGGTATTTCTACCGCCTCGAAGACGTCGCCCGGGAACACGGTTTTTCTCTGAATACCCCGATTAAGAACCTCACCAAAGAACAGCTCGACCTAATCCTTTACGGCGAGAATTTCGAGCGTACCAGATACCGCACCCGTTACGGCATGGTCCGGGAGCACACCGAAGGCTGGGAGGGCGTTATCCCGCGTATGGAGCGCCTTTACCGCGAAACCCAGTCCGAATACTCCCGGCAGGAAACCGAGCGCTACATGGTCACTAAGCCGTGTCTGGAGTGCGGCGGCAAGCGGCTCAAGCCCGAAGCGTTGGCCGTTACCATCGGCGGTAAAAACATTTACGAAATCAGCGGCCTGCCTGTAGCCAAAACGCTGGCCTGGGCCAAATCCCTCAATAACGGCGAAAATCCCATTCTTTCCGAAAGGGAGCAGCTTATCGCCCGCCAGATTATCAAGGAAATCCTCTCCCGGCTCGGGTTTTTGAGCGATATCGGGCTGGATTATCTGGCGCTGGAACGCCCCTCGATGACCCTCAGCGGCGGCGAAGCCCAGCGTATCCGTCTGGCTACCCAAATCGGCAGCGGTCTGATGGGCGTCCTCTACATTTGCGACGAACCTACTGTCGGCCTGCACCTGGCGGACAGCCACCGCCTGATTGAGACACTAAAAAGACTGCGCGATATCGGCAATACCATCCTCGTCGTCGAGCACGATGAGAGTGTGATGCGCACCGCCGATTTCATTATTGATATGGGCCCGCGCGCCGGCGAACACGGCGGCCGGGTCATCGCCACCGGCACCATGCAGGATATCATGGACTGTAAAGATTCACTTACCGGCCAGTACCTGAGTGGTGTAAAGTCCATCCCCATGCCGGCCAAACGCCGTAAAGGCAACGGCGCCGCGCTCACCGTTAAAGGCGCCCGCCAGAATAATCTTAAAGATATTGATATTAAAATCCCCCTCGGAAAATTTGTCTGTATTACCGGCGTTTCCGGCAGCGGCAAAAGTACGCTGGTGGATGACGTCCTTTCCCGCAAATTGGCCCAGGTTTTGTACGATGCCAAAGACCCCGTCGGGGAATGCGATGAAATCCTCGGCATCGAGAATATTGATAAGGTCATCAATGTCGACCAGTCGCCCATCGGGCGCACCCCGCGCAGCAACCCGGCCACCTATACTGCCACCTTCGGGCCTATCCGCGAGCTGTTTGCCTCCGTGCCCGATGCCCGCATCCGCGGCTACGAAGCCGGGCGGTTCTCCTTCAACGTTAAAGGCGGCCGCTGCGAAGCCTGCCGCGGCGAAGGCTACATCGAAATTGAAATGCAGTTCCTGCCCGATGTTACCGTCCCCTGTGAAGTCTGTAAAGGCAAACGCTACAACCGCGAAGCCCTCGAAATCAAGTTTAAAGATAAAAATATCGCCGAAGTCCTGGATATGACCGTCGAAGAAGCGCTGGAGTTTTTCAAGAACTTCCCTGCTATTAAACGCAAGCTGGAAACCCTCAACGATGTCGGCCTTGGCTATATCCGTCTGGGTCAGCCCGCCCCCACCCTCTCCGGCGGTGAAGCCCAGCGCGTCAAACTCGCCACCGAGCTCGCCAAGCGGTCCACCGGCAAGACCCTCTATATTCTGGATGAGCCCACCACCGGCCTCTCTTTCGACGATGTGGCCGCTTTGCTGCGGGTCATGCAGCGGCTGGTGGATGCCGGCAATACGGTGGTGGTCATCGAGCATAACCTGGATGTGATGAAGAACGCTGACTATATTATTGACCTCGGGCCGGGCGCGGGCGATGCCGGCGGCTACGTCGTCGCCAAAGGCACCCCGGAAGAAGTGGCCCAAGTCCCCGAATCTATCACGGGACGGTACCTCAAATCCATCCTCGCCGGTAAACCTGTCGGCAACATAACAACCAGTGACCTGCAGGGTCAGGTTTCTAATCTGACCGCCCCGTTCGTCACTCTCCCTTAATCCCTCCCTGAGAGGGAGGAGACTCTATTCCGGCGGAGGCCGGAATCCAGATACAACCGTACAAAGCATAATCTTCTCTCCCGGGTACCGGAGAAAGCCGAAGGTTGGAGATAACCGTAAACACTGAACGAAGTACATGTATACTTTGCTACGGGAGACTTACCTCGAAGCAAATGTATTGAGTGAGGGGTTAGACCCGCTCTTAAAAACAATCGGAGGCTACAATGACTATGAATCGTGAATCAGCGCTCCAATCAGTCCGCCAGAATATTAAAAACGAAAACCTGGTCCGCCACATGTTGGCTGCCGAAGCTATCATGCGCGCCCTCGCCAAACGCTTCAACGAAAATGAAGACGAGTGGGGTCTGGCCGGCCTGTTGCATGATATTGACCTCGAGCTCCTCGGCGACGACTTGACCACCCACAGCAAACGCAGTGCGGAAATGGCCCAAGACCTTGGCGCGAGCGGCGCCGTCTGCCATGCCATCCTCTGCCATAACGAAGCCCACGGCGAGCCTTTTCAAACCCTGATGGATAAAGCCCTGTTCTGTGCCGACCCGCTTACCGGCCTCATCACTGCCGCGGCCCTCGTCCGGCCGGAAAAGAAACTCAGTTTTGTCGAAGCGAAATCCGTCCGTAAACGCTTCAAGGAAAAAACCTTTGCCGCCGGCGCTAACCGCGAACAGATTGCCAAGTGCAGCGAACTGGGGCTGGAACTGGATGATTTTATTGCCCTCGGACTCCAGGCGATGCAGGGCGCGGCGGAGAGTTTAGGGTTATAAAATGCTAAAATTATTTCAGCCTCCAAATTTATTCGTTTCGTAAAAAATGATATTTTAAAAATTATCCGCCCATTGATTTGAGGCTAAAAACGGCGTCTATTTAACATAAGACTAAAATCAATTACGGTTTTTGAAGCTGATTCGCTTCGTACATTTTTACTAAGGTTAAAAGTATCTCCGGTTGCGACCTGCGATAATATTTTCATTAGATAATCATGCGTACTCAATCTCATTGTCCGCTTTGCAGAAACAATAATGCCGGCCAGGCTCATTCGAGGCTGTTCCGCTGTGCAAAACATCAAATCTCTCCCGCCAAAGTTACGAATTAAAACCGAATTTCCGCCGCGTAAAATAGTGAGATTATTATACGACGGATTATTGGTGAGCGGTCAAGGAGATTTTGTCACCCCCTTAAATAAAATAATCAAGAATCAAGCATCAAATATCAAGCAATTTCTAAATACTAATATCGAAATTCGAAACCAGATCAAAATTAGAATTACAAAACATAAAGAAAGATATTTCGACAATCAACTGTTGATCCCTCTTGATATACTTCGCTCATCGCTGCCGCTGCGGCTTAGCTCTGTCCAGACAATTCGGCCGGGGAAATTTATGATATTTTGCTCTCTTGACAAATTTATTTAATTGACATAATATTCTATACACATTAGCTGAAAGACAACAACTGACAGCCTTCAGCTTTCAATAAGACTTTTGTCACATACCCGTCAATTTCAATATATTAAAGTAGAAACAAATATTCAGGAAATAGGAGAATGATGATGGCTTATATGTCTAAAGATTACGGTTCACTTATCGGGATGCAGGGATTCAGCGAGACGCTGCTGAAGAACCATTTCACTCTGTACCAGGGCTATGTTACCAACACCAACAAACTGACGGATTCCCTAACTGCGATGCTCAAGGACGGCAAAACCGGGCAGCCGGAATATTCCGAATTGAAGCGGCGCATGGGCTTTGAGTTTAACGGCATGCGGCTGCATGAGCTCTATTTCGATAACCTCGGTGGCAAATCGCTACTGGAAAAAACCTCGAAATTCAGTCAGAAAGTCTCCGCGGCTTACGGGATGCATGAAACCTGGGAAGCGGATTTCAAAGCCGTCGGCGCGATGCGCGGTATCGGCTGGGCGGTGCTCTACCAGGACTGGAACGGCCAGCTTTTCAACCAGTGGATTAACGAGCATGAGTCCGGGCACCTCGCCGGGTGTACCCCCATCCTGGTGATGGATGTCTTCGAACATGCTTATATGATAGATTACGGACTGAAGCGCGCGGATTATATTACTGCCTTCTTCAGGAATATCAATTGGGATAATGTCGAGAAAAGGATAAAGTAGGGTTCATCCCGATGATGCAATGATGTTGCGTTGGGATGTTGGTGACCGCCTACGGTCAATTCCCTTTCCATTTGATGCGAGAGGGCGGAGTTCTAATTAGATTGGAGAATGTATGACCGCTGAAATCAACTTCATGGTGGGCGGGGAAGCGGGGCAGGGCGTGCAGTCGGTGGGGTTGCTGCTGGCGAAGGCGCTGGCCCGCTGGGGCTACCGGGTTTACGCCGACCAGGATTACGAATCACGGGTGCGCGGGGGACATAACTTCTTTCGTATCCGTGCGTCAGATGTGCCGGTTGAGGCTGTTAAAGAGTCCGTGGACATTCTGATTGCTCTGAACAAAGAAAGCATTGACCTGCATCGTCGGGAAATCAGGGATGGCGGGGTCATTATCTATGACGGTGAAAAAGTGCCCGGTTTAACGGGCAATGACCTTTTTAGCGTGCCTTTCGATCGGCTGGGCCGGGAAGCCGGGGACGCAGTGATGGCCAATACTGTCGCCCTGGGCGCGGCTTTAGGACTTATTGGCTACGATTTCAGTCTGCTCAACGAATTGCTAACCGGGTTCTTCAGCGGGGAAACCGGCGCAAAAAACGTCAAAGCGGCAGATGCTGGGTACCAGACCGTGAAAATGTTCGGCGGCGGTCGGTTAAAAATGACCCGTGCCGGTGATACCAAACGGATGCTGCTGAACGGCAATGAAGCGATGGCGGTGGGAGCGATTGCCGCGGGCTGCAAATTCATGTCCGCCTATCCCATGACCCCGACGACGGCGATTATGGAATACCTGGCGGCACATGCTGCCGAATTCGGGCTGGTGGTGGTGCCGGCGGAGGATGAAATCTCCGCGATGAACATGACGGTGGGCGCCGGTTTTACCGGAGTGCGGGCGATGACGGCGACATCCGGCGGCGGTTTCTGCCTGATGGTGGAAGGTCTGGGGCTGGCCGGGATTACAGAAACACCGGTGGTCGTCGTCGAAGGGCAGCGGCCGGGTCCGGCCATCGGGCTGCCGACGCGAACCGAGCAGGGCGACCTGGAATTCATCCTGCATGCCTCACACGGCGAGTTCCCGCGGGTGGTTTTCGCTCCGGGCAACGTCGAAGACAGCTTCGATTTGATGGTCAAAGCTTTTAACCTGGCGGAAAAATATCAAATACCGGTTTTGATTATCACCGACCACAACCTGGCCAATTCTTATTTCACGACGGAAAAATTCGACTTGAGCAAGGTCACCGTCGACCGCGGGATTTTGTACGATAAAAACAAATCTACCGGCGAATATAAGCGGTATGCTTACACCGAATCGGGGATTTCACCGCGAGCATTTCCCGGCGACCGGAATGCGCTGGTAGTGGCTGATTCCGACGAGCACGACGAAGCAGGGCATCTGATTGAAGACGCCGAAACCCGGACCAGGATGATGGACAAGCGTTTTAAGAAAATGGAAGACCTGAAAAAAGAGATGGTACCGCCGAAGATTTACGGCGGGGAAAATGCCGAAACGCTGCTCATCGGCTGGGGCAGCACCTGCGGAGTTATCCGGGAATCAGCCGGGATACTGAACAAAGCGGGCGGCAATTACGCCCATTTACATTTGACGCAGATCTGGCCTTTCCCCGCGGATACTGTCGCGGAGAGGATGAAAAAAGCCAGACAGACCTATGTGATTGAAAATAATTTCACCGGACAGCTGGCCGGGTTGATTCGGGAACAGACCGGTTTAGCTTCCGTCAGTATCCTGAAGTACGATGGACGTCCATTTACGCCCGACATTATTCTTCGGGAATTAAGGAAACAGCGATGACAGTGACGATGGAAGACTTCAGCGGTTTAGTCCCGGCATGGTGCCCCGGCTGCGGGAATTTCGGGATACTCGCAGCAGTGAAGAAAGCGCTGGTGGAACTGAACATCGACCCGCACGATTTGCTGCTGGTGAGCGGCATCGGGCAGGCGGGGAAATTACCGCATTACACTAGGGGGAATGTTTTCAATTCTTTGCATGGGCGCCCTGTTCCGCCGGCGGTGGCGGACAAGCTGTGCAACCGCGATTTGAAGGTGATCGCCTTCAGCGGGGACGGGGACGGCTACGGCGAGGGCGGGAACCATTTCATCCACGCGGCGCGGCGCAACCACGACATTACTTACCTGGTGCACGACAACCAGATTTACGGCCTGACCAAAGGGCAGACTTCCCCGACGAGCGATTTCGGTTTTGTGACGAAAACGACGCCGCAGGGGGCGCCGCCTCCTTTTAATCCGCTGTCCATTGCGATTGCGGCCGGGGCGACTTTTGTAGCGCGGTCTTTTGCCGGGGACCTTGACCATCTTTCACAGATGATTAAAGAAGGCATCAACCACAAAGGTTTTGCCTTGATTGATATTTTGCAGCCGTGCGTGTCTTTCAATCATAAGAACACGCATGCGTGGTACAAGGAACGCGTGTACCGGCTGGACGGCGACAGGTCTTACCGTCCGATTGATAAATTTGCGGCTTTCCAGAAAGCGCAGGAATGGGGGGAAAAGATTCCCATCGGGGTATTTTACCGGGAAGAAAAGCCGACTTATGAGAGCGAATTCCCCTGGTTAGAGAAGGGAACGCTGGTATCGTCACCGATTGAGCCAATAAAAGCGGAGAAGCTGCTGGCGGAGTTTTTTTAAGGGGTTCCTCCCTCTCTAGCTCTTTCCCACTGGTGGCGAGAGAACCGAGCACAAATACTGATCTTTCACTATTTTTGGAGAAAAAGACTGATGGTGGTTTAAAACTTTTTACATAACGATTAATAGGAGCCATAGATGTCTGAAGTAAAAATATTAAAAAGTTTCCGGAATGTGGCGATGGTGGGAGCTTCTGCCGACCCGCAAAAACCGAGCAACGTGGTGTTCAGATACCTGACGGTGCACGGCTATAACGTCATTCCGGTCAACCCGACGGTTGAGGAAGTTTACGGGAAAAAGTGCTACCCCAGCCTGAGCGCGATTCCGGGGAAAATAGAAGTCGTGGATGTTTTCCGTAAATCCGATGACGTGCCCCCGATTGTGGACGAAGCGATTAAAATCGGGGCGAAAGCCGTCTGGATGCAGGAAGGCGTCGTGAACAAAGCCGCGGCGAAAAAGGCGGAATCGGCGGGTTTGCTGGTGGTGATGGACAAATGCATGCGGAAAGAGCACATGCGGCTGAGTGAAGAGGATGCGGAATTTTTAGGGTAGAATGTTATCCGGATTCCCGATCGGGTCGGGAATGACAAGCCATAAAAATATGATTCCAGTTTTACTGGAATCATATTTGGTTGATATTGATTTTACGCCATGCTTAGATAATCGGGGATTTTTCAATAATCTGTTCGCGGGCCGGGCCGACGCCGATAAGATTGGCAGGACAGCCGGAAAGTTCTTCCATCCGCCTGACATAATTCTTGGCATTGGCCGGTAATTCTTTATAGTTACGTATGTTTTCCGTGGAGGTCAGCCAGCCCGGTAATTCTTCGTAAACCGGCTCGCACCGGGCGAGGACATCGATATTGGACGGGAAGTAATTGATGATCTTGCCGTCCAGTTTATAAGCGGTGCAGACTTTCAAAGTCGGGAGCACATCCAGGATATCGAAGCGGGTGATGACCATGCCGGTGAAACCGTTGACCCGCTGGGAGAACCTTGCAGCCACGCCGTCGAACCAGCCGCAGCGCCGCGGCCGTCCGGTGGTGGTGCCGAATTCATGGGCACGTTCCCGTATTTGGTCGCCGATGGCATCTTTCAGTTCGGTGGGGAACGGTCCGCCGCCGACGCGGGTGCAGTAGGCTTTGAAGACGCCGAGAATGACGTTCATTTTATTTGGACCGATGCCGGTGCCGATGGAAGCGCCGCCGGCAATGGGGGAGGAAGAAGTGGTGTAGGGATAGGTGCCGAAATCAGGGTCGAGCAAGGTGCCCTGTGCTCCTTCGAGCAGAATGGTCTGACCTTTTTCCAACGCTTCATTGAGCGTCAGCGTTGTTTCTTTGACGTAAGGGGCCAGGCGCTGCCCGTAGGCAAGATATTCTTCATAAATCGGTTCGAGCGCGAGGGGTTCGACGCCGTAGATTTTGGTGAGGACCTGGTTCTTGCGGTCGAGGGCCGCTTTTAACTGCACTTTAAAAGTTTTTTTATCCATTAAATCGCCGACACGGATGCCGCGCCTGGCGACTTTATCCGAATACACCGGGCCGATCCCTTTAAGGGTGGTGCCGATGGCGCTGTTGCCCAGGGATTGTTCTTCGAGCTTATCGAGCAGCAGGTGATAAGGCATGATTAGCTGCGCGCGGTCGCTGATGGACAGACGCGCCGGAGAGACGTCAACGCCCCGTGAGGTGAGCATATCCATTTCGGTGAAAAGTGATTTCGGATTGATGACCACGCCGTTGCCGATGACCGAGACGGCGTCTTTGGAAAAAATACCGGAAGGAATCAGATGCAGGGCGAATTTACCCAGGTTATTGATGACCGTGTGACCGGCATTATCGCCGCCGGAGTAGCGGACCACCACATCCGCTTTCTCCGTAATCAAGTCAACGACCCGCCCTTTACCTTCATCCCCCCATTGTGCACCAATAATAGCTATTACCGGCATATTGTCCCCCAATTAACCCGATTTTGTTTTATTCCAGATATGCACCAAACGCTGTCCGGCGGTAAGGAAGCTGAGGACAGCGATAATAATCAGCGCTATGAGTAGAACGTTAGTAATCCCGGCGAGCAGTAACCCCAAAGCCAGGATAATCACCCTTTCCGGTCGGGTAAAGAGCCCGATTTTGCCGTTGATATTCAGGTTTTCGGCTTTGGACCGGATGTAGCTGGGAAGCTGCGAGCCGATTAAAGTAATACCGGCGATGGCCACGCCCCAGACGGATTGGCGGTTGGCGTAAAAAACGGCGATGCCGATAAGTACGGAGGCTTCGGAGATACGGTCGAGAGTGGAATCCAGCACGCCGCCGAATTTGGAAACTTTGTTCGTGCGGCGGGCGAGCGCGCCGTCCAGCATATCAAACAACCCGGCAAATAAAACCACCCAGCCGGCGGCAAAGGGATGTTTCAAGGCGACCAGCGCGGCGGCAACGAAGGTAATCAGCATCCCGATAACGGTCAGGGCATTCGGGGTGATGTGTGTTTTTTCCAGCACCGTCACTACCGGGTCGGCGAAATACTTGCCTAACGTCCTGCGGGCGCCCTCCAAACTTGCCATGTTATTTCACCAGGCCTTGCGCGCGGGTCTTTTCGATAGTTTTCTGATAATAGGCTAAAACTCGGGCGGCAACGCCTTCCCAGTCGTATTTCTGCGCCGTAATCAGACCCTGCTGCCCCATCTGCAAACGGCGCGGTTTATCATTCAGCATTTTGAGCAGGGCGTTCGCCAGTGGGCGGACAGTCATCGGCGGTACCAGAACACCTTCTTTACCGTCGGTGACGACGCTGGCAAAGCCTTCGATATTGGAGGCAACAACCGGCCGTCCGGTGGCCATGGCTTCGATTAAAATCAAACCAAAACTTTCGTGGCTGGTATTGGGTGCACAGAAAACGTCCGCGGTGCGATAGTAACTCGGCTGCTCGTCAAAATTTACCATACCGGTGAAAACGACATCCTGCAGCCGGACGTCTTTGACCCATTGTTCGTAGCGTTTGCGGAGACGGGTGCCGGGACCGCAAATGATAAGCCGCGTCTCTGGCATTTCCTTTTTCACGTCATAGAAAGCTTTTAACAGGTAGTTCAGCCCTTTACGGAATTCCAGCCGGCCCATAAAGACGATATTGAGCTTGCCGTCATTATATTTCTCAATCAGAGGGACGTTAGGACGGAAATATTTCGTATCAACACCGTTGGGAATAATTTCATAATCGCCCGGGACGAAACGACTTGCATAATCCATGGCCGGTTTGGAAACGGCAATATGACCGTGCAACTTTTTTGCGCGGGCCTCTAATATCCATTTAGTAACCGGACGGCCAAAGCCGTAGCCCGGCTTGCCCTGGGCGGCGTGAAAAGTGCCGACATTGACGGTATTGGAGAACTTTAATGTTGCGCTGCACAACATCGGCATAAAAGGCTCGTGCAGATGCACGACATCGAACTTCTCTTCGGCCATCACTTTTTTAATGGCCGGCGCCAGATGCAGAGAAACCGGGATGCGTGTTACCGAATCACTGGCCGGAATAGGGAACGGCCTGCCGATGCGGACAAAATGCTCGCCGAACTCATCAACATGATGCGAAGAAGGCGCAATGACCTTGACTTGATGCCCCGCCGAGGTAAAGTTGTTAAAGAGTGCGGTGATATGGCGTCCTACCCCACCCGGATGGGAGAAATCATACGGAGATACCAGTGCAATCTTCATCATACTGTCCAGTTAACTTGCTCAGCTCAAGCTTTTAAAAGCCTTGAAGATTAAGCGAGTTTGTTCTCAGCGATAAACTTTTCCGTCTCAGCATGAGCCTTGGCGTCGGTGTACTGGACCGGCGGCGATTTCATGAAGTAAGAAGCCGGCCCGACCAGCGGTCCGCCGATGCCCTTATTCAGGGCCAGTTTGCAGCAGCGGATGGCATCGATGACGACACCGGCGGAATTCGGGCTGTCCCAGACTTCCAGTTTCAGTTCGAGTTTCAACGGCACGTCGCCAAAGGTGCGCCCTTCCATATCGATGTAGCAATACTTGCGGTCGAGCAGCCACGGCACATGGTCGCTGGGTCCGACATGAATGTCACCGGGGTCAAGCGTGTAATCCAATTGTGAGGTGACGGAATTGGTCTTGGAAATCTTCTTCGATTCCAGTCTTTCCCTTTCCAGCATGTTCAGAAAATCGGTATTACCGCCGAAGTTCAACTGGTAGGTTCTTTCCAGCCTGACGCCGCGTTCCCGGAACAGGTTGGTCAGGACGCGGTGGACGATGGTGGCGCCGACCTGTGACTTGATATCGTCACCGATAATCGGCAGGCCTTTTTCGGCGAATCTTTCGCCCCAGTCTTTCTGGCGGGCGATAAAAACCGGGATGCAGTTGACCATGGCGCAGCCGGCGTTCAGGATTTGCTCGACATACCACTTGGTGGCCATTTCAGAACCGACGGGCAGATAGTTCAGCACGACGTCGGTCTTGGTGTCTTTCAGGATTTTGACGATGTTGGCGGTGGGGCCGGGGGCTTTTTCAATAACCTGGGAGAGATATTTACCCAGGCTGTCGTTGGTCATGCCGCGGTTGACGATGACGCCGCTCTTGGGGACTTTATCAAAAACGATGGTATTGTTGGGCTTGGCATAAATAGCATCGGCCAGGTCCAGGCCGACCTTGTTCTTATCAATATCGAAGGCGGCCACAAAGTTGATATCTGAGATATGATAACCGCCCAGGTTGACATGCATCAGACCGGGCACGAATTCATCTTCTTTAGCGTTCCGGTAGTAATGGACGCCCTGCACCAGTGAAGAAGCGCAATTGCCGACCCCGATAATGGCTACGTTAATTTTTCCCATGATTTAACTCTCCTGTTTTTATTTTTATTTACTGATATCTAAAAATCCGGTGAAATACAAAAGAAATCGTCTATTCGTCTTCCTCGATGATAAATACTTCTTCGATGGTCGAGCGCAGTGTCTTTGCCACTTTATAAGCTAGGAACAGCGAGGGGTTGTACTTGCCTTTTTCCAGGTACAGCATTGTGCGGCGGCTGACATCCACGATATCCGCCAGTTCGTCCTGCGTTAAATCGTAGCGGGCCCGGAGTTCTTTAATTCTGGTTTTCATTTTCATCATGAAGCCTTTCGGGATTTTTGGTTAAAAAGTCCGGTAATAATAAATGGCCAGCGAAGCCAGGTAAACCGCCAGGCTCACGCCGATTATTTCCAGCAGCAGCTCGGTGCTGATAGAGGAATAAATCAGGATATTAATCAGCACGCCGAGGTAAACCGCAATCAGCGCGTTTCGGGCGCTCTTGGCATTGATTTCGTTGATTCGCTCGTCAAGGTGAAATTTGGATTGTACTTTTTCCACGCTCACGATGCGCGTCAGGAAGAGCAGGAAAAGCACAAAAACCAGTGTCGGCACGGCGATTAACAAAATTTGAACAGGGCCGGCTGAGGGGTGATTTTTCAGAATCAACAAAATCACGATTGTCAGCAGCGATATCCCCAGAATCATGCAGCCGAACGTCACCCAGTCGAACTCTTTCAGCGAGCGGCGGCGCCAGAGCCAGAGATAAATGATAAACAGCACTAAAAGAATGATATTCGGCGCGAATACTAAAAAATCCCTGTTCATTCCGTCTACCCTCTTACGCGGCGAAAATGTGATAATAATATTATATAATGTGATAAATATATTACATTTATCGGCGTTTGTCAAGGGGATAGAGATAAAATATTTTTAAGCATTCATGGAAATAAAAAAATGGTGATGTCATTCGTGGACCGGGTAATTAATGAAGCGGTAGAGAACTTATCGAATTCAGTGCTGGAAAAACTTTCGACGCGTTCGAATAACTGCTTGCGCATGTTCCGCCCGACGCCGGCTGC
>Ga0187858_10002696_pt1 | contig 17998 bp, 21 predicted proteins | sample June2016WEW_8_15_FD_133015 | JGI IMG/M metagenome (GOLD analysis project Ga0187858, IMG submission 133015) | Peatland microbial communities from SPRUCE experiment site at the Marcell Experimental Forest, Minnesota, USA - June2016WEW_8_150 | ecosystem: Environmental > Terrestrial > Soil >...
AATGATCGTAAAGCTGCATAGCTGTTGTTGGAAGCAAAACTACGAGCGTGTAAATCCCCTGAGTCGTACCCAGCGGAATATTGGATAGCGATAAGAACCCAGTAATGAGCACGAGCGTGCGGCCTGATTGCCGTCCTGCGAGTAAGGCGGTCCAGCAATAAGCCCCAAGACTCCGCAGACAGCCGAGGTTTCTTCACGCTCGCCCGGAGATCCCAGCCTGAACACCCCTCCGGGAAATCTTCTTTCGCCGCAGTCAAACCAGCTGGCGAGAATGTCCCGCAATTGTGAATCAAGTTGCTTTAGGGAATTTGTGGCGGCGTCTGGAATAGATGGTGTGGCGCTTTTTCCTGCCCATGCGAATCTTTATCACACCCGGCTCATGCATGCATAGCTTTCGCATAGTCTCCCGCCCGATCCCCCATATGCGCGCAAGTAACGATCTGAATCAGTTAGTGGTCTCGATGTAGGCGGAAGACCAGACCCAGGGGAGGCCAGTTGGACCATAGGGAGGGCCAGTTGGACTGCATGAAAAGGGAGGCGGTCCTTCTATTTGGGGATTTCCCACCTGATTGGGACCGTCGTAAGTCGGGCAGGTGCACAGAGCGAGAGGAAGCTTGGTTAACGGATCTATCCTGCCGGTATGCGTACAGGGGGCCGTCATGCACGCAGCGTAGGTGTTGCCCGTTGGTGGTGCGTTGGTCGGACACGCGTACGGTTTCGTAAGCGGAGGCGGTATCCCGGGATTGTCCGGGCTGTTCCCGATTTCACTGAAGTCGGAGACCAGATCTGCACCAGGGAATATTCCGTTGGGTTGGTTGGTGAGCGCAGTGCATAAATGCGGTGCCTGCATTTTCGTGGTGTTCCCCGCCTGTACATCCGCGAGAGTCAGGCAGGTGTAATTGCCGTCACTGCCGACGGGGCAATCTGCGATAGTTTGGTTGTAAACATCCTGGTTCAGAATGCTGGTAATCTCTACGTATGAGTAGCTGTACTGCCCAGTTGCACCGGCAGTTTTCGCAGTAATTTCGTAACAGTTGCATTCCGCGGCATTCCTGTCCTGCGACACGGTGCAACTTGGAGTGTACTGTGGTTCCCCTGGCACTCCGGAATAGTAGCAAAGCGCAATTGGGTTATCATTTGCCGGCAGGCTACAGGCAAGGAAGTACTTTGCCGCATCGGGCGCAGTAGGCACCGCGACCGCGTCAGCCCACGCACAGGAAGGTGAATTCGGATCCATACATTCATTGATGGTAATATTTTGCCCCCCGTAGTAAGCACTGAGATTGAACTGGGGGTTCGTGCAGCTCGGACTCGGCATGCAACTTTGCGCGACTACCGGCACCGCCCAGATGCAGAGAACGCCAAGCGCCAGGGCATAGCAGCGCCAGTCTCTTCTGTTAGTGGAATTTGCTTTGGTGGGGGGGCGAATCGGACGGGTGGGCATGGGTGCCCTCTTTCAATCAGAATTTTCGTTCTAGGGGCGGCGGACAAGGACTATATACCCTTTCGGAGCTTCCTGCGGATAATTATTTTTATTGGCGGGCCCAGGGCGCGGCACAGGGTCCTGTGTGCCCCAACGCGAGTCCCGCAACTGCTGACCGCAGCCTATCGACGTAATGGTGGGATCATCCCATTTGTTCGCTCCGATGCCGGATGTCATTCGTGAGGACACCGCTTTCCTTGATCGAATCCATTTCTACCTTCCTGGGTGGGAGATTTCGTACACTGCCAGCCTCAGTACGGTTTTGGAATTCTTCCACTTGGAAAATTTCTCGAATGCCTCACGCGAGGAAGCCATATATCTTCATACCCTTTACTCTCACCTGCTCACGCAAGCAAGGCTATTAGCGGCCATACTTCCGTGGTCAGTCCAGCGGCCATTGCAGGCGTTACGCGCAGCGATGAATGAACCCGGCAGAAATTGTAGTGTGCAAAGTGCAAAGCGCAAGCCGCTTTCAGGTTCTCCAGTTTCTTCGAGAAAGCATTCGTCAACCGCGTGAATCGCCGCATACACATCCGCATGGTGAGGTTCTGTCTCTCCACGTGCGATGTGCAGATGTGATCTAGGTCGGGTCGCCCGTCACGAATTTTGGATATAACCTCCATGATTCGTGGTGGGGAGTAGCGCCCTTCGTCATGCTGGCCGTAGTCACCAAACAGTTTGACGAGCTGCGCGAAGTCACAGGTTCCGGCGAACACATCCTCGACTCCGCGCGTGTAGAACACAAAGCGGTCCGTTGTTAGTTGGAACCTGGTAAATACCTGTGCGAAGTTCGGCCGGCCGGTACTGGCGGCTGGAGAAGCTGAAGTCGTTCGATGAGTTCCTGGAGCGCCGGTTTCCGGAGTCTAGGAGGAAGGCGTACTACCTGATGTCGATTCACGAACAGCTTCCATCGCAGGTGCGGAAGGAACTGAAACAGGTGGGATGGACCAAGGGACTGGAGTTGGCAAAGCTGGCCCGGAAGCAGGGTCAGCACTTCGAAAGTGCAACCTGGTTGCACAAAGCCCGACATATGCCCAAGGCGGAATTCCAGCGAGAAGTCGAGAAAGAACTGACGGGCAAGGACAGTGAGCCTTCGGAACTGATCTTTTTCAAGGTCTATAAAAGCCAGATCCCGGTCATCGAACAGGCGATCGAGACCGCAGCCTTGATGCTTGGGTCGGACAAGTCTCGAGGCTACTGCCTGGAAATGATCTGTGCGGATTTTCTGGCCGGGGCCGCGATAGACGGCGGCAATCCGGAGATCCTGTTGCAATTCGTGTCACGCTATTACAAGTTTCTGCCCGGCGAACAACAGGAAGCCTTTCGATCCGAGGTCGCTGGGCAGGGCTCATGTAGAAGATCCCCACCAAGAACCCGCGACTGAGGCTCGATTCGCAAAGCTACAGCGAACTACATCGGCAGGTGCTAGAACGCGACGGCTGGCGTTGCCAGGTCTGCGGGAGCATGCAGAACCTGCAGGTACACCATCTCAAGTTCCGCAGCCAGTCAGGTGACGATGAGGAACAGAATCTAATCACGCTGTGTGCCGAATGCCGCGAACAGATGCATCGAAAAGCCAACTGCTGGAAGGCCACTGCCGTGACTCATCTTTCTGTGTAAGTGTTGGAATTCAGTTGCAGTAATGTGTGAAATTGCCTTGCAGCGATCTGAATTGCCTTGCAGTGAATCGGCACGTAAGGCACCTGGTTCGGGACCCAGGTTCTCGGCCTAAAGTTGTATAGATAACCAGCTTTATTTCAGCAGCTTACGATTGCCGCGCCTGTGCGCCTCTCGACCAGATTTTGTCTTTCGAGAAGCGCACATTGACCCATTGACCACTAGATGATTCTCTGCAACGTCTCCTAATGGATCTCGGATTTGAGTTTCTGAGGGGGGCTCACTGAGGTGGCGACAGGAGTCTCGTGCGAGATCCCCCTCTAAGCCTACCGTTTCCACCATGAGCTAGTTAGGCTTAGATTTATTGCTTGGCCTTCCTCCGCCGTGCCTCTTTCGCTTGGCAGCGGGAGACTCTTCCAGCAGAGCGTCGGCAAGACGAACGCCACCAGTCAGCAGTTTAGACGCTCGCTCTGTTCGTTCGTCGGGTAGGATTGTCGTGCGGAGAAGGTCGTGCGCTTCGCCGATGAGGTTGCGGAGCGCCTTCAGATCGGTTTGCTTGCGTGCCATAGAGAAACGCAAGTTTAGGACACTACCCATAAGGCTGTAAATCTCTGCGATGGACTAATTTATCCCCTCCCAACCTTTTTACTGTTCGACGTAGCACTAAAGCGCCCGATTTGTGAAAGGGATAATTCCGGGATTGGAATACCATTCATCAGCAACTGCAACAACATCGTCATCTGACCCTGCAGTTGGTGTGGGAAGAATACCGGCAGGCGCATCCCGAGGGGTGTGGCGATCTTACGCCATCTGTCACTACTGACACTCCGAGGATCGGGGCGCATTCGCTTGATTGCAGTTAGCTCCCCGCTCCGTCATCATCCAATGCAGCTTACGGTCGGCATGTTTCGCAGGTGCGAATCACGGTTATGCGGATGAGCGTTCACATGCAGATGCTCTCCGTATCATATCGGCGGTTGAAGTCTGGCTTTTTGTCGGGGGCGTCTTGGCTACTCATACGAGTGTGAATCAAATCGCAAGGCCGTCGTCCGTGACTTCTATCGCTAAGGGATGGTCACAGAAAAGACCCGCACAGGAAAAACGGGTCTACATGCAGACTCATCTTCCACCTGCGGGCCTTAAATTTCACTTACCCGGTGACCTCCGTCACATACATCGACCTGCCAATGCGTCACACTGAATAAGTATTGGGTACATGTTGGTTCCGCCCAGTTGGTAGGAAAGCCCGCAGCCGACTCGTTAGAGGGACGATATGCACTCCGTCCTGGACAGGCCGCTGCGGGCTTCGTATTTATATATGGCAGAAACTACATCAGTTCCACGTTTTGAACGCATCCGCGACCCGCAGAGGTCAATTGTGATCCACTCCTATTGCCTAACATGCGGCCTGTTTGTTGCCGCAAACGAAGATGGTTATATCGTGCTAAGGGCGGAGATGGCCCACTCCTGTCAGCCTGGCTACCGGTTTGTTAGTCACCCACCGCTGCCCTGTTGTCCCCAAGTGAACGGCCTTTAAGTATCCGCGCCCGCCTGTTCGCCATGCGCTCCAGTATCTCCGCTTCGCGCTGTGCTCGCGTCTGTCGCTTCACAAATCGGCATGCTTATAACCGGCTTATAGTTTAGGTCCTGCGCTCCACCGCGTGGCAGAGATGACCTCGATAGGCTCCGTTTGGGCTATCACATCCCGAAGCGGCAGCGGTCACTGACAAACCGGCGCCGCAGGCGCTAAATGCATGTGGAAAAGGATTTCTCGGCCTTTTTCCCTCCCCCTCCGACCAACGCCGCGCGGTGAGAAACAGGCCCGCAACGCTCCTTCTTCCCAGTGCCCAGGCGCACCTGCTCCTTACCCTGAGTTCCACCTTCTACTTGAGCCGGCAGGAGGACAAGCCGATGCAGAGCAAAGAACAATCTCTCAGTTCACTGTTACGCACAATCTCCCTGGCGGTGATCGCTACGCTGGTGATGGCAGTGGCGATGGTTCCCGCCTGGGCGCAGAATTCAGTTCCACCGACAGCGGTGCAGGCGGCGAAAATGCCGCACTTCGCGTCGCGGTTGGCCCATCCTGGCCAAGCAGTATCGCCCGCCAATGCATCGCGAGCGGTTCGTCCACCCAAGCTGCGGGCGTCAAGCAGGTTCACCTCTCAGGCGTGCTCACAAAAACAAGCACGCTGGCTGCCGGAGGATCGGATTAATTACAACAACGGTCCAACCAACGGCAACACCGATGCCTGGGCCATCGATTTCGGCGCTCTATCGACGATTCCGGCACTCAACGGCGTTGCCTACGACTTGGCGATTTCTCAACAACTATCCGAGAACGGCACCCGTCGCTCGTGGCACAGCCGCTCCGCCGAAAAATCTCTGATCGCCTTTTCCTTGGTGGGCGTGGGCGCGGACCGCCTGAACGAGATACTTCACTGAGTGACAGTCATCACCGACACCCGGAGGATAGCGGCGTGCAATAAGAACGGGACGGCGTTTCTCCGCTGTTAGAGAGTCGGATCTCTCTTGGATAACAGTGAACCCGGATACTGAAGAGTGAAACTGGCGACCCCAAGGTCTACCGCAAGGTCTACCGCAAAACGGTCCACCCCGCCGGCCGGGGATGAGCAACTTCAGCGGGCCCGCCTGTCGGTCACCCTTGCCTCCATAACTGCGACCGTACCCCTACTAGTGTTCAACCTGGCTTTGGTGGAACGGAAGGCGAAGGTCCTACTGAACCGCGGCCCTTTCCTGCTTGAACAGCCGCTCCAATGGTGGGAAAAAATCCTGTTCTTGTGTTTCTTCGCAACTGCCATCCTGCTGCTCGTAGTCACAGCCTCAAGCGCATTGTGGTGGGTTATGCGGCGACTGATGGGCGTCCAGGCATGGTGGATGGCCAAGTTGACGGTGCTGCCCGTCGCGCTGGCTTACTTTGCGGCTGTCACCGCCCAATATAAGGTAGTCCAGTATTTTCGCGACGGGCTGAACCTGGCTTTGTTACGTGGCTTGGGCGGGGGTAACTGGATGACTGCCCTGAGTTACGTACAAGACGAATTCGCCGGTTTGCTGCCCGCGATCGCCGCCGCATTTGTGGCGATGGTCGTGGGGGGATGGCTGGTAAGGAAATACAGCGGGCGACTGGAAGCATGGATGGTTCGCCGCTGGCCGGTGCAAATGCTGGCTTCGCCAAGGGGACTGCTGACCGCCAATGCGATGATGATCGTCTCTCCCTGGCTGCTATTGATGGCCTCGTTTCCCTTGCACGAGAACCTCACGTTTGGAATCGCGTATCAGGTGTATTCCTTGCCGACAACCGGTCTGGCCGATATGAGCCGGCGGGCGGAGTTCGCGTCTTTCGACGCGTCCCGGCATCCCTATGCCCGCGATATCCCCGGCAACGGAGTGGATGAGGACGGCATCTCAGGCGATCCGCCTGAGGCGGCTTGGCGGCTGCAAAGCGCTCCTTGGGATGCCAGCCTCCTGGAGCGAAAGAACGTCTTGCTGCTGGTGCTGGAATCGGCGCGCTACGATCTGCTGGACGAACGGGTCAACGGGGCGCCGGTTATGCCCGTGCTGAGCAGCCTGCCGGGCGAGCGGTTGCTGATGTTTTCGCACGCGGGATACACCGTACCTTCGCTGTCGGCGATATTCAATGGGACGGTAGATGAGCGGGACGCGGGCATCTCGCTGGTGGACCGGTTTCGCGAATTGAAGTACCAGACGGCGGTGTTCTCTGGACAATACGAGGGTTTCGGCGACGTTAGCGCGCGCACGCACATGAATCAAGCGGACGTATTCGTGGACGCCAGCTCTTTTCCTAAAGAGCAGCGCATGTACCCAAGCGCCGCGGACTCAGCGCTCAGCGTGCCAGCGCCGCTGGTAACAGACCGTTTTCGCCAATGGTTTAGGAGCATCGATCACCAGCGCCCTTTCTTCGCCTATCTTAACTGGCAGGAAATGCACTTCCCGTATCACTATTGGGGTGCGCCTACCCCGCTGGCAAATCCGCCTATCTCTCGCGGCGAGATCGTGCCCGGGAACCGCGATTGGCTGAAGAGGACGTATTGGAATGCCGCACGCAATCTGGATTCTGTGCTGGCCGAGTTGCTGGCCGAACTGGACCAGGCTGGCGCCCGGTCGCAAACGGTGATTCTGGTGGTTGGCGACCATGGAGAGGAACTGTTCGATCATGGTTACCTAGGGCACGGCACGAGCATCAGTTTTGAACAAAACGCTACCGTCGGAAAACTCATTAATTCCAACTGGAAGCCGCCGCCCAAGGCATTAGGGCTGAGCAGCGTGAGTAGACTGATTCACAACGCGCTGGTTCGCAGGCCGGAGGACGCCTTGCCAGTCGGCGAGGACTTCTTCTGCTACATCGGCAGTACCACCAAGCCCAGCCAACTCGGAGCGGTGACCCCGGGAGGCATCGTAAAGTTCGATTTCAGAAAGAACCTATGGGCCAAGCAGGCCGCGCCAGAGGAGGAATTCGCAGCGACCCCAAGTTTCCCTCCGCTGATATATCTCTGGGAATCGTATATCCGACAGCTACCTACGCCCAACCGGGGACGATGAAACTCTCTACGCAGTGGCGGCGGACTTGTAAGCAGCACACCCTGTTGGAGACCAATGCGGAAGGGATGGGCCCAAGATGAACTATCCCACCGCAGGATGGTTGGCCAGTGACTCCAGCCCCGCCGGCCGTCAACCACAAGGATTTCCACGTGGGTGGGCTGCCCACACGGTTTGGATACTGCTTGCGATCCTCGTCTTTGCTCCGACGATTTATTGGCTTTGGCAGCGCTGGACCATGAGCGTCTGGCATAACGTGCACGGGATATTCATCCCCTTTGTCGTCGCCTATTTCATCCTCAAGGTACTGCGTTCGGATCAAATTACAGATGCGGACCAATCCGCGTGGGGCTTTCTGTTTCTCATTCTCGGGCTGGGGATGATCGTGTTGGACAGCGCTATTCGAACGCAGTTGCTGTCGGCTTTCGGCATGATCGTTTGCCTACCCGGTCTCTCGCTGCTGCTTCTGGGCAGCCGTCGTACTAAGGCGCTGGCCTTTGCTTGGGTCTTATGCTTATTCATGCTGCCCATCCCCGCCGCATTCATGGAAGGGTTCATTCTGTTGCTGAGGAGAATCAGTGCCGCGGGGGCCGGACAGGTCATAGCGTTGTTTGGTATACCGGTCGTTCGTGACGAGACGATGCTGTTTATGCCTCGAGCCAATCTGTATGTCACGGACGCGTGCAGCGGTTTTTCCGCTCTCTATGCCTCCGTCACGCTGGCGCTGGTCCTCGCCTACTTGAGCCCTTCGTGGCCGCGGCGTGTGCTCACGCTGGCGGCGGCCTTCCCCATTGCGGTGGCCTGCAATATCTTGCGTACCGCGCTCCTTGCGCTCATGATGCAGCGCTGGGGAGGCGGCATAATGGATACTTTCCTGCATCCGGCGTCAGGCATGCTCACGTTCGCCGCTGCCGCGGCGCTGCTGACGGTTCTGAGCAGGGTGGGAATGCGGGGACCTGCTGTATGACTCAATTGTCTCTCCGATACGTTCGTCCCCTATCCGCCTGCTTGCTGCTGGCGCTAATACCGGTGGTGGTGCACTCCTATATACAGGTTGAAATCGATGACTGTCAGGCCCCTTGGGCTTTCTTGCCGAAATCCGCGCAGTCATCGCATTCCGGCGGACGCCGCGATGCCTGGATGCGCGAGCGATTCGAGAGTTCTCAATGGGGCGAAGGAAGCTTTTTCAGAGATGGAGTACGCTTTGACTTCAGCATAATCCGTTCCTACGATGCCAAGCGGCTATACCATCGACCCGAGAACTCCCTGGTGGACCATGCCTTCGTCGTGCAGAGCCGTGGCATTGAGTGGGTGCGCGCAGATTCCGGCGCTCTGCCGATTCATCGCGCGTACTACGGCGACACGGACCCGGCGATTCTGGTTGCTTATCTGCTGGTGTATCGCTTCTCTCCGGTAGCCAGCCCTTATTGGCCGCAGCTACGTGCCGCGCCCATCGAGATCTTTAGTGGCCGCCGTCCGATGACCCTTTTCTTGATTCAGGCGCGTGGATCGCCCGGTAGCCTTCGGGAAATGGAGAAGGTGGAGCAGGAGTGGCTGCTCTCTTCATGGGAGAAGTACCGCTTCGCCTGCACCCACTGACCGCGCACTTCGCCACTCTCCGCAACACCATCTCGATTTCCGTCGCGGCCGCAGTCATTCAGGAATGGAATGAAGCCTACTTCGTTCACGTGCGGACGGAAACTGACCTGGCAGCTCGCGAATACCAACATTCTATCTTCAGCCGAACGCTCGCCCTCGCCAGTCTGAATTGGGGTACTGATCTGACGAGTTGATGCTGCTCACTGCCTTTGCGCTGCCCTTTGCATTCTTGGCAGCAAATCAAAAGGCGAAACCGCCCCATGCTGAATCAGAGCAGCTTGCGCCGTAGCACAGCAGCTAAACCAACAAACCCAGAAAGAAGTAAAGCCGGTTCACTGGGCTCAGGACCAAAAAAGGTTGTCGTGGTGGTGGTGCTGCTCGTGCCCAGAACCGTGAACGATTCCGAAGGAATCGTGCCCACGGTGTTCTCCGAAGCCATAGACGGACCGGAGTTCTCATCCCAGTAAACTGGGTCGCCGGCGGCTGAGCTGGCGTTCTGAATGTTCAGCCAGTAGCTACCAGTGCTGGCAAGATTCACTCCACCGCCGCCCAACGTGCCGTTTTCGTTGCAGATGTTGTAACCATACTGGTTGCCGGTGCAGGTACCCTGCGTGAAGCTAACCGTCTGGTCAAAGTAGCTGGTGCCCCCGTTCTCGGACGAGGTGATGGACACTTCAGCCGAATCCAGTACGTCGCCCGGAGCCATCCAGGTGGCGAAGGTGAGGCCCGTGATTTGGGTGTTAGGAAGGCTGGTGTTGAAGGTGTCGCTAACGACAAACCCGAAGTTTATGGTCCACGCGTCGGTGTTACCGTTGGTCGGACCATTGCTATAGACGACCTGTGCCATGGCAGGAACAGCCGCCAACGTCAGCCATAGTGCGAGCACTGACAGCGAAGCGATACGCATTTTCATGGTAAAGCCTCCTTGCCTGGCATTTGACACCCAAGAAAATCCGAAGTCAATGCGCATAGATGCGCAAACATCGGTAGATTCCTAATTTAGGAAACTCTCCAGAGACCGGTCGCTAAGCGTTTGACTCCTTCCTTCTTCGTAGCGTTCCTTTTGGAAGCGAATTTCTCAGTTTCAAGTTCTTCACGTCATAGTTTCCTGATTGATAGCGAGACCATCGCGCTTGCGTGCAACGCAAACCAGGCCGTTGTTCTAACGGAGAAAATCTCAGGCGGTTCCAAATTGAGGTTCAACTCCACAATTCGCGCCTTCGCACGCGATCGAGGAGGTGGCTCGCGGCTGTGGCGTGGCAGAATCGTTTGCTGTCGATTAGCAGCGATTTTCGTGCCTGAATTACCATAGCTTCCGTAAACAGGCCATTCCGTACCCGATCCGATGTGGCGACCAGCCAACTTTCGGGTTCTTCGGGCTCGTATCATGTTCACAGAGACGACCAGATTGTTAACCGTGGAGGGAAAGGAACGGACGATGCGTGTATTTGTGGCAGGAGGGAGCGGAGCGATTGGCGAACCGTTGACTGCGGAGTTGTTGAAGAAGGGACACTCCGTAGTTGGGATGACAAGGAACGAGGCGGGGGCGCGGATACTGGAGGGCCAGGGAGCAGAGGCGGTGATTGTGGACGCATTCGGTGCAGTCGCAGTGGAGACCGCGCTGCGACGGTCAAAGGCGGAAGTAGTGATCGATGAGCTGACTTCTCTGCCGAAAGACCCAACCGATATGCCGAAGTATGCGGCTGGAGACAGGGAACTAAGGATTGAAGGTGGCGGGAATTTGTTCCGTGCGGCGATTGCGTGCGGCGTGCGGCGGTATCTACAGCAGTCCAGCGCCTTCTTTTTGAAAGCAGCGGAGGGCAGACTGGCGGACGAATCGTCTCTCATGGATGTGAATGCCAGTCCCGGCATTGCGGCGAGTGCGGGTACGTACACGGAACTGGAGGCGCGGCTGTTCAGTTCCGCTGCGATTGAGGGTGTAGCACTGCGCTATGGCTTTTTCTATGGGCCCAAGACGTGGTACCACCCCGGCGAGGCGGCGGCGAACATGGTGATGCAGCAACAGAGTCCGGTGGTGGGTAGGGGTGAGGGCGTGTCGTCGTTCGTGCATGTCAACGATGCCGCGATTGCGACAGTGGCGTCGCTAGCGGCGGAGGCGGGCGTATACAACCTGGTAGATGACGACCCGCTGCCGCAGGCCGTGTGGCTGCCCGCATTTGCCAGGTTTGTGGGTGCTCCCGTACCTCCGCACCTGAGCGAGGCGGAAGTGAAGGCGATTGCTGGGGACGACGCCGTGTACTACGGGACAAAGCTGAGTGGGGCATCGAACGTGAACGCGAAGCGGCTTCTCGGGTGGAAACCGCGACGATTGGAATGGCTGTAGAACTAACTGATGGAGGCGAATGCGGGAGGACTTAACGCCGACTGACCGAGATAGTTAACGAGAACAGGCCAAGTCGTAGCCTATCCGAGGCGGCGACCCAACGGGATTACCTATCAGATGGCGATTTTTCGCCACCTTGTGCTGTATATACATTCTCTACATCTACAAGCACAGTTACAACGGAACGCACCGAGGGTCTCAGCTAGGGCGTGACCCCACGGTGGCGACGACCAGGAACACCTCAAGAAACTGCCCGACGCCGCATTCGACCTGATCTACATCGATCCGCCGTTCAATTCGAACCGCTACTATGAAGTGTTCTGGGGCGAGACGAAAGAGAAGGCGTGCTCCGCGGGTTGGCGGCACTCATTCGTCCCCTGCCGGAACGACATCAAGGTCTGCAAAAACAATACGTTAGCTAAATGTCAGGGGGATGTTGCCGAAGACTGGGCAACTGCAATTGTTTTTCGCGGCCTGCTCAGCGTTCACTCACGTTATGGCCTGCACGCTCGCCGGGCCGCGCGCGGCTCGCTCTCCAGTAGGCAGCCGGCATGCTTTCGGCCAACATCGCCTCGAGAGCCCCGACCGGCGCCAGGTTGCTTCGCAGGCTTGTTCTTGCAGATAGGCATTTAAGGGCCAGCACTGTTGACCGGTATCGGACAAAATAGCGGTAGTGTCCTAATATTGAAATTAAGACAGTACCAAAATAGCTAAAATAGCTGATAGCGGGGAGAAAAGGTTCTTATGAAGTATAGCGAGCGTCCCAAGCGTCGATTCGTCCGCCAAGAAAAAAACGCGTCATCCATTTCCCTGGATCGAGATCACCGCGAATATAGGGCGCCAGCTTCATTTACAGCGACCGAAGTCAAAAATGAATTTGGCCGCATTCTGGAAAAAGCAATTCAGGGAGAAACGGTTGTCATAACGAAGCACGACAGCCCTAAAGCAGTTCTGATCTCGGTGGACCAGTTCAACGCCCTCAAGCACGCGCCTGAATTCAAGCTTGACACGCTCAGCGGCGAGTTCGACGCGCTCCTCGCTCGAATGCAGAGCTCCAACGCGCGCACTGCGATGAGAGCTGCCTTTAGTTCATCACCGCAGCAGTTGGGGAAAGCAGCAGTGCTGGCGGCCCGCAAGCATGGCTAGTACAAGTCGGCCACCATGCATCTGTGTTCTAGCCGGAGCAAACGGCGCCGGATCTGATCTTCTTCAAATCTATAAGAGCCAGATTCCCGTCATCGAACAAGCGATCGAGACCGCCGCCTTGATGCTTGGGTCGGACAAGTCTCGAGGCTACTGCCTTGAGATGATCTGTGCCGACTTCCTCGCCGGGGCCGCGATCGACGGTGGCAATCCGGAGATACTGTTGCAATCCATCTCACGCTACTACAACTTCCTGCCCGATCCACAACAGGAGACTTTTCTGTCGGGGGTCAACCAGAAACCTCCATGAACGCCATCCGCCTCAGGACCCCACGACTCCGGCTTGATTCGACGAGCTATCGCGAGCTGCACCGCGAGGTGCTGGAACGCGACGGCTGGCGCTCCCAGGTCTGCGGGAGTATGCAGCACCTACAGGTACACTACCTCAAATTCCGCAGCCAGTCAGGTGACGATGTGGAACAGAATCTAATCACGCTGTGCGCCGAATGCCACGAACAGATGCATCGAAAAGCCAACTGCTGAGGTCAAGAGCCAAGGTTTACTATCATGTTGCTCTGGATGGGCGCGTGGATCTCGCCAGGTCGTCCTGTAGAAGCACTTACTTTCTGCATGGAGCAGATACCTGGAGGTCACAGAGGTTGAACCCGGAGGCATGAATGCAAAAGATATCTATTTTGGGCGGTGGAATCGCGGCCCTGGGTACAGCGTTCGAGTTGACCGAGGAGCCTGGGTGGCAGCAGCGATACGAGATTACGGTGTATACCCTTGGGTGGCGTCTGGGTGGCAAGGGTGCCAGTGGGCGAAATCAGGCTTATCGGAATCGAATTGAAGAACACGGGATTCATCTCTGGATGGGGTTTTACGAGAATGCGTTTAACCTGATGCGTCACGTTTATGACGAATGCGCGGAAAAGGGGCTGATGCCAGGCACACCGTTTACCCGGGTTGAGCAGGCATTTACGCCGATGATACACGGCGTCGAGGCCGAACTTGTGGGCTCGCAATGGAAGCTGTGGGAGGTTCCGTGGCCTTCTTGCGACGACTTTCCTGGGCAGGACGAGCTGTTTGACGGCACGCATGCTCCGCCCACGCCATGGGACTTCAGCAAGCGGCTGTTGGAAGAAGTGCGGCTTAAATTCGAGGACGTCGCTCAAAAGCGACCGTTTCTGCTGGCTCTCTACCAGGTCTTTGCGGGCGAGTTGGCCGATACCGTTGGCGGCGATCCTACCGTGGGCGCTGCGGTGCCAGCTGAGCATCCGACGTGGCTCCACGCGGCATTATCTTTCGCAAGCCATCTTGCTCAGGAAGTGGAATACCACACTCTGCAAGAGCGCAGGATACTGCAGGCGATGCTGCAACAATTCTTGGCCGCACTGCACCGCGCAACTGAGGGGTTGCTGGCCGAAGACGATGAATTGCGACACGCGATGATTGTGATCGATACCTTTGTGACGGTCGTGATCGGAATGAATGCCGATGACGTGTTGTGCAAGGGTTTCCTAGTGATCGATGACCTGGATTTCAGTGAATGGCTCGCGCGGCATGGATGTTGCTATCCAGACTCCGCGCTGGCAAGAGGAATCTATGATGGCCTTTTCGCGTACGAGAACGGAGATCCTTCGCGCCCGAGGATCGCGGCGGGATCTGCGCTGTATACCTTTCTGCGTCTCGCGCTGACCTATCGCGGCGCGGTGATGTACTGGATGAACGCCGGCATGGGGGAGACCATCTTCAGTCCCATCTACCTTGCGCTCTTGAACCGTGGGGTGAAGTTCAATTTTTTTCATAAGGTCACGAACCTTGGCGTCTCCGCAGATGGCAGGCAGATCGAGACGATCTCGATGGATGTGCAGGCGACACCAAAGCCCTCCCTCCAAAACGGCTATGAGCCGCTGTTTACGGTGAATGGGATACCGTGCTGGCCTTCCGAACCGTTCTTCGATCAGCTTGTTGAGGGAGATGCGATTCGGCAATGCGTGAATGGCAATCTCGAATCCTGGTGGAGCGATTGGAAGCCGGTTGCGACCCGGACACTGCAGCGTGGCGAAGACTTCGACCTGGTGGTCCTGGCAACGTCATTGGGGACGATTCCGTATCTTTGCGAAGAACTGATCGCACGGGACGCTACCCTGGCCTGGAAAAATATGTGCGACACTCTGCAGGCCATCAAGACGCAGGGATTTCAGTTGTGGGCAAATAGGGACGTGGCGAACTTTGGGTGGTCACGTCCGCGCGGCATTCTTTGCGGATATGTCGAGCCCTTCGACACATGGTCCGACATGAGTCCTTTGTTGCCGTTGGAAAGCTGGTTGCCGGCAGACAATGTGCGGCAGTCGGCCTATTTCTGTAACGCATATCTTGATCCCCTGGTGGAAGCTCCGTTCTCGGATGCTACCTATCCGGCCAGGGAGAGAGAGTGCGTGGTGCAAAATTCTCTCTCGTTTTTGAAAGAAAACATCAGTTTGCTCTGGCCACAGTCGATCGAGCAGGGAGCCTTCGACTTCGATTCGCTGGTCTCGCTTACAGGCGCCGAGGGTGAGGCCAGATTCCGTGAGCAATTTTTTCGAGTCAACATCGATCCGAGCGAACTGTATGTTTTGTGTCTGCCCGGCTCGACAAAGTATCGGCTCGCCCCGGGTGACTCCCGATTCTGCAACCTTTATCTCGCGGGAGACTGGACACTCAGCGATCTGAATGTGGGCTGTATCGAAGCGACCGTCATCTCAGGGCGTCTGGCGTCGCGTGCAATCACTGGAAAGCCTGAGTTCATCTATGGATCGTTCGGAAGCGGAATCGCACAGTAACCATCTGACCGGCTTCTTGAAGGTCCCGCAGTTTGATTGAGATTAGTACCGATATGTCTTAGTGCTGTATCTGAAGCGCCCACGGCGGAACAGTCGGCAGTCGCACGATCCTGGCCGGGCGCTTCGGATACAGCGACTTGAATGGCCCCTTCCGGGAACGTCTCGAATTCCTTCAGTGCCGCCCTGATCCAGGTCGATCTGTCTTACGGCCCTGACGATTGCCTCAGAGGGCGGCAAGGCCGACCTTTGCAAAGCCGGTGCACGGTATGGGCTCGGGCGTGTTCGAGATTGCTCTGCCATTTCGGGGCGATGCGTTCCGCGTGGTCTACGCGGTACAGCTCGCCGAGGAAGTCTGGGTGGTCCATGCGTTCCAGAAGAAATCGACGCAGGGCATCAAGACGCCGCACCGCGACATCGACCTGATAAAGGACCGTTTGAAGAGATTGAAGGAGATGTTGCGATGAAAAGCGAAAAGCTGGACGTGGTGCGGGGAAGCGGCAATGTATTCCGCGATCCGGGGCATGAGAACGCCGATGCCGAACAATTCAAGGCCATCCTAGCTGCCGAAATCATCAAGGCGCTCGATCGGGAACACCTGACTGTGCGTGCTGCGCACTGCCGCACGGGCATTGCAGCGGCCGACTTCTCGCGTATTCGCAATGCGGATCTGGGGAGGTTCACGGTCGATCGTCTCATGTTGATCATCAATCGGCTCGGCTCTCGCGTCGAGGTGAAGGTCAGGCTGCACCGCGCCGGAACAATCGCGCAAGAGGCGTGTCCGTGAAGGGAAGCGGGGTGGCGAGTAGGTCCCGGCATTGGAAGCCGACGTCTCATTGCTTGGGGGGCGGGGTGGTGCGCGTAGCATTCGGCGCGCAGCCTGGGCCGTTCACTACTTCATTCCCCTCATACGGTCATGTTGTTATATTTGACAACACTTGTCAAGAGGGCAGTAAGTCGTTGTGCCAGTAAGTCGTTGCCGGTAAATCGTAGCGCTCCACAAGTTGTGCCCACTTCACCTGCAAAGCGTCCGACGCCTGAATCACCGATCATGAATCCGCCCCAGCCTCTGGGACAGTCTATGTGGCCCTGGGGCCCTGCAAGCGCCGTCTCGACTCAACCCTCGCATCCGAGCAGAGCTAGGCAATCGCTAACCAAGCTGCCGCTGTTTCTGGGAGGCGCCGCTGCTCAATGCCAGGGCAGGATTCGCCTCCCCATCAATCTGGCAGAGTGGCTGGCGCAAGCCACGGCACCTCTGCGGGAGGCGCCTTTCACCCACGAGATCGTGCTGGCCGCCCAGCAACTGCCACTGCCGCACCCCGACCCGGCTGACCTGTTTCTCGCCGCTTCGGCTCAGGTCATGGATCTGACACTTGTCACCAGCGACGACAACTTACTGGGTCTGGGGACCATCCGAACGTTGAAGAACTGAGTGAACGGAATCCTCAAGAACCGCAAAGGGAGGTCGCGAACAACAGGCTCGAATTTAGCCGTGAGGACTTCGGCGCCCAGTCCACGGCGTTGAAGATCGCCGAAATTCTTCTGGGCACAAACCCTGCTCGGCCAGCTCGGTTTGAATGCAATCCTCAACGGCGAACATGCGAAAGATGGTCTGCATGGAAACACCACCATGGTGTCCGTCGGTGAGTCCGGCCTTTGGGTAGTTGCGGGGGCTCTCATTTTGACGCTAGTCTTGCCTAATATGACCGAAATAGAGGCAACGGCAGAACGAAGGCAACTGGCCCGGCGTGGGTCTGACCATCCGCATTCGTTCAAGCCAATTGCTGCCTTTCGTACCTGCAGGACTTGCGGTCTTCCTAGTCGCCACAACGTTCATGACGTACCGCCGGATGCCACGCAGGAGCTGGGCGTCACAGAAAGCTCGGATGCTTCACCCGATCTCTCGCAGGAAAAGCCCGTGCCACCGTACCTGCAGACCAGGCCGAAGGTTCGGCAAATCCGCCGCTGTCCACAGTGTCGCAAGGTAAACATGAGTATTGACTTGTCCTGCTACTGGTGTGGAATGGAGCTCCCTCCGGATGCTCCAGCACCAGTCTTGGACGAGGCTGCGAATATTGCGCCTACGTCCTTTCCGGGATACACCAAGAATAATCTTGCCAGTACGACCACCGCATCAGGTCCTACCAGAAAGATGAATCGCTCCACCGTCGTGGTTCGGCGGAGGTCGCGCCTGCGAATGCTGGGGGTCCTGGTGATCGTGCTACTCCTGGTGAGCGCTGGCACTGCCGTGTGGATACTGCGTTCGTCATTGCCCAGCAAGCCCGCAGCCACGCCTTCGTCGGTGGTTGTAACGATCTCTCCGGAGAGCGCCCACATGCTTGCGGGAAAGACATTCCACTTCTCCGCTATCGTCAGCGGCACGGACGATACCCAAGTGATTTGGACGGTGCAGGA
>Ga0187858_10002709_pt1 | contig 17945 bp, 13 predicted proteins | sample June2016WEW_8_15_FD_133015 | JGI IMG/M metagenome (GOLD analysis project Ga0187858, IMG submission 133015) | Peatland microbial communities from SPRUCE experiment site at the Marcell Experimental Forest, Minnesota, USA - June2016WEW_8_150 | ecosystem: Environmental > Terrestrial > Soil >...
ATGGCGAACTTTACTTCGCTGGCTGCGGCGCGATATGCGCTCCTTGCGCGCGAAGGCTGGAACGTTGTCGAAGATGGACTCTTCAATGCCCCACCAATCGAAGTTGTGGTGGGTGCTGAAGTTCACGCTTCGCTGCTGAAGGCACTGAACATGCTCGGTATGGGCCGTAAGCGCGTGACCCTCGTCGAAGCGGATGGACAAGGAAGAATGCGCGCGGAGGAATTGCCAAAACTCTCCCGGCACGCCATCGTTTGCATTCAGGCGGGCAACGTCAACACGGGAGCCTTCGATCCCGCAGCTCCCATCTGCGACGCCGCGCATGAGCAGGGCGCTTGGGTCCACGTCGATGGCGCGTTCGGTTTCTGGGCGGGCGCATCGCCGAGGTACAAGCACCTCTGGAACGGATTCGAAAAGGCTGACTCTTGGGCGACAGACGCGCATAAATGGCCGAACGTCAGCTACGATTGCGGTCTGGCGATCGTCCGGAATGGGGAGGCTCTGCGCGCCTGCATGGGAATTTCTGCTGCGTATCTCTCGCCGGGGACAAGGCGCGAGCCAATGCACCACACGCCTGAATCCTCGCGAAGAGCCCGCGGCGTGGAATTTTGGGCCGCGCTCAAGTCGTTAGGCCGCTCGGGGCTGGCCGAATTGGTCGAAAGAACATGCGCCCATGCTCAGCGGTTTGCCGCGGGCTTGCGTGCCGCGGGGTTTGATGTGTTGAATGACGTCGTCATCAATCAAGTGCTCGTCTCATTCGGTGACGCATCGCAAACCCAAGCAGTCATTCGTCGGGTGCAAGAAGAAGGTACCTGCTGGTGCGGCGGAACCGTTTGGCAGGGCAAAACCGCAATGCGCATCAGTGTATCTTCTTGGGCCACAACCAACGCCGACGTCGACCAGAGCCTGGCAGCCATCCTTCGCGCCGCTCACGGCAGTGGCGCTTGACATAGCGACGATGAATACGGCCGAGCTGCCCAGGTTGCGGTAACCGCGCCGGTTGAATTCATACGGTATCGGCGGATAACTTCCGTGTTGTCCGTGATACGGGAGCAATCAGATCTGGCCTGCTCCTGTTATGGTGCGTGTAGACTGATCGAACTGCGGCAAGACTTTGCCGGCCCGCACATGGAAATTTTTTCGCCTCGAAAGGAAACCGAAACCACTCCTTGATGCACAGAGCCGATATTGGTAGAACCGAAGATAGCGGAGGTTCTCGTATGCGTTTTCCATTATCAGACACTACCGCTACAGACCGGGAAAATCCCCATACCATAAGTCTGAAACTGAGTGACATGAACCAGCTCTTCAATTCGATGGACCCTTCTCCGTTCATTGAAAAGGATCTCGACGACGACGCGGAAGAATTCATTGTGAGCTGGGCCCAAGAATTCTCTCCTAACGCTCCGATCAAATTGCGTATCTACTTGGACCACTCGTCGGCCGAAGACCCCAAAGAACTGATCAGGACGGCCGTGCACAACCATTTTGCTCACCGTGCCAAGATCACTCACCTGGAGTTCAAGCGCCTCCTAAAGCAGGGCCGTACCAGTCTTTTGATCGGGCTGCTTTTCTTGGCTGCGTGTCTGCTCCTCAGCAAGATGTTGTTAGGTAATGAGTCCGGCACTTGGGCTGCCATTGTGCGAGAGAGCCTTACGATTGCCGGATGGGTCGCCATGTGGCGACCGATGCAGATCTATCTTTACGATTGGTGGCCTCTGCTGCGACGGAGCCGGGTTTATGCCAAGCTGAGCCAAATGCCCGTGGAACTCGTCCAATATGGCAAGAGTTGAGTCCTGGGCGTGGCTCTCGCATGGCTGTTCAGTCGCCGCCACAAGTTCGCCAGGGTTATGCGAGGGATTTGTGGCAATAATCCGAAGCTACGGGACGAATAGCTGATACAGCTGGGGCTCCGAAGCAGAAAAACAGACTCGGCGAGAAATAGATGTACAATGGCTGCCATTATCGAAGTCAGAAAAGAAATTCCGGATTGATGAAGGCTCCAAGGAACGGGCTGTAGCAAGCATAGACGCTTATTTCAAGTGCGCGCCAAGACCTTTTAGACAGGAGTCTACTCGGAGGCCCAACTCTAGTGGAACTTTACCAGCGGCTGCCCCCAGAAGCCCTGAAGATTATTCTGGTGTTGTTTTTGTCTTTTCTGATAGGGCTGGAGCGGGAAGGGCACAAGTCAGCAACGGGTTCTTACTCATTCGGAGGAGTGCGCACATTCCCGCTCATTGGCTTGATTGGTTATTCCATCGCTCTCCTCTCAGGCACGCAGTTGCTGCCGCTGACGCTGGGCTTTCTCGTGATCGCGGCGTTCTTACTTTTGTCTTACTGGCACAAGCTTTCCTGCGCGGAAGCCCCTGGCATCACCTCGGAAATGTCTGGGCTTACGACGTTTCTAGTGGGCGCTCTTGTCTGCTACGGACATCTGTGGATTGCTACCACGCTCAGTGTTGCCAGTCTGCTGTTGCTCGATCTCAAAGCGGCCCTTGAGAAGCTTGCGGTCCGCATCCCTCCTCTAGAAATTCTTACCTTCGCCAAGTTTCTCTTTTTGACCGGCGTCATCCTGCCCGCATTACCGAATCAGGAATTCGGCCGATTCCACATCAACCCTTTCAAAACCTGCCTCGTCGTGGTTGCGGTAAGCACGATCTCTTACGGTAGTTATGTTCTGCAAAGGTTGACGAAAGGACAGGGTGGGGTAGTGCTCGCGGCTTTGCTGGGTGGTGCCTATTCATCCACGGTCACCACCGTCGTGATGGCGCGCCGAGCCGCTCGTGAACAACATCCCCACCTGTTCGCCGGAGGCATCTTAATCGCCTCCGGCGTGATGTACCTGCGCTTGGTCGCGCTTCTGATCCTTTTCAACCGACGACTGATGTCCCTCCTGGCCGTGCCCTTTCTGATACTGGCAGGTCTGGCGGTCGGCGTTGGTTGGCTTTGGACTCGCCGGGCGGATCCCAGTGCTCAGGCGGTACAGCGGGAGTTCGAACCCAAGAATCCACTCGAGCTGCTCGCAGCGTTTTTCTTCGCCGTTTTGTTTCTGGCGATGCTGGTAGCGACCCAGTTGGCCGTTACTTATCTTGGAAGAGCGGGAGTGAATACTCTGGCCGCCATCATGGGTGTTACCGACGTAGATCCGTTCATCATGGGGATGACCCAGGCAGCGGGTACGCTTACCCCTATGAAAGTTGCAGCGGCCGCAGTTCTAATTGCCGCCGCCAGCAACAACCTCGTGAAAGGAATTTACGCCTACGGCCTGGCCGACCGGAAGACCGGTGTGCAGGGCCTCGCGCTTCTGACAGCTCTTGCCGCGCTGGGCCTCGTCCCCTTACTTTGGCTAGGATAGTGAATATCATTTCTGGATAGGCATCCATCGGGCCGAAAGGAGCGCCTACATGGGCTCCTTATTCTTGTGGGGTGCTGGCAGTCTAAGTCAATACTCCAGCCGCCACTACAGCAAAGCCGGCGGTTGCTCACCTCACAATGGGGTATGCGCCGTTCAGTGCGAGGCGCAGTGCTTGTCGTCCATATTGCGACGTTCCCAAAAGTCAGAAGGGCAACTCAAACTTTTGAGCTGGTAGCGTTCTGGCGGGGGATCGCCGGATTGCTGGCGCTGACACGCCCCCTCACCCGATTCCTGTTCGGCGTTAAGGCCACGGATCCGCTGTCTTGCTCCATCGTTACGGCCATTCTGGCGTCGCCCGTCGCTTGACAACGCATCGGACCGGCACCATACTTTTCATGCAGCTCGGCCCCTAACTCCATGTTGGAGGCCCGCAATGTCCATTGTCACGTGGTTCGTATTGCTTTTCTTCCTAACATTCTTCATGCATTTACCCATATGGGCCCTGTTGATGCTGGCACTGGTGCCAGCGCTTGGCAGATGCGTCACCAATAAGCGAATCCCCGGTAGTAGGTCAGACTTGATCTTGCACGCTTTGCTGGCGGAGAACTTTGCATCGCTTCCCAAAATCCCTGCATCTCTCAGTTGGGCTACTATTCTGAAATGGAGCTACAAATGCGGATACGTTTGAGTATGCTGTTGTGGTTTGTGCTGTTTGTTGCGGCGCCAGTCTTTGCCGCCGATGAGTTCACAATCGATCCTGCCCATTCCTCGGCGAATTTCGCGGTAAAGCATCTAATGATTAGTACCGTGCACGGCAGGTTCAGCGACGTTTCGGGCATGATTCTCTACGACGAAAAGGACCCATCCAAGTCATCTGTGCTGGCCGTGATTAAAGCCGCGAGTGTAAATACCGACAACCAAACACGCGACAAGGATCTTAGAAGCGCCAATTTCTTCGAGACCGACAAGTATCCTGAGATCCGATTTCAGAGCACCAAGGTTGAAAAGATCGGCGATCAGCTTCAAGTAACCGGCAACCTGACAATGAAGGGTGTTACTCGCCAGGTCACGCTACCTATCACGCTTGCGAAAGCCGAAATTAAGGGCAAAACCCGCCTCGGTATCGAGACCAGCACAACCCTGAACCGTTTTGACTACAACGTCTCATTCGATTCCACCGGCACGACGGTTGGCAAGGAAATCAAGGTCGATATTAACGTGGAAGCTGTGAAAAACCAGCCATAAGCTAGTGTTAGCTCGAAAAGCTGTTGATGCAGGCTAGGCCTGAAGCAATTCCGTACTGCTCCAGACATGATCCGGCAGGCGCCCATCGCAAGGGTAACGCGCAGGGTTTTATGGACACGGCAGAAGGAGACTGGCATGAACAAATTGCGGCGCTGGGCCGCGGTAACAGTCCTGTTAACTGTGTCAGCCCTTGCTGCTCTGCCAACTTATTGCCAGGAGGCAAGGACACCTGACGTGATCTTCGTGCCCACGGAGCAAGCTGTTGTCGACGAAATGCTCCGCATGGCGAAGGTTTCGAAAAACAGCGTGGTGTACGACCTCGGGTGTGGCGACGGTCGCATCGTCATAACTGCCGCAAGGCACTACGGGGCGCGCGGGGTCGGAATCGATATTGACCCGGAACGTATCCGAAACATGCACTACGGCGGAGGTGCGGGGGCCCACAGGAATCCGCCGCCGGCATTCCATTCGACTCAGACTTGCGTCTCTCGTTGCTGCTTGTGTGCTGCCAGTGTGGATCGCCGCTGGATCCTCGTCTACTACAACTACCAGAGCAGGCGGGCGCTTACGGAACAGCGCATGCTGGAAACAGCGCGGGCACTCACGTTGGTCGTTGACCGCGAGTTGGCCAGCATCCAGGCTAGCTTGAGCGTTCTCGCTACTTCGACTTCGCTCGTCTCTGGCGACCTGCCCGCCTTTTACCATCGGGTGCAGGTGGTTCTTGAAGCTTACCCTGATGCCCACATCAACCTTGCAGATGCGACCGGTCAGGAGCTCCTCAATACTGCTCTCCCATTTGGCGCGCCGTTGCCCCAGCGCAACACCCAGGATGCTCGCAAGCTCTTTGCGACCGGTAGGCCGCTTGTCACCAGCGTCTTCAGGGGCGCTGTGACTGGAAAGCTTGCGATCAGCGTGGACGTGCCCGTATTCCGCGATGGGCGAGTCGTCTACGACTTAGCCATGATCGTTTTTCCTGATCGCTTCGGCACGGTTCTCTCGCAGCAGCACCTCCCTCCGGAATGGGTTGGAAGTATCTTGGACAGCAATCAAGTCGTCGTTACCCGGACTCGTTTAGCAGAGAAATTTGTCGGTCGGCAAGCCGGCCCTGTTGCTCGCCAATCGCGCCCTTGCCGAGGCCTGCGGGACGACGCCTGAGCAGATGGTTGGCCACCGCACGATAGACTACCTCGCTGACCAAAGTGAAGCAGAGCTGTTCATGAAAGAGGACCGGGAGGTCATCGACAGCGGCAGGCCGAAGTTCAGAGTGGAAGCACCGTTTCACGACATATCGGGGCGCGTGCGTATCCAACAGACAATCAGAATGCCGTTCGTCGCTTCGGGAACAGGTGCGCCGGCTGTTATCGGCATGGCGGTGGACATCACGGAGAACAAGCTGGCGCAGCAGGCTCTCGCGGAGAGCGAGGAAAGGCTGCGAACGATCGTGGAATTGGCCCCGGACGGTATTTTTGTGATCGGCGATCAAGGCCAGATCCTCGAAGTGAACCAGGCTGCATGTAAACAACTCGGATACACCCGTGGTCAACTGCTCCAGCTCAATATCTTTGACTTCATTTCCCCGCGCTTTGCACGAAGGGTCGTGGCTCGTCTGAGGGGGCACGTGCCCTCTGGGTCTTACGAAAGCGCCCACGTCCGAGCGGACGGTGTTGAGGTTCCCGTGGAACTGAGCGTCACCAAGATCATGTTTCGCGGACGGCCGGCCTTTCTCGGAATAGCCCGCGATACTAGCGACCGCAAACGGGCCGAGGAACAACGGGAAAAACTTGAGCAACAGCTTCGCCAGGCTCAGAAGATGGAAGCCATAGGTCGGCTTGCCGGCGGCATTGCTCATGACTTCAACAATCTCCTGATGGTCATACTAAGCTACACGGAAATGCTGCAAGACAGCCTTCCCGCCCACGACACCCTGCGAACAAACACGCGGGAGATCATGAAGGCTGCTGATCGCGCCGCCAGCCTCACGCGGCAGATGTTGGCTTTCAGCCGCAAGCAGATTCTTTCCCCGGTCGTACTCAACCTGAATGCGGTGATCAATGAAACTGCGAAGATGTTAAGGCGGCTCATCGGCGAAGACATTGAATTCCGGGTTAACACCGCGGAATCACTCTGGGCAATCGAAGCTGACTCGGATCAGATCGGTCAGGTCCTGATGAACCTTTGCGTGAACGCGCGCGATGCAATGCCTCAAGGCGGCACACTCACGATCGCGACCGAAAATATCACGGTGGAGGAAAAGAGTATTGGCGGACATCCGAACGTACCACCTGGGGATTACGTGAGGCTTTCGGTTACCGATACCGGGACGGGCATAAGCAAGGAGATACAGGAGCATATCTTCGACCCATTCTTTACGACCAAGGAGGTTGGTAAGGGAACGGGACTGGGCCTTGCTATGGTTTACGGCATAGTGAAACAAAGTGGCGGTTACGTCTGGGTCTATAGTGAACTCGGCCAGGGCGCCTGTTTCACGGTTTCTCTGCCCAGGGTAAAGGTTGCGGTCGCCGCCGGGATGTCTGCGAAGACCGAAGCGCGTCCGCCGGGAACAGAAACGATATTGGTTGCCGAAGACGAAGAAGCACTGCGGGAGGCGATGTGTGGCTATCTGCGCAGCTTGGGATACACGGTTTTCGCAGCCGGCTCAGGCCAACAGGCGCTTGCGGTAGCGAGCCAACAAGAGGGAAGCATCGACCTTTTAGTTACGGATCTGGTGATGCCGGGAATGAGTGGGAGGGAGTTAGCGCAAATGCTGGGGAGCCTGCGCCTTGATCTGAAGACGATCTATATGTCCGGTTACGCGGATGAGGCGGTGTTGCGCCACGGTATTCCCGAGCTGGGTGCAGCCTTCTTGCAGAAGCCGTTCAACCTAGGCACGCTTGCACGCAAGGTGCGCGACACGCTCGGACGGACTGAAACGGTGCAATGACTGATGACACCCTGGAGAGTTGCGCGGTTCGAGTATGTATCCGCTCCGTCTGTTGGCGGGTAGTCGGCTACTCGGAAGTAACGAGGTAATCGTGGAGGCACGACCGCATCAACTCTGGGCCCTAAATCCGAGTCAGGCCGAGGATGATCCCGATGGCATCAGGCCACAATGTATCTCGGTTCAGTCCTCAGGAGCAGCATTCTCAATCGGGGCAGCGGCAGAGCGCGAACGTTCCGGCCGACGACGGCCTGCACACGCATTTTGAGTTTGGGTCGACGAATTCCTGAATAAACTCCCGCGATTGAATTCCTAAATGTTCTCCTCCTACCGGTGTTCCGCCGCTCAGCTTAAAAACAAATACGTCAGGACACGTTAGCAGGCATTGTTCGCTTCGGTACTGCGACCAAGAACCTGAGACACAGAGACAGTAGATGAATCAGCCAATGAGTCCCTGGATGACGATTGGGCAGGCCGCAAAGCACATGCGTGTTCGGCTGCAACGGCTCGCCTGGACCAGCGGCTCCGCTTTCGTCTGAGCCTTTACCGGAGGTCCGGCAAGGAATGTTAGGAGAACGAACTGCGCGAGGATACACTGAATGATAGCGCGACGGGCCGCAAACAACATTCTGGACTCCCTGGAATGCATGACGGCTGGCGCCTCCATCTCACGCACCACCGCACATTCGCCTTACAGAACACTCGAAGAACCCGTGGGTTGTCCAGAGCTGCTGCACAATGCGCTGCGTTTAGAAAGTATTTATGAACTCTTTATTCGGGCTTTATGTGCAGATGTATCCAAGAGATGTGGAGCAGGTACTTCGTCCGGGGAAAAGACCGTGCAAGTCAGTCTTGGAAATCAATAGGTCTTAGGCGGAGCGAGGCACGAAGGGATGCCGGTAAGTGAAAGGAACAAGTTATGAGCATAATTGATAAATCATACGAGCGAGATCTCGAGTATCGCCCGGCCCGCAACAACAATATGAAGTGGTTATTGTTAGGCGGTGGCGTGCTTCTGCTGCTGGTGCTTGGGACATTCGTTACGCGAGCCACCCGCATTGAAGCCGGACACGTGGGGGTCGAAATCAACTTGGCAGGACATCAGCGGGGCGCATCGGACATTCCGATTCGTACCGGGTGGGTCGTTTACAGCCCGCTGTGGACCCAGATCATTCAGTTCCCAACATACGTGCAAACGGTGAAGTGGACGCGTGATCCGAACGAAGGGCACCCAGTTAACGAAGAAATGGGATTTAACTCGAAAGAAGGGATGGCGATTTTTGCCGACGTATCCCTGTCGTATGCTATCGATCCGCAAAAGGTTCCAGAGTTTTACATTAAGTACCGCGTCAGTGATCTCGAACTCTTCACGCACGGTATCTTGCGCGATATCGTTCGCAATTCCCTGAATGAAGTCGCTTCCACTTACTCCGTCGAAGACATCTATGGTGAGAAGAAAGCGGGGTTCCTGAAGCAAGTGGGGGCGATGATCGAGCAGAAAGTTGCGCCTGTTGGCGTAAGCGTGCAGCAGTTTGGTTTCATTGGCGCTCCACGAGTGCCGGCGGTCATCGCTTCGGCGATCACAGCTAAAGCACAAGCCATCCAGGAGGCCGAGCGCGCCCGGAATGAACTTGCAACGACTCAGGCCGAAGCGGCGAAGAAGATAGCTCAAGCCGACGGCGAAGCGAAGTCGCTGGTCACGATCGCCAAGGGAGAGGCCGAGGCGAATCGCATTCGGCAGAGTTCTTTGACACCGCAACTGCTGGAGCTGCGGAGAATCGAGAACAACCGCTTGCAGATCGAAAAATGGAATGGGCAATTGCCGACGGTTCAATCGGGGCAGGGCGGCGGGCTGATTCTCCAGTTGCCACAGACTAAGTGAGTGCAAGAGAGAGCCGGGTGCGCGGTAGGTCGTTTTGTGGAACTCACGCCGCTTCGGCCCGGAACACATTGCTGATGGGCATGATGCGCCGGCGATATTGAGATGCCCACGTTGAGAACCGCCTGAAACTGATTCGGGAACAGGCGCTCTGCCCAGAGCTGCCCCTTGAGAATCGTTAGGATGCGGCTGGGATACGGCGACCAGGTTGTTGACCCTGATGGATTCGTGAGGATTTCGCAGCTACAGAATCATCTTCAGTGCCCTCAGAGTGGAGCGTAGTGCTAGACTGCAAGGCTACACGCGGGTGAGTTCCACGATGATCACTGTTTCCAAAGAGGACTATCTCAAGGCAATTGCGGAGGCTGAGGCGGAGGGAGAAACCGTAATATCAGCCACCCTGGCTCGTTGGCTTGGCGTTACGAGGCCGGCGGTGACGACCGCCTTGAAGCGTCTGAAGAAGGATGGCATGGTCACCGTTAAGGGCGATGGCCGCCTTTTGCTCACCTCCGCGGGACGACAGATTGCCGAACGGACTATTGTTCGCCACCACCTGATTGAGCGCATGCTGTCCGAGATATTCGGGATGGAGTGGTACGAGGTTCATGATGAGGCCGAACGACTGGAGCACGCTGTTTCCGCTGCTTTCGAGAAGAAGCTGGTCGAGAAGCTAGGCGACAAAGATTTCTGTCCCCACGGCAACGGCCTGGCTCTAAGAAATTTCGCCGAGCGTAGAAGGAAAGGGCTTCGGCTCCTCAGCGAGGTGGATCCCGGAACTTACCGCATCTTCAGCGTATATGAGCGGGATCGCAAGCTGCTGAACTTCTTTGCAGACGAAGGAATCCGCCCTGGCGCTCGCCTTACCGTCCAAGCGCGGAACTACGACGGAACCATTTCCCTGACTGTCGAGAAAAAAACCATTCGGCTGGGTGTCCCGGCAGCCGAGAAAATATGGGTTGAGAAATCATAATCACCGCCCAACATATTAACTATAATTAACATCATATTGGTTACCACAGCTATCAGGTGAGGGCACTCGTCCGTCCCCACTCAGGAGCTGCTGGATCAAACCATGAGAATGCTTGCAACAGTGCCCCGCCAGCGCGACTCGTCGTCGCCCCGATGGCTGACCGTCGTTCTTGCTGTAATGATCGCAGTGTTCCTTTTCCCGGCGGCAGCCTTCGCTCAAGGTGAAACCACCAGCGCCATCGTCGGCCAGGTGACCGATGCAACCGACGCGGTCGTTCCGGGTGCCACCGTTACGATTACCAACCAGGAAACCGGCCTGCAGCGCACTGCCAAGACCGATAATGCGGGCCGGTTCAACTTCCCTCAGCTAAAGCCGGGTACGTACAAGGTCAAAGTGGAAGCTCAAGGCTTCGAGCCGAAGCAGAATAACAATGTTGTGTCAGGCCTGGGCCAGAAGCAGACCGTTGATTTTGTGCTGAAAGTGGCGCAATCAAGCCAGACTGTAGAAGTGACTTCAGAAGCCCCTCTGATCAACCCGGCAAATCCCAACACCTCCATGACTTTGAGTGCGCGAGCCCTGGAGGACTTGCCGAACCCGGGTGGTGATATGACCTACCCTTTGCAGTTCGCCCCAGGAGCCCTCATCAATACGGCAGGCAGCGGCAATGATTTCGTTGGGGGCACGAACGGGTATGGCAATGTGGAGTTCAACGGGTTGCCCGCCCTTGCCAACGGCTATATCGTCGACGGGCTGGAGACGAACGATCCGCTGACCAATCTCAATAGCGGCCTGGCAACAAACCTCGTGCTGGGGCTGAATTCGATATCAGAAGTCACCGTCAATACTCTTTCCTATGCGGTGGATCAAGGCCGGTACGGAGCAGCCCAGGTCAACTACGTCACCAAGTCCGGCACGAATCAGTTCCACGGAAATCTCTACGAACTGTGGAATGGCGCGATTCTGAATGCGGCGGACTACTTTACAAATGCGACACCGGGCAATCACAAGCCGCGATCCACCGTGAACCACTTTGGCGGCAGCTTGGGCGGACCCATCGCGCACGACAAACTGTTCTTCTTCTTTGACAGCGAATGGGTGCGGATCGCACTGCCTATTGTCACGCCGACCACCGTTCCGAGCGCCGCCTTCCAGCAATACGTGCTGCAGCAGCTTCCTCTCGGCGGGACTGACTCGGTGACGGGATCAAAGTATGCGCCCGCGCCCCAACTTGTGCCGTTTTACCAGAAGATGTTCTCGCTGTACGGCAACACCGGCGGGACGCCTCTGGCGGTGCTCGGCTGTCCGTTCAACGCGGATGGCACGCCGGCATCAGGCAATCCTCCCAATGGGAATGGTTGTGCCAATCGAAGAAGCGTATCGCACTCCAGCGATGATCGCGAACAGGTGCAGACAGCTCGCATCGACTACAACATCGATCAGAACAACACCGCCTGGGTTCGTTTTCAGGCCGACACCGGTTTGCAAGCAGCCTACACAGATCCCATCAATCCCTTGTTCAATGCAGTTTCTTCTCAACCGCTCTACTCATTTGCGGCGGGCTACACCCATATCTTTTCTCAGAATGTCGTGAACTATTTTAATCCGGCATTCTCCTGGTATGAGAGCTTGTTCGGGCCGAACAATCTGCAGAGTACCCTGGCTGCATTGCCGATTGTCCTGCAAGGGAGCGGCGCGAATGCGCCCTTCACTACTCTTGGCGGACTTGATAACACCTGGGTGCAAGGGAGGCGCGCCACCCGGTTCTTCATCAATGACAATCTTGCCTGGAGCCATGGCGCTCACGAGTTCAGGTTTGGCACGAATATCCGAATCTTTCGCCTCAACGACTATGACTTCGGCGAGGGTACGGTACCCACGGTGTCGTACACAACCTTGCCGCAGTTCATCTACGGGGTGGCATCCACCGCAACGCAGACGTTCCCAACCTCGGCAAACGAACCGTTTAACTTCCTCAACATGGATTTCTATGCACAGGACACGTGGAAAGTAACCCGGAAGCTGACATGGACCATTGGCATCCGTGATACGTTCAATTCCAATCCCCTGAACCCGCATCAGCAGATTGGCCGCCTTAGCGGGGCTTTCGATACGATCTCCCACGATGTCAATCAGCCACTAAACCTCGCTATCCAGACGAATCTTGGCCATCTGTTTTCCTCGACCCCGATTGCAATCCTTCAACCCAGGACAGCGTTCGCGTGGCAGTTTACCCCGAGCACCGTACTCCGGACCGGCTTTGGCATCTTCAGCGATCTTATGCCGGGCAGTATCGCCGACCTGATCGGCACCAATCCACCGTACGTCAGGACCTTCCAGGGCGGACTCCTGGGCACCGTGGGTGGCACAGCGATTGCGCCAGGCGTGCCAAACAGTGCGGTGGGCGCAACCGTCGCGGCAAATCAAAGCTTTGGTTTGGGATTCTCGCAGGGCCAGCTCTCGTGCGCATCGCCACTCGCCAATCCGGCGGCCTGTCTGCCGCCGGTCGCGATTACGGCGGTGCCCAGCGGCACACTCCATGCACCGTACTTCATGCAGTGGAGTCTTGGCATTGAACATCAGATTGGAACCACCGCCATGGTTAGAGCGCAATACGTTGGCACCCGCGCCGTCGATCAGCCGTTTCTCACCCAGGTGAACGGCTACCAAACGGTCTGTCAAGGCTGCTTCGCGCCATTTCCTTACCTGCAGCCGACAGATCCCAGATTTGCGGCGGTGACGCAGTTTTCCACGGGTGCGAACAGTCACTACAACGGCCTTCAACTCACGGCAATGAAGCGCCTCGGACACGGTCTGCAGGGACAGATTAACTACACCTGGAGCCGTTGTATGGACCAAGTCTCAAACGGCGGCTTCCTGCCGTTTTCCGCCGGGGGAATTCTCTCTCCTCTGCCGGGAGAGCTTGCTCGCAACTACGGTCCCTGCGATTACGACGTTCGCCACAATCTCAATGCCCAGTACGTATATCAACTGCCGGTAAAGGTCCGAGACAAATGGCTGGGGCATTTCGTTAATGGCTGGCAGGTCTCGGGAACGGTGTTCTGGCACAGCGGCGTTCCGTTCTCCGTCTTCAGCACGCCATACTCAGCAAACGGAAACGGCATTGTGCAGGGCAGCGGCCTTCAGTTCGCAAACCTTGTGCCCGGGGTGGATCCCTACTGCCGTCACTGCAATATCCCGGGGGTCACGCAGCCTGGAACGGTGCAGTGGCTGAATCCTGCGGCGTTCGTCTCCGCCGTTGACCCCAGTACCGGTGCCTGCCTCGGTGGGGATAGTCCGGCAAACTGCCAATTTGGCAACTCTGGCAGGAACCAGTTCCGCGGTCCTGGATTCTTCTGGTCCGACATGTATCTGACAAAACGAATTCCTCTTCGAGAGAAACTCACGATGAGACTGGACGCGCAGTTCTTCAATCTCTTCAATCATCCCAACTTTGGACTTCCCAGCATGGTGCTGGCCGGAGTTCCGGGGAAACCCTCGACGCAGACGGGATTTGGGGCGCTGACGTACACCACCTCTCCGCCGACTGGCCTGCTCGGCGTGGGCTTGGGTGGCGACAGCAGTCCACGTATGATCGCTTTCCAGGCAAGGTTGGAATTCTAGATAGGTTCGCAAGTGGGGAGACAATATGCACAGACGGTTGATTTGTTCCGCCGCTGCTATTCTGATTGCAGTCCCGGTTGCCCTTCTCGCCGGGGGCAACTCGGTCCAGGACGAGACATCTTCAGAAGGTCCCCCGGCGCAAATAAAGAAGACACCTGCGCCTTACACGTCCCCATCCTCCGGTAAGGACATGTATGTCGCATACTGTGCCTCGTGCCATGGCAAGGATGGCAAAGGAGACGGCCCGGCAGCGGCTGCCCTGAAGTCCGTTCCTACGGATTTGACACAGCTCGCGGCAAAGAACGGTGGCAAGTTCCCTGAGAATCACGTATCCCAGACGATCAAGGGTGACTCCGGCATGCCTAGCCATGGCTCAAAAGACATGCCGGTTTGGGGCCCGATCTTCGGGGCGATGGGGACGAAGAGTGACGCCGTGGTGCAACTGCGTGTGCGGAATCTGACAAAGTACATCGCGTCACTACAGCAGAAGTAGGCCTGCTGGCCGATACGTCTCCGTGGATGCGCAGTTGCTGAGCGCTGCGCCGGCAGCAGCCGACGGAATCTACTGGAACATGCACTCGAATTTTTACATCATCGGCTTGCCAACCATAGCTGCCTGAAACTGATTCGGGATCAGGTGCTCTGCCCAGATCTACCCCTTGAGAATCAATAGGATACGGCGACCAGGTTGTTAAGCGCCGCTTCCACGCAGCAATAGCCGCTGCGGTCGCGGGAGGTTCCGACTCGCTGAGCCTCCACTTCGAGGAGCAGCGATTCTCATTTTACGTTTTGCGCAGTTTGAATGGCGCGAACCGATCCCCGCACTTTGCCGATTGGGTGGCTGCGCATCTGCCAGGCGCAAAGGCGATTGGCACTGTTTTGGCTTGCATTTCTTCTTGAAATTGGAGACGATTCGGGTTCTTCCCCGGGTAATAGAACCTCTCAAGAGCAAGCACAGCTCGACAAGGTGTGAAATATGAATACCTCCTCTGGAACACAGCAATCACCCACCTCAGCTCTGGCAGAGTCTGTACAGCGACAGAAACGCGTGTTCGCAGTTGGCGCCGGTACGGTGGGCAATATATTGGAATGGTTCGACTACGGAATTTACGGACAATTGGCCGCGGTCATCTCCGCCGTATTTTTCCCCAGTAAAGATCCGCTGACAAGTTTGCTCTTTACCTTCGTGGTTTTCGGCGTGGGCTTCGTCATGCGCCCGGTGGGCGGAATCGTTTTTGGCCACATTGCGGATAAGTACGGCCGGAAGATTGCCCTGTCCTGGACCATCATCATCATGGCGGGTTCCACATTCATCATGGGGCTGATTCCGCCCTTCGCCAGGATTGGCGTGCTCGCTCCGCTCATGTTAGCCGCATGCCGATTGTTGCAAGGCTTCTCAACGGGAGGCGAATGGGGTGGCGCCACGGCGTTCATCGTTGAATATGCCCCGGAGAACCGTCGCGGATTCTATGGGAGCTTCCAGCAGGTCAGTAACATCGGCGGTGTGATGTTCGGATCAATGACAGCCGTGATCCTGACCTACTCCCTGAGCCAGCAATCTCTCCACGCTTGGGGGTGGCGCCTGCCCTTCATTTTCGGAATCACACTGGGCATTGTTGGCTGGTACATGAGAACCAAACTCGAAGATACACCGGCTTACAAGAAGGTTGAGGAGTCGAAGCAGATTGAAAAAAGTCCGGTCAAAACTGCTTTTGCAAACAACTACGTGGGCATCATCAAGGCAATGGGATTGACGGCGATCTGGACCGTTTCCTATTACATTTTGTTGATTTTCATGCCGACCTACATCAATAAGATGCTACATCTTCCCTTGAACCGGTCGCTGCTTTCAAACTTTTTCTCGTTCATTCTGCTGCTGGCGCTGATGCCAGTCTTTGGCCATCTGTCCGACAAGATTGGCCGTAAGCCCGTCCTGCTTACCTCCTGTCTTGGGTTTGCCATTTGTACGTATCCATTGTTTGTCTGGATTGGTGACGGCAACTTCATGAAGCTTGTGGTTGCGCAGCTAATACTTGGCATATTTTTGGCGATGTTCTCCGGTGCCGGTATTGCGTTCAGCGCGGAAATATTTCCGACTGCCGTTCGTGTTTCCACTTTGTCGATCGGCTACAACATCATGGTCGCTGCCGCCGGTGGCATGGCGCCGTTCATAGCTACCTACCTTATCAAGGTGACAGGCAATAACGTCGCGCCGGCTTTTTACGTGGTGATTGCAGCGATCGTTTCGGGGATTGCGATCCTTACGCTGCCAGAAACTTATAACAAGCCGCTGAAGTGAAGGAGGAGAAAGTGTCATTCCTTGGATTTCTAGCGGAACACCAGGAAGCAATGACTGGCATGCTACGCGCTTTTGTTGAGTACGAAACTCCGTCGCGCGACAAGGCTGCTGTCGACCGGTTCACTGCCTACTTGGCGGACCTCTTCGGCCAGCTTGGCGGTGAGGTGACGACGTTTGAGCGCCCAAGTGCCGGCAACATCGTGCGCTCCAGTTTTGGCAATGGGTCCGAGCAGGTACTGGTACTGTGCCATGTCGATACCGTTTGGCCCATTGGAGAACTGGAGAGGCGGCCTTTCCGGATCGAAGACGGCAAGGCCTTCGGTCCAGGAGTTTACGACATGAAAGGCGGCATTGTGCAAGCCATCTTCGCGCTGCAGGCCATCATGGCTGCAAAGAGGAAGATGCCGCGCAAAGTCGTTTTCCTGTGCACCACCGACGAGGAGATCGGCAGCGCTGCCTCGCGTGAGCTGATCGAGGAGGAAGCGAAGAAGAGCGCGTATGTATTGGTACCCGAGCCAACCTCGGGAGCTCAGGGTGCGGTCAAGCTTACGCGTAACGGCTGGGGAATGTTCGACGTTAATGTGACCGGACGTTCCGCGCATGCTGGAATCGACCATGCGAAGGGAATTAACGCCGTCGAAGAAATGGCGCACCAGATACTCAAGCTGCAGGCCATGACCGATTACGGCACCGGAACCACAATCAGCGTCGGCGAAATCCGTGGCGGAATGGGTTACAACGTTGTACCCGATAAAGCAACCCTGAAAGTTGACCTGCGCGCAAGCACGCAGTCGGAGTTGCTCTCTGCGCAAGCCAAGATCCTGGGCTTAGCCCCGCTTCTAAAAGGGACAACCGTGAGCGTAACCGGCGACCTAAACAGACCGCCGCTTGAGGCTACACCGGGGAACTGCGCTCTGTACCAGAAGGCGAAGAAGATTGCAGCGGAACTCGGCTACGATCTGCCTGGAGTACATGTGGGAAGCGTCAGCGACGGCAATTTCACATCCGCTTTGGGCGTTCCCACATTGGATGGGATCGGGGTGGTAGGCGATGGGGCGCACGCTCTGCACGAACATGTTGTGTTGGCACCTATGGCGCCGCGCGCCGCGTTGATCGCTAGCCTTCTTACCAGCGAAAGCTAAAGGAGAATTGCAATGAGTGGGATGGGGATCACCATGCCAACGACGGACCTGGAAAAGGCCGTCATGGCCAATATTTCGATCGATGAAATCATTGACTTCACTCGCCGGCTGGTGGCGTTCAAGACGGAAAATCCGCCGTGCGATTACACCGCCATCTCCCAGTTCATCGCAAAAGAATTTGAAGCTGCCGGCCTGGAAGTGAAGAAGCTCGAAGGTCAGCAAGGCAAGCCGAACATTTGCGCCCGGTGGAAAGGCGAGGGTGGCAGCAACGAGATCCTGCTTCTCAGTGGACACATGGATGTAGTTCCTGGCGGAGAGGGATGGTCGATTCCTGATCCATTTGACGCTGTTGTCCGTGACGGCTCTTTGCATGGGCGCGGTACTGCCGACATGAAAGGCGCACTGGCCGCCCAGTTGTTCGCTTACAAGGCTCTCCGCAAGGCTGGGGTTCGTCTTAAGGGAGACCTCTATCTGTTTACCACGGTCGACGATGAGATTG
>Ga0187858_10002711_pt1 | contig 17943 bp, 16 predicted proteins | sample June2016WEW_8_15_FD_133015 | JGI IMG/M metagenome (GOLD analysis project Ga0187858, IMG submission 133015) | Peatland microbial communities from SPRUCE experiment site at the Marcell Experimental Forest, Minnesota, USA - June2016WEW_8_150 | ecosystem: Environmental > Terrestrial > Soil >...
CATCATCCGCGATTCTGAGCGCTGACTTCACTGTGGCAAGATACCCTATCAGGCGCTCGAGAAATCTTACTCTTGCGTAGAAATAGACCTCCATGAGAAGTGAATCATACATCATTTGTCGTATCTTGCCTGCTTTCGGGTCGCCCAGTTTGGCGAGTTTAGCAATGTCGATTTGTCTTCCCTCGTTCTCTCCAACCAGGTTTTCTACCAACTTCCTTGCCTCCGCCGCTAATTCATGAGAGAATTCCGGATGATACCGTATCTCTTTGAGCAATCCGATGATTGTGTCCCTCACTGTCCGGCTCATACTGATTCAACAATTGGGTGCGTTTCGAACCAGGCTCCGTGGTGCGCTCAAAATGCCGATTCGTGGGACTCCCGCATCCCCGTCATCTGAAAATGGAAACCCCACGAAACAAAAAGTAAGCAGGTACCGGACGCTGGTGCTCTAGCCGCCTTTTCTACGGACGAACCCTCGGCCGTAGGCGTCCGTGGCTTTCAGTGCGTTCAGGATTTCCACAGGGTCGTAGAACCTTCCGTCCGCATTCGGCGCGGAGCTTGCCCTTGGCATTGACGTAATCAGTCCATCCTTGGAGGCGGTGTCCGCCACTATCTTCAAATCCGCTTCAGTCGCGTTTTTCAGCGTCATCTCTTCGAACGTAGTAGGCAACCCTACAGACCTGCAGAAACCAAATATCTTGTCCAGATAACTAGATTCTCTGTTCTCCAAGATCAACTGGGTTAAGGTGCCAAACGCAACCAGCTCGCCATGATACTGAGGTATTTCAAAGCGTTGGCGGATGTTATGGAAGCTGAGGCCTACGGCGTGGGCTGCACCCAACCCACCACTCTCAAATCCCAATCCGCTGAGAAGAATGTTCGCTTCAGCCACCGCCTCGATTCCAGGTCCGGGCACGCCAACTTCAGCCTCCTGCTTTGCCTGCAACCCGAACTCCATGAGCAAATCGAAACAGAGCCTCCCTAAAGCTTGAGCGGTGCGGGTACTTTGGCTTCCAGTCAAAATACATGGGGTCTGCGTTTTGTACGACATGTCCACCTCAAAGTAGGTGGCCAGCGCGTCTCCCATACCGGAGACAAGCATCCGGACAGGGGATTTGGCGATAACTGCCGTATCCACGAACACCATGGCCGGGTTGCTTGCAAAAACGAGAATCGCCTCGACTACACCCTGGTCTGTGTATACGAGAGAGGCTGCGGATGTGGGCGCGTCAGTGGCAGCAACAGTTGGGACATTGATGCAGGCGACACCCGCCCCAACGTTTGGAATGAATTCAGGAGGCATCTTAGTTACATTTACCGCCGCCGCCGCCGCCGCCGTTCTCCCGGTATCGAGAGTCTTCCCTCCGCCGCAGCTAATGATGGCGTCGTGACCTCCTTCGATACAGGCTTTCTTGACCCGCTCGATCTCCTTCCAAGTGCTCTCGCCCCCGAATTCTATGAAGGCGTACTTCATATCTTTGGCGACGAGCCCCTCGATGATTCGAGTCTCTACCGCCGTTTTTGCACTTCGCGATGCCAGGATTAATGGGTTTCCGATACCTATCATCTGCAGTTGTTCTCCGATCCGCAGTAGCGCATCAGGACCTTGTACATACCTGTGGGGAGCCAGCATAACTTTTAGAGCCATCGCGAATACCTCCTTTGATTTTATTCTGCTGTTACCTGCACCGACCTACACACATCCCAGAATCGCCCTCTTGACCATCGCCTTTGCAACAGGAACCATGTAGGCGTTGTGGGACATTGGTTTTGCGTCCGCGACAGCGGCTGCGCCTGCTGCCTCTGCATTGGCCTCGGTAATGGCCTTCCCCATGAGCGCCTCCTCTGCCTTGACAGCCCGGTAAGGCTTCACATAGACGGCATTGAGACATATCCTTGCGGAGACGACCTTTTTCCCTGAGACGGTTACCATGGCGGCACAGTTGACGATGGGGAAGTCGATGGCTTTTCTGAGGGCAAACTTGATAAAGGCGCTCTTGCCGGGAGGAGTTGGCATCTGGATCTCGGTCACAATCTCATCGTCATCGAGGATGGTTGTTTTCGCCACCGACACCTGAAAGAAGTCCTCCGCCTTGACGCTCCTTTTCGATGTCTTTATGGTGGCGTCCAGAGCAATGAGCGCCGGGGCGGTGTCGCTCGGATGGACCGCATAGCAGCCTTTCTCCACACTTCCTCCCAAGACGGAGTGGTACCTGTTGTCCCCATCAATGGCGTAGCACCTTCCACCGCCCTTACGAAGACAGGGGAAGCGGTTATTGGGGTTACGGTAATACCAGCACCTGATGTCCTGACAGATGTTGCCACCGATCGTGCCCATCTCCCGAAGGTGGGTGGATGCCGTCCTCCGGGCTGCTTCGGCCAAGGCAGAGTACTCATTCTTCACGAGATCGCTCGCGGCGATGTCCTCAAGTCTCGTAAGGGTGCCGATAGTGAGCACCCCAGCCTTGTAGGCAATGAAATCGAGACCGGGGATGGTCTTGATATTGACAAGAGCTTCGGGATACGTAGGGAGTATCTCATCCTTCATCTTACCCAGAAGATCCGTGCCGCCCGCAATGAGGGCTGCCTTCTTTCCATACCGCCTCAGGATTGAAGCTGCCTCATCGAGCGTCATCGCATTCACATGAGCAAAGTTCCTCATCTGTTCCTCCTATATCTTCCCCAAGGCTTTCAGGATCTTGTCGGGGGTAATGGGGAAATCGTCCACCGCAACTCCTAGAGCGTTAAAGACCGCAGGACCCAGGAGCGACGCTACAAGATCGGCAACGTCCTCGCCAATACCGTTTGCACCATAAGGACCGTATCCGAGAGCAGTCTCTACGATGATCGGCTCGATGGGGCCGCAGTCAAGGATAGTCGCAATCTTGTAGTCAAGGAGGTTTCCATTGAGCATGACTCCGGTACCCTTATCCCAGATTACTTCCTCGGTCTGCCCCCTGCTGGCAGCCATAAAGGTACCGCCATACTGCTGACCTTCGACGGCTTCGGGATTGATGGCCTTGCCCACGTCGTTCGCGTTCACCACCTTTGTTATCTCGATTTGACCCGTCTCGGTATCGACCTCCACCTCCATGAAATGCGCCTGTCGACAGAGGTGTGGCCGCTTGCTGTAGTCGACCAATTGTTCAGACGCCTTACCAGTTGGATCGGTCCAACTCCCTGCCTGCTTCCATCCTCGCGCAAAGATCTGAGGGTGACTCCACCACTGCACGCACTGTACTTCCCTCACTACATCCTTGACTGGTTTTTGCACCGACGGATCCTTTTTGACGTAGATTACGCTATTCTTGACGTCCAGATCTTCCGGCTGATAGCCTGGAAAAGCAGGGGGCGACGAGAGCGTTTTCTCCTGATATCCGTTGGCAGCGAACTCTAGAAGCTCTTGCCTGGCCTTTCGGGCTGCTCTCCGCACGACCCAGCCATTGGTGCAAAGGTTACATGAACCATCGGGGGTCATCAGGGCAAAACCGGTATCCTTGTGAGGCCTAAGCACTACATCCTCGTACCGCATTCCCAATTCATCCGCCGCGATCTGACAGTAAGCGGTTTCAGCAACAAGGCCTACGTCGGAACGCTGCGCCAACAGGCTGACGGATCCATCAGGCTCGAATAGCAACCCCACAGAACCTGATCCTCGTTTACTATTCCATTCGTGGGTCCATCCAAATCCGATACCATGCATCTTTCCATTGGGAAGCTTCTCCGTGCCGGGCAGGTGCCATTTCTCATCCCAGTTTATGGCCTTTTTCCCCGCTTCGATACACTCCCTGAGGCTGTCTCTTTCGGGCTTTCCGTAATGACGCTTAAATTCAGCAAGATACGCAGTGTCCTTTCCTTCGTAGCCGTCGTTCCTGAGGGCTACCTCGGTTGGATCCAGCCCCAGTTCTGCCGCCACATGGCTGAAGACCATGTTAAAACAAAACGTATTAGGCAGCTGTTCACAACGCACTGCCGTAACCGGTCCCTTATTCACCACTCCCGCATAGTTTTCCTTGTACAGATTGTGGACACAGCTGTTTTCAAGAAAGTGACCGATCCCCATGTGGGGCTCCCACGCTTTTGGCCCGTTCGCAAAGACGCTTCGTATGGAGACTGCCGTGATAGTTCCGTCCTTCTTCGCACCTACCTTGAAGTGATGAACCGCACAATCAAGGGCCCCACCGTAGAAATCATCTCGTCTATTGAAGACAAGCTTCACGGGCCTGCCCGTTCTTTTACTGAGCAATGCAGTGATGTAGTGCGTGATGGTACTCCAATTCATCCAATTCCAACCGCCGAACATTGCGCCCTGATAAGGGGCATGAGTCGTGATTTTGTTCATCGGCATATCGAACCAGTACGACATCACCTGTTTATGTTCGTATACGTGTTGGTGTTTGATCCACAGCTCTGGATATCCTCCATTCCACCTGCACAGCGCACTGGGAAGTTCCGGTTCAGCCCAAGTATGCCAGTACCTTCGCGCTGGGAACTCAATGACCTTATCGGCCTCGGCGAAACCCTTCTCAACATCGCCTTTTTGGAAGATGTTCCGGCCTTCGGCAATGCGAAAGACGCCGGAGAAAGCGCTTGCGTAGGGATTATTCACATTGGATGAGTCGAAGATTTCGTTTGGGACCTTATCATGCAATGTTACAGCATCCGGTTTCAACACGTCTTCTTCGTCTATGACATGGGGAAAGATTTCCCACTCCACCTTCGCCAGCTTGAGCGCTTCATCACATATCTGGGTGCTTTCTCCGACCACAACTAGACCGACAGGTTCCCCTTCCCATGAAGCGCAGCCTGTGAGTACATACCACGGAGCCCCATAACTTCCCGGGACAACCTTCTCTTCGATCTCGGGATCATCGTATCTCAGTATCGCCCGTACACCGGAGAATGCCTCGACACTTGCGGTATCCATGCTTCTTATTCTTGCATTGGGGTGCGGGGAGGCAAGAATTCGTGCATAGAGCATGCCTGGCAATTTTATGTCCGCCGCATAAATCGCACAGCCGCTTGCCTTCTCATAGCCGTCAAGGCGGCGTATACCGCGTTTTCCGATGGCACTGAATTCTTGATCTTTGATTTCATAATCGAGATCAGGCTCTTTCATCGGCCGCACCTCCTTGGAGAATCTTCGCTGCCTCGGCCACTGCCTTCGGGTGCTGAGGATAGGTGCCGCAGCGGCACAGGTTGCCTGAGAGAGCCTCCCGTATCTCCTCTTCAGTGGGGTCAGGGTTCTTGTCGAGCAGTGCTTTTGCGGTGACGACGAAGCCGGGTGTACAGTAGCCGCATTGCATGGCGTGATGCTTGACATAGGTTTCGATGAGGGGATGGTTCGCTGCGGCAATACCCTCTGCGGTCTCTATCGTCTTGCCGTCACACTCGATGGCGAGCGTCATACAGGAGAGGACCGGTCTCCCGTCCATAATGACGGTGCACGAACCGCATGCACCCCGATCGCAGAACATTTTGACCCCTGTGAGGCCCATCTGGTCATGGATCAGGTTGTAGAGGGTCGTATTAGGCTCAACCTGGAGCTCGTAGCGCTGGCCATTGACGGAGAGATTGATCAGTCCGTGTGGGCGCGGTAAAGGCATTGTTCCGTGTTCGTCAACAACATGGGCCTTGAGACCGTCAAAGGCATCAAAGGTCGTTGCACAGTAAGGGCACACGTATTTAGATTGGGTGCTCATTGCTCCTCCTTATCTCAGGGTCCTTAAGAAGACTGACTGCTTGATTCGGTTCTCGTAATCGTTCCTGAAGTACTTGAGGGTATCGAGTACCGGGATGGGAGCCGCCTGACCGAGACCGCAGAGGGAGGATTGCATCATCAGCTTGGAGAGCTTCTCCAGGGTCCCCGTGTCTTCCTGCATCCCTTCGCCTCTGGCAAGTCTTCCCAGGATCTCTATCATCACCTCTGTACCCTCCCGGCAGGGAGTGCACTCTCCGCATGATTCCTCGTTGAGGAACTCCATGGTGCGAAAGACGAAGTCGATCACGTCCCGTGTGGTGTTGAAGACCGTAATGGCCCCTGAGCCTAACACTGTCTCATAGGCAAGGGGGGTCTCGACCATAGAGGCAGGCACAATGCCGCCTGTGGCGCCGCCGATCTGGACCATCTTCACATCTTTGGCGCCGGCGCTGTTAAGCAAGTCGGCGAGGCTGCTTCCCATGATGAGTTCATAGACACCAGGTTTTTCGACATCACCGCTCACAGAGAAGACCTTGGTGCCCGCACTCTTCGGGGTTCCTATGGAAGCAAACCAGGAGGCCCCCTTGACAATGATGGGGGGTACGTTCATAAGAGTCTCCACATTATTGATAACGGTGGGCTTGCCGAAAAGGCCGCTCGTGGGAGGGAAGGGGGGACGAAAGCGAGCCTCTCCGCGCCTGCCCTCGATAGAGTTCATGAGGGCCGATTCTTCACCGCAGACATAGGCGCCCGCACCTTCCCGTATTTCAACGGGCAGGTCCAAAAGCCCCTTCTTGGCGGCCTGATCGATGGCGCTTTTAAGACCATCGAGAAGATAATGATACTCCCCCCGAAGGTAGATGAAGGCCTTTTTCGCCCCAATGGCAAAGGCGGCGATGGCTATCCCTTCAAGAAGAGAAAAGGGATCGTGCTGGATGATGTAGCGGTCCTTGAAGGTTCCCATTTCGCCCTCATCAGCATTGCAGATCAGGTACTTCTCATCCCCTGAAGTGGATCTGGCAAGTTCCCATTTTGCACCACAGGGGAAGCCTGCGCCTCCTCTACCCCTGAGGCTCGATGCTTTTATTTCGGCAATTACTTTTTCGGGGCCCATTTTACGGGCCTTACTCAAGGCCTGAAAGCCGCCCCGACTCAGGTACGTGGCGATATCTTTCGGATCAATAACCTCACAATATTGAAGAACGATTTCCTTCATGGCTTACCTCCCTTCCCGATAGGACTTCAGGATATCGGCTATCTTCCCCGGTGTGAGGCTGCCGTGGACCTTATCATTGATGAGCATGGCGGGGGCCTCGTCACAGGCCCCGATGCAGTTGGTCAACTCAAAGGAGAACCTTCCGTCGGCGGTGGTCTGGCCCGGTTTGATGCCGATGTTCTGAGAGACGCTCTCCATGATCATGGGGGCGTTCTTGAGATAACAGGGAAGGCTTTTGCATATCCTGATCACATTCTTGCCCTGAGGTTTGGTCGAAAGAAAGGCATAGAAGCTTGCCACCCCGTAAACCTCGCTGAGGGGAAGGTTGAGATCGCCTGCGATCCCGGAGAGGGACGCTTCCGAGAGGGAACCGTCGGTCCGCTGTCTCTCCTCGAGGAGGTTGAGGAGCTTCTCTCTCGTTCCATTGTCGGTCACTTTGCCGGCGGTCTTGGCCTTCTTCTTGGCGGTCGGGGCGCCTTCTCTCTTTTTTACCCCTTCAGGCCACATAAGGGCGCTCGTCGGACAGTATTCGATGCAGATACCGCAGTCCTTGCAGACCTCTTTGTTGAGGGGGACGTCGAAATCGACGACCACCTTGGAACCAAAGCCCCGATAGGCCATGCTATAGACGTTCTGGCCGGCAACCTCCTGGCAAGCCCGGATACATTTTCTACAGAGAATGCAGCGGGACATATCCCTGAGCACGTAGGGGCTTACATCCTCTACACCGTAGAGACGGGGTCTTTTGACATGAAACCGCGGGGGACCTACCTCCAGGTCGGAGGCGAGCTTGTGGAGGGTGCATTCCCTGGCCTCAGTGTCTGTCACACAGGTCCCCGTATGGCCCGTAAGGAGGAGTTCTATTGTTGCCTGGCGCGCCTCTAAGACCCTGGCGGACCGGCTTTGGATGACCATGCCTTCAGCAATGGGAGTATGGCAGGAGCCGACGAGCGTTCGGGAACCTTCCACCTCCACCACGCAGATCCGGCAATTGCCTGAGGGCTTGATCCCCTCCTGATGGCAGAGTCTCGGGATTTCGATACCCGCCTTCTCAGCGGCGTCGAGGATGGTCGTCCCCGGAGAACCGCTCACCTTCACGCCATCAATCGTAACCGTTACATTTTCCATTGTTTACCTCACCTATTTCGTTGAAGTAACCTCTCAGACAAGTCCAGACCCTGTCCGAGCAGCTACCCACACACGTACCAACCGCGTACACCCCTAAGCCTATAAAACTATCGTTGTCCCGAAATGCGGCAGCATATGGCATCCCTTCAACCATCACCGAACAAACCAGAGCCAACATAGCCACAGTTCACCAGGCGCCATCTACTGCTGGTGCAAGCAAAAGCTACCGTATTCATTAGTAGTATACCGTATACCAGACATCAAAAGGTCATGTCAAGCTTTTTTTGTGCGCTCCATGTTTTTTCCACCAAACTCTTAAACATTCCTGCTGTCACAGCCACTAAACCACAATTCCATCCGGCCTAACAGGTTCCAGAGAGTGTTATTCCGCCCAAGGCCTTCAAAAAGGACCGAAAAACCACGATGCTGCTATAGTACACTGTATACCAGACATTGGAAAACCATGTCAAGATATTTTTTGTTTTTGATGTTTAACGCTCCAAGCGACGCAACGATACACAAAATTGAATGAAGCTTGTGAAACTTTTCAATATGAAAACATAGAAACAAGCCAGTTGCTCACGGATGACAATAGGAGTAAGTTTCAAGGCCCGCGCCCTCCCATATTACTACCGCTACGGCAACATAGACGCCGGCTCCTGAAGTTTTATCAGCGACATAGCGCCGACATATTCAGGCCAGGACGGCCCGGTTGCTCCCGGTTGTGATTCTCCACCCTTCACCGATGGTGCCCCACGTAGGAGATCGGCAGGACCGTTTTTCGCAAATATAGTACCGTAGTGGGAATGTAAGCACCACGCCTTCATAGGACTCCACCACTTCTTTAATGGTGACGATACCCCTGTCCTCTCCGAGTCACTCCATGGTTCCTTCCTGCTCGAGTTCCAAAGAGCCTCACCTGTGACAACTACCATATCAATCACACCCACGGTCCTATGTCACCACACCTGTGCGCTCCAAAAAAATATGCAACAAAAGTGTTGACATGTTCTTTCGGCGTGTGGTACACAGTATACCAGCATCGTGCGGTGAAGATCAACTGCAACATGTTGCGAGCGAGGTATTTCATGGTAGAGATAAGATTCTTCGGAAGAGGTGGTCAAGGGGCTGTGGTGGCTGCGGAGATTCTGGCACGCTCATGTTTCGAAGCAGGCCTCTACTCCCATTGCTTTTCCCATTTTGGCGGCGAGAGGCGAGGTTCGGCAGTTTCTTCCTTTGTTAGGGTCGATGAAAGCAAGATTTATCTGAGGTGTGACATCGAGCGCCCGAATCATATCGTAATATTTGACGAGTCGCTTTTCGATGCGAACTTGATAAATGAGCAGGTAGAACCGGGGGGCCATGTTCTGATCAATACTGAACATAAGGACCCCTTGAATGGCTTGGATCGGTACAGGGTAGGCAGAATCGATGCTTTGGAAGTCTCTATGAAGAACGGAATGGGATCTATCGTGAATACTGCAATTTTAGGAGCTTACATTCGCTTGACAAACATCATCAGCCTTGATGCCCTGTTAAAAGTGATTGCAGAGAACGTGCCTAAGGCCATCGACAAAAATATGGCGGCTGCCAAGCAGGCTTACGAACAAGTGATGATAGGTTGATGATAATGAAGACACAATCGAAGCTCATACCGGACGTTGAAAGGGATTTCTTTTGTGCTATTTCTTATCGTGACTCGCTCGGCTTCAACAAAGCAGGGCAAAGAACGGAAATTCCTACCTTTCAGGAGAAAACCTCTCCGTGCCGAGCGGCTTGTCCTATCGGAATAGATATTGCGGAAGCGTTCTATCAAGCATCAAAAGGCAACTTCGACGAAGCACTCAGAGTTTACCGACAAGAGAACCCCTTGCCCGGTATCTGCGGGAGAGTGTGTTATCATCCATGTGAGATGAGCTGTAACCGGAAAGATTTTGACGAGGCCATCAATATTCGGGCTTTTGAAAGGTTTTTGTCCGATCATGGCCGAGTGGACGTCAAAGAAGAAGCCTCGACCAGTGTTAGAAAAGAAAAGATTGCCGTTATCGGGTCTGGTCCCGCCGGGCTCAGTGCTTCCTACCATCTAGCCAGATTGGGTTTTGTAGTTACGATCTTCGAGGCCCAGCCCGAACCCGGAGGCATGCTCATGTATGGCATTCCAGAGTACCGCCTTCCTAAAGCGATTCTCAAGAGGGAGATAGACTACATCCGTCAGTTGGGAGTCGCCATCAGGACGGGAGTCCGGGTCGGCAGAGATATATCTCTAAGTCAGATCAGGAATGAATACCAGGCACTTTTTGTTGCTGCGGGCGCCCACGGTGGCGTGCGGCTTGGGGTAGAAGGGGATAAGCTCCCAGGGGTGCTGGAGGGCATAACCTTCCTTCGAAACGTCAATCTTGGCGAAAGGAAGAAGGTCGGAAAACAAGTGGCAGTGATCGGGGGCGGCAACACCGCAATCGACTGCGCCCGCGTCGCCAGACGACTTGGCGCGGAAGAAGTAAGAATCATCTACCGGCGCTCCCTTGCAGAGATGCCTGCCCTTACCGAAGATGTGGCATCGGTCGAAGCTGAGGGGATAGCACTCGAATTGCTCGCTGCACCGAAGCGACTGATCTCTCAAAACGAACGGGTCTCGGCCATAGAATGCCTTCGCATGGAACTCGGAGCACCAGACGCCACAGGAAGACGCCAGCCCGTTCCCGTCACGGGGTCCGAATTCATCATTCCCATCGATACCGTTATCGCTGCGGTGGGGCAGGTCCCGGAGACAGAATTCGTGACGCCACTCGGGTTATCGTTGAGCGAGAAAGGTATGATAGAGATTACGTCGGAGAGAGGAACAACAGCCATCGAAGGGGTGTTTGCCGGAGGGGACAGCATTGGCGGCAAGGCCTTTGTCGCAGATGCCATCGCTAGCGGCAAAATGGCAACTCTGGCTATTGTCTGTTTTCTGGAAGGAAAGGATAGTGAGAGAGCGTTCCAAGCTGCACGGATTGGCGCTGGTTCGTCCTTCGCTTTTCAACGTTTCCTTCACCCCGCCGACGACTTAAGCGATCTCAAACAAGTAGTGCCGTTTGATCGGATCAACACCCTTTTCTTCCGCCAGAGTGGACGAAACAGCAATCATAACCAATCAACTCCTGGAGAAAACGTAAGGAGTTTCGAGGAGGTCGCGATGGGAGCGACCCACGCGGAAATGGACGATGAGATCTCTCGTTGCTTTAAGTGCGGAACGTGTATCGATTGCCAAAATTGCATGGACTTTTGCCCTGACGTGTCGATCCTCAGGGATGTGAAATTGGGTCTTTATGGTTTTGACGTGGATCATTGCAAGGGCTGTGGTATCTGTTCGGTGGCTTGTCCGAGAAATATCGTTGAGATGGTGAACCAAAATGAAAATGTTCCTCACAGGTAACTTCGCAGCGGCCTATGGGGCAAGACTCTCCAGACCCCAAGTCATAGCGGCCTATCCAATCACCCCCCAGAGCCAAATCTACGAAAAACTCTCTGAATGGGATGGAAAGGGAGAATTGGGCGGACGAATGATGAGGGTGGAGTCGGAACACAGCGCCATGGCCGCGTGTATCTCCGCGTCGTTGACCGGGGTTCGCACATTCACGGCTACTTCGTCCCAAGGATTAGCCCTTATGCATGAAATGCTTCACTTTGCCTCTGGTATGAGGACACCTATTGTAATGGTAAACGTCAACCGATCTTTGGCCGCCCCCTGGAGCTTCTGGAGTGATCAGACAGACAGTCTTGCCCAACGCGATACCGGTTGGCTGCAGTTCTATGTGGCGGACAATCAGGAGGCCCTCGACACCGTTATCCAGGCTTTTAAGATAGGTGAGTCAATTTCTCTTCCTGTCATGGTCATCATGGAGGCTTTCTATAACTCACATTTCATGGAGCCGGTAGATGTCCCTGATCCGACTGAGGTCGACGCCTTCTTGCCCGCCTTTGACCCCCCCTTCATTCTGGACCCCGAGCATCCTGCCGGTTTTTGCCAAACTGTGGTGCCGATCGAGTATAAGAAATTCCGCATAAAGCGGCAGGTTGCCATGGAAACCGCATTCGAGGTCATAGAGACTACCGATAAAGAGTTCGCAGAGCGGTTCGGCCGTCGTTATGGTCTCTTCGAGGAATACCGTATGGCGGATGCGGAAACGGTCTTGGTAACGGCCGGGACGATTGGTTCAACTGCAAGAGTGACAGTCGATGCACTGAGGGATAGAGGCAAGAAAGTGGGGTTGCTCAGGATGAGAGTTTTTCGTCCCTTCCCTAGGGCCCAGTTAATTGCTGCCCTCCGACACGTGAAAAAGATAGCCGTGATCGATCGGAATATTTCGCTTGGGCAGGAAGGTATTTTCTGTGAGGAGCTGAAGTCCGTTCTCTATTCAATGGCAAGGAACATCCGTGTGTTTGGCTTTGTTCTGGGCTTAGGGGGAACAAACGTTGCCCCCTCGCACATCGAAAAAGTTTTCTCAATGACGGAAAGGATGGAACAAGCGCCACTCAATCCAATCATTGAACTCGAGGGTGAAAATGTCTTTGGTGCATGATGACAGCAATAATCTACATCCGGGCCATCTAGCTTGTCCGGGCTGCGGAGAGGTGATCGGTCTCAAGCTTGTATTACAGGCGGTAGGGAAGAAGACAATCGCGGTTGTGATTCCAGGTTGCTTGGGCATTATCATAGGTCCTTACCCATTTTCGACATTCAAGATACCTTTCTATCATACCGCTTTCGAAACCGCTGCAGCCACCGCGGCGGGAATATCAAATGCTCTTTCGGCCAAGGGAGATGAGGAAACAACTGTTATCGCCTTGACTGGGGATGGCGGGACGTCCGATATAGGATTTCAGTCGCTTTCCGGGGCAGCCGATAGGAACGAGAACGTGATTTACTGTTGCTTTGATAATGAAGCCTATATGAATACAGGCGTTCAGGTGAGTTCTTCCACACCTGAACTTGCCTGGACCATGACTACACCTGTAGGGAAGACGGGCAGGAAAAAGAACATGGTGGAGATCATGGCGGCTCACAATATACCTTATGCCGCGACCGCTTGTTCCTGTTTTCCCGATGATCTGCGAACAAAGATCATGACGGCAAAAAAGATCAAGGGGACCAAGTATATCCACATCCTGTCGCCCTAGCCAACCGGATGGCGGTTCCCGGAGAGTTTGACCCCTAATATAGGGAGATTGGCTGTGGAGACGGACTGTTTCCCCCTTTATGAGATTAGGAACGGGGCAGAGGTTAAGATAACGTATGAACCTAGGCATCTTCCCATTGAAAATTATCTTCTGGCTCAGGGTAGGTTTAAGCATGTAACCAAAGATGATATAGCCAAAATAACGAAGGCGGTCGACAGAAGTTGGAAGGAGCTGAAAAGAAGAGAGAGTGGAGGGAGTTGCACCTGCTGATTACAGGGCTTAGAGATGCGCAGCCACGCGGCCGTGAAGACTGGTATGCTCATCTCGCCTTTCCAGAAGGACTCTATTCTGTGCCCATTTTTCGCCGGACTGGCCCACCCTGCAGTCATCGACAACATCGAGAAAAAGGTTCCCGACCCGATTGGCGCCGAATGGGAAAACCGCCACTCAAAGCACGTGTCTGCTTTGACGCGAGCGAGGCCTTGACCCCAGATCGTGTTCGGAGATTAGCATTGTCAACCTCGCAATCCGACTCATTATCAGCCCTATGAAACGATGTTTGTTTTCTAGAAACAACGTGGCAGTGTGCCACACGAGACCACAAACGTGAGGAACATAGAACAGGGGAAAGAATGATACGAGGTTCGGTAATAACTGCCCTTCACAAAATTGTCGGCAAAGACAACATCTTCACAGAGCCCGAAGTGCTAAAAGTGTATGCTTACGACGGCACGACAAACTGGATTCACGAGCCGGATGTGGTCGTCCTGCCGACAAGCGCATCTGCGGTAGCCGAGGTTATGAAAATAGCGAATTCTGAAAAGATACCGGTGACTCCAAGAGGGGGGGGCACTAATGTGAGCGGTGGTTCTGTCCCAATCATGGGAGGGATCGTCCTCGGCACGGCAAGAATGAACAGGGTTGTGAATATCGATAAGGAGAACCTGGGTGCTACCGTAGAGACGGGTATTGTTTTGAATGACCTGATTGTGAGACTCGCTCAGAGCGGCCTTTTCTTCCCACCCGACCCTCAGAGCTTTTTTGGCGCTACGCTAGGCGGTGCAATCGCAGAGAACGCTGGCGGACCGACCTGTTTAAAATATGGGGTAACCAAGCAATACGTCCTGGGTCTTGAGGTCGTCCTGCCTACCGGGGAGATCGTGCATTTGGGTGGCAGAACATTGAAAAACGTTGTTGGATATGATTTGCTTCACCTGTTCATTAGTTCTGAAGGTACGCTCGGCGTCATTACCTCTGCAGAACTGCGGTTACGGTCAATTTCCCCGGCCAGGAAGACGGTTATGGCTATTTACGACGACGTTGAAAAGGCGAGCGAGAGTGTCTCAATGATATTTGCCGAGGGAGTGATCCCTTGCAAAATAGAGCTTCTCGATAATTGGATGATCAACAGTATAGAGGGGATGATGCCTCTCGGACTTCCCAAGGATGCTGACGCCCTCTTGCTGTTCGAAACGGATGGGATGCCTGAAGCCGTGGAGAACGAGACAGAGAAGATCGTGCAGATCCTGAAAAACGGCTCAGCCGTCGATGTAAGAGTGGCCAAAAATGCGGACGAAGCAAATACATACTGGGCGGCAAGGCGTTTAGGTTATGCGGCGATATACGCCAGGGCAAAAACAGTATTTGTCGAGGATGTGACCGTCCCCATCGGAAAGATGTCTACGCTGATAAAGAAATGCAAGGAATTGGCAAGGAAGTATGAACTTGAGATAGTTGTGCTCGGGCATGCGGGCGACGGCAATCTTCACCCGTCCATTCTGAGTGACGTCAATAATAAGGACCTCTATGACAGGTCACTGAAGGCCATGGATGAGATCATGGAAATCGCTATCGGTCTCGGCGGCGTACTTTCCGGTGAACATGGCATAGGCTTGGAGAAGAAGAAATTTCTCAGAAGGGCATTGGAGCCCGCCGTTGTGAATATGATGAAGAACATAAAGTCGTTACTGGACCCGAACGACATCATGAACCCGGGGAAAATTTGGGATGACCGCACTTAACATAGCATGCTGTTGCCGATTTGTGAAACCGGCGGATTCTCCAGGTTGAACCACTTGCGTCCAGCCACTGCCGCCTAGCCGCAAAAGGATTAGAATAGCGTGATGAGCGAAAGACTAGAAAAGCTCTTTTGTCCTGATTCAGTGGCAGTCGTCGGGGCATCTAACGGTTTCGACAAGCTTGGTTATCATGTCATGAAAAGCCTCATTCAGGGCAAATACGGGGGCGAAATATTCCCAGTAAACCCCAAAGGCGAAATCGTCTGGGGGTTGCATTCATACCCTTCACTGCGGGATATCAGGGGGACGATCGACCTTGCCGTCATCGTTGTTCCAGCTTCCCTCGTGCCACAAGTGCTTCACGAATGTGGCCAGAAGATGGTGAAAGGCGTGGTCCTCATCACGGCCGGTTTTCGCGAAATTGAAGATCAAAAGGGGGGGGTGCTCGAAACGGAGATACGAAACATCGCTGATCAGTACGCGTTGCCGATCCTCGGCCCAAACACCTTTGGTTTTGTTAATCCGACCTTCGAAATAAATGCTTCTTTTACGTCTGAACTCTCCCTGCTGGAGAAAGGAGGAGTAGCGCTCGTCAGCCAGAGTGGGGGGATAGCTCATTTGTGTGGCTTTCTGGCTACTGAGCAGAGGATTGGTTTCTCGAAGTTAATAGGTCTCGGAAACCGCTGCAACGTAGACTTTGCTGAAGTCCTGGGGTATCTTGTTGAGCGGGACAAAGCCACTAAAGTAATAGCTTTGTACCTAGAGGGTCTTGATCGCCCCAGGGAAATGGTAGAAGCGGCAAAATCTTTGAGAGGGACAAAGCCGATCATCGCGTATAAGGCAGGAAAAGGTGAAAAGAGCGACAGTGCAAGTCGATTTCACACCGGTTCGCTGGCCGGAAACTATAGGATATGGAGGGGGGCTTTTCGTCAAGCAGGCATTTTAGAGGTTAGTTCGATTGAAGAGTTGCTTGATACCGCAAAGGTTCTAGATTCTTGCCCACCCCCGGGAGGACCTCGTATTGCCGTCCTTTCAAGTCAGGCAGGACCAGGGATGGTTGCTTCGGATGCGATAGAGAAATCAGGTCTTAAGCTCTCTCACTTCACCGCAAGAACACAAGACAGAATCAATAGCCTATTACCGCCAATTGCTATGAGGACAAATCCAGTTGATATGGGTCCTGCTTGGTATAGCCCCCAAGACATCCTCGATCTTTTTGAGGCAGTACTCGAGGATGAAGGCACAGATGGGATCATTTTTATGGCCATGTACGCGTCGGCGAACGAGAATCTAGCTAACGAGATAGCGCAGTACGTGAAAAGGGTCGACTTCTTGGGGAAACCGGTTGTCGCTTGCCTAAGTGCTCCAAGGGAGATATGGAACGATGCGATAACGGGGATTGACAAAAGAAAGGGCTTCGCGGTTCTTCCTACCCCTGAAAGGTCTGTCGTCGCGATGGGTAATCTGTGGAGAGTGAAACTGATTATGGACAATGGGGAGGGGTAACCATGGATAGACTCTTGCTGGGAATCGACGCACTGGCCTTCCTCGAGGAGGAAGGGCTGCCCGTGTTGGAGTCTTCCCTCGCAAAGCATGTGGATGCAGCGGTCAGCATTGCTTCAAGGATGCGGTTTCCCGTCGCGCTCAAGATTTCCTCCCCCAATGTAGTTCATAAAACTGAATTTGGCGGGATACGATTGCCGCTACATAGTGAGAGTGAAGTGAGGGAAGCGTTTCACGAACTCGCTGACACTTTCTTGTCCAGTAACCCTCAGGCGAACCTTGAAGGCGTTATCGTACAGAAGCTGGGCAAGGGGTTTGAACTGATAGTCGGAACAATGAAAGATGAACAATTCGGCCCCGTTCTAATGGTGGGATCAGGAGGGATTTTTGTTGAGGCAATCAACGATACCTCTTTCAGACTCATCCCTATCGAGGGGACCGACGCCAGGGAGATGATTGAGGAGCTTCGTGGCTGCAAAGTCCTCAAGAATCAAAGAACTATGACTGTTGACCTTGCCACCATCGAGAGTTTTCTCTTGCAGACTTCCACATTGGCGGAAAGCCATCCCGAAATTCACGAAATGGATTTGAATCCGGTATTCGTTTCCGCAGATGGTATCGCGGTCTGTGATGCGAGAATCAGAATGGGCTGAAAGCAATAAGCACCACTCTGGTAGTGAAAAAGCGGCTCATAAGATCAGGTTCGGGGGTCGCTAGCATTCAGATAGCAAATGGGTTTAGCACAGCAAAATAAAGGAGGGCAACATATGACAAAGACCCAAATCCACCGCCTACCTTTATCCGGTCCCCCTCGGTGGCCTGAAAAGGCGATCCCGGACAAAAGTTACCTCTAAAATGGCATCAAAGAAGATACCTTAAGGCGGTTTCATCAGCCAGACATCGTTGTAGGCCCTCCTTGGCGGTAATTTTGGGTAGTGCTCTCCTTGCACTCTTTCAGGACAGCCTTTTGGGTCTTTCCCGGGGTCTTTGTCTGCCTACCCCGATGCCGCATAGCCAAGCTCCATGATTCTCCGGCGGGCGCTCACCAGCACGTCGAATGAGGGATGATTCCCGGCAAGCCGGACGATCAGTCCCCGTGCATGCTCCATAACCCGTCCGGGCAGATTGATCAGGTGAAAACGGACAGCCTTCATCCTTTTTGTAACCCATGAGCCTTGAAGGACCAGTCTCTTCATAGCCGCATTGAGATTGTGGGC
>Ga0187858_10002715_pt1 | contig 17932 bp, 20 predicted proteins | sample June2016WEW_8_15_FD_133015 | JGI IMG/M metagenome (GOLD analysis project Ga0187858, IMG submission 133015) | Peatland microbial communities from SPRUCE experiment site at the Marcell Experimental Forest, Minnesota, USA - June2016WEW_8_150 | ecosystem: Environmental > Terrestrial > Soil >...
CACGGTGTTGTTCACGGGCAAACTCTGCGTTTGGGCAGAGTTATTCACAGGCGGCTGCGGGGAGCGCCGGGAGGCTCTCCTCGCCGCCTGCTGAATAACTCTGGACCAACTATAAGGGCGGGATGCCTGTCGTTTAGGTAACTGCCTCCATCGAGTGAGTGCACTGGAGTCGCACCCGCGCCAGTCGTCGGTGCATCAATGTGGAGTGCGGACGTCGGCTGTTTACTTGGTCTTCTGCTCACCAGCAGTGTCCACCGGCTGCTCTTCAGCCTTTTGCCAACTGGAATCGGGGTCATATTCGTTCATGGCTTTGGCGAGAACATCGGTCTCCTTGCCGAGATCCTTTTGGTAAACCACTCCATCCTCATTAACAATGAAGGTCATCACTCCGGACGACCTATATTCCGCCGGATAAGCCACGAAAGCGAATCCCTCGGTCATCTGGCTGTTTACGATGTAGTTTTTCGCGCCGCCTGGGCCGTTTTCCCCCTGACGCGTTAGGATGTGGTAATAGTAACCGCGGTAAGGAGTTGGAGCGCCGTTGCGGCTTTTGGCGTAGCCCTCAGTAATGGCCGATGCGACCAGTGGCCCGATGGGACTCTGAGGTTCGCCATCAGCGGCTTTCCAATACAAGCCGTTGTGCTGCCCTTCATTACTGAAGATTGTCTGGGCGTACTCGTTGTGCTGTGTGGAGTAGAATTCCTTTTCCGCCGCCACGAGTTCCTGGCAAACGCGAATCGTCGATAATTCATTCCGGCCAATTCGCCTGTACAAAATTTCTCTCTTGCCCGCGTCGGTGTCGAAATACCACAGGTTCCCCTTGTTCACCAGCGGTATCGGCGTAGGCCAATTCTTCGCTCCGATGTATAGGGTGGTGGTTCCATCCGGTTCCACCACCAGACGATGCATTTCCTGGTATCGCTGTACAAAATTGGCGCGGCTTTGGGCGTCCTCGGTTTCGTCGCCCGAGGAGACGATTTGCCTTCCGTCCGGTCCGAGGATGTCGAGCATCGCTTTTTCATCATTATTCTGCGCGGCGGCGACGAGCGCCTGGCTGGCCTCTTCGGCGGATGAAAAAGTTTTTTGGCCTGGTTGCTGCCCCGTGGGAATGGGACGGGTGGAACAGCACGCCGTCAATAGGATGGCGACGGCGGCTGATGTAAGAAGGTTGGCCCACTGAAATCTGTCGAAGGTCAACTTGGTTTGCTGCATATGGCCACTCTCCATTTCTGAATTTCACGATCTACCTGAAACATAAGGAAGCTGTCGATTACCGATGCCCTCCACCTCCACCGCCCCCATGAGACCCTCCGCCCCCGCCGCCGCCTCCGCCGCCACGAGACCCTCCACCTGCACCGAAGCTGGCGCCGCCGCGTTGCGAAAAGCTCCTTTCCTGTCCGCCATGGCCGTAGTTGCTGAAGGCACCGGAGCGGACGCCGCTCTGACCGCGGGGTTCAGCGTATCCACGAGCAGCCCGGGTATCTCCTTCGAACGGCCTGGTGGTCCCGCCCGGGCGGTTATACACATTACCGCCGCCGCGAAATCCTCCGCCACGCACGACGGAAGCAACGCCGCGCTCGCCTCCTTGTCGATAGTAATTGTTTCGGTTGAAAAACGTGTTGCTCCGGGAATAGTACCTGTTGTGGTCAAAACTTGCGTAATGGTTGTGCCAATCGAATCCCCAATGACCCCAGCCCCAGCCAAAACCTCCCCACCAACCGATACCGAAGCCGACCCCGAATGAAAGGTATGGGCCGTCATACCAAATTCCGGGATACGGGTACCAAGCAGGCCACGGGGCGACTGGGTATCCGTAAACCGTCCACGGGTCGTAGGCCGGAACGTAAACGACATCAGGCTCAGCCGGCTCGATATCGATCTCTGGGCCTTGCGTGTTAACCACTTCCTGCGGCGTGCTCTTCAGGGTGCCCGCTTGTTGGGCTTTTTGGCGCATTACCTGAATGGCATCCATCACATCCGATTGTTGGTTGTAGTAGGCGTCGCCGAGCGTTGAGGTCCAGGAGATGTTCTTGTCCATATTTCCAAGGACGGCTGGAAATGTCGTGAGCGCCTTGACGCTCGGGTCCCAAGGCTGTGGGTCGACAGCCCTGGCCAGGGCTTCTCCCTTCAAATCAGGATGCGCTTGCACCCATCGATCGGCTTCGACGACTTGCTCGGGGAATGTGGATGCCGCCAGGATTTGCGCTACCAGCGAATCCGGATACAACGCAATCGGCGCCACCAACTGCTGCAACTGCTCGGGAGATTGTTGCGCGTGCGGGGGTGGGGGTGGCGGTGGAGGTTGCCCTGGGGCTTGCGCGGGTTGCTGCGCCCACAGGGTCTGAGACCAGATCGTGAACACCAGCGTCAATAACAATAGCGAAACCAAACTCCACTCGCCCATTGGATGCCTTGAGACCGCTGCGGCACGTCGTAAAATGTTCATGGTCCTGAACCTCCTGCCCCGTCTTCGCCATTTGGGGACGGGTTGAGCATCTGTTCCATTTCCTCTTCGTCCTGTCGTCGTTCAGAGTTAGGCCCATTGTTCGGATCGCGACTGACCGACGCGCAGGCTTGGACAAGCACAGCCAGCGTGATTGCGATTATGAACCGAACCGCCACCTGGTTCATGGAGCTGTCTCCAATCAGGGAACCGAAAGAAACCTAGCGCTTTTCTTCGGGAATTCAAGCAGGCAGCTTTACGGCGAACAACGGCCTGACTTCGCGCGTATGGGAAGGGAGGATCAGAACCCAATCGGCATGATCATGGAATTGACAGCCATCGGTCGAGATTACAGCAGTACAAGCCCCGTGTTCAACGATGGGTAGGCAAGCTTGGGGAGTAATTCGCGTTTCATGCGCGAGGTGTCGGCAACGCTGGAGACCATGCCAATCCGGATGAAGTCGCGGGTCAACGGTGATTTTGTTCCGAGGATCGAGGCAGTCGCTTCGCAGCCCGCGCCCGCCAGGGGAAACAGCCAGCGCGGACAACGCCACGGTTTCGCGTAACCCCAGTGGGCAGCAATCGCGTCGAGAAAGTCCTGGAGCGTCAACGGTTGGTCGTCGGCGACGTTGTAGATGCCCGAGACGTGAGTTGCTTCGATGGCCGCCGTGACAGCCGTCAGGAAATCCGGCAGGGCCAGCAAGTGCTCCCATGTGGGCTCGCGCCACACCGCCAGCAGCCGGTGCCGCAGCAGCCATCGCGCCGCCTCAATCATGAGCACGCCGCGCCCATAGATCATGCCAGCTCGCAACACAACGGGCGTCATGTTGGTGTTCTCGCATGCGGCAAGCAGATATCGTTCCGCAGCCAGACGCGTCTGGGCGTGGACGGAATTGGGATGTCCGTCGAGGCGGTCCGTGGCCCGCTTTTCGGGGAAGGTTTCGCCTTCGACATGCGGAAAACTAATGAGAATAAACCTGCCCACCCCGCTTGCCAAAGCAGCGGTAGCGAGGTTCTGCACATAACCAAGGTTGGTCCGTGTCAAAAACTTCTCTGGTCGAGGCGCGAACAGCACGCCCGCGAAGTGGACGATACACTCGACGTCGCGACAGGCTTCCGAAAGTGCCCCAGGATTTCCCAGGTCTGCACGGCACACCGATGCATTGGGTGCGGTGGTAATGGAGAACGGCAATTCCCGGCGGTGGACCAGCAATCGCAGCTGATGCGGGCCCGGAAGCAGTCGGCGCGCGAGGAATGAGCCCAGGTTGCCGGCGGCACCGGTGATCAGAATTCTCATTTGAGCAACGCCACCCAGCGGCTGAAGACCTGGTGACCGATCTTCTGCAACTCAGGCAGGTACGTATGGGCGTTGAGTTTGATGGCGGAGCCGTTCAGGCCGTCGGCTTGGAGTTCGTCAGCAAAGCTTTCGACCATGGCCCTGACCTCGGGAAAAGTGACTTCCAGGTGAAAGAGGAGGCCGTAGGCGTTCTTGCCGTGGCGAAATGCCTGGTTGGCGGTCAGCGCCGATGATGCCAGCAGGGTTGCCCCGCGAGGAAGATCAAAGATATCGCCATGCCAGTGGAAGGCGGTGAGGGAACGCGGTTCCCCTGCGAACAAGGCGTCGGAGGTGGCTGGTTTTGACAGGGTAACCCGGTACCAGCCGATTTCCTTTTGTCTGACAGGGTACACTCTTGCGCCAAGAGCCGCGGCAAGCAATTGGCTGCCGAGGCACACACCAAGCACAGGTCTGCAGTGCCCGATCGCGTCCGCGATCAAACGGATCTCGTCGTTGAGCCAGGGAAACTTCCTTTGCTCACACACGCTTTGCGGGCCGCCCATGACGATCAAGCCTGCGGCTGCGCCAATTTCCTTCGGAACGGGTTGGCCGTCGAACGAGCGGATGTAGTTGGGCTCAATAGTCGTGCGTTTCAGCGAATCGGCGATACTCCCAAGTCCCTCGCATGGGTGGTGCTGGATAATGCTAACATGTTTGGTTGGCATTTGCATTGCCACAGGGTTATAGTAGCACACCGTGCAACGGGTATTGGTTACCGGCGGGGCGGGATTCATCGGTTCGCACCTGACAGAAGCGTTGGTGAAGGAGGGCAAGGAGGTCTTCGTCATCGACGACCTGAGCACCGGTTCGCTGGCCAATATTAGCCACCTGCAGGGCAATCCCAAGTTCCATTTCACGAAGGGGTCAATTCTCAGCAGCGATATCCTAGAGCCCCTGGTTGTTCAGGTCGATTTCATCTATCACCTGGCGGCCGCCGTCGGAGTGGAACTGGTGGTGCGCAGCCCCGTTTATACCGTGGAAGACAACATTCGCGGGACGGAGATCGTTTTGGCGGCGGCAGCCAAGCACAAGCTCGGATTCCTAATCACCTCCACTTCAGAGGTCTACGGCAAGAGCGACCGAGACCGCTTTCGGGAGGACGACGATTTATTGATCGGTCCGCCGACATTTGCGCGATGGAGTTATGCGTGTTCCAAATTGTTGGACGAATTTTTGGCGTTGGCCTACTGGCGCGAGAAGAAGGTGCCGGTGTTCGTCGCACGGTTGTTTAATACCGTTGGGCCGCGGCAGACAGGCCGATACGGGATGGTGATGCCGCGGTTTGTGCAGGCGGCACTGCACGACGAGCCGATTGTGATCCATGGCGACGGCAAGCAGACTCGCTGTTTTTGCCATGTCTCAGACGTGGTGCGGGCCTTGACGGCGCTGCCGAACCAACCGCGCGCCGTGGGTCAGGTTTACAACATTGGGAGCACGGAGGAAGTTTCGATCCTGGAGTTGGCGCAACGTGTCAAACGGCTGACAGAATGTCGGTCGGAATTGCGCCTGATTCCATACGAACAGGCCTACGCAAAAGGCTTCGAAGACATGCGCCGGCGCGTGCCCAGCACTGACAAGCTGTACCAATTGATGGGCTGGCGACCGACGAAGTCGCTGGATGAGATCCTGAAATTAATGATCGAATTTCAACGCGAAATGAACACGCAAGTGCCTGGGCGCCAAAGGAACTAACTCATTGCAAAGCAGAGTCGGGCATGATATATAGTTATTAGGAGAGTGCCGTGGTACGGACATTGCTAAAGAATCCCGGCCAGAGGGTTTGGCCGTGAGTGATATACGGGACATAGCCGGCGACTCGCGAGACATCGTAATGAACTCGGCGTTGTATAGGGAATTTCTGGCCGAGCGAGATGAGATTCTGCGTCACAAGTGGCTCGAGAGCGAGAAGGCAGGATACGACATCGGGTTTGAGCGAGCACTGCTGGATTGGATTGTGAAACACCGGTCCAACTGGCGCAGATCGCGCCGGTCGTCGCATTCGTAGTCGTTCGATGCTCCCTTAAGCTGACACAGGGCAGATCGGCAGGAGAAGAAACCGAAGAGCGGACGAATAGGCGTAGCCGTTTGCCTCGACGAGGTGAACGGCCTTTTTGTGCCGCGAACGCGGTACTGCTCGGCCCATCGCATCCCTGCAGGCGCTTGTCAACCCGGCCTCAATCCGCTACCATCCATCCATGAGGCGCGCCCTCGCCATCCTCGCCACCATCCCTATCATCTTCGCCCTCACCGCCCACGCCGCTCTCATCGAATACGACTACACTGGCCGGGACAACTATTCGGGCGGTGGCTCCCAGTCCATCGTCACCTACGCTGGCGTCATGATCTTTGACACCATCTCTTCCAACGTCACCTTCGTCGACCTCCGCAGCGACCACACCTATCACTGGAGCGTCGATACCAACCTCGTTTTCACCACTATCGGGCTAAAGGATTCCATCACCCGTACTGTCATCACCGATTCCGAGGGCGGCATCGACACCAACGGCTACTACCACCTTAACGATTACATGATCAGCGGACAGAACGTCACCCTGACCATCTCATCGAATGCCACCTGCACATTTCCCCGCACCTTCTCCGGCTCCAACAACCGCAACATCTCGGCTGACACCTACGGCACCTACCGACTCAAAACCTGGGGGGAGCACATGACCTTCTCCCCCGCCCGCACCATTCCCGACAACAACCAGGGCCTTTCCGCCTCCAACGTTCTCAACATCATCCTCAACGAACTCCAAACCAAAGGGACCCTCTCCGTTCACTGACTCGTGTACCACTTGTCCGACCGACTCACAACGTGATGTATGATCGGCGCGATACAGTTTTACTTGACAAGTATGCTACCAATGAGACGGGTGGACGTCTAAGGCGAGCTTGCGCGAGCACACCGTAGCGCAGTATGGATGGCAAGCGGGGCGCTTACTCTACAGACTTCCCGCACGCTTTAGCCAGACAAGCAGGATGGCGACGTCTGCAGGTGTGACACCGGGGATCCGCGAAGCCTGTCCAACAGAGTCTGGGCGGAAACGCGTAAGCTTCTGGCGAGATTCAAAGCGAAGAGACTGGATGTTCTCGTAGTTGATGCAGTCCGGAAGCTTCTTGCCTTCCAGTTTGCGGAAACGGTCGATTTGCTCCAGGTCACGCGCAATGTAGCCTTCGTATTTCAGTTGAATCTCAACTTGCCGCGTGACATCTCCCGGGAGGCTGTGGTCCGCGATCGGCAGCGAGTCATAGGTCATTTCCGGGCGGCGAATTATTTCCGCAAAGGTACTACTGCCATCTCGAGTATTGCGAAGTCGGTTAAGTTCTCTCTCTATAGCATGGCACTTCCTCTGGAACAGGTTCCAATAATCGTCATCGTCCAGACCGATATTACGCCCAAGCGGGGTCAGCCGGAGATCGGCATTGTCCTGCCTCAGCAGGAGCCGATATTCAGCACGGGATGTGAACATTCGGTACGGTTCATCGGTGCTCTTGGTAATCAGATCGTCGATAAGCACGCCGATATAACTATCTGCACGGGTGAGAATTAATGGTTTTCCCGCCCTTCTTTTCAAGGCGGCATTTATTCCGGCTACAAGGCCTTGGGCAGCAGCCTCCTCATACCCAGAAGTGCCGTTGATTTGTCCGGCGAAGAAGAGGTTTTCAATGCGCTTGGTTTCCATTGTTGGATGGAGCTGGTGCGGGAGACTGTAATCGTATTCGACGGCGTATCCTGGGCGCATGATTTGGGCGGACTCAAGGCCAGTGATCGAGTGGATCACCTGGAGCTGAACATCTTCGGGAAGGCTGGTGGAGGCACCGTTGACATAGAATTCATCCGTTGTGCGCCCTTCGGGCTCCAGGAAGATTTGATGGCGCGGCTTCTCAGCGAACTTGACGATCTTGTCCTCGATGGAGGGGCAATACCGTGGACCCACACCATGAATCTGGCCAGAGTACAAGGGCGAGCGATGCAAGTTGGCCTGGATAACCTCTCGTGTCTTGGCCGTAGTGTACGTGAGGTAACACAGTAATTGTTCCACGTGGAACGTTGGTGCTGTGCGATACGAGAAGAACGGAATCGGCTGGTCACCCGGCTGAACGTCCACCTTGGAGAAATCGATTGAGCGACGGTTGATCCTCGGAGGAGTGCCCGTCTTCAGTCGGCCAAGTTCGAAACCAAGCATTTTGAGGCTGTCGGACAATGAATAGGCGGCAGGCTCGCCCGCACGACCGGATTCCAGTTTCGCTTCCCCAACGTGAATCAGACCACGAAGAAACGTGCCAGTGGTCACGATCACCGCATCAGCATCGTATCGGACGTTCATCTTGGTCACGACGCCGCACACCTTGTCGCCGCGAACCAAAAGGTCGTCGATCATCGCCTGCTTCACTTCCAGGTTTGGCTGTCGTTCGACAACCCATTTCAATCGGAACTGATATGCTTTCTTGTCGCATTGGGCGCGCGGAGCCCAAACCGACGGCCCTTTCTTGGTATTAAGCATCCGGAACTGTATGCCCGTCTGGTCGGTGTTAATTCCCATTTCGCCGCCGAGCGCGTCGATCTCCCTCGCTAGGTGGCCCTTGGCCAAACCGCCAATTGCCGGGTTGCATGACATCTGACCGATGGTGTCGAGGTTCGTTGTCAGCAGTAGCGTCTGACATCCCATACGTGCGCTCGCCAAAGCGGCTTCTGTCCCGGCATGACCAGCGCCGACCACTATGATGTCGTATTTCTTTGGGTATGTGAATATTGCGGTCATTTACCGATGCAGAACGTACTGAAGATACGCTCGAGTATGTCGTCGGTACTGGTTTTCCCGATGATTTCGCCCAAGGAATCCAAGCCGCCGCGCAATTGCTGTGATGCGATTTCAATGGGCTCCGCTGTGCGTAGAACATAACTTGCGTCTGTCAAGTATTTATTGGCAGACTCGAGCAACTGTTTTTGTCGCTCGTTGATCGCCACATCTACAGCAGTACTACCGAAAGTGCCACGGTAGGCAAGGTCAACCAGTTTCGCGCGGAGGTCGTCGAGGCCGTCGCCACGCGTCGCAGACACACGAATGGCGTTTGCCATTGCGTTGAGGCCCGAGGGCAGACGCAGGCGGGGTGTCAGGTCTGCCTTGTTCAACACAGCGATCGCCGGCTTCGTGCCGACGAGGTCGAAGATCTCAGAATCGGCAGCTGTAAAGGGCCTTGATAAATCACAAGCCACTAGTGCTAACTCGCTTATCTCCAGGGCCTTGCGACTCCGGCGTACACCGTGCCGCTCAGCGGTTCCACGACCTCGGCGGATACCGGCGGTATCGGTGAAACGAAATGGGATGCCGTTGATGCTGACGGATTCTTCGATAGTGTCGCGAGTCGTTCCAGGAATAGGCGTGACAATGGATCGGTCGCGGCCGACGAGCGCATTCAACAGGCTGGATTTGCCAACGTTGGGACGTCCCACGATGGCAACGGAGATCCCGTCGCGCAGGATATGACCTTCACGCGCGGTTGCCAGCAGGCCTTGAACGACGCGTGCCAGCTCCTCGATGGCGCGGAGCCAATCTTCGCGCACTTCCGCGCCGATGTCGTCCTCGGGGAAGTCGATGTGAGCTTCCACGTGGGCGAGAACTGTTAGGAGTTTATCGCGCGCAGCGTTGATTTTCGCTGATAGATGGCCTTCCAGTTCGTGGATCGCGGCAATGTGTGCGCGGTCGGACCTAGCCCGAATGATATCCATAACCGCTTCGGCTTGCGTCAGATCGATGCGACCATTGAGGAATGCGCGTTTGGTGAATTCGCCCGGCTCGGCCAGGCGGGCCCCATTTTGCAAAGAGACCGCCAGAATTTTTCGGGCAGTGAACACGCCGCCGTGGCAGTTGATTTCGACGGTGTCCTCTTTGGTGTACGTGCGAGGGGCACGCATGACGGCCAGCATGACCTGGTCGATGACATCGCCGTTTATGCCGATGGTTCCGAAATGGAGCGTGTGCGTGGCGAAATCGGATGGGCAACCTCGACGGCAACGAAAGACGCGGTCGGCCACATCGAACGCGCGGGGGCCGGAGATGCGGATGATCGCGATGCCGCCCTCGCCAATAGGAGTGGAGATAGCCGCGATTGTGTCTTCCATGAAATTTCCCCGCCTCTGGCGGGCCGCCGTAATTATCGAGTATAACAGCCGGCCAGCGGATTTCAACGAACGGATGTTATCTGCGCCGCCGGCAGTCCGTCGCCCCTTCACGCATCACTTATCGCCACGCTGACGCCTGTAGCCAATGTTCAGGCGAGCTTGGTTCCGAGTGAACGGTTATGCCCGTTGTGCGAGGTGGCGATGAAAGTCACCGAGCACGTCGCGACGAAGACGGGCCGTGGCACGATCCAAGAGACGGTGTTCGTGGATCAATGCCCGGTTGTGTCGGGAAGATGGCGACAGAACTGAAGCAGACAAAATACGTCCACACCTGAACGCCGCACTGCTGCGGGACGCCAGCTACACGACTCTATGCGTTGGCAAGGATGCGGCGGGATTCGTCGAGGAAAATGCCGCGGAAGTTCATTTTGAGAGCTTCCGGGTTGGTGGCCTTGTTGAGGGCCTCTTCCTCGGTAATCACTTTGGCCTTCACCAGTTTATAAAGGGCCTGGTTGAAGGTCTGCATGCCTTCATCGGTACCGGTCTCAATGGCGGCGGCGAGTTTGTCGAGCAGGTTCTGCTCGATGAATTTGCGCACGGTCGGTGAATTGATCATGATCTCGACCGCGGGCACGACGCCGCCGGCGATGGACGGGACGAGGCGCTGACAGACGATGGCGCAGAGGGTGGTGGCGATCTGACGGCGGATCTGGTCACGTTCATGCGCGGGGAAGAAATCGAGGATGCGACCGATGGCCGAGTAGGCGGTGGTGGTATGCACGGTCGTGATCACGAGGTGACCGGTGTCGGCGGCGGCGAGGGCGGCCATGAACGACTGGCTGTCGCGCATTTCCCCGATCATGATCACGTCCGGGTCCTGGCGCATGACGTGGACGAGGGCGCGTTCGAAGCTCAGCGTGTCCAGGCCGACTTCACGCTGTTCGATCACGGATTGCTTGTCCTCGAAGATGTACTCGATCGGGTCCTCCAGCGTGATCATGTGGCACTTCTCGTTTTCGTTGATGAACTGGACCACCGCAGCGAGCGTGCTGGATTTGCCGCAGCCGGTTGGACCCGTGACCAGGATGATCCCGCGCTCGGCCTTGGCGATGCGGCCCAGTTGCTCGGGGAGGTTCAATTCCTTGAAGGTCGGCACCTTGGTTTTCACGTGCCGCATGGCGAAGCTGAGCAAGCCGCGCTGGTAAAAAACGTTGACGCGGAACCGGCCCAGAGCCGGATCGATGTAGGAGAAGTCTGCTTCCTTCTCGCGATCGAGCCGCGACTCGATGTGTTTCGGGAGCATGAACTTGACAATTTCCGCGACCTGGTCCTTCGTGGGCGGGTCGACCTGGACGGGAAACAATTCACCCGAGATGCGGATGGTGGCGTGGTGGTCGGGTTTTACGTGGACGTCGGAGGCGCCCATGTTGACGGCGAACTTGAGGAGGCTGTGAAGATATTCCATAAAAGCTAGCGTGAGATCGAGATGCTGTGGGGAGCGACAGCGGAGGGAGCGGCACTGAGTCTGGCTTGCGCCCGCTTCGACAGGTCAAGGAACATCAGCACCACTTCGAAGCCCTTGCCCTGGCCGCGGGACGTGCATTGCACGACCACGCCGCGACAACCGATATCCATTCGCTGATCCCTACGCGCTCCCGTTGGGGGCAAGCGCATCTCCACGCCAACTTCCATCCACTCGGGCATAAACGTATCGGTAAGAAACGTGAGCCCATTCGGGGTTAGCTTAAAAACCTTGTCGAGAACGGCGGCGCTGCGGGAGCGTTTTCTACTCAGCTCCGCATCGAACACCCCCGATATATCTCTCCTGGTGGCTCCCATCGTTTCCAACCAAAGGTGATAGAAACGTAGCACCGTGCCGCCGCTTTGTCAACGAACGGCCACCCTGGAGGGTCAACTGGACAGGACCCTGCTCACCACTGGATGACACATGAGGCCCAGGTCAGACCGCTGCCAAACACGATCAGCAGAATCAGGTCGCCGCGCTGGAACCGGCCTTCACGGGCCGCTTCGTCGAGGGCGATGGCGACGGACGCGGCGGATATATTGCCGTATCGATGCAAGTTCACGTACAGCTTGTCCATCGGCGCGCCAAGCCGCCCGGCGATGGCCTCCAAAATGCGAATGTTTGCCTGGTGCGGAATCACGCACTTGATGTCGTGAATGGTCAGGTTGCACCGACGCAATGCCTCTTCGGCCGCGGTTTGCATGGCGATAACGGCGCTCTTGAACACCTCTTTGCCGGCCATTTTCAAGTGATGCATTCCCGCGCTCACCGATTCCTTCGAGGCCGGATAGCGCGCCCCACCCGCAGGCATCAGAAGAATGTCCGCTTGCGAACCGTCCGCCCCCATGCACGTCGTCAGGATTCCGTGACCATGTTCCTCGCCGCGGCTGCGCAAAATTGCCGCCCCTGCGCCGTCACCGAACAGGACGCAGGTGCTGCGGTCCTGCCAATCGATGATCGTGGAGAGTTTCTCGGCGGCGACGACCAGCACGGTATTGTATGTGCCGGACGTGACAAATTGCTGGCCGATTTCAAGTCCGTAGAGGAATCCCGAGCAGGCAGCTTCGATGTCGAAACCGGCAGCGCGCTTCGCGCCCAGCTTTTGCTGGATGAGGCACGCCGTCGCGGGAAACGGCATATCCGGCGTGATCGTGGCGCAGACAATCAGGTCGATTTCATCCTCGCGGACATTGGCCTGGTCCATTGCGCGTCGGGCAGCCTCGGCGCCCATGTCTGACGTGCACATCCAATCCGCCGCGATCCGGCGCTCCTTGATGCCTGAGCGCGTGGTAATCCACTCGTCGGTGGTGTCGACGATTTTTTCCAGATCGGCATTGGTGAGCACATGCTCCGGGAGGTAGGCGCCCGTAGCGACGATGTGCACGGGCCTAAGTTGCTGCCTCGACCTGGGATTGTGCAAATGAGCTTTGCTGGACTTTGTCATGGAATTTCTTGATTTCCTCGACCATATGCTCGTTGAACCTGCATTCGACAAACTCGGTGGCTACGCGGATGGCGTTCTTGACCGCATTCGGCGAACTGGCCCCGTGCGCCTTGATGCAAATGCCATTGATGCCCAACAACACCGCTCCACCATATTCGTCGGGATCGGCCTTGCGTTTCAGCGAGCGGAACGCTCCCGAGGCGAGCACGCCCCCCAGCATTCGCAGCGGATTCCTGGTAATCTCCTCCTTGAGCCATCGGGCGACCAGACGCGCCGTGCTCTCGCAGGCCTTCAGCACCGCATTACCAACGAACGCGTCCGTCACGATCACGTCGGCATGATTGGAAAAGAGGTCGTGACCGTCAATATTGCCGACGAAATTCAAGTTGGTCTGCTTCAATAAACGGTGGGTCTCCAGTGTCAGTTCGTTGCCCTTGATTTCTTCGGTGCCAATGGAAAAGACCGCCACCCGCGGGTGTTCGTAGCCGAGAATCTGTTTGGAGAACATGCTGCCCATAATGGCGTACTGGACGAGGTTTGACGGGGCCGGTTCAAGATTGGCGCCGGCATCCACCAATACGAAGACATTGTGGGGCGCGGGCAGAAGAGCGGCCAGACCGGCCCGGTCCACGCCATCGAGTGTGCGCAGTTTGACCTGGGAGGCCGTGAGAAGAGCGCCTGTGTTACCCGCCGATACGATTGCGTCCGCGTCTCCACGCTTTACCAGGTCAACGGCGCGGCTCATCGAGTTGTCCTTCTTACGCCGCACGGCCTGCACCGGCGGGTCATCCATCTCGATGACTTCGCTGGCGTGGACGATCTCAATTCGGCTGTCGGAAACCGCCAGCGGTCGCAACTCGGCTTCGATACGGGCCTTATCCCCGACCAGATACAGGCGGTCAATGTGGCCGTTGCCTTGGAGTGCCTGTAGCGCCCCGGCAACGATGTTCTGGGGGGCGAAGTCCCCACCCATCGCATCGATGGCCAGTTTCATGGCGAAAAATTAACCCGCGGTTACCGAGATGGTCTGGCGGCCCTTGTAATAGCCGCAGGACGGACACACGCGGTGGGGCCGCACCCGCGCGCCGCACTGTGAGCACACCGACAACTGGGGAGCTGATTTCGGACGATTCGCCGCCTTGCGTGTGCGCAGGCGCATCTTGGACATTCTGCGTTTTGGGACGCCCATGAAAGTGCTCCTCGTTACTTCAATTTCGGTTTCAACTTGTCCAAAGCATGCCACCGCAAATCCGGCTCGGGCGGCTTGCATCGGCACGATCCTTTGTTCAAATCCTTGCCACAATACGGGCATAATCCCTTGCACCCCGCGGTACACAGCGCTCGTTGTGGAAGTTCGAGGATAATATCTTCACGCATGTTGGGCGTCAAGTCCACGAAGTCCTCGCCGTGGAGCTCGTAGTGGAACACAAACTCGTCCACGTGCACCGGCCTTTGGAACACCTGCAAACAGCGGCTGCATCGCAAAGTGGCCGGCGTTCGCAAGTGCCCCGTGACCAGCAGCGCATTTCCCTGAATTTGCGCCAATAGCTCATACTCCACGTCGTGTTCGAATCGGGCGTCGGGTTCGTCCAGCTCCATGATTGAGGCGGAGTCGCTGCCGGACAACGTTTCCCCTTCCAGCGGAATGCGTTTCACGTTGATTTTCATCGTACCCCTTTCGCCCCGGCGTCCAACCTTCGTCGGATCACCGGCAGCCAAACTTGCGTCTCATCGCTTGTTCGACACCGCGCGGCACGAAGTCACTCACTTTCCCGCCCAATTCGCCGATCTCCTTGACCAGGCGGGAACTGATGAACGTGTATTCATCCTTCGGCATCAGAAAGATCGTCTCGATGCTCGGGTCCAACTTCCGGTTCATCAGCGCCAGTTGAAACTCAAACTCGAAATCCGAAACGGCCCGCAAACCCCGAACAACTGCGGTCGCCCTTTTGCGCCGGGCATACTTGATAAGCAGCCCCCCGAAAGTCTCCACCGACACATTCCGCAGGGCCTTGACGGCGTCAGCGGCCAGGCGCCGTCGCGCATCCACGCTGAATAACGGGGTCTTCTCGGTATTGGCGGCGACCGCAACAATCACATGATCAAACATTTGAGCGGCGCGACGGACAATGTCGAGATGACCGTTGGTGATGGGATCGAAACTGCCGGGGTAGACTGCGATCTTCAAATCGAACCTCCCTGCCTTTGGTTCGGCACAATAGTTGGAGGGCCGCCGCTTTGCAATCTTTCTTTTTTCTGGCTGTGATCAAGACTGCTGGTTGTTGCGAGCATACTCCCTCCACTAGCAATGGGCGGTCCGCCTATTGCCCTCTGTTGAACACAAGGAGCCCGAGCGCCAGGTGAATCGGCCTTCCGCAGTCGGTCGCCGGCTCGGCCGGCGACCCCGATGCAGGAACCCCGCTGTGCGCCCCGACCTCGGAGGGTAAAAATCGATACCGGTCGGGGCAGGCAGTCGGCGCCATACCGGCAGGAGCGGCAGGCATTGGAATAACCCCGTGGATGGGGAACGGAGTTCCTAATCGCAAGAATCAACATTTCTTTGCGTAACAAAGCGCTACCCTCCGTGGCCTACGAGTTCCAGCGGGTTGCTTGCAGTATCCGTCAGTTTCTAACAATGGGGGAACAGGGTGGCCCACAGGCTGCTAATAAGACCTGCGCAAGGTTCACAATCTATGCAGCATCATCTCGCTAAGTGGTTGATACAACGCCACCAACAATCCGTTCTACGAAACCCAGACCAGCCCAAAGCGTGGTCAAAACTCTATACGATTTGCACCCAAGAGAACCAAACCACGGAATTTCTGCAATTCTGCGAGGGCGTCGTTCGTGTCCACCCGAGCAATCGCCACGCGTGGACCTTCTTACAGCTTGCCAGCAAGGAGGAAACCTCGCCTGTCGATTTGCTGAAGCTCGCCAAGGAGGTTGTCCAACTTCATCCTGAAGAGGAACGCGCGTGGTTGCACCTCGACGCCGCTTATGAAAAACAGGAGGATGACTTTGACCTGATTGATTTCTGCCAGGAAATCGTCAAGCTGCACCCGGGCAATCCCGGCGCGCTGTCGCGCCTGTCGGACTCCTATAAGAGGCAGGGCAAGTTCACCGAGTTGGTTTCCATATGTTTGGAGCTTCTGAACGCGCGCCCCGGCGCACCGCAAATCTGGTGTAATCTCGCCGACGCCTATGCTGCCCGGTGCAACTACGATGACGCCGTCAGCGCATATGAAAAGGCCGTAGCCTTGAAACCGAATTTCGTAGTTGCCTGGAACAACCTTGGCAATGTGTACCATCTCCAGGCGCAATACGACAAGGCGGTGAACGCTTATCAGAAGGCGATTTCGATCAATTCGGGGGACGCCGCCCCGTGGGTCTGGCTCTGCCTAGCCTACGCCGAGATGGGCAAAGCCAAGGAGGCGCACGAAGCCGTCCAGAAAGTGGAGAAACGTCTCCCGCTGGTTGCCAGCATGTTGGACGAAGAATTGGCCGAGAAGTTTTCAACCGTCGGTTTCCGCTGAGGGCAGCCTGACTTGCAGGAAAGTCACCCGCGTATCGCCGTAGATCGAGTCGCGTGCCCGCTCCCACGGTTCGGTCACAATCAGTTCATCCCGTTTGCCTGATTCGAGCACGAGAAGCCCGTCATTGACCAGCAAGGACGGCAGGACTGGCTCCTGCAACAATTCCGATGCTGTGCCACCGTACGGTGGGTCGGCGAATACAAGCTGGAAGGTCTCCGCTTCAGCCGCGATCTTGCGCAGTTGAGAAGCGACACTCCCGCGGATGACAGCAAACGAGCACGTCGCTTCCTGGTAATGACGGAACGTCTGTATGTTTTTCTCCAAAGATTCGAGGGCGCCGAGCGATTGCTCAACAAAGGCCACCGATCCAGCTCCGCGACTCGCCGCTTCCAGCCCCAGGGCACCGGTTCCGGCGAACAGATCCAGCACGCGGGCCCCAACTACGCGATCTCCGAGGCTGGAAAAAATCGCCAGTCGGATGCGATCAGCTGTCGGTCGCACACCAGTGCGTGGCACGTCGAGTGGCATTCCCTTGGCAAGTCCGGCGGTGATGCGCATAAACAGTCAGAGCCTGTCCCCAAGCCGGTCATTTTACAAATTGAATTTGATTCGGGAATTGATCCCCTGCGGCAAATGGCCTGACGCGGGCAGTTCGGGCAGGAATTGTTCCTACGGAAAAACGAGCATTCTGCTAATTGCCTTGGGGCGGACGCGCTCGTAAGCTTCCTACTAGTTGAACAACAGAAAGCGAGATAACAGAAAACGGGGAGGATTGTCATGGAGGAGAGTAACGGTAACAACCGGTCGATAAGCCCCTTGACGATGTTTGCGATCGGCGCATGCGTTGGCGCGGTGGTTGGTATTCTCTATGCCCCACAGAGCGGAAGGGAGACACGTAAGCTCGTGGTACGCAAGGCGCGCCAATTGAAAGGCAGTGCCCAGGATGCGATTCACAATATGAAGGAATTCGCGCAAACCAGCCGGGATAGCCTGGTTGCGCGAGCGCGGCATAAATGAACCCTTGACTGAAGACGGTGCAGCGTCAGGTGCCTGCCCCGACCTGCCCCGATTTTTCCCCCGACTCCGTGGTCGGGGCACATGGGGTTCCAAAATCGAGGTTCCCCGCCGACGATGCGGCCGGGTGTGATGGCCTTGGTTGGTGGGCCAATAGTAGCAGTGCCGAGAGGCACGTAGCTTGTCCCAAGTATTCAGATGCGACATCTCAAAAAATCCGAGGAGCAACACCACGAAAATGAATGCGAGACTCACGATAGCGGTATTCGCGGAGCTCCTTGGCATCGCACTGATGGCGGGATGTTTCAGCCACCCGAAGGAAGTCTACGAAGAGCCGGCGCGGGCAGCCAGTTCACCGCCCGCGGCGCGTGTGGAAAACCCAGGGCCAGCGCCTGCAGCGGGAGCGGTGTGGGTTCCCGGCCATTGGCAGCAATAAATGCTCATCGGGGCTCCAGCACTGTGTGAGCCACGCAGAGGAATGCCATGAATGAGGAATGGGGTTTGTGCAAG
>Ga0187858_10002716_pt1 | contig 17924 bp, 20 predicted proteins | sample June2016WEW_8_15_FD_133015 | JGI IMG/M metagenome (GOLD analysis project Ga0187858, IMG submission 133015) | Peatland microbial communities from SPRUCE experiment site at the Marcell Experimental Forest, Minnesota, USA - June2016WEW_8_150 | ecosystem: Environmental > Terrestrial > Soil >...
ACGTGCGCGCGATTGCTGATGAAGAGATGGCCGTCCACCGGCAGACCCGCCGCTTCCAGCATTTCGATTTCGCTCAGCAGCGCCGCCGGATCGACCACCAGGCCGTTGCCGATCACCGACGTCTTGCCGGGACGCAGGATTCCGCTGGGAATCAGCTTCAACACGAACTTCCGATCGCCGATGCGCACGGTGTGCCCGGCGTTATGCCCGCCCTGGTAGCGGGCTACGATGTCGAAGCGCTCGGAGAAAAGGTCGACCACCTTCCCCTTGCCTTCATCGCCCCATTGCGCGCCCAGGATGATTACGTTGCTCATGGCCAAACCCATTCATTCTACCGCATGTGATAATCTGGCCCTTTATGGAACTCTCAGAAGTCTACCTGAAGCTCGGGGAGGGCGGATTTGGACAACTGATTCGAAGCATCTCCATCGGCAAGCTCAAAACCTACCAACTCTACGACGCGTTCAAGGCCAGCGGGCGCCTGACCAAGCTCAACACCGAAATTCTGGACAAGCACATTCCCGGATTCTGGGCGCGCCTGGGGGAGCACGACGAGCAGTTCGCGAAAGACCTGGCGCAAACCGTGCTAGTATCGCACCTGGACATGATTGCGGCCGTCCTCGACTTCCTGGGCGTCCCCCACGAAGGCGGCTTCTTCAACAAGGACGTGAACGCGAAGAGCTATTTGACGGAAGGTTGGGCGGAGCGGACGTTCGAGAGATTTAGCACCGTTTATCCGGCTCCAGTTTTGCTATTTTATATAAATCACCTGTCCTGGGAACTGACGGACCAAGCCGAGCCGTTTGTGCCGGCTTCGGCGGCCTGAAGCGCCGCTCGACGTTCGGTTGCCATCGTGCACAGGGAAACAGTACAATCAGGTGCACTGTGAGCTTGTTTCTGTGTTTTGTCGAAGCCGCGCCGGTGCGTCGAGGAACACAAGTGGGGAGCTTCCGAGAGAGTGGAGAAAGAGCAACTCCTTGCGGCACAACCAGATCGGAACCGCGCGCTGGCGGTGATCCGGGAATTGGGCCGGCAGGCAGTTGTGTGGCTTTAGTGGGGCAGGTTCCGGCCCCCTGCAAAATCGGGTGCGCGATATCGCCCAGTCCGGCACTGGGATGAGGGGTGGTTGCCTAATATTATGAGTCACTGCGAATTTCATTACTCTTACCTTTTGCCCCAAAAACCGGGCATCCTTCCGTTCGACGAAACGATCACCAAGTCCTGCCGGCGCTGCGGGGCGATTTTCACAACCAAATCGCGCATACGCAAGCGCTGCGACGCTTGCCAGGAGGTCGTGGCCTACGAAAAACAGCAGAAGGCCAACGCCCGCCTCAAGGCGCGGCGGGCAGCCAAGCGGGCCATGTTGCACGGGTGATGCCGCGCGGGTGATTTGTCCGCCCAATGGCTTCCGCCCGGACGAACTGGCCGTTCTGCGCGGCCTGAAGACGCCTCAGAAGATCCAGTCCTTCCTCGATAGCGGCATCGGCTATAACAAAGAACCGCAAGGCCCCACGTGTCGCTCTCCCCGCCTGGTCCTCCGCGACCGCTTGGCGCATTGCCTGGAAGGCGCGCTGTTCGCCGCGGCGGCGCTCCGCGTACACGGCTTCCCGCCCCTGCTGCTCGACCTCGAAGCGGTGCGCGATGACGATCATGTGCTGGCGCTGTTCCGCCAGCGCGGCCATTGGGGCGCCATAGCCAAGTCCAACTACTCTGGCCTGCGTTTCCGCGAGCCGGTCTACCGCACCCTTCGCGAATTGGCCATGTCCTACTTTGAGCACTACTACAATCTCTCCGGCCAGAAGACCCTACGCACGTATTCGCGCCCCGTGCAGTTGCGCCGCTTCGACCACATGCACTGGATGACGGCGGCCGACGACCTTTGGGCGATACCGGAATATCTGACCGCAATCCCGCATACGCCTCTATTGACCGCCGAAATGGTGCGCCGCCTGAACCGCGTAGATGCGCGCCTGCAAGCCGCCGGCCGTGTAGGGCAGGTTGTCAACCTGCAGCCGATTGTTAATCGGCCCTAAGGAAAGTATCATCACAAAGTGAAGACTTCGCGGATACTGCTTTCATCGATCATTCTGATCGCCGTCCTGGTGGCGGCCTACCTGTTCTCTCCCCCCTTCCGCCTATTGGCGCTAGTAGTAGCCGGACACAGCCCCAATTGCCCCATGTCGCACGCCGTCCGATGCAATTCCAACGCGGTCGAAAAAACTCGCATCAAGGACCGCATCCTGGCCGCGAGCCATCTCGTGAAGGAAGAGAACAACCTCGAGCTATGGGACACGCCCAAAGGCCAATATTGGATTCCCAAGGGCAACCGCTACGTGCTGCCGTTCAACCTGGCGGAAATGGAACAGCACATCTACGGCTCCGGCGAGCATTTCATCCACACCGGCGACATCGTGCTGGATTGCGGCGCGAGCGACGGCGATTTCACGCGGCAAGCCCTCCAATCCGGCGCGCAAACCGTCGTCGCCATCGAAATCTCGCCCTCCAGCGCGGAGTGCATCCGCCGCAACACAGCTTCGGAAATGGCCGCCGGGCGCGTGATCGTTTATCCGAAAGGCGTGTGGGACAAGGACGACACCATGACGCTGAACGTGGACGATACCAACTTCGCAGCCAACAGCGTGGTGATGCACTCGGAGTCCTCCCATCCAAGCGTGCAGGTGCAGTTGACCACCATCGACGAACTGGTGGCCGAGCTGAAGTTGCCGCGCGTGGATTTCATCAAGATGGATATCGAAGGCGCCGAAGTGCCGGCGCTGGCCGGCGCCCGCGAAACCATCGCCCGCTTCAAGCCGCGGCTAGCCATCGCTACCGAACACAAGCCCGACGACGAGTACACCATTCCGGCGGCCGTGCGCAAGATACGCGCCGATTATCGGATGGAGTGCGGCCCCTGCCTGGAAGCCAAAGGTCACGTGCGGCCGGACGTGCTGTACTTCTATTGACGCGCTTTTACAACATTTCACTTGAAATTAAGGCAAGACTGTCCTTATACTGGAGATTAGGGAGTCATGAGAACTGCTGGCGCATGTGCGATGGTTCTGCTGCTGTTGAGCGCCGTCGCGTTCTGTTCACTGATCGCCTGCCCGCTCGCGGCGGCTGCAAATGACTCCTGCTGCCATAAGCCACAATCCCATTCGGGGCCGCCCTGCCACTCGAAGGCGGTGCAGCATTGCCCGTACCTGGTGCTCGAAAACGGTAAGACGACGCCCATCGCGACTTACGCGGTGTCGGTGCATATCCAGCCGGTTACCCCGGCCTTCAATCTTCGAGACACTCACCCAATAGTCCGGACGGAATTTCGCCTTCCAGATTCCGAGGGACTATTCCTGCGCAACCGGGTTCTCCTGATCTAAATCCAAAGCTCCCCGCGCGCGGTCTGGCAATGCAGAATCGCATTGCCAGTGTCACTGGTTGAATTAAGAACTCACAAAAGGAGAACGATCATGAAGAAGATCACGATTAGTGTGCTTAGCGCGGTGGCTCTAGTGCTGCTTACGCTCGCGCCATTGACGGCGCTATCGACCGGCAACTGCTGCAACGGGCAGTCTTGCTGCCACGGTCAAGCATGCTGCCATAAGAAGTAGGCAGGTCGAAGGGGCGGGCCGCAGGGCCTGCCCCTCGGCCAGCGATCAGATCGCCATTCCCGCGGCAAGCTGCCCTCAGAGGAGAGCTTATATTGGTGGCGATTGATCGCGCTCAGCACATTACAAACTGCCTCACCAAAGGCGGCGCACCGCGGTCGCGCAACGGATCGCTTGGCGCTCGAACTCGAAAATCTCGGGCACGCATGACCGGTGCAACGATGAAATCAGCGTCCGGGAGGTCGAGCGGATAGGGATTTGAGGCAGCTCGGAGCGGCGCGTGGAAAAACTATACTGATATAGAAGGTGCAGGCATTTGGCTTATGGTGTATAAAGAAGTTCTTCCCGTCCTTCAGGGCTGGAGAGAGAGACGCCGCCTTGTACGGATACAAAGACGCGGGCACGATTACGACGGCATAGTAACGGAGGTCTCGGGGGACACCGGCAGGTTGGAGCTTTCCACTGCCCCACCTGGCGGAGGCAAGAAAACGCTGGTCTTCGAATTCGGTGGCGCTGATGATTTCCAGATCATCCCGGAACCAGAAGTCGGCAAAGACTGGGACGAAGGTTTTATGGTGTACCTGCAAGCTGGCGACTGGTTGACCCTTCGAAAATGGAAGACGTAAAAGGTCACGCTCGCATGCCGACGAGCAGAATTCCTCCGTTCGCCCCAGCCGCTATCTTGGCGACTTTCGCGCTGGTTGCCGCTGCCAGCGCCCAGCAGGAAGCTGGGACAACGGAGCCCAAAGGCCAGCCACCAACAGCGACGTGGCTATTCAGGACCGATCTGGAATGCCAGTGGAGTATCGATGGCGAATCCAAAGGAGTGCTCCATCCCGATGATCGGGTTCGCGTGACCCTGGCACTGGGGGAGCACCTTATCGAAGCGGTCCCGACATCCGGAGGACCCCACTGGGAGCAGGTAATCAATGTCAAGGAGCCAAAAACTCAGGTGTTTACAATTCCGCTGTTGGCGACTAAGACCGAGGCAGATGGAAATTCGAAGGCGGAAGAGCTTGCCCGGGCAAGGGCCGCTTTGCGCACACTCGCTGACAACATCGAAGCGTGCGCAGAGGAGGCCCTTTGCAAACCCGGCGACACGGGTGCCGTTGGACAGATGATAGGATGCGGCGGCCCCAGATCGGAAAAACAGCCGCTCGACAGCTCGAAGATACATTTCAGCCGCCCGACGAACGTGGTCTGGGATTTCACTCCAAGTAAAGGCTTGCCGCCTCCATACACTGGCTACATAGAATTCTCAATTTCCATGTATTATAGAGCACCGCTCGAGAACTTTCTACGCTTTCGGCACGCCAATCCCGGATTGTCGATGTTGTCGATTTCGCCGACGTCTGACGGAGTAGCCTACATTCCTACGCTCAACAAAATTAACGCTGACTCACCAAAACGCTTTAGGTATGATTTTGACCTGGGCCCCGAGGGCCTTGTGTTTAGAAAGAAGGTACGAAGGTCCTCTCCCGATGCGCCATGGGAACGGGAAGAGATCGGGTACTCATGCGGGGATAACGCGGTAAGAAAAGCGGCGATCGCCTCGGACAAGGCCAAGTGACCCCGGCACCACTTGTGAAGCCGAAATACGATACGAATAGTGAATTTCGTCCTCCTGTCTTCTCTCAATTGGCACCGCGGATCTGCGGCACCACCGTTTAATGACCGGTGGGATGGGCCCCCAGAAGTAATGCCAGACAAGCCTTCCCTCCGGTTGCTAAAACGCTGCGATGTCCCCAGCCAAAATTCGGCTCCGGCGGCGAGCGGCGCATGGCTCAGCAGCCGAACGCGAAAATCACGGTCTTTATGACCGGCGCGACGATGATATCAGCGCTGGGGAATCCGAAGGAATAGGTTTGATATCATTGTAAGACGTGGATCACGCCGAGACAGTTGCGCAACGTCTTCTTGAACGCGTTATTGGCGCGCGCATGGAGTACCACCCAGACCAGAGCAATGGCGAGCACGACTTCGACCTGCGCTACCCAGATGGCCATGTGTCCGCCGTGGAGGTGACATCCTCCGTTAATAGAACCCTGGAAGAAACACACTACGCAATTAACGACAAGAAAAAGGGTGGCCCAGAAATCAAAACCCGCCTCTGCAAGAACAGTTGGCACATCTTCCCGTCCCCGGACGCTAATATAAAGCGGCTTCGAAAGGAAGGCGACAAGTATCTTGCGGCCGTCGAGTCCGCTGGCATCGAGGACTTTTGGGGACCGACAGACTGCCGTCCGAGCGTTGAAGCCATTTACGGCGATCTCGGGGTGACAAAGGGCTTAGTCAACCGTGGATCGAGCCCGGGATACATCGTGATGGCGCTGCCGGGGGGAGGAGGCGCTTTTGGAAGAAGCTCGGTCGTCGAGGCCGCCGAGCAGGAAGCCTTCAAACTGGACAACCGAAAAAAGCTTGGTGCCGCAGGCGGAGGCGAGCGCCACTTGGCAATCTACGCTTATGTGCTTAGCCGGTCTTGGGTCGCGCTGGTAGACTTTGCCCCCGAACCGGACATACCACATCTTCCACCGGAGATCACCGACATCTGGGTGCTCAGCGAAGCTTACGGGGAGCACGAATACGTTGTGTGGCGGGCCAGCGCTTCGTTGCCGTGGAAAAAGCTGAAACTCACTCTTAACATTTGAACCACACCTGACGCACGTCTAGCCCGCGAGCCCTCCGGAGTTGACGTTGGCGGACACCAGCACATTGGTATCCAGAACCAGACGGATCATTTGGAACGGCGCTTAGCCGATGTAGCCTTTCGCTCTTTTCGCACCGCTGCCACAATCTTGTTGATCTGGCTGAGGTTGAGCTTGTTGGCTCCCGTTCGTTTGGCCGTGGTCTGCATAGCGCGCAATTCCTGAGGGGCCGGAGCAAACGTGTCGATGTAGTCCCTCATGCTCATGATGACCACGCTCGGCTCCCCCCGGCGGCCAACCACGAACCGCTCGTTTCTCTGGGTGGCCCGCTTGATGATCTGCCCGAATTGAGTGCGGGCCGTTAAGGCCGAAACCATGTTCGTCATATCGTTCGCCGAATTGATTAATCAGTTCACTGTGATTATATCAGGACCGGCGTATGCGCTCGGGCCGTCCTGCCCAATGAGATCGCCGTACAATTGAAGTTCAGGGCCGGCCCAAAGTGCAAACCATCTTCCACGTAGACATGGACGCCTTCTTCGTCTCCGTCGAAGAACTGTTCGACCCCTCGCTCAAAGGCAAAGCCGTGGTTGTAGGCGGCCGCCCGAACGAGCGTGGCGTAGTCTCCGCCGCATCCTACGAAGCCCGCAAGTTCGGCGTGCATTCCGCCATGCCGCTGCGCACCGCCGCCCGCCTGTGCCCGCACGCCATCTTCGTGGACGGCCACCCGCCGCGCTATCGCGAATGCTCCGACCGCGTCCACGAGGTGCTGAACCACTTCTCGCCGCTGGTCGAAATGGCTTCCATCGACGAAGCCTACCTCGATATGACCGGCACCGAGCGCCTGCACGGCCCACCCCTGCGCGCGGCCCACGCCCTGCACCAGGCCATGAAGGCCGAAACGCGCCTCAACTGCTCCATCGGCATCGCCACCTCGCGACTGGTGGCCAAGGTGGCCTCCGATCAAGCCAAGCCCAACGGCGTGCTGTGGATCGTTCCAGGCAGCGAAGCCGCGTTCCTCGCGCCTCTGGACGTGCGCAAGATCCCCGGAGTCGGCGCCGTCACCGAAAGGAACCTGCACGTGCTGGCCATACGCAAGGTCGGCGACCTGGCGCGCCTGGACGACGCGTTCCTGGAAAAGCGCTTCGGTAAATGGGGGCTGGCCTTGGCCGGAAAAGCGCGCGGCCTCGATGCGGGCGGCTGGTTCGATACCGAGATCGGCGAGTCGTCCGCCGCCAAGTCCGTCAGCCACGAGCACACCTACAACGAAGATACCGCCGACCTGCCGGTCCTCGAATCCACGCTTGCCCGGCTCTCCGAAATGGTGGGCCGCCGCTTGCGCGAGTATGGCCTCCACGCGCGCACTCTGCAGCTCAAGCTACGTTATTCGGATTTCTCCACCATCACGCGCGCGCATTCCATCGAGCGCCCCACGCAAATCGACACCGAGATCTTCGACCACATCCGCACGCTGTTCCATAAGAACTGGAAGCCCGGCGCGCGCGTGCGCCTGTTGGGCGTACACGCCTCCTCGTTTGAAGAAGTGTACGATCAGTTGGACCTGCTGGATGGCGGCAAGCACGAGCGCTGGGAACAAGCCCTGGCCGCAGCCGATCGCCTCCGCGACAAGTACGGCGACGCGGCTGTCTCGCTGGCGGCTGGAATGAAAGGCGGCTTCCGGGAGCGTGTACAAGAGAATCCGGCGCGCAAAACGCGCGGGTGAGCGAAGGCTTTTTTAGGCGAGCAATGCTCGCGGGACGGCGAACTGGAGTTCGCCGCGGCACGCTAAAGCGTGCGCCACGCCACGCTGCTAGCTCCCCAGCAATTCCTGCAGCTTGGCGCCCAGCGTTTCCAGCTTGAATGGCTTCGGCAGCAGCGAGTGGCCCTTCTCCACCACATAATGCTGCACGACGTGCGTGCTGTCGTAACCGGATATGAACAGCACCTTCAACCCGGGCTGCATCACCGTGAGTTTGTCCGCCAGCATGGGCCCGCTCATTCCGGGCGCGACGACATCGGTGATCAACAGGTCGATCGGCCGGTTTTTCTCAAACAGCGTGATGGCATGCGCGCCCGAGTCCGCTGTCAGAACCCTGTAGCCGTGATGCGAAACCATCGCGCCCACCAGCTTGCGAACCTCGGGTTCATCGTCCACCACCAGGATGGTCTTCTTGCCTCCCGCAGACGGCATGACACTGGATTCTAATCAAAAAGCGCCGCCGCCGGCAATATCGGACATTTTGGTATTGTACTGCTGCGTACTACCGGTACACAGTAAACTGAGAGGTATCCGATGCCGGCGCGCATACACATTATCGGCGGGGGTCTGGCGGGTTCCGAGGCTGCCTGGCAGATCGCGGAAGCTGGTGTGGCTGCCGTGCTGTACGAGATGCGGCCGGTGCGGCCCACCGCGGCCCATCAAACGGACCGTCTGGCGGAATTGGTTTGCAGCAATTCGCTCAAGTCCGAGCAGGAAAGCTCCGCACCGTGGCTCCTCAAACAGGAGCTGCGCCGGCTGGGCTCGCTCGTCCTGCGCGCTGCCGTGAAGGCCCGCGTTCCCGGAGGCCACGCCCTCACCGTGGATCGCGACGTTTTCTCCGAGGAAGTCACGCGTGCGATCGGCGCGCATCCCCGGATTGAAGTCCGCCGTGAGGAGGTCTGCCAGGTGCCTTCCGACGGCATCACGATCATCGCCAGCGGTCCACTGACCAGCGACGCGCTAGCCGCCGAGATCGGCCGGCTCACGGGCTCCAGCCGCCTGTTTTTTTACGACAGCATCAGCCCGATCGTGGAAGCGGATTCGGTCGATCAAAGCATCGCCTTCTGGGCGTCGCGCTATGACAAGTCGCTCGACGGCACCGGCGACTACCTCAATTGCCCCTTCGACCGCCCACAGTACGACGCGTTTGTCGACGCGCTGCTGGCCGCCGAAAGCGTCTCCTCGCACATCCCCGACGAGGTTCCTTATTTCGAAGCCTGCCTGCCCATCGAGGAACTGGCGCGCCGCGGCCGCGATACGCTGCGCTTCGGGCCTATGAAGCCCATGGGCCTGATCGATCCGCGCACCGGCCGCCGCCCTTGGGCCGCAGTGCAGCTCCGCCAGGAGAACCTGCGGGCCGATAGCTTCAACCTGGTGGGCTTCCAGAACCATCTGAAATTCGGCGAGCAGGCCCGCATCCTGCGCCTGATCCCGGGCCTCGAGAAAGCGGAATTCCTCCGCTACGGCCAGATTCACCGCAATACCTACATCAACGCGCCCGCGCTGCTGATGCCCACGCTGCAATTGCGCGCGCGGCCGGAAATCCTGTTTGCTGGCCAGATTTCGGGCGTTGAAGGCTACGTGGAAGCGATCGCTACGGGGCTGATGGCGGGCCTGCATGCTGCGGACCTGGCTTCCGGCGTCGAGCCTCGCCCATTCCCGCGCGAAACCGCGCTGGGGTCGCTCTGCCATTACATATCGGGGGCCGATCCGCGGAACTATCAACCGGCGAATATCACGTTTGATCTGCTGCCGCAGCTCGATGAATCCACCCGTCAGCGGCTGCGGCACGATAAGCGCGCCCGCCACGCCGAAGTGTGCCGCCGCGCGATCGAAGCGTTGGACCAACACTTGGGCGCCGCGGCCCACGAGGCCCCGGCGCATGTCTGAACTGGAACTCGAAATTGGGCGCTTCCTCAAGCACGCCCGCCACGCCGCAGTGTGCCACCGCGCGATCGCAGCGTTGGACCGGCACCTGGGCATCGCCGCCCACGAGGCCGCCGCGCATGCCTGAACTCGAACTCGCGCTCTTCCTTAAGCAGCCCCGCCACGCGGAAGTGTGCCGCCGCGCGATCGCCGCATTGGACCAACATCTGGGCATCGCGGCTCACGAGGCCCCGGCGCATGTCTGAGCTCGAACTCGAAATCGGGCGCTTCCTCGAAGAGCTTGCCCGCAAGCAAGTCTCGCTGCACACGCTGCAGGCGTACGCCTCGGATCTGCGGCAGTTTCTGGAGTACTTCACACCGCCGGACGGCCAGCCTCCCCCAGTCGCCCAGTTCCAGGTGCTGGAGATTCGCGAATGGCTGGCGGATCTTTACAGCCGCAGACTGAACGTGCTCTCCATCCGGCGCAAACTGGCTGCGGTGCGCGGCTTGTTCCGCTTTCTGTCGCGCGACGGGGGCATCCCGGTGAACCCTGCGCGACTGGTGCGCACGCCCAAGGCCCCCAAGAGCCTGCCGGACGTGATGACCGCCGAGCAGGTCAACGTCCTCGTCGATGCGGTCGGCGCGGATCAGTTCGAGCGCCCGCACCCTTCCCGCGACCGGGCCCTCTTCGAGTTTCTCTATGGCTGCGGCATTCGCGTGAGCGAGCTGGTGGGGCTGAATCTGGAGGATATCGATCGCACCGAACGGTGGATACGCGTGCGCGGCAAGGGGAAAAAGGAGCGGCAAGTGCCTTTCGCCTCCAAGGCCGCCGAAGCCCTTGATCGCTACCTCGCCGAGCGCCAGCCCGCCCCTCAGGAGCGCGCCGTATTTCTGAACCATCGCGGGCGGCGCATCACTACCCGCGGTGTCAGCGGCATCGTCAAGCTCTACGGGATCCTGGTGAGCGGCGATTCCTCCATTCACCCGCACGGCTTCCGCCACGCCTACGCCACCCACCTGCTGGCCGATGGCGCAGACCTGCGCGCCATTCAGGAGCTGCTCGGTCACGCGCGCCTATCCACGACGCAGAAGTACACCCAGGTATCGCTGACCGATTTGATGCAGGTCTATGACCGCGCCCACCCCAAGGCGTGACGGGGCGTCCCAGTTTGGGCCCGTGACGCCACCAGCATCGCAAACTATCGATGCGCAGTGGTGGGCAGGCGGTTTCGCCCGACTTCCTGAGTTTCGGCGAATGCTTGCCGCTGGCTGCTAGCGTCTACGGCGCCACAAAGGCTGCGCTCCTTTCACTTACCCGGACTCTCTCCGGCGCACTGATCTCGCGCGGTATCCGCGTGAACGCCGTCAGCCCTGGCCCAATCTCGACACCCCTCTACGGAAAGCTCGGCTTGTTTGAAGCCGATCTCCAATCGGTGGCCGCGTCCATTCAGAGCCAGGTCCCTGCCGGGCGCTTCGGAAAGCCCAGCGAGATTGCGCATGCGATTGTATTTCTGGCATCCGACGAATCTGCATTCACGGTGGGCAGCGAACTTCTGATCGATGGCGGGATGGGTAATCTCTGACCTCAACCGTAGGGTGCAATGAAAGCCCTTCGCCTGGCCGATCCCGCGCAGCAGCCTGTACTTCGTCGAGACGGACATTCCTCAACCGAAGCGATCGACGGCAAACCTAAAGTGGAACACAGCCTAAACCGGCACCTGGAAGCCATCGCCGACCAATAGCTCCGCGCGATCAGGGCTAACGTTGCCCGCCTAATCGAAATCGCGCCTCACCGGGAAGTCGACGATGATGGCCCGGCCGTCGGTGAGGGCCTTGACCGAATGGCGGGCATTACCGGGCACGATCGCAACCAGGCCCGCACGGGCAATCTGGGCGACGCCGTCGATGGTCACTTCAAGCTCACCCTCGATCACCTCGTAGACTTCCTCTTGCGGATGGAAGTGCTCGTGAATGGACGCGCCGCGCACAAAGTCGTAGTGCGCGAATGTCATGCTCGGCGAGTGGAAATAGCGTCCGTGCCAGCCCGGCAAGCGCTCGATGACCTTGAGGCTGCTGGTGTCGACAAAGGGCATAAGGCTTCCTCTGGAAGCATCCTAACACGGCCGCTAGCGCTTCCCCAGCCGCTTCCTCAACATGGACGTTGCCTCCCTGTGACACTTCAGGCACAACGTCCGCATGTTGGCCAGATCGCATTCGCCTCCGCCTTCGGCCACCGGGACAATATGGTCGGCATCCCATAGATGGCGGCGATGGCCCCAGTCCTTTTCGAACTGGCGGCGGGCAGCGTAGTCGAGCTTGCGCTTCTCCTTGCGCAGAGCTTCGGTATCGACGCCGCACTGTGCGCAGACGCCACGGTCGCGCAGGAATACCTGCTCGCGCAAGTAGCCCGGATCGGTGCGCAGCTTCCATTCGTGCACGCACTGCGGGGAGCAGAATGTGAAGCGGCCTTTGGGAACCTCGGCGCGGCACCAGCGGCAGGGCTGCGGTCCGCGGTACACCCGCCGATCGACCCACCCACCCGGCTTGGCGCGCTGCGTGCTCACAAGCGCAGATCGTAGCCCTGCGCGTGCATCCCATCGATCAGGCGCGCGCGGATCTCGCCCACTTCTTCGGAGGAAAGCGTACGCTCCGGCGAGCCGACCGTCAACCGGAACGACACGCTCTTGGTTCCCTCGGCCAGCGGAGGACCGGCATACTGGCGTTGATATTCGATCGATTGCAGCAACTCTCCGGCGAGCGCCACGAGCTTGTCCTGCAGGTCGCCTACCAGTTCACGTTCGCCGGCCACCACGGAAAGATCGAAGGCGCTCGAAGGATACCGGCGGATCGGCGTGTAGCGCTGTTCCTTAGGAGCGACTTCCTGCATGCGCGGGAGATCCAGATCCAGCATGGCTGTGCGACCCTCGCCCAGCGACGGGTGCAACTCGAAGAGCCGGCCCACCACAGCACCGCGCCAGTGGATCTCCGACGCGCGCGCCGGATGCTCGTACGGCTTCGCCGCGGCAGGGCGCGCCTCTGCGCCGGGCATCAGGCACTGCGCCGTGCGTTTCATCTCGAACAGACCTGCTACGCCGTCGCCATTCTTGTTATAGATCGCAGCGGCCAAGTGCGGGATTTCGCGCGGCAGGCCTTGGGGCTGCCGGTGGATCTCGCGGCCGATTTCGAACAGGCGGAATGCGTCCATGTGCTTGCTGTTCTCCAGCACGTTGCTGCGCAACTCCGGCAGCAGCGACATCCGCAGCAGCGACTGATCCGGCGCGATGGGATTGGCCACGGTGACGTGCTCGGACGGGTCCATTCCGAAGCTACGCGCGTCCGCCTCGGTCACAAACGAGTAGTTGTAGACTTCGGTGAAGCCCTGGTCCACGAGAACCGCGCGTACCCGGCGATGGAAGGCGCGCTCTTCATTAGCGGGCGGCACAGTGGTTAAGACGGCAGGCGGCCGCGGCTCGATGGAATCGTACCCGATCATGCGGCCGACCTCTTCCACGAGGTCGTCCTTCACGGCGATATCCTTGGTGGCGCGCCACGAGGGCACCGCCACGGAAAACACGCGCGGAGCCTGACTGGAGACTTCAAACGCCAGGCGCTCCAGGATATCGCGCACATCTTCGGGACTGACGTCTTTGCCGAGCTTGCGCACCAGCCAGTCCATCGGCAGCAGGATCGGCGAGGGTGGCGCGATCGGCTTGCGCTGGTCCGCCAGGCCGCCCACCAGGCGGATGCCGGGCGACAATTCCTGGAGCAATTCGACGGCCCGTGCGAGGCCGCGCACGGTATTGGCGGGGTCCTGCGATTTTTCGAAGCGCATGGAAGCGTCGGTGCGCAGCTTCAGGGACGCGGAGGTGCGGCGCACGCTCGAGGCATTGAAGCACGCGCTTTCGAGCACGATGCGAGTGGTTCCTTCGACGATGGCGCTGTCCATGCCGCCAATCACGCCGGCCAGGGCCACCGCACCCTTGGCATCGGCGATCACCAGGTTCGCAGGGTTGAGCGTGAAATCCTGCTCGTTCAACGCCAGGAAGTATTCGCCTTCGCGTGCGCGCCGCACGAAGATGGTATCGCCGTGGAGCAGGTCACGATCGAAGGCGTGCATGGGCTGCGCTAACTCGGACATGACGAAGTTGGTCATGTCCACGATGTTGTTAATCGGATTCAGGCCGATCGCCGTGAGCCGGTATTGCAGCCACAGCGGCGAGGGCCGTATGGTGACGTTGTCGAAAGCTAGCGCGCTGTATCGCGGGCAGAGATCGAGGTCTTCGATGCCGACCCCTATGGGTGCGGGCGCTTGCGGCACCAGGTCCGGCTTGACCGGATCGCTCAATGGCTGCCGCAGAATGGCGGCCACTTCACGAGCCATTCCGAAGTGGCCCCACAGGTCCGGGCGATGTGTGATGGACTTGTTGTCGATCTCGATGATGTTGTCCGGCGCGCAGCCTGGCAGAGGCCCGCCGACGTCGAACTCACCGGCGAGTTCAACGATGCCGGCGGCGTCGCGGTTCAGGCCCAGTTCGGCGCCGCTGGCCAGCATGCCGTCGCTTTCGACACCGTTGATAATCTTTTTGCCGATGGGCACGTAGACGCTGACGATGCCAGGCCGGCAGTTGGGGGCGCCGCATACGACCACTCTGTCTCCATAGCGCCCGGTTTGGACTATGGCCTTCACGTTGTGACTCTCGGGGATGGGTTCGACGGATACGACGCGCGCGGCGACGGCTTGGGCAAGCAACTCGCCGGTTTCTTCGATACCTTCGCACTCGGCGGTGCGCATCGTGATCAGCCGCTCGAGTTGGCGCGCCAGGGTGTCGAGCGCTGGGACGTGTTCGCGAATCCAGTTGTATGAGAACTTCAAGCAAAAAATCCTTTGCGTCGACAAGAGTGTCGACGCGGCAGGCAGGAGTGCCTGCGCCACGTCAAAACTGATTTAGAAAACGGAGATCGCCGCCTTGCAGCAGGCGGATGTCGTCAATGCCATATCTCATCATCGCCAGACGCGTCAGTCCCAGCCCGAAGGCGAAGCCGTTCCACTCCTCCGGATCGATGCCGCTCATACGCAGCACGTTGGGATTCACCAGCCCGCACGGCAGCAGCTCCACCCACCCGCTCTGCTTGCAAACCGCACAACCCGGGCCGCCGCAGATCAGGCATTGTATGTCCAACTCGAAGCCGGGTTCGACGAAGGGAAAGTAGCCCGGCCGCAAACGCACGGTCACTTCGCGCTTGAAGATGGCGGTGAGCAGCGTTTTCATGAAGTAGATGAGATGGGCCACCGAAACATCGCGGTCCACCATCATGCCTTCGAGTTGATAGAACGTGTGTTCGTGCGAGGCGTCCACATTCTCGTTGCGGAAGGCGCGTCCGGGCGCGATCATGCGCAGGGGCGGCCCCAGGCGCTCCATGCCGCGCACCTGGACCGGCGAAGTATGGGTGCGCAGCAGGTTGCCGTCGGTGAGCCAAAAGGTATCCTGCATGTCGCGCGCCGGATGGTCGGCCGGGATGTTCAATGCGTCGAAATTGTAGTATTCGGTTTCGACCTCCGGTCCATCGAGAACCGCGAAACCGAGCGACGTAAAGAGATCTTCGATTTCGGTTTGGATCTGGGTGATGGGATGCAGATGGCCCATTGGTGGGCCTGGCGCCGGCAGCGTCAGATCCACCCATTCGGCATCCAGGCGGGCTGCCAGCGCGGCGTCGGCGAATTGCCGCTGCCTGGATTCCAAGGCCGCTTCGATGTTCTGCTTGGCGGCATTGAGCAGCTTGCCAATGCCGGCGCGCCCCTCTGGCGCGATCTTGCCCATCTCTTTGCTGATCTGCGCCAGCGAACCCTTGCGGCCAAGCACTTCGACGCGCACCGCTTCCAGATCCTGCGGCGAACAGGCGGCGTGAATGCGGGCCAGCGCGCCGGATTCGAGGTCCGACAATTGTCTTTCGAGCATCGCGTGGAAGCTTCTATTCTAGCGTGGGTTTGGTTTAGCGCGGCCGCCGGCTATGCCGGCTTGGCCTCGCCGCCGATGGCCGCGGCAGAACTCGACTTGTCCTTCACTTCCGGCGCGATCGGGTCGCGCACATCGTAGAATTGGACGCGGCAGTAGCGGCAGTGGTACAAGTCCGCGCCGAAAATACGTTGCGCCAGGTTGAGGGCGCCTTTGTACATCGGATCGATGCGGTCGGGCGTGGCCAGCCGCGTGAGCCTATAGGTGCCGCACATCGGACACCGTGGGTAATCGCCCAGGTACAGTGCGTACCAGCGCGGCTCGGGCTTTCGCGTATGGCACTGTCCACACTCGTACATCGCCACGTACAGGAACTTCTCCGCGAAGGTCCGGTGTACGCGCCGCAACTTCCCGCGGCAAGTCGGGCAATGGAACACGTTATTTGTTTTATACAACAATTGCGCGGACAACTCAACCCGCGTGACAATAGAAGTTAGCCTTCCGCTCCCCCGAACAGTATTATTATGCTCGACCGAATCTCCGTGCACGGTGCGCGCCAGCACAATTTGAAAAACATCGACGTGGAGATTCCACGCAACACCTTCACCGTAATCACCGGCCTGAGCGGCTCGGGCAAGTCGTCTCTGGCTTTCGATACGATCTACGCCGAAGGCCAGCGGCGCTACGTGGAGACGCTCTCCACCTACGCGCGGCAATTCCTGGATCAGATGGAACGGCCCGACGTGGATTCCATCGAGGGCCTGAGTCCCGCAATCTCCATCGAGCAGAAGACCACCAGCCGCAGCCCGCGATCCACGGTGGGCACCATCACCGAGATCTACGACTACCTGCGGCTGCTGTACTCCTCGATCGGTACGCCGCACTGCCCACTGTGCGGCAACCCGATCTCGCGGCAGACCACCGAGCAGATCCTGCAGCACGTGCTGGCGCTGCGTCCGGACGACCGGATCATGGTGCTGGCCCCGGTAGTGCGCGGGCGCAAGGGTGAGTATAAAAAGGACCTGGAGAAACTCGCGCGGCAGGGCTTCGTGCGGGCGCGCATCGACGGCATCCTGCGTTCGCTCGACGAGGAGATCACGCTCGATCGCCGCCGGAACCACACCATCGAGGTGGTCGTCGACCGGCTGCTGGTGAAGCCGGGCATCGAGAAGCGCCTGGAAGCTTCCATCGAAACAGCCACCAAGCTGGCCGGCGGCGTGGTGCTGATCGCGGTGGTGAACGGTGAAGAACGGCTCTACTCGCAGAAACTGGCATGCACGGAGTGTGGCACCAGCGTCCCGCAGCTTGAGCCGCGCTCGTTTTCGTTCAACAGCCCTTACGGCGCTTGCGAAGAATGCACCGGGCTGGGCAACAAGTGGGCGTTCGATCCCGGCAAAGTGATCGTGGATTTCTCGCGCCCGTTGTTGGAGGGCGGCCTGGGGCCGGGCGCGGGATCGGCGTACATGCGGCACCGCCTGGCCGAGGCGGCCAAGGAGCTGCGGATCGACCTGGCCAAGCCATTCGATCAATTCCCGAAGAAGGCGCAGACCACGCTCCTCGAAGGCAGCAACGGATTTCCAGGCATTCTCAAACTCCTGCAACACACCTACGAAGAATCGTCGGAAGACTATCGCGAGTGGCTCACCGAGTACATGTCGCCGGTAGTATGCCCGGCCTGCCACGGCAAGCGGCTGCGGCCTTCCAGCCTAGCTGTGCGCGTGAAGAATTTCTCGATCGCCGAGTTCACCACGATGCCGATTGCCCGGGCGCTGATGACGGTGCGCAACTGGGAATTCAACGAACGCGAGATGCAGATCGCTGCGCGCATCCTGGATGAAATCCGCCGGCGGCTGGAGTTTCTCTCGGCGGTGGGCCTGGATTATTTGAGCCTGGAACGCTCCGCGGCGACGCTTTCCGGCGGCGAGGCGCAACGCATACGGCTGGCCACGCAGATCGGCTCCAAGCTGCGCGGGGTGCTCTACGTGCTAGACGAGCCTTCCATCGGGCTGCATCCCCGCGATAATGGCCGGCTGCTGGAGACTCTCGCGCAGCTTCGCGATATGGGCAACACGGTGCTGGTGGTGGAGCACGATGCGGA
>Ga0187858_10002721_pt1 | contig 17905 bp, 14 predicted proteins | sample June2016WEW_8_15_FD_133015 | JGI IMG/M metagenome (GOLD analysis project Ga0187858, IMG submission 133015) | Peatland microbial communities from SPRUCE experiment site at the Marcell Experimental Forest, Minnesota, USA - June2016WEW_8_150 | ecosystem: Environmental > Terrestrial > Soil >...
GCGAGCAGCTTTACGACGTGATCGTGCTCGACTGCGCGCCCACCGCCGAGTCGATGCGCTTCGTCAGCATGCCCACCACCCTCGAATGGTACATGAAGCACATCTTCCCGTTCCAGCGCGGCATCATCAGGGCGGTGCGGCCCATCGCCAACCGCGTCTCTCCGGTCGAGCTGCCGACAGAAGGCTATTTCTCCAACATCCAGCAACTGTTCGCCAAGCTGGATGGCATCCCTGAGCTGCTGGAGGACCCGGCCCAGACCAGCGTGCGCCTGGTGACCAACCCGGAGCGCATGGTGCTGCGCGAAACCCAGCGCGCGTTCGTCTACTTTTCGCTGCACGGCCTGACGGTGGATAGCATCATCGTCAACCGCGTGCTGCCGCAGGCCGTGACCGACGCGTGGTTTGAGGAGTGGCGCGCCTCGCAGGCGCGCGTGCTGCAGGAGATCGACGCCTATTTCGCGCCCGTCGCAGTGAAGCGCGTCCCGCTGTTCACCCACGAAGTTTTAGGGCGGGAGCGACTGGAAGAACTGGCGCGAGCCCTCTACGCCGAGGGCGAGGACCCGGCGCGCGTCGAACGCACCGAGGCGCCTTACACGTTCACCAAGCAGGACGGCCACTACGAGGTGAGATTGCGCCTGCCTTTCGCGGCCAAGGGCGAAGTGGGATTATTTAAGAAGGGCGATGAGCTGGTGGTGGAGATCGGCACGCTGCGGCGTCACATCGGCCTGCCGACTTCCATGGCCGGCCTGGCGCCCGCCCGGGCCAGGCTGGAAAACCGTATTCTGACGGTGGAAATGAAGGAGAGCTGAAGATGGCTGAAAGCGAGAAACAAACCGCCGGCGAGGGTGCACAGGCCGCCGCTCACGGCTGCTTCGTGTGCAACGTGGCGATGCCGTTTCTGGAGCACTTGTGGCCGGCCGAGGCGGGCGATCACTTCCGCGCCTCGCGGGTCGAGTTTTTGAAGGGCATCCGCAGCCTGATCGACGACCGCATCGCGCACCTGTCCAGGGAGGAGCACAAAGGCACCCACGTCACCGTGGAGTGAGCCGTGGGAGGAAATAATTTCGAGCCACGGATGAACACAGATAGTCTCTTGGGTTTTCTGATCCGTGCTTATCTGTGTTCATCCGTGGCTATGGTTCTTTAGGGCGAGCGGCTCCGAACGCACATCGGAGCGGGCTCGCCGCGAGGGGGCTATTGGTTGTTACTGAGCTGGCCCCTACTGTACCCACACCGTCACGCCGCTTTGGCTGATCTGCTTGCCCACTTGCACCGTGATAGGGATCGCGCCGGCGCCCGTTGTGGGCGGCACTGCCGCGTCTATCTGCAATACGCCGGCCACCAGGCCCGGCGCTTCACCGACGAAGGTCGTCTGCGCGGGCTGGTTGCCGATTAACACCGATACCGCGAGCTGCGGCGCCGGCGTTAGCGGACCGGAACCGGAGGTGTTCACCGTAGTTACCGCCCCGGTGGCTTCGGCGGGAGTGGTAAGCCCCTCTCCGGTCATGAAAATCTGAATAATGCTGCCCGGGGCTGCCGGGTTCCCCTTGGTGTTGACAGTGCTATCGCCGTTGAGAATGGCGGCCGGACCGGTGCCGCTGGAGTTCTGCGTGAAGAGCCCCGGCGCGGAGGCCGCGAGCTGCAGACCGAAATCGTTGGATCTCTGCCCGGCGAACTGCACCTCCACGAAAGGCTCCTTGTTCCCCGAGAGCCCATAGGGCACGATGGCGTTGATCTGGGTTGCGCCGACGTAAGTCAGAGGGGCCAGATAGCCGCTGAAGCTGATCGTAACCCCGCCGATCGAAGTCGAAACCCTGCCGGTTGAATCCAGCGTCAGGGTGGCTGGATTGGTGGGGCCGATCGAGGTTCCGAAGATGGACACGATCTCACCCGGCGAAACCGGCCCGCTCGCGTAGCTGCCCGCGTTCAGCACCGCCGTGATGGTGGGCAGTGGAGCGGTCACGGTCAGCGTAACATTCACCGTGGCCGATCCCTCCGAGCCGTTCACCCCGGCGATCGTGATGGTGCCGGTATAGGGCGCCGCCTGGGCCGCGAGGCCCGCCGGGTTTACTTGCACCATCAGGGTGGCCGACGTGGACGTGGACCCGGATGTCGGCGTCACCGAAAGCCAGTTGCCCGAGCTGCTGGCGCTGGCCTGGAAACTGGCCGTGCCGCCGGTCGCGCTCACCGTCAATTGCCCCGGCGTCACCGAGCCGCCGCTGCCGGCCTGGAAACTGAAACTGAGCGACCCGGGGCTCACGGTTACTCCCGGCTGGCTCACCACGTTGAGGCTTACGTTCACTACTTGGGCGGTGCCGCCTGACGGGGTGACCGTGATGGTGCCGGTGTAATTCCCGGCACTCAGGTTGGCCTGGTTCACCGAAACGGACAGACTGGCCTGCGCGGTGCCCGAGGTCGGGCTGACGGACAGCCAATTGCCGGTGCTCGAGGCTGCCGCCGTGAACCCAACACCCGCGGACCCGGCTGCGCTCGATACCGTCAGCGTCTGGCTGGCTGGCTCGGCGCCCCCGGTCACCGCGGAGAAACTCAGCGTGGAAGGGCTCACCGTGATGTTGCCGGCCAAGCCGCTGCTGCCGACCACCAGGTTCACCGGCACAGTCAAGGTCGCGCCGTTGGCGGTCAGACCGATATCGCCGCCGTAAGTTCCCGCCGCCAACCCGGACGGATTCACTGTCACCGTCAGGTTCTGGTTGGTGGTCAGGTTGCCGCTGCTGGGCGTAATCGAAAGCCAATTGCCGCCAGACGGGGTGTTCACCGTAATCGCCGCCGCAAACACAGTGCCGGAAGGACTGGAGCTGACCGTCAAGGTCTGAGCGGGCGCGCTGCCGCTCACCGCCGCGGCAAAGGTCATCGATGACGAGCTGAGAGTCAAGCCGCTCGGATTGATCGCCCCCGAAACCACCAGAACCACCGGCACGTAGAGCGGCTGCTCGCTCCCTCCCGTGACGATAACGTTGCCCCAGTATAAACCGTTCGAAAGCGGTACTGCGTTGGCCGTCACCAGGACGGTGGCCGGCGTGTTGGCGGCGCCACCTTGGACCGTCGCGCTGAGCCAGGAGGGTGCATCGGTTGTCACGTTAATCGGCAGCGCGGTGTTGCCGCTGGCCGTAATCTGAATCGGGGCGCTCTGCGACGCCTCGCCGTTATTGAAAAGCACCGTGCTCGGGGTGCCCACCAGTGTCTCGCCCGAAGTGACGACTAAGGTCACCGTCAGCGAAGGAGGGGACGTCAACGGCACACCGTTTGGCGAGAGCCCCAAGAATAAAGTCGCGTAGTACGTTCCGGGCGCCAGATACTTCGGAATGGCGTAGATCGTGACCGGCGCGCCCTGCGTGCTCATGTTTCCTTCGAATTGCGATGTCTCCAGCCACGCCGTGCCGTTGGCGCTATATTCCGGCGAATTGTCGATCGTGAAGCCTCCCGAACCCGCAAAAATGACCTGCTGCGTTATAGCGGGGCTTCCCGATTGCGCCACAAAGTTCAGCGTGGTCGGCGCCACGTACCCCGAACTAGTCCCGCCGGAGCCGCTGCCCGCCGTCAGGTTCACACTCACCTGCTGGGTCACCGATCCCACCTGGACCGTGATGTTGCCGCTGAACGTTCCCGATCCGCTCAGGCTGGTGTTGGCGGTCACAGTCATATAGGCCTGCCCGCCGGCCACGATGCTGTTCGCGCTGAGCGACACGCTCAGCCAATTGGTGGAGGGCGTGGCGGTGAACGCGCCTCCGGCGACGCTGCTCACCGTCACGAACGATTCGTAGCTGTTGGTGGAACTCAGGCTGATCGGACTAGGCGAAATCGTCAAGCCGCCCGAGGTCGAACCCGACTCCGTCAGGGTTACGGTGAGGACGGCGGAGATGGCGGTATTGTTGACATCGGTCACCGTTATGTTTCCGGTGTAAGTGCCGACGGCCAGGGCGGTGTAGTTGACCACCGAAACCGAAAACGTACTGCCGTTGCCAAGCCCGCTCGCGCTGGCGCCGTTGTTCACCTGCAGCCAGTTGGTCGCCGTCGCCCCGCTCGGATAGGAAACCACGGCGGAGTATGTGTCGTTATTCGGCGTGGTCAAGCTTACGCTTGTCGCGCCGGCGGGGGACAGGGCGCTGTTCGAGTACGTCCAGGCCAGCGGGCTGGGATTGAAGCTGACCCCGCTGGCGGTCACAACGAACGTCACGTTAATGGGCAGCGTCTGGCCGCTGCCGTAGTTCACCGCTGCGGTCGTGGTATAGGTACCTGCCGAAAGGCCTGCCGCGGTGGCAGTGAAGGTCAGCGAAGTGGGCGTCGTATTGCTCACCTGGTTCGTGGTGGCCCCGATTGTCAGCCAGCTCGCACCCCCGGCAGACGTGGTGAAACTGATCGTCGAAGAGCTGGTTGTGGACAGATTTACGGTGGTCGCCACCTGGGCGCCCACCGGCGCAGTTAACTGGTTGGTGCCACTCAGGTTGGCCGGCGTCGACACCAGCGTTCCACCTCCGCCGCCATTGGTGTTGTATTGGACCGTGAACGTTACCGAGCTCACTCCCGCCGGCTCCGTCGGAAATAGCGTCACGTTCGCGGCGTGAAGGCCCAGCGATAGCGCCCCCGCGGAACAGCCGGGACCCATATTCAAAACGATCGGCGTGGGGTTCGTCTGGTACGTCCAATTATTTTCGTATCCGCCGTTGCAAAGGCCGCCGGGGCCCGCAGTGGGGTCGCTGCCTATGGCAAGCCACGGCCGGTCGCCGTTCAGGTAACTCACCTCCACCATGAAGGTGATCAGCGTCGGGGGGGTGCCCGAATCCGAAGATCCGGTTACGGTGACCGAACCCGCCCCGCTCACCAGCGTAACCAGCGTGCTACTGGTTGGGCTCGTGAAAGCCGGTGCGGTGGCCTGAGCCAGCCGCGGCAGCGCGGCCAGCAGGGCGAGGGAGAGAACGATTGCGGTCTTCTTGAGTACGGCAGAAACGGCGTCCATGATATCTCCTGCGAACCTTATCGAAAGTGTGTAGCACAAATTGTGCTGAAACATACTACTTGCAAATCTCAAAATCCGGAACTCTAGGGGAGGGACGGACGCGGCACTTATTATTGTACGTCTATTTCAGGATTTGGAAAAGGTTGCTGTAATCGTCGGTCCACAAGCGCACCCGCCGCGCCTGGGAAATGGGGTTCGAGTTGGCGCGAATCTCGTTGTCGAAATCGCCGGGCGGCGCGGCCACAAGCACCCAGGTGGCCGCAAACACTCCCGCCTCGTCGTCATCCTCGGTGTCCACCACGCGCGCCCTCCGTCCGCTCGCGTGCGCCTCGGCCTCGAGCACCGGCAGCAGGTCCAGGTGGCGATTGGAAATATGCACCGCCAGGATGCCGTCCGGGCGCAAATGGCGGAAGTAAAGATCCATCGCCTCGCGCGTGAGCAGGTGCACCGGAATGGCGTCGCCCGAAAACGCATCCACCGCCAGCACGTCGAAATTCTCCGGCTGCTCGCGCTCCAGGGACAGGCGCGCATCGCCCATTGCTATGTCGAGTTTGCCGTGGCAGTCCGCCAGAAAGGTGAATTCGCTGCGCGCCACCCGCACGACCAGAGGGTTGATCTCGTAGTAGCGGTAATAATCGCCCTGCCGCGCGTAAGCCGCCAGCGTGCCGGTGCCGAGGCCGATCACGCCGACCCGCACCGCCCGGCCGTTGGCGCGGTCGCGAATCGCCAGTCCCACGCCGGTCGAGCGGCCGTAGTAGGTGGTGGGCAGATCGCGCTTGGCCAGGTTCAGGAATTGGTTGCCGTGGGTGATGGTGCCGTGCGTCAGCGTGCGCACGGCCATGATCGAAGCCGGCGGATCGCTGTCTTTCACCGTCAATTCGCCGTAGAAATTGCGCACCCGTAAGCGGACGCCGCTCATCGACTGCTCCCATGCGATGGCGACATACACGGCCAGCGCCAGCGTCAGCGCCAAAGTCGCGATGGGTGCCGGCTGCGTCCAGCGCCGGAACCAGTCCAGCACCGGATCCGTTTTCAGCACCGCCAGAATCAACGCCGCGCAGCCCACCAGCGCCAGCGGCATCTCATAATACCCGTTGAACACATGCGGAGCCACCAGGCCGACCGCCAGACCGCCCAGCGCCCCTCCGGCCGCAATCGTCAGGTAGAAGTGCGTCAGCAGCCGGGGCTCCGGCTTCAACCCAGCCAGCTCGCCGTGGCACGCCATCGAGCAGGTGAACAGGCCGAATGAAAACAGAACCAGCACCGGCAGGATGGGCAGGTTTCCCGCGGCCGCCGCATACGCCATCGACCCCAGCGCCACCGCCAGCAACTGCAGATAAGGATTGCGCCGGTACCAGCCGTGGCCGGCGAAGCAAAGAATGAAGCTCAGGAGATACAGGCTGAGCGGCAGTATCCAGAGGAACGGCACCGCAGCCACATTCTGGGACACATGGTTGGTGACCGCCAGCAGCAGCGCCGATGCGCAGGCCGGCAGCGCCAGCCACAGCGCATACTGGCGCCGGCTGGGTTTCCCCGCTCCGGCTTCCTCCGGCGCCCGATCCCGCACCGCCCGCGAGCCCAGCGCCGCCGCGCCGCACACCACCGCGAACGCCAGGTATCCCCACGACCACATGCGCGCCTGTTCATGCGTGGTAAACACCGGCTCGATCAGAAACGGATAGCTCAGCAGCGCGAACATGGAACCGGCGTTGGAGAGCGCATACAGCCAGTAAGGCATCGACCCCGCGAAGCGGCGCGCGTACCACGCCTGCACCAGCGGCCCGGTGGTCGAGAGCAGAAAGAAGGGCAGCCCGATGGTGCGGCCCAGCAGCAGCAGGATACTCCACGTCGGATCGCCCGTACTATAAGGTTTCAGACCGGCACTGGGGTACACCGCCAGCGTGAGCAGGCTGATGGCGAGCAGCCCCAGGTGCACCCCCGCCTGCGCGCGAGGCTTGAAATAGCGGACCAGGGCGTGCGCGTACAGGTAACCGGCCAATAGCGCCACCTGGAAGAACAGCAGGCAGGCCGTCCACACCGCCGCCGAGCCGCCGAACCAGGGCAGAATGATCTTGCCGATCACGGGTTCCACCTGGAACAGCAGAAAGGCGCTCACCAGGATCGTCAACGCGTAAATCGGCATCCACACTCTCACCTTTTGGTAGGGCATGCTTTAGCTTGCCGGGAAACGCCGAAGCACGACGGGCCACAGATAAACACAGATTGACAAGAATCGGCTTTATCCGTGTTCATCTGTGTTCATCAGTGGCTCTAAAGTCCTCGCTCGGATCCAGCCCCGCGCGCGATTGCTACGATAACACGGTTGTAAGGTAGGGCAGGCGCTTCCGCCTGCCAACCGTTGAGCAATCCGTCCGGCAACCAGCCGGGATGCTAAGCTATCGAAAGATGACTGTAGACGAAATACGAGAGCTGATCAAGCTGGCGTCGGAAACCGGGATCGCCGAACTGGAAGTACAGCGCGGCGACAACCGTGTGCGCATCCGCCGCGCGGCGTTTGCCCCGCAGGAAATCGTGCTGGCGCCGCCAGCCTACGCGCCAGCGGCGCCGGTTCCGGCGGTGGCTCCCGCGCCCACGGCTCCGGCCTCGCCGCCAGAGCCCCAGGAGCGCGACAAAACCGTCGACGCCAACCTGACGCTGGTGAAATCGCCCATTGTCGGCACCTTTTATGAATGTCCGTCGCCGGGCTCGCCGCCTTTCGTGCGCCTGGGCGAGAAGGTGCAGCCGGGCAAGGTGCTCTGCATCATCGAATCCATGAAGCTGATGAACGAGATCGAATGCGAGACCTCGGGCATCTTGGAAAGCAAGCTGGTGATGAACGGGCAGCCGGTGGAGTACGGGGAGGCGTTGTTTGCCATCCGTGCCGTTTAAGAAAATACTCATCGCCAACCGCGGCGAAATTGCGGTCCGGGTCATCATGGCATGCAAGGAGCTGGGCATCCACACGGTAGCCGTGTATTCGGAAGCCGACCGCTACAGCTCGCACGTGCGCTACGCCGACCAGGCCATCTGCATCGGCCCGGCCAAGAGCGCTCGCAGCTACCTGGACGTGTCGGCGATCATCAGCGCGGCGGAAGTCACCAACGTGGACGCCATCCATCCAGGTTACGGGTTTCTGAGCGAGAACGCCGGGTTTGCCGAAGTGTGCGAGACCTCGGGCATCCGCTTCATCGGCCCGGCGCCCCGAGTGATCCGGCTGATGGGCGTCAAGGAGCAGGCGCGCGCTTTCATGCGCGAGATGGGCGTTCCGGTGCTGCCCGGTTCGCCGGGCGTGCTGGCCAGCCCGGAGGAGGCGCTGCTGCTGGCGGAAGAAATCGGCTACCCGGTAATTTTGAAGGCTTCGGCGGGCGGCGGCGGGCGCGGCATGCGTGTCGTGAACAACCCCGAGGATTTGCCCGCACTGTTCGCCCAGGCGCAGCACGAGGCAGGTGCCGCCTTCAGTTCCGCCGACGTCTACCTCGAGAAGTTCATCCCCGCCCCGCGCCACATCGAGTTTCAGATTCTGGCCGACGACCAGGGCAACGTCGAGATCCTGGGCGAACGCGAGTGCAGCATCCAACGGCGTCACCAGAAGCTGATCGAGGAATCGCCCTCGCCGGTGGTCACCGACGCGCAGCGCGCGGAGATTTCGGCGGCGCTGCGCAAAGCGATTCAGGCGGCCGGCTATACCAACGCGGGCACGGTCGAGTTCCTGATGGACGAGACCGGCAAGCTGTACTTCATCGAAGTGAATGCCCGCGTGCAGGTGGAGCACCCGGTCAGCGAGTTCGTGACCAATGTGGACATAGTGAAAAGCCAGATCCGCATCGCGCAGGGCGAGACGCTGCCGCAGATTCTGCCGGGTCCGATTACGCTGCGCGGCCATTCCATCGAATGCCGCATCAACGCGGAGAACCCCGAGACGTTCGCACCCTCGCCCGGCCGCATCACCGGCTTCCATCTTCCCGGCGGCATCGGCGTGCGCGTCGATACCTGGGCTTACACCGACTGCGTAATTCCGCCCTATTACGATTCGCTGGTGGCCAAGCTGATCGTTTACGGCAACGACCGCGCCGAGGCGATCGCGCGTATGCGCCGCGCGCTCGACATGTTCGTCATCGAGGGCATTCACACCTCGATTCCGCTGCACCAGCGCATCCTGGCGGACCCCGATTTCCAAGCCGGCAAATTCGACACCAGCTTCATCAACCGCTTCCTGCCGGCCGCGAAGGCGAAACAGGGATAGGCGGCATTTCCGGCAGGATCTGCCGGAAAACGGAGCTTAAGTGCTTTGTTTCGGATAAATTTCCGGCAGATCCTGCCGGAAATGCCTGGCGCGAGATCTCACCGACCATCGCCGCTGTCCTCTTTCATCTGTTGCAGCGCTCGCGCACCGTACTTGCCCTTGGGGTCTGCCTCGTATGCGGCGCGGAAATGTTCGAGAGCTTTCTCCGGCTGCTCCATCGCCAGAAGCGCCATGCCGGCTTTTAGCCGTGTTGTGGCGAACAACGCTGCCTGGGTTTCGAGGCGCACCCGCACGGCCCGCTCGATGGCTTGCTCGGCTTCCTGCCGCCGTGAGGACCCGGGGCTCGCAACCATGGCCGCGCGCGGAACGAGCCCCTCAGCGTGCAACAGCCAGCAACCACCTGCGCTTCAACACTGCGCCGCGGCGCTCATGGCATTTTGGCCGGTGCGGTCTTCGATCGTCACCGTGACTTGCATTTCCTTCTTGTTCCGCACCACGGTGACGGTGAAGGTCTGGTTCTGGTGGTTGGCGCGCAGCGTGCTCGTGATGTCGCGCGAGTTGAAGACCTGCGTGTCGCCGATTTTTGTGATCACGTCGCCGGCCTTGATGCCGGCCTTCTCGGCGGCGGAATTCTTCAGCACCGATTTCACCAGGACGCCCTCCTTCACGCCCAGGAATTCGGCGAACTGCGGCTCGTCTCCGAGCCCTTCGCCATCGATTCCCAAGCGGCGCGACGGCATGACGGTAACGAAGTTCGACATATCGAACGGATGCACGGTCGGCATGGACCCCATGTCAAACGTCGGCGGGTTACCGAATATGTTTATGTCCATGTTGGGCGATTCCAGGGAAAAGCCTTTGCGCGTCTCCACCGTCGCCGTCAAGGTGAGTGAGGCGCCGTTGCGCCAGACTTCGACCTTCACCTCGCGCCCGTTGGGCGTCTCGTGCACCAGCCGTTGAAACTGCGCGATGCCTTCCACCGGCTGGCCGTTGTATTCGAGCACCACGTCGCCTTGCTTGATGCCGGCTTTGTCGGCCGGGCCGCCTTCGGTCACGCTGCTGACTTCCACGCCGCGCTCTTCCTTGAGCTTGAGCGCCTTAGCGCGCTCGGTATCCACGTCCAGCACGCCCACGCCCAGATAGCTGCCGCTGCCCACAACCATGGTGGCCCCGTGTCCCCGCGGCGTTGGATTCTGCGCCCACGAAGCCGGCGTTACCGCGCCAGCCGCCACCAACGCAACTGCCCACACCCATTTCGTCGTCATATGCGCCTCGCTTCTCGCCTATCGTCTCTATCGCCGTTTGATGAATATCGTGCCGCCCGCGCCGGAAATGCGCAGCAGCGGTCCACCGCCGTTGGCGGCGCCTTGCGCCACCACGCGGCTGCCCATGCGCGACACCGGAATGGCCGGAAAGTCGGAGACGATCCGCCGCAGCGTGTCCGCCATCCGGTTGTCCGCGTGAATCGTCACACCCAGGTTAGACGGGATGAGCACCGTAATGTCACCACCGGTGGTGGCCAGAAACGAATCGGCCAAATGCGCGCCGGCGAGGTCGGCCACAATGCTGCCGAGCGAAGTGGAAACCCGCATCGGCCCCGTCACGCCGGTCAAACGGATGCCGCCCGAAGCGGACTGGCACTCGAATCCGCCCTGCGCCGCGCCCAGTTGGACCGGCCCTGCCAGGTTGCGTACCGTCACCGCGCCGCCGGCCTTCTCGATCACCACTTCGCCGCCGCCGGTGATAGCGGTCACCGCGCCGCCCGCTTGATGGACGCGGATGTTGCCGGCCGCGGTCTGCGCGCGCACGCCGCCCGCCGCATCGCCCACCACAATATCGCCGCCGTATGTTTCGAGCACCGCTTCGCCGCGCCCTGTCCGCAAGGTGATTCTGCCACCGCCGGTCAGGCACCGCAGCTTCCCGCGCACTTCGCCCACCTGCACATCGCCGCCGCCGGTGGTTAGCGTGCAAGGGCCTCCAATGCGGTCCACCGTCACTTCGCCGATGCGCGATTCCACGTCCAGCTCGCCTTCGATTCCGGTGGCATCCACGGCGCCATCGGAGTCGACGATCCTGGCCATGCCGAGAGCCGGCGCTTTCACCACGATCCGCGCCCGCACCGGACCGCCCGGCGCCGTCAGAATCACGATTTCGCCGCGCTTCACTTCGAGCGGCGCGCGCGCCAGCATGCTGCGCGCCTCGGCCTCGGAGCGCGCCGCCACGCTCAGCCTCACGGTGTATAGGAACGTCTGCGCAGTCCCGCCTTCCAAAGTCACCGGCCCGGACCCATTGATGCGCAGCGTCCGCGCCGCGGGCACGCTTCCCCGATAGGTCAGCGCCCAGCCGCCCGGTTCCCGTTCCAGCGGCTCCTGAGACGCTCCGCCCAGCGGCAGCAGCGCCAGCAAAGCCATTGCGGTTGGGGCTCCTCCAAAAACCGTTTTGAGCCACAGATGAACACGGATAAACACAGATAAAAACGCCTTTTGCTTATCCGTGTTCATCTGTGTTCATCCGCGGCCATTTCTGTTTTGCCGTTTTGAATTTGCAGTATTGAATTCATTTCTCTTGAGTAGAAACCGCTCCCTATGGTCGCGGCTCCGATCGGAATCGTCGCGGCTCAGAAAGTGCCGATCGATGCATTCATTTCCTTGAGAGCCTTTTCGCACTTCAGCCGCACGTAGCGGTTGTCTTCCTTCTGCACCAGGTTTTGCAGCACGCCCACCATGGCCTCGTCGCGGCGCAACGTCAGCAAATCCACCGCCTGCATACGCACCGCGTCATTGTCGTCGAACTGGAGCGCCTGGGACAGCGCCAATCGCACCGGCGGCGCCGCAGCCAGCGGTTTCAAGCCTTCCAGCGCCTTGAGCCGCACGCCCGGGTTGGAATCGTGCAGCAGGGCGTTCATCAGCGCATCGCGCACTTCGTCGGAACCGGCGCGTTCCTTGAGCAGCCCGACCGATTCCACCCGCACGCCGGGATCGTCCTCTTCCCGCGCCGCCACCAGCAGCAACTTTTGAATCTCCGGCTTGTCGATGGGTCCGAAGACTTCGCGCCGTGTGGTTTCGTCGTACGCGATCCTCACCCGCCCGGAGCTGTCCGGCTGCGCCGAGCGCACATTGACGAACACTCCCTCCGAGGGCACCAGCGACGCGGTCGAGACACCTGAGCCCGAGCCCGCCGGAACCAGCCTGGCGGCGAAGAAGCCAATCGCGATCAGCGCCGCCGCGGCCAGCGGCTGGCGCCAGCGCGTGAAGCCGGCCAGCGTGGCGCCGGCCGCTTCCAGCCACAGCCTCCACGCCGGTTCCGCGGCCGCGCCGCGCACCGCCGCCGCGAGGTCCGCCCGGCAATCGGCCAGCAAAGGGGCCGGCGCTTCCATCCGGCGCCGGTCCAGCGCCGCCGCGAGCGTCCGCGCCGCCTCCATCTGGCGCGCGCAGGCGGCGCATTCGTGGACGTGCGCCTCGGCCTGATCTTCTTCCTCCGGCGTCAGTTCGCCGTAGTAATACAGCGGAATCAGTTTCCGCACCGCATCGCAAGTCATACTAAGTCTCCCAATAGCGTGCGCATCTTCTGCGTGGCGCGGAAGAAGCAGTTTTTCGCCGCTTCCTCGCTGGTGCCCAGAATCTCGCCGATGTTGCGCAACCGCAAACCCTGGTAATGGCGCAGCTCAAAAACCATCCGCTCGCGCGGCGTCAATTCTTCCAGCGCGCGGTCGATCCGTTGCCCTAACTGCCGGTTCCACGTCACGCGCTCCGGATTCGCCGCCGCCGATTCTTCCTCGAACGCCTCGGTCCGGTCAATCGCGCCTTCGGAGGTCTCCACCACCGCCGGTTCCTCTTTCCGCACCTTTCGCTTGCGCAACTGGTCCAGGCAGATGTTCGTCACGATGCGGTACAGCCAGGTGTGGAAGCTGCAATCGAAGCGAAACGAGTGCAGGTTCCGGTATACCCGCAGGAACGCTTCCTGGTACACGTCGCGCGCGTCTTCCGGCGAGCGCAACAGGTTCATGGCGAGCCGAAGCACACTCTGGTCGTAGGCGCGAACCAGTTGCTCGAAGGCGTCCTGGTCCCCGCGCTGCGCTGCCCGAACCAGCGAATCCACCTCGGAATTCACCCGGGCCCCGGCCGTTCCGGCTGCGTCCTGCATAAACCGGCTGTTGCCGCGCTGCTAACTCCCGTTCTGTCTCCTATTGGCTTTCGACGCGGCCGTGTCCAAAATGTCACGCTGTGCGGCGCAACACCCGAGGCTGGATGACCACACCCAACGCCCTGGGCGAAAACCCCCGCATCTTCGCCGCCACTCGCCTCAACTATACTCAAATTGAAGAGATTTTGGACAGTTTGCCGTGGAATGCCGTTTGCATGCCCCAAACTGCTGCATATGCCCGCAAGGAGGCTGAACCCATGGCCAACGAGACCATCACGATTGTCGATAACCGGACGAATCAGACCTACACGCTGCCGATCTACCGTGGCACGATTCGCGCCATGGACCTCCGCCAGATCAAGACAGGCCCCGACGATTTCGGCCTGATGACCTATGACCCCGCCTACATGAACACAGCCGCGTGCCACAGCGCCGTGACCTACCTGGACGGCGAGCGCGGCATCCTGCGCTACCGCGGCTACCCCATCGAACAGCTCGCCGAGCACTGCACTTTCCTTGAAGTCGCTTACCTCCTCTTGTATGGCGAGCTGCCGAACGCCAGGGAGCTGGAGTGCTGGAGCGAGGAAATCATGGCTCACTCGCTGACCCATGAGAACGTCAAGAAGTTCATGGAGGGGTTCAATTACGACGCACACCCGATGGGCATTCTGATCAGCACCGTGGCGGCGCTGGCCACCTTCCATCCGGAATCGCGCAACGTGCATGACCCCAAGATCCGGCGGAAGCAGATCGTGCGGTTGATTGGCAAGATGCCGACCCTGGCCGCTTACGCCTACCGGCATCGCCTGGGCCTTCCCTACGTGGCGCCCGATCCGGATCTGGGCTACACCAAGAACTACATGAATATGCTGTGGAGGCGGCTAGAGCCGAAATACGTGGCTAATCCGGTGCTGGCCCACGCGCTGGACGTGCTGTTCATCCTCCACGCCGATCACGAACAGAATTGCAGCACCAGCACCATGCGCGCGGTGGGCAGCTCCAACGCCGACCCGTACTCCACCACCGCGGCGGCCATCGCCGCCCTTTCCGGCCCCCTGCATGGGGGCGCCAACGAAGAGGTGCTGCGCATGCTGGCCGAAATCGGCACCAAGGATCGCATCCCCGATTTCATCCAGCAGGTGAAAACCGGCCACCGCAAGCTGATGGGCTTCGGCCATCGCGTGTACAAGAACTACGATCCACGCGCCCGCATCATCAAGCGGGTAGCCGAGGAAGTGTTTGAAGTGACCGGCCGCAATCCGAAGATCGACACCGCCATCGAGCTGGAGCGCATCGCGCTCTCCGACGACTACTTCATCGGCCGCAAGCTGTATCCCAACGTCGACTTCTACTCCGGCATCATCTACGAGGCCATGGGCTTCACTCCCGACCAGTTCACGGTGCTGTTCGGCATTCCGCGCACGGTGGGCTGGCTGGCCCAATGGCAGGAAATGATGGAGGACCCGGAGCGCAAGATCGCCCGCCCGCGCCAGGTGTACACCGGAGAGGCCAAGCGGGACCTAGTGCCGATCGAGCTGCGCTCGCTGAAGACGCCGCTAGTGCTCGCGTAGTCAGTGGGGCGGGCGCTTCCGCCTGCCAATGTCGTATCGCCGCCCGTAAGGGCCGGGCATGCCCGGCCCGCGCCCATCATTCATGGACGACCACCCTGGTACCCTGCCCACCCCCGTAGTACCCAGGGCAGCCCGCCCAGCCGCTGGAACTTTCTTTTTCAAGGCGGTGTCTATATCTTTACAGTGCCCGGACTTTCCTGATAGCGTGAAATCAGGGAGTGAGCCCGAGAAATGAGAGGCTACCCGGTGGCCACGGCGATCCTGGATTTCAGCGAACGCTCCGGCGCGCAAGCGTCGGTGAACGAGGATCTGTGCCTGGCCGAGAGTCTACGCCTGGGCGATGAGCGGGCCTACGAAGAACTGATCGCGCGCTTCCAGCAGCCGGTCTACTCGCTCGCCAGCCGTTTGCTGAACGATCCGGCCGAAGCCGCCGACGTAGTTCAGGAAGTGTTTCTGAAGGTTTTCCGCTCGATCGGCCATTTCCGCGGCCAAAGCAGCCTCAAGACCTGGATCTACCGCATCACGGTGAACGAGGCGCACAACGCGCGCCGTTGGTTTTTCCGCCATCGCCGCCGCGAGACGGAGTTGGATGGCCCGGTCGAGGAAACGAACCACCATTGGCGGGAGACGGTGGCGGACCACGGCCGCTCCCCATTCGAGGAGGCCAGCAGCCAGGAGCGGCATCGCATCATCCAAGCCGCCCTGCTGCGCTTGAATCCGATTTTTAAGGAGGCCGTCGTGTTGAGAGACATCGCGGACCTCAGTTACGAGGAAATCGCCGAGGTGCTGGATGTTTCCCTCGGAACCGTGAAGTCTCGAATCCTGCGGGGCAGGGAAGCCCTGCGGGTGGAACTCGCGGGCAGCCTCGATGAGAGGCCGGTCCTGCGATTGGTGCCGAAAACGGCTGAGTGAATGTATGATCTGCGAATTTGCCCGAGCAAAGATTTTTCCACTCCTCGACCATGGGCTGGAAGATCGGGAGCGCCGCGAGACGCTGGCGCACCTGGAATCCTGCGCCCGCTGTCACGATGAGTACCAGGTGTTCGAAAAACAGCGTCTGGCGATGCGGTCGATGGAAGAGCCAGCCGTGCCGCCGGTCGTGACGCACCGGCTGCGCGTGCTCGCCGCCCACGAGCGCTTGCGGCAGATGGCGCGGGCCAGCATTTCGGCCCGGCTGCGCCACATAGCGGACGACGTGCGACTGTTCATGGACAATATGATGCGGCCGGTGGCGCTGCCCTTCGGCGGCGGCCTGCTTTCCGCCGTGCTTCTGTTCGGCATTCTGGCGCCCGGCCTGATCTTCACGCGTAGTCTGGATTCCGATCCTTCGGTGATTTCGCTGGTCACCCTGCCTGAGGGCAGAGTGGTGGGTGCAGCCGGCGAAGTCTACGGCATGGAGATGGTTAGCTCGATTCCTTCTTCCACCGACAGCACGCTGGTGGAATTGACCGTGGATCGTTACGGGCACGTGAGCGATTGGAAAATCTTGCGCGGCGAATTGACGCCCGATGTCAAGAGCGTCATCCTATTGTCCAACTTTAATCCCGGCACCTATTTCGGCATTCCGACCGACAGCAAGATACTGGTTGCGTTGCATTCGGTTCCCGTCGCGGCCCGGAGCTGACCGCTCCGCGTGGCGCGGCAACGGCTGGGACAACATTTCCTGATTAAGGGCTCCGTCCTGGAGCGCATCGCCAGAGCCGCGTGTCCCGAGCCCGAGCCTATCGTGATTGAAATCGGCCCCGGCCGCGGTGCGCTCACCACGAAGTTGCTCGAGCGCGCCGCGCGCGTGGTCGCCATCGAGATCGATTATGATCTAGCCGCTTATCTGCGCCACCGATTCGCCGGGGACGCTCGTCTGGAAGTCGTCGAAGCCGATGTCCTCTCCGTCGACCTGGCGCAGTGGGGGCCGGCCCCAATCGCCGGCAACCTGCCTTACTACATCACCTCGCCCATCCTCGAACGCGCGCTCCGATTGCGCCCGCCGCGGGCCGTGTTTCTGCTGCAAAAAGAAGTCGCACACCGCCTGGTGGCCCAGCCGGGGTCGCGCGACTATGGTTACCTGACCGTCGCCACCGCCTTGTTCGCTACCCCCACGCTGCTCTGCGAAGTCCCGCCCTCGGCCTTTCGCCCGTCGCCAAAAGTGGATTCCGCCGTGGTCCGGTTTTCCCCTTGCGCCCCTGCTATGCCCGACCCGGAAGCCTTCCTCGAATTCGCCGCGCAGTGCTTCCGCCACAAGCGCAAGACCATACGCAACAACCTCGCCGTGGTGTATGGTAAGGGTGTAGTCGAAAGCTGGCCGGAAGCTGCCCTGCGCGCCGAACAACTCAGCCTGCCGCAGTTGGAAGAGATGTGGCGGAGGACGCGGTAGGACGATCGGTTTATGTCGTCTGTCTTTTGTCCTCTGTCAAGGCGTCGTGCTTGAGCGAGGCACGACAGACCACGAAGGGCGATGGTCTGTCCTACTATTCGGGAAAGGCCATAGTTTATGACGATCCGTCCTGAAGACGCTCTCGAATACCATGCAAGACCTCCGGCTGGCAAACTGGCGGTGACTCCCACCAAACCCTGCCGCACGCAGCGGGATCTGAGCCTGGCCTATTCGCCCGGGGTGGCCGTCCCGTGTCTCGAAATCGAGCGCGACCCGGCCCTGGCCTACACCTACACCGGCAAGGGCAACCTGGTGGGGGTGGTCAGCAATGGCACCGCGGTGCTGGGTCTGGGCAATATCGGCGCCCTCGCCGGCAAGCCGGTGATGGAAGGCAAAGGGGTGCTGTTCAAGCGCTTCGCTGATATCGACGTGTTCGACATCGAACTGGCGACCGAAGATCCGCGCGAGATCATCCGCACCTGCCAGGTGCTGGAGCCGACTTTCGGCGGCATCAACCTCGAGGACATCAAGGCGCCGGAGTGCTTCATGATCGAGGAAGAGCTGCGGAAGACCATGAACATCCCGGTCTTCCACGACGATCA